>ERZ795053.1795-NODE-1795-length-26733-cov-6.519342_pt1 | contig 26733 bp, 22 predicted proteins | sample MGYA00375137_ERZ795053 | MGnify/ENA primary metagenome ERZ795053 (study PRJEB30182, sample SAMN05720284) | activated sludge metagenome | isolation source: Anaerobic digester | place: Hong Kong | collected 2014-12-17 ...
GCTGAGGCGCCTGAATCCGGCTGTGAGAAAAAGAAGAGCAGCACTGTTTCCCGCAAAGGCGATGAAAAAAGCGGGAGAGGCCAGCTTCCCGAAGATCAGGGCACTCAGAAAGACCTTGAACAGGACGACCAAAAGAGCCTCTTTCCGCCCCAGGATATAGAGAGCTGAGATGGTCAGGATATGGCTGAATCCGACCCGAACAGAAGGGATGGGAAGGGTCAGGGCCATGTCAAAGGCGTTCAGCAGTATAGCCATGGCAGTAAGAAGGGAGACCGCAAGCAACCGTCTCAGGGCCCTCTTCCTACTGTGTGATGACATCATAACCCTCCTTATGGGCCGGGCGGACGATGAGAGCAGTCCTGTTGGGAGCACATATGATGACCCCTTCTGTGACCCACCCCTGCTTTTCACAGATCTTAAGAGGGCAGCTGGCCTCAGTCACCCGGACACGCCCGCCGGAGATCTCCACCGTATGTGTCCCGATGGAAAATTTTCTGTCCTTGTCCAGCGAAACCGTCAAGGTCTCCCCGGGTCGTTGGATGACCAGCTCCCCGACAGCAGAAGAGATCCTTTCCCGCTGGCGCAGTGCAACCCCACCAAAAAGAGCCATCAGAAAAAAAAGAGTCACGAAAAAGAGAAGATCGTTTTTCCTTATCCCTTTCACGTTCTGTCTCTCCTTTGAGTATCGAAAAGAGGGATATGTCGTCCGCAACGAGGGCATCGCCCCCCGTCGGCGAGACGGTTCTCCACGGCATATCCTTCCCTGACGATCACAGGAAACCCGCAGCCCGGACAATGGGTATCCTGCCCCCCGCTCATATTGCCGCCATAAACATATTCCAGAATCCCCGATGCTTCACGGAGCACTTCATCCATAAGGCTCAGGCTTGTGGGAGGCTCCTTCCATTTCCAGGCGGGGTAATATCTGGAGAAGTGGACAGGGACTTCGACGGAGAGTTCTTCTGCTACCCAGCGGATAAAGGAGCTGATCGATTCTCTATTGTCATTGACTCCTGTCACAATGAGATAAGTGAGTTCAAGATGGACCCCGGCCTGATAGATGCTGCGGGCATTGTCCAATATCACCGGAAGCGATCCTCCGGTAAAACGGCGGTAGACATCTTCATCAAAGGCTTTGATATCGAGATTGACAGCTTTTATCCCGGGAAGAAGCTCTTCCAGGGGCTCCGGATTTATAAAGCCGTTGGTCACCAGTACTATATCCGGGCGCTTGCTTTCCCACAAAGGCGCAGAAGAGAAATCAAGGATATATTCAAACCACATGAGAGGCTCTGTATAAGTGAAAGCGATTTGTCCGGCCCCCCGTTCTTTCATCAGATGGGCCAGGTTTTCTGGAGAGAGGTACTGTCCCCGGGCCCGCTCCTGGGAAATGGACCAATTCTGACACCAGGGGCAATGCAGATTGCAGCCAAATGAGGCCACAGAAAGGATCTGCGAACCGGGATTGAAATGAAAGAGGGGTTTCTTCTCTACAGGATCCATGGAAAGAGCAACGATGTGTCCGTAGTTTTCAGCCAGGAGGACCCCATCCCGGTTGGCCCGGGTCCTGCATATTCCCTCCTGTCCGGGAGAAAGGGTGCATCGGTGGGGACACAGCTCGCACCGGATCCTCTTATCTGAAAGCTCTGTAAAATAGGCGGCCCTTGTCATCCTTCTCCTCTGTAAGGTTCCATACTCCGACCTCTCCATGGTCATCGACCCATAAGATATGGTTCCTTTTCGATTCTGTTTCCAGCATCTTTTCCCTCTCCTCTGCGCCTGCAAAATACGCCGTGGAGAGAATATCGGCATCCAGTCCCGATTCCGCCATGACCGTGACACTGATCAGTCCGCGGGCCGGCTGCCCGGTAAGAGGGTTCAGAATGTGGTGATACCGGATCCCGTCCCTGATAAAAAAGCGCTCATAATCTCCGGACGTCACAATAAAAAGGCAGTCCCCCTTTTCTTCGATCCAGGTAAGGACCCCTTCTTCGCGGGGGTGGCGCACGCCCACTTTCCATAACCGGGGTTTGGATGAGAAAAGAGCTACATCACCTCCGAGATTGAGGACAGCTTCACCGACTCCCTCTTTTCGGCAGAAATCCGTAAGCCGGTCGAGCAGCCAACCCTTGAAAAGCCCTCCCAGGTCCAGGGAAAGCTTCGCAGGAAGGAGAATGGTCTCTTCCCCTTCCAGAGAGACAGATGAGACAGCCAGTGCTCGGACGGCTCTTTTCAATTCTTCCTCTCCGGGGATCCGGCCCCCTTCGGAAAAGGCCCACAGATCCATGAGATCTCCGGTTTCGGGGCGAAAAAAGCGGCGGACAGCAGGCCTCTCTTTTAAATATCGTTCAAGGAGAGCATAGAGCTCTTTGTCCTCCAGCCGTCCCTCCCTGTTGAGCCGTGAGACTTTCGATCCACCCCGGTAGCGGGAATAGGCCTCCTCCATCTGCCGTATCTCTCTCTCCATCTTTTCCAGCAGGCCCTCATGGGAGGAGTCGACCTTAAGGGAACAGTAAGTATCCAAAGCAAAAAATGTTCTCTCGACAAGGGGCTCTCGTTTATTAAAAGAGGAAAAAATGAAAAGAGCTGCAAGGACAGCGAAGAGAAGACTAATGGACAGAACGGTAAATAAGGGGATTTTCTTCATATTCTCTCTCACCGATCATAATCGATTTTTCAAGAAGGCTCATGACAGAGGCCTTTTTTGCTTCATCTGCATAGAAGAGGGTGAGAAGGGGATCACCTACACGTACTGAATCGCCTCTTTTCACGTGGAGTTCCATACCCACATGATGATTGATGGAATCTCCCTTTTTCAGCCGTCCTCCTCCCAGATAGATCAGAGCTTTTCCCATTGAGAAGGTATCCATCTCCAGAATGCGGCCGTCCTGTTTGCTCCTGATCTGGATCATCTTCTCAATAAAACGGCCTTCTTCGATTTCTTCCAACGCTTCGGAATCACCCCCCGCGTCGATGATCATCTTTTTAAAACGCTCATAGGCCTTCCCTGAGCGAAAGATCTTGTCACATCTGTTTATAAACACTTCTTTGGCTTCATCAGAAAAAAGAGAGTGGATCTCATAGGCCAGAGCCAGGGTCACCTCTTTCAAGTGTCTGTCCATACGTTCTCCGCGTAAAAAGAGAAGAGATTCCATGACCTCAAGGGCATTGCCGATAGTGTAGCCCAGTGGCTGATTCATATCTGTGATCAAAGCTCTCGCTTTTAACCCGGTCTTCTGTGAGACACGCACGAGAGACTCGGCCAGAGCCAGGGCTTCGCGGGGAGTCTTCATGAATGCTCCGTTCCCGCATTTGACGTCATAGACGATAGCATCGATCCCTTCGGCCTTCTTCTTAGAGACGATACTGGCTGTGATCAGGGGAATAGATTCCACAGTGCCTGTCACGTCTCTCAGCTCATACATCTTTTTGTCTGCCGGGACGATCTCATCCGATTGTGAAAAGATCACCGATCCGTTCCTTTGAAGACGGGATGGAAGATCCCGGGAAGAGACTTCGCACTGATAGCCTCTGACAGATTCAAGTTTGTCGATGGTCCCCCCGGTATGGCCAAGTCCCCGGCCTGCCATCATGGGATTGCAATAATCCAGTTCTGCAAATAAAGGGGCAAGGATCAGGGATACCTTATCACCGACTCCCCCTGTGCTGTGTTTATCTACTTTTGTCCGGGAAATCGAGGAGAGATCGATCTCTTTTCCCGATTCTATCATAATCTCTGTCAGGCAAGCCGTCTCTTTGACAGAGAAACCCCTGATCACGCCGGCCATCAGAAAAGCGGACATCTGTTCATCTCGGATATCCCCGGCTACATATCCCCGGATCAGATATTTGAGCTCCTGGCGAGTGAGAAAAGCGCCGTCTCTTTTTTTCCGTATTAACTCCACCGGATCATACATACCGGATCACATCACCCTGTTTCATCACCTTGATCTCGAATCCCTCCACTTCGATACGTGCGATCTCTTCTTTCAGCTTATCTTCGTAGATGGGTTTCATATGATAGATATAGACATCGATTTTGTAATCTCTCTTCTTCATCTTTTTCAGCTCTTCTGCCATCATTTCCGGAGTGAGATGTTTTGAGGCCTGTGCCAGCCCCTTCATCTCATTGGGGAAGGATGTCTCCAGGAATATCGCCTTGAGATTGGGCTCTTTATCTGCCAGGGCCCAGACCTCTTCTGTCTCCCCGGTATCGCTTACATGAAGAAGGGTACTTTTATGGTCACGGATAAAATAGGAGAAGGTAAAGACCGGGTGGGGGACCTGGACAGGAAGAAAAGTCAACCCGAAGAGTTCAAACTCCTTCTTGTTTTCGATCTCCCGGTAGACATAGACGGGATTTTCCTTAGTGGGGATCTGTGTAAAATCGGGCCAGAGACTGTTGTTGAAATAATGGTCTGCCACCGCTTTCAGGGTCCTCCTCTCTCCGATGATGGAGACGGGGTTCCCCTTTCGTCCGATGATATTGTCTCCCAGAAATCCCAAATCCTTGATATGGTCGATATGTGAATGGGTCAGAAGGACCGCATCCAACATGAGTTGTTCGTCCAGGTCCAGCGAAGAAGTGAGAGAACCGGCATCAAGGGCAATGGCCTTGTTGATGACAAAACCCGTTGTCTTATAGCCGGGAAGCTGGTTCCCGTAACATCCCAAAATCCTGATTTCCATACGTCCTCCCTATTTTTCTGTCATGACAAAGGAACCGTCCCAATCGGCCGGAGGGGGTGTCATGCGGTATTGTTCACTCCTTCCCAGAAGAAGGCGGGACGGCCCGTCTTCCGGCTGGATATCCAGAGTTTCCCTGAAAAGCCTTTCAGCCTCAGCCCAGTTCCTCTCCCGGTAGGCCTTGAGGGCTTCCTCAAATTTGATGAGAAAGATATCGGGGTAAGGCAGTTCCATGACTTCATAGATCCTTGTCGGTTCATTTTTACCCTTGACTTTCACCAGATCGATCTCACGGCAACGGTTCCGGCTCCTGTCAAGAAGCCGGTAAGTATCTTCTGTAATAAGAATATTAACGCGGTAAAAACGGGTCAGCCCTTCGATCCGGGCTCCCAGGTTCACATTATCTCCGATGACCGTATAATCCATCTTCTTTCCTTCGGCCCCGATATTTCCCACAAGCATGCTTCCGCTGTTGACACCGATTCCCATATCCAGGATATCCTGGCCCCGGGTTCTCCACTTCTCCTGGAGCTCCCTGATCCGTCCCCGCATGGCCAGAGCTGTTCTGACAGCCCGCTCTGCGTGATCTTCATAAGCGAGGGGGGCTCCAAAGAGGGCCATGATCTCATCACCGACGAACTTGTCCAGCGTCCCGTCGTGAGACATGATGACATCGGTCATCTCATGAAGATATTCGTTTAACCGCTGGACGACTTCTTCGGGCGGGTGCTCTTCGGTAAATGTGGTAAAGCTCTTGACATCTGAGAAGAGGACGCTCATATCCCTCTTCTGGCCGTGAAGAGTAGCCAATTCGGGATTTTTCAGAAGTTCCTGGACGATGTTGGCCGACAGATATGATGAAAACATATCCCGGATCATTTTCTTCTGAAGCTCTTCCTTGAGATATTTAAAGAAGGTAACCCCCAGAAAGATGACAAAAATAGCTGCCAGGGGTTCTGCCATACGGATATAGACAGAATGTTTGTACAGGATAAAGCCAGCGGCGAAAAAGAGGATAAAGAGCGAAGCGGCCAAAAGGATATTAAGCCACCCCCTGCTCCCCCGCGAGAAAAGGGAAAGGAGAAGAGCGATCACCAGGATGACAAGTGTATCAACCCAGAAAGGGACACTCTTGATAAAGCGCCCTTCAAAGATATTGAGTGTCGCGTTAGCCAGATATTCCATCCCGGGCATTTCTCCTACAGGAGTCATCTTGATATCCTTGGCTGCAGAAGCCAAACCCCGTGCTGTCATTCCCACAAATGCGATCTTTCCCGTAAGGTCAATCTGGGCATGGCCGCTCATAATATGGGCAAAAGAGATGTGACGAAACCTGTCATACCCCCGGTAAGAGCTGTAATAGTCCACCAGACGCCGGCCGGAATCATCCAGGGGGATGACCCGTTCTCCCACGACAAGATCCTTGCCTGCAAGGCGGAGCCGATCCATGGGGATCCCATTGTACTGCATGTAGAGGATAACAGGGAGCGAGGGATAGAGATACCCGTCGAGGATAACATATTCTGTCACTTTTCTAAAGACATTGTCCTCGTCCGCCATCATCCAGTCGTGGCCCAGAAAAGCATGGTCGGAGATGGGGGAGACAGTGGGCAGGATCTGGCTGATCCCGGGGATATTGGGCGGCGCTTCAACAGGAACAGCCCAACGTCTGATATTTTCAAGTGTCAAGGGATCTACCGTATAGGTCTCATAATTTCCCCGCATGAGGAAATTGTAGACAAACCCGACATTGCCGGCTTCAGCAGCTGCCTGGTCCATCAGGCCGTCTTCCGGGGATGTCTCGGGATAGTAGATATCGATAAAGACCAGCTTGGGATTCATCTCCCCGATCTTCCGGATAAAACGGGCCATGACCTCCCTGTTCCAGGGCCATCGCCCATACTCCTGGAGAGAATAATCATCAATATCGATAAAGACGAAGGTAGAGAGCAGAGAATCCATCTGCTCCATGGTAATGTCAGCCCCCTCCACCTTTTCCAGCCCTGTCTCCCTGATAAAGAGCCGGGCGCGAAGGTCATGGAAGATGACTTCCACCCTGTCCCACAAAGCCGGAAACAGCAGGGCCGAAAGAATGATCAGAAAAGCCAGGGCCAGGGCGAGGAGCGTCGTCTTATAGCGTTCCATCGTCAGGCCCCGGTATAACGTTCCTTCAGTTCCAGATATTCCATGAATTTGCCGAGGTCATCCCCTTCACGCACGATATACTTTCCGTCTCCGACGACGGCGATCCGGCTCCGAACCAGGATCTCAAGGACCTCCATGACCTTCCCGATAGGCAGAGCCAGGCGGGAAGAGAGATCCTTCTGAAGTTCACTGTAGTCAAAGACATATCCTTCTTCGCCCTTGGGAGCCTTGGAGATGATCATCTTAAGAGTCCCGACGATACGTGAGACGATATCCTGGAGCATGAGGTTCTCGATCTGTTTGTCGGTATCACGGATCCGTGCACTCATCTTTTTGAGGATCTGCATGATGATCTTGGGATTAGTCTGGATCTGGGATTCGAAGACTTCCCTGTCGATGACGATCAGTTTGGTATGATCCTCTTCCACGATGGCTGTGGCACTTCTGGGATAATCATCGATAATAGACATCTCTCCGAAGAAATCCCCGTCAGAAAGGACCGCCAGCGTGGTTTCCACATCCCGGGATTTTTTTGTGATCTTGACTTTCCCTTTGAAGATGATATACATGGTCTCGCCTTTTTCTCCCTCATAAAAGACGATATCGCCTTTCATATATTCACTTCCGAACTTTTCAAAGACTTTCTCGCTGACATTTACACCCAAGGCCTACCTCCTTTATTTATTCCACCGTCACACTCTTCGCCAGATTACGGGGCTGATCCACATCACACCCCCGCTCCACAGCTGTGAAATAGGCCAGCAGCTGTAAAGGGATGGTGTTGATAACCGGAGTCAATGCCTGAACTGTGAAGGGGACATAAAGCACATCGTCCACCAGTTCTTTGATCTTTTTATTTCCTTTGGTCGCTACGGCGATGACCTTGCCGTTGCGGGCTTTCACTTCCTGGATATTGGTTATGACCTTTTCATACATAATATCATCATCGTTAGCCAGAACCACACAGGGCATATTCTCATCGATGAGCGCGATAGGGCCGTGCTTCATCTCTGCAGCAGGATATCCTTCAGCATGGATATAGGAGATCTCTTTGAGTTTAAGAGCCCCTTCAAGGGCCACGGGATAATTGATATGACGCCCGAGAAAGAGGGCATTCTCTGCTTTCCGGAAATAACGGGCGATCTTTTTGACATCTTCTTCATGTTGGAGGAGTTCTGTGATCTTCTCCGGCAGGGACTGGATCTCCCGCACCATGTTTTTCCCCTGGCTCAGGGAGTAGTCACGTCTTCTTCCCAGATAGAGGGCGATAAGCGCCAGAACCATGACCTGTGAAGTAAACGCCTTCGTCGAGGCTACCCCGATCTCCGGCCCCGCGTGGATGTATACTCCGGCATCGGTCTCCCGTGCGATAGTAGACCCCACCACATTACAGATCCCGAAGACGCGGGCCCCTTTTCTTTTGGCCTCTCTCAGGGCCGCCAGGGTATCAGCCGTCTCCCCGGATTGGGAGATCACAAAAAGAGCGGTCTTCTCTTCAATAATCGGGTTCCGGTAACGGAATTCGCTGGCATACTCCACTTCCACAGGGATCCCTGCAATGCTTTCGATCAGATACTCTCCTATAAGGGCCGCATGCCATGACGTGCCGCACGCTGTGAGAATGATCCGGTTGACATTGCGGAAAAAATCTTTGTAGTCGGCCAGCCCCTGAAGGATGGCATCCCCGTTTTCCGCATCAAGGCGGCCCCGGGTCGCATTGAGGATGGTGCTGGCCTGTTCATGGATCTCTTTGAGCATGAAATGGGGATATCCGTTCTTCTCGATCTCGGTCAGGTCCATATCGATGGTGTGGACTTCGACTTTTTTTTCGCGGTTGTCTTTGATATCTGCCAGCTTAATCCCTTCCCGGGCATCCACGGCCACGATCTCTCCCTCTTCAAGAAAGATGACATCCTTGGTAAAACGGACGATGGCAGCTACATCACTGGCGACAAAATATTCTCCGGCCTCTCCCTTGGCCACGACCAGGGGGCTTCCCAACCGGGCTGCTATGATCCGCCCGGGATTATCCCTTTCGATTACAGCGATCCCGTAGGTGCCCTCGACATTGAGGAGAGCTTCACGGACAGCTTCAAACAGGTCACCTTTATAATACTCTTCAAAGAGGTGCGCCAGGACCTCCGTATCTGTCTCGGTATAGAACTGGTGCCCCTTTTTTTCCAGATAGATCTTCAGAGAACGGTAATTCTCGATGACTCCGTTATGGACTACAGCCAGCTTTCCGCTGCAATCCAGATGAGGATGAGCGTTGATATCGTTGGGAGCCCCGTGTGTCGCCCAGCGCGTATGAGCGATTCCCGTCCTGGAATCGTAGTGTTTTTTCTCGATCTTGCGGCTGAGCATCTCCACTTTCCCGGCTACTTTATCGATGATAATATCGTTTTCTCCCAGGATGGCGATCCCGGCTGAGTCGTACCCTCTGTACTCTAATCTCTTCAACCCGTCAAGAAGAATGGGGACGGCGTTTTTGCTGCCTGTATACCCGACGATTCCGCACATAAGATGCTCCTTTACCTCTTCAGCATATCATATAGAAAATACCACACTTTTCAGATGATTTCAAGGTCAGCGTCATGAATATGGAAAGGAGTCCTCCCCTTTCAGGAGCTTTCCCGGATCATATCGATGTATTTCTTATATAGAGCCTGTAGACCTCTTCAGCTTCTTCATAAAGAGCCATAAAAGATGCCATAAGCCGGCCGGCTTTCTGATACTCTCTCCGGTCGAGGAGTAATTCGATCTCTGAAGCCATAGAGGGGGCAGACCTGCAGTCTTTCAGTAGAAGCCGTCTTTTCCCCTCAAAATCCTTCCATAAGCGCCTGTCCCGTCTCTCCTCCCGCCCAGGCCTCCTCTGGCAGGAGGCGAGAGACTGCCTTACAGCAGGGAGGACCTTCTCCCGGATCTCAACAGCCCATTTGTTCAATGAGGCCCTCAGGGCGGAATCGATGATCTCGCTCCGGAAAGGAGTCTGTTCCAGGGGAGAGCGGTCAGCCTCGCGGAAGGCTTCCAGGATATCCCACACGGTCTCGGGAGCTTTCCCGTAGAGCCTCTCCCTCTCTTCATGGCTCAGAGAGGAGAAAATATTCTCTTCAGAGACATACTCTCTGTATTGTTCCAGGTAGACGGAAGGTTCACCGTACTTTTTTGTGAGTTCTCCGTGAAGCTCTTCTCTCTTTCTCGTCATAGCATACTTCATCCCGTCGATCATGGCCAGATAGACAGCGCCTGCAGCAAGATAGGTATTGGTATGAGGATGAGGAGCCCGCAATTCAAAACGGGTCGAAAGGGGATTGTCTGAGCGGATAAGTCCAGCCAGAACCGTTCTGTTCCGGCTTGGCGACCGGGAGGATTTCCCCAGAGAAGCCACGACAGATACCGGAGCCTCGAAGCCGGGCCTTAATCTGTTCAAGGCATCCAGAGAATGGGTCACAAAGGGATTGATGAGGGGCCAGTGTTTGAGAAGGCCCATGAGAGCTCCGTATCCCATCCGGGACATAAAGGTATCAGGAGAGGCCGGCGAAAACAGATTGATCTTTTCTCCTCTGCGGGTAACAAATCCCATTCCGAAATGCATATGTTCCCCGCTTCCGGCTATCCCGCGCATAGGTTTGGCATCAAACGTGACTTCAAGCCCGTTTTTCCGGAAGATCTCCTTGATGAGGATACGGGCATAGAGCTCCTTGTCTGCCGCCGCCAGGGGCCGGTCATACCGCCAGTCGATCTCCAGCTGTTCCATGACCCCGTGGAAAGAGCCGTCGGGAGAGAGTTTCGCTTTGACACCTCCTACTTCCTTATGTCCCATTTCCACCTGGTATCCGTAAGCGTCGAGGGTCAGCAGTGTCTCTTCCAGGGCTCTTCTGACCTGCCCCTTGGTCCTTTTCCAATAACTTTCCTTAAGCATCTGGCTCATAGAAAGCTCTTGAAGAGGGACTTGTTCTGCAGGAGTCCTGACCCAGAACTCCAGTTCAGTCCCCAGGGTCAGGTAAACATGGTCCACCTCTTCAGCGCTGAAACCCCGCTCTTCTTCAAAAAGGGGGTCGTTCTGAAGCATCTCAAGGACACGGTTTTCTGTGAAAGCAGATGTCTCTTTCAGGAGGGAACGGGAACAATAAGTGTCGTCCCCGTGTTTGAAAAAAGCCGGGATCCGCAAAGTGGAAAGGTATTCTCCGTTTTCCAGGGGATATTCCCTGTTCTCATCTACATACCATTCTCCTGCCGTATCGACGATAAAATCGATCTTGGCATCATTGAGAGTGGCGATCCCGGGGAGATTGACTGAAGAGCCGTCTGTCTGGACTCCGCCGTCCATGATCTCACGGAGATGATCCAGAAAGTAAGAGACTGAGATCCGTTCATCCGTATCATTTCCCAGAAAATCCACGCCCACCAGGGAGACAAAGCGGATCTCAGGCCGGCCTTTTAAAAATTCCGGAAGAGCCTCGCTGTTCTTCACATCTCCGGGGATCACAGTGACTTTCCCTTTTTCTTTCATCTTCTTTCCCTCCTTCTACAAAACATAGTCAAATCTATCACAAAAAAGAGGCTGTTCAATAAAAAAAAGAGGTTTTATATTGACCTTCTGAAATCCTCCCATAAACTTCTTTCAAAGGAGAATTCATGAAAAGCATTTATCAGAGATTTGCTGTTTATCTGGGGACTTTGGGAGCTATGTTCTTCTGGGGGATCTCTTTTGTCTGGACAAAGATCGTCTTCGAATACTACGGACCCTTTACCACGCTTCTTCTCCGCCTTCTCATCTCTTCTGCCCTTCTGACCCTCTATGCCCGTTTATCAAAGCGGAGCGAGAAAATCGAACGGAAAGACTGGCCCTTCTTTTTCCTTTTAGCCTTCCTGGAACCCTTCTGTTATTTTATCGGAGAAAGTTTCGGCCTTCTTCTTGTCTCTTCCACTCTGGCATCCATCATGATCGCCCTGATCCCCGTCATCTCCCCCCTTTTTGCCTATCTCTTTTACAGGGAGCGTCTGGCTCCGGTGAATATCATAGGATTGGCTGTCTCCTTTTTCGGACTGGCCATCTTCACCACTACCGGCGACGCCAGGCTGGAAGCCTCTCCCAGAGGGCTGCTTCTGCTCCTTTTCGCTGTGATTTCCGGAATAGGCTATAGTATCGTAGCCAAACGTCTCTCCCACCGCTATCGCCCTCTGACCATCGTCCGGATCCAGAATATGATCGGCGGCTTCTATTTTCTGCCCTTCATGGTTTTCTTTGAATGGAAGGCGACCATGGAAGCATCTCCCCCTCTTTCCGTCCTTCTCAACCTGGTCATGCTGGCTGTTTTCGGTTCCTCCCTGGCCTTTATTCTTGTCACCATCTCCATCAGGGAGATCGGGATCAGCAAGACGAACATCTTCACCAATATCATCCCTATCATCACCGCTGTCTCTGCTTACTTCCTTCTCGGAGAGGGCTTTTCAGACAGAAAACTCATCGGGATGTCCATTATCATATCGGGGCTCTTCCTTTCCCAATATCAGAAGAGGATCAGATCCAAGGTCATCCATGAGAGGTAGAGAATTCAGCCTTTGACCACGGCAAGGGGCTCCAGGCGGGCTACGATCACTGCCAGCCCTTCCCCCTCGAGGACCGAAACGACCCGGGAGACATCCTTATAGGCCTCGGGAGCTTCCTCCGCCAGTCCTCTCGGCGCACTACCCATAACGACGATCCCCTCTCTCTCTAGAGTCTTCACAAGTTGTCCGGGATCCACACGCCTTAAAGCTTCTCTCCGGGACAGGAGCCGCCCCGCCCCGTGACAACAGCTGCCGAAGGTCTCGGCGAGTCCCTTTTCAGTTCCCCGGAGGATATAGGAGGAGCTTCCCATGGAGCCGGGGACAAAAACAGGATGCCCGGTCTCAGCAAAGGGAGTCCCTTTCATGCGGGAGGCCGGGAAAGCCCGTGTCGCTCCCTTCCGATGCACATAACAGGGGAGCTCTTTTCCCGATACAATATGGACTTCCTTTCGGGCCATGTTATGAGTGATGTCGTAAAGAAGGCGGAAATCACAATGCAGACGGGTCTCCTCCCAGAGAGCCTGGGAGAGGGCTTCCGCGAGGAAAGCTCCCAGGATCTGGCGGTTGGCATAAGCAAAATTAGCGGCGGCGTTCATAGCAGCGATGTAACGCCGGCCCCGGGAGGAATCTGCAGGGGCCCAGGCAAGTTCCCGGTCAGGAAACGGCCCCTTTTCCTGCTGAAACAGTCGGACATAATCACTGCAGACCTGATGCCCCAGCCCTCTGGACCCGCAATGGACCATAAGCGTGAGCTGCCCCTGAAACAAGCCCCAACGGCGGGCTGTCTTCTCATCGTAAAGGGCCGCTACCTTCCCGATCTCCAGAAAATGGTTTCCTCCGCCCAGGCTCCCGGTCTCACTGATCCCCCTCTCCATGGCTCTGGGGCTGACTGCATCTTCTTCAGCCGGGAGCCGCCCACGGTCTTCACAATAGTTCAGGTCTCCTCCCGTTCCGAACCCCTCTTCCACAGCAGTTTCGGCTCCCCGGGACATAAGGCGCCGGAAACCCTTCTCTTTGAAGATCTTGATCGCCCCTTTACCTCCTCCGCGGGGGCAGCGGGCTGCAAGACGCGCTGTGACTCTTCTGATAATGTCTTGAGGAAGGTCCACGGCAGAGGAACCGGCCAGAAGGCGGACCCCGCAATTGATATCATATCCCACGCCACCGGGGGAGACAAGGCCCCCGTCTTCCAGGCTGAAGGCAGCGACCCCTCCGATGGGAAACCCATATCCCTGATGGATATCGGGCATACCCAGAGCAGAATCCACGATACCGGGGAGCATGGCGACATTCATGAGCTGTTCCAGAGAGCGGTCTCCTGACAGAGGGGCTGCCAGGATCTCATCAGCATAGACCCGGACGGGGACCTTCATCCTCCGGTCCGCTGTAACAGGAATCTCCCATAAACCGGGAGAGAGTCTCCTCATTTCAACTGACATACTTCATTATAACGGAAAAAACGGACTTATCCATACGGCCCTATCTTGCCGGATACCTGCTCCTCAGAGAAGCCGATGTCCCATGACATTCCTGATGAATATCCGGGCTTCCTTCAACTCCTTCTCCCCGGGACACCCCTTAGCTATCCCCCCCAGCCATTTGAGAGGACCGTAAGTATCATACCCCTTGCAGGCAAAATCCCCGATGTGATGGAAGCCTTTCTCTTCAAGCGCTCTGATCAATGGCAGGTTGTATCTTCTCGCCCCCCTTCCCGATGTGGAAAAAACGAAAACCGGATTGCTTTGCCCGGCAGGCAGAAGGCTCACAGCCTTTTCCACAGCAGAATGGAATTTTCCGAAAAAGATCCCTGACCCGAACCCCAGGCAATCATATTCTTCCAACAGAGACGGGTCAAATTCACGGGCTTTCAGAACGGCTCCGCCGCATTCTCCCGACATGGTATGGACGATCTTCTCAGTATTCCCGTGGTGAACCGATTCGTAGATAAAAAGGATTTTCACGTCTTCTCCCTCCTTCCTTCTATTATACCCCCTTCGGAGCATCTCTTTCAATAAGCAAGTGAGAATGAGGAATTTTCAAAATATTAAAAAAAGAGGCTGAAAAGAGGTTGAATTACATCATAATGACTTTAAAAAGAGCCCAATAAAATATAAAAAAAACAAAATCTTGACAATTAGGGCAAAATTAGCTATAATAATCCCATGCAGAAATTATCTGAACATAAATTTGATTTTTTCGCCTAATTCGCTGAATCATATACTGAAATGTGACCTAAAGCAGACCAGGAGGTTTCTATGCATCCCTTGACCGATGAACAGAAAAATATAGCCAAACGATTAGACATGAACGGTGAGTTGAACCAATGGAGAGACTGGAAATGGCAGCTGAAGCACTCTGTCCGGGATATCGATACTTTGGAAAAAGTCCTGGACATCAAACTTTCTCAGGAGGAGAGGGACTCCATGGCAGAGACCATGAAGAAGTTTCCCTTTTCCGCCACTCCCTATTACCTCTCCCTCATCAATAGAGAGGATTACCGAAACGACCCTGTCTTCAAACAGGCTGTCCCGGACCCCCGCGAACTCATTATCAGTAAATGGGATATGCGGGATCCCCTGCACGAAGACAAAGACAGTCCTGTAGAAGGGATCACCCACCGTTACCCCGACCGTGTCCTTTTTCTCATCAGCAACAAGTGCTCTATGTACTGCCGTCATTGTACAAGAAAAAGAAAAGTCGGAGATGTGGACCATATTCCCGACAAAGAGACCATCGAAAAGGGGCTTGATTATATCCGGAAGACTCCCGTTGTCCGGGACGTCCTTCTATCGGGAGGAGACCCCCTTCTGCTCAATGATGATTATCTGGACTGGATCCTCTCTGAACTGGATGCTATCAGCCATGTCGAAGTGGTCCGTATCGGGTCACGGACCCCGGTGGTACTCCCATACCGGATCACCGATGAGACAGTGGCCATGCTGAAAAAGCATCAGCCCCTCTGGTTCAACACCCATTTCAACCACCCCCGCGAAATAACCCCGGCTTCAAAGAGCGCTCTGGCTAAACTGGCAGATGCCGGGATCCCTCTGGGGAACCAGTCTGTCCTTCTGGCAGGGGTCAATGACTGCCCGAAGATCATGAAACGCCTTGTCCATAAACTGGTAGCCAACAGAGTCCGTCCCTACTACCTTTATCAGTGCGACATGTCTGAAGGGCTCAATCACTTCAGGACGCCTGTGGGAAAAGGCCTTGAGATCCTGGAAAGCCTTATCGGTCATACATCGGGTTTCGCAGTCCCGACTTACGTGGTAGATGCCCCCGGAGGAGGGGGAAAGATACCTGTCATGCCCAATTATGTCCTCACCTGGTCCACCAACAAAGTCGTCCTGAGGAATTATGAGGGAGTCATCACGACCTATAAAGAACCCGACAGTTACGAACCTATTTTCTGCGACCGCAATTGTGACGAATGCGACCTGCAGCTTAACCTTGAAGATGGACAGGAGGTCGATGCCGTGGGTATCGAAAAACTCCTCTCTGATTATGACAAGACCTACTCACTGACCCCGCAGTCCAACGAACGCTACACAAGGAGGGATCATGGCGGACAAGATTGAAATATTACACGGATCACTGGTCCAGCACGGAACGGTCAATGACCGTGTCTATGTTTTGAAAGTCAATACGGAACAGGTCCAGGAGCTCATCAACGATATCAAAAGGCTGGCCAAAAAGAACTCTTACGGGAAGATCATTGTCAAGACACCGGCAAGTGTCAAGGAACATTTCGCCATGAGAAAATTCCGGGAGGAAGCCCATATCCCCCACTTTTTCAAATCCGGGGAGGATCTCTTTTTTATGACCATGTGCCTGAAGTCGGAACGGGCTATGGAACCCGGTATGAGCAAACTCAACCGGATTCTGGAAACCGCTCTGGAGAAGAGTGAGGATCCCGCTCCCGATACAGTGGAGGGATTTGAGTTCAGAAAGTGCACTCCCGAGGAGAGTCCGGACATCGCCGAGCTTCTCTCCCATGTCTTCAAGAGCTATCCTTTCCCTGTAGACAAGCCCGCTTATATCCAAAAGACCATGGAGGCGACAAATATCTATTTCGGTGCCTGGAAAGAAAACCAGTTGGTGGGAATCTCGTCTGCCGAGATCGACCCGGCCAATAAGAGCGCTGAAATGACAGATTTCGCCACACATCCTGAACACCGGGGACTGGGTATCGCCGGAGTCCTTCTGAACCATATGGAAAAGGAGATCAAAGCAAACGGATATTCCACCGCCTATACCATTGCCCGTGCTGAATCCTTCGGAATGAATATTGCTTTTGCCAGGAACGGCTATCAATACGGAGGCCGGCTGATCAAAAGCACACAGATATCCGGAGGGTTTGAAAGCATGAACATCTGGCACAAGGCGATCTGAAACCTGAGATCATCGGGTTTGTAAAAAGGGGGCATACGCCCCCTTTTTTTTATTGAGATACCTTTGCCCAGGTATCTTTCAGGCCCACGACTCGGTTGAAGACAGGTTTTTCTTCGGAGGAATCGGGGTCACTGAAAAAGTAGCCCAGACGGAGAAACTGGAAATGGCGTCCGCTATCTATACCTTTGAGCCCGGGTTCTACAAAAGCGCCCGTCAGGGTCTCCAGAGAATCCCGGTTGATAAGATTGTCAAATTCACCCTCCCCTTCCCGGATCAGAGGCTCATAGAGCCGGACTTCCGCCCGGACAGCATGGGCTGCTGAAAGCCAGTGAAGGGTTCCTTTGACCTTTCGCTCATCGGGAGTCCATCCTCCCCGGGAGGCCGGGTCGTAGGTACAATGGATCTCACGGATCTTTCCCTCTTCATCCCTGTCCACATGGGTACATGTGATGTAATAGGCATGTTTCAGGCGTACTTCACGGCCCGGAGACAGCCTGAAATATTTTTTGGGCGGATCTTCCATGAAATCATCCTCTTCAATAAAGATCTCGCGGCTGAAAGGGATCTTACGAGTCCCCGCACCGGGGTCGTTAGGATTATTCTCAGCTTCCACCCACTCTACTTTATCTTCAGGATAATTGTCGATGACCACTTTTACCGGACGCAGGACAGCCATCACACGGGGTGCCCTGCGGTTCAGGTCATCCCGGATGAAATAGTCCAGCATGGCTGAATCCACTACACTGTTGGCCTTGGCGACCCCGACAGCTTCTGCAAAGGCCCGGATGGATTCCGGCGTAAAGCCTCTTCGCCTTAACCCCGCGATGGTGGGCATCCGGGGGTCATCCCAGCCGTTGACAAGGCCTTCCGAAACAAAGGAAAGCAGTTTCCGTTTGCTCATCACAGTCTGTGTCACGTTCAAACGGGCAAACTCGATCTGACGGGGATGGTTTTCGATGGAGATATGATCCAGAAACCAGTCATAAAGGGGACGATGGTCTTCGAACTCCAGGGTACAGACCGAATGGGTGATCCCCTCGATGGCATCGGATATACAATGGGCAAAATCATACATGGGGTAGATACACCAGGCCTCTTTAGTGCGGGGATGAGAAGCATGCTTGATCCGGTAGATGACAGGATCCCGCATATTGATATTGGGTGAAGACATGTCGATTCTTGCCCGAAGGACTTTTTCACCGTCTTTGAACTCCCCGGCTTTCATACGCCGGAAGAGGATCATATTCTCCTCGGGAGACCTGTCCCGCCAGGGACTCACTCTTCCCGGCTCCGTCAGTGTCCCTCTGTAGGCCCGTATCTCCTCTGCGCTGAGATCGTCTACATAGGCCAGCCCCTTCTTGATGAGCTCTTCGGCATATTTATAAAAGTCTTCATAATAATCCGAAGCATAATAGAGGTGGCTTCCCCAGTCAAATCCCAGCCATCTGACATCTTCACAGATAGCATCGATATACTCCTGCTCTTCCTTTTCGGGATTCGTATCGTCAAACCTCAGATGGCAGCGGCCGCCATATTTCTTTGCGATCCCGAAATTCAGGCAGATCGATTTGGCATGTCCGATATGAAGGTATCCGTTGGGTTCCGGAGGAAAGCGTGTGACGACTTGCTGGACTTTTCCCCTGGCCAGGTCATCATCAATAATCGCTTCGATAAAATTCCGTGCTTCTTTCTTTTCTTTTTCCATATGTCACACTCCTTTCAGAACCATACAGACGTGATATGGGATTATAACGTCTAATCTTTTTTTGAAAAGGGGAAAAGCCGCCTTATCAGGGAATCGTAAAGGAAAGGGAGGGGCTTTGAAGATATTCCACTCTGCATTCAGTCCCGGTATAGAAGCGAAGCTCTGTAGAATAACTCCGGGGAGAGGCAGCACCGGCGTCATAGACGGTGATGATCACCAGGTCGATGGAGAACTCATTGTCATGGAGAGGGACAAAATATTCACGCTCCACTCCCCCTTCGTAGGTCATCACAGAAAAGGCAGCTGCATCGGTCTCACCGGAAAGATGGAGCCAGACATATCCTCTGTATAAATCCCCTGAGATCTGCTCCACAGTCGTATACCAATCTTCAACCCAGACCTGGTAGGGTTCGTCCGAAGAATCCCAGCATCCGGTCATCAGGATCAGAGAAATAAAAAGTAAAAAAAGGATCTTTTTCATGTTGTCCCCTCTCTCTGATAATTATATTTCACTCTTTTTATTTTTCAAGGTATCACAGGTCAAAAAGAAGCGTTGCCCGCCAGCAGGATCCCTCGAAGATAAAAGAAAGGCCATGCCAGGTGACCCCCTTCACTGTCAGAAGGGTCTCCGTGAAAAAAGGTTTATAGAGAACAAACCTCCCCGTCAGGTTTCCCTTTTCCCCATGAACAGATACAGGAAGACGTGTATTTCCGTCTTTACTGTTTCTGAAGAGGACTTCTTCCAGAAGAAGAACCAAAATCTCTTCATCGGAACTGCCCCGGATTGAAAAAGGCTCCTCCCGGCCTGTATGAGCCCCGAAATAGGCTCCTGTCATAAAAGCCAGCCCGCGGACTGCTTCCTTGTACACGCCTTCTTTCGACAAAGAGGAAACCTCAAGGAAAAGGTCTGACCCGTCAGGTTTTTCGCAGAACATCAGATGACCCCCTCACCGTAGAGCCCTGTGGTGTAAGGAGCCATCTTCTTCAAGGCCTCCTTTTCTTCCCGGGCTGATCCTCCCTGTTCCACTTTTTCAATAAGACCAAGATAGAGAGAGACCCTTTCCCGGAAAACCTGAGGAGGATCACGGCTGCCGTCATAAAGAGCCCCTCCTGTCTTGTTCCAGAGGGCAGGAAGGTAATCTACGGCCAGAAGCCGCTTTTCATTGTAGAGAAGAGCGGGGGAAGCTGAGGCATCTCCCTCGAACAGATGTCCCCTCTCATCCCTGTACTCTCCTGTTATCATAGGATATCTGGTCCTCATGAGAGGGATCGGGCCGTCACAGAAGACGATCCCGCGGGAACGCGAACCGTTTTTAAGGATCTCCTGAACTTCCATTTCCGGAGAAAAGACAAATCTTGAGAAGGAGGCCGCAGAAAGTGAATTAAAGATATTCATGGTCCACCAGGGCACACACTCTTTTCCCAAAGAAAGAAAAAAAGCGTAGTGGTCCCAAGACTCCACCCAGAAGACCTCTCCCGGCGGGCAAGTGTCCGGTTCCGGACGAAAAGAGGGAGCCACTTTACGATGCATCCCCGTCCCGGAAGAATCCAGCGTTGTGATAAGGCAGAGGTGCGGAGAAGCTGTTTCCACAGCAGTTATCCCCGGAGGCGCCAGAGCATAAAGAAGGCTTTCTGTCCCGTCCTTTTTGACGGGAAAACGATAATTCCTCTTCCTCGCGTAGGAAAAGTTTCTCCTGGGAGGATCTTCTCCAGGCTCCCGGGGCCACTTAAACTCGCTTTTCAGCCTGGCATCGCTGTTTTTCCAGACCTCTTCTCCCTCACAACCGCTTATGCCGGGCGGAAGAGGAATAGTTGCTCCGGAACCTCCCCCTGTTGAGAGAAGGCCTCCGGTCCCGCTCCGGGGGAGGGTCACCCCGTCTCCGGAAGATACAGCTGCGCTCAGGCGGATCTTCTGCTCTTCCCCGCGTCGCCCTTCTATCCGCCCCACGGGACGCCCCCGGTGATTGATATAATCAGGGTTGAGAATATCCGGGTCTTGAAACATTCCTCCGGTTGTATATCCCCTGTTGAAGATATAATCAAGGTCATCCTGTCTTCCGGCCGAATCGTTTTCCGTGATCTCTTTATAGAAGCGGACAATGGCAGCGGTATATTCTTCCCCTTTAGCCCGTCCCTCGATCTTGAGATAGTCCAGTCCCAGAGAGAGGATCCGGTCCATCTCTCCGTAAAGAGAGAGGTCTTTACAGGAGAAAAGGTGCCCTTTCTCCCCCTGACGACTGTATATCCGCCGGCAGGGCTGTCCGCAGAGGCCCCGGTTCCCCGATCGTCCTCCAATAAAAGCGCTGAAATAACATTGTCCTGAAATACTGTAACACAAAGCCCCGTGAACAAAGGCCTCCAGGTGAAGATCAGGAAAAGTACTCCGCCAGCCTGCGATGGTGTCGAAATCCGCTTCTCGGGGAAGGATCACCCCCTTGACTCCGAGCTTTTTCAGAAATGAGAACCCATATGAACCATCCACGGCAAACTGCGTGGATGTATGAATGGTTAATCCGGGAAACTCTTTCAGGAGGAGAAGAAGGAGCCCGTAATCCTGGACGATAAAGACATCGGCTCCTGCTTTTGCAACGGCAGAGACCGCTTTCATGACCTTCCCCACTTCATGATCCTTGATGAGGATGTTCACAACACAGTGGAACTCCGCCTTCCTCTCCCGGGCATAGTCTAACAGCCCTAAATACTCTTCCATGGAGGAGAGCCCGGTATCGATCATTCGCCGGGCATTAAAACCCGGAAGCCCGGCATAGAGGGCATCGGCCCCGGCAGCGAGAGCTGCCGCCCCCTGGGAAAATGTCCCGGCAGGAGCCAGGAGCTTGCTGCGCTTAACTCTGCTCATCTCTCCAAAGCCTCTTTCCACCGGCAATAGAGTGTTGATGATTCAAAGGGTATCTTTTGTCTTGTGTTCTGCGTCGAGATAAAGTAGCGCTCTCCAAAACGGGTAACGACGCCCATCTCTTCAAAGATCATGAGGAGATTTTCAGTATAAAGGGACTCCTCTTCACGGATCAAATCCTTCAATGTGGCGCCGGCATACTTCATAATAGTCCTGAAAAGGCGGACAAAGCGGCTTCTTTCAAGCTCCTCTGCTTTTTGAAAATTATTCGCCCAGTCTTTCAGGCGGAACTGAAGTGTTGTCTGGCCGTTGAAAACATTTTTTTCAGGAAATCCCGCGAGACTCACCCGGGAAGAGATCCTTTCGCGGTCCTGTCCCATGGAGAACCCGATTACATGGACCGGTCCTTCTCCCCCGTCAAAGCGAAACTTTAAATGGTTAGAGCCGGCTACACCGGGTTTCTCGCGGACGACAATATCTTCCACCACGACAAGAGGCCTTGGGTTCTGAAGCCCGAAGGGCTGCATCATCTCAAGCGACTCGATAAAAGCCCAGGTCAGATGACCGGGCCTGATTCTGAGGTCGGGCCGCAGACGGGGGGTAAACAAAGCCGCCCCCGCCTCTCTCAAAGCTGAATTCACCCGCTGGCGAAGCAGCGGAAGCCGGGAAGCGGGGATTGAGAAACCCACAGCCTGGCTGTGACCCCCCAACCGTTGGAAGAGGTCCCCTTCCCGGCGTAAAAGAGCCAGAAGATCGATACCCGGGATGCTCCGTCCCGATCCCTTCAGAAGATCTCCCTCCCGGTTCATGACAAGCACCGGACGGTTAAACTCGTCGCAGATACGGGATGCGACGATCCCCAGGACACCGTTATGCCATCCCTCACCGGCTAGCGCCAGAAAAAAAGATTCTTCCGGCGGGACTTCCTCTGCCTGAAGACGGGCCTGGTCCGTGATCTCCTTCTCCAACCCGCGGCGTTCTTCATTGATTTTGTCCAGCCGGGAGATCCCCGTTTCCAGAAGAGCCTGCCCCTCCTCCAGAAAGAGAGGGATCAGTTCTCCGGGCCGGCCAAGTCTTCCCACGGAATTGATCCGGGGGGCCATCCTGAACCCGATATCGTAGGCAGAGAGCTTTTCCGGGTCTGCCCCCGATTTCTCGGCGAGCCTTCTTAAAAAAGGAGAGCTCACCTGTTTCAACCCTTGCGATACGATGACTCTGTTTTCACCTACAAGGGGAACGATATCTGCAACTGTCCCGAAGGCGGCCAGCTCCAGGTCACTTCGTTCCAGGGATCCTGTAAGTGCCTGGGCTAGTTTGAGAGCCACCCCCACCCCGGCCAGATCAGGGAAAGGATACCCGTCCCGCTTGGGATTGACGACCGCGTGAGCTTCAGGAAGCTTCTCCTCGGGGACATGATGGTCTGTAATGATCACTTTCATCCCCCGCTCCCGGGCCTCTTTTACAGGCTCAAAAGCAGTGATCCCGCAATCGACGGTAATCAGAAGTCCGATACCGAGGCTATGAAGATGACTTACGGTTTCCGAACTTAACCCGTATCCCTCCTCCATCCTGTGCGGGATATACCATGTGACATCCCCCCCTATTTGGGACAGACACTTGACCAGAAGCACCGTCGCGGTCATACCATCCACGTCATAGTCGCCGTGGATACAGATCTTTTCCTTCTTTCTGACAGATTCCCGGATCACAGCAACGGCTATGTCCATATCCGGTAAAAGAAAAGGGGCATGGAGATGATCCAGCTGCGGGTTGAGATACTCTTCAGGGGTCATCCCGTTTTGCTCAAGCCTCCGGGCCACAAGAGCTGCGGCAGCGGGATCCATATGGTAGGAGTTGATGATTTCAGCAGTGATTTCCTCAAAAAAAGGCGCCGGTTCCCAGACATACCTCACAACCAGAACCCCCAGGCCATAAAAAGGAGAAGGATAAAACCGACACTATATTTGAAAGCTGTGGAGATCACCCGGCCCAGAAGTGTCCCGGCTCCTGCTCTGAACCCCTTTTCCACTCCCTGGCGGACAAGGAAAGATTCCACAAGAAACGTCAGGATAAAGCCTCCTGCGAAGATCCCCAGAAGGGTCCCTGCCACAGGGAGAAGTGCAGTCCCTACGACTGCCCCTACAAGGCTTCCCGCAAAGGCTGCTGCCATCCCCCATTTCGTCGCGCCATACCGCCGGGCGCCCACGACTCCCATGACCGACTCCACCCCCTCTCCCAAAAGAGAGAGGATCAATCCGGCGATGATCAAAAACCAGGAGACCCCTTCATGAAAAATTATCTTGTGAAGGAGAAGAAATCCCACTGCCATGAAATTGCCGGGAATACCCGCCGGCTGAAGAAAGATAGCCGCCAGGGCGATGATAAAGAAGATCGGTTCTATGATAAGCTCGAGTGTCATATGAGAAGAGAGGGGGCGCAGCCCTTTAAGGCTGCACCCTTTCTGCTATTTCTTTGCGCCGACCCGCAGATGAGCTTCAATGAGGATGGGGCTGGCAATAAAGACAGATGAGTAAGTCCCCACGATGATCCCGATGAGCAGGGCAAAGGAGAAGTTCCTCAATACCTCGCCGCCGAAAAAGAAGAGGACGATGACCACAAAAAGAGTGGTCAGCGATGTGATGACCGTCCGGGACAGGGAAGCATTGATGGCTCCGTTGACGACCCCTTCATAATGCTGTGTCGAGCGGGGACGTTCAATACGGATATTCTCCCGGATCCTGTCAAAGACGACGATGGTATCATTAAGAGAATACCCGATGATGGTCAGGATCGCCGCCAGGACCGGGGTGTTGAACTCGTACTTGAACAGGGCAAAAGCTCCCAGCGTGATGAGGACATCATGGAAGAGCGCTGCGATGGCTCCGATGGCATACTTGAGTTCGAAGCGCCAGGAGATATAGATCAGGATACCCACCAGTGACCAGAGAACAGCCCAGAAGGCCTGATTCTTCAAATCACGTCCGATGGATGGGCCCACGGTCTCTTCCCGGCGGATATCGGCTCCTTCGCCGTATTTCTCACGCATGATATTTTTAAGGTGTTCCACATCGCTGCCCTCGCTCAGCTTCATGACGACCTCTTTGGGGTTTCCAAAGGTCTGGATGATGCTTTTCCCCAGTCCTGCTTCTTTAAGGACATCACGCAGCTCACTGAGAGGCGGCCGCTCTTCAAATTTATACTGAATAATCGATCCTCCGGCGAAATCGATCCCCAGATTGAATCCTCCCCCGATGATGAAAGAAACGATCCCTATAAGGATCAGGATTCCTGAAAAGAGGAAAGCCCCCCGCCGGACATTCTTCGATACAAAGTTGATATTTGCATTTTTTATGAGTTCCATATTCTTCTCCCAACCTTAAATACTCAGTTTTGTCACATTTTTACGGGCCAAAAACGTCTGAAAGATAACACGGGAGACAAACAGAGCCGTAAACATACTGGCCAGGATACCGATCATCAGCGTCACGGCAAAGCCTTTGATAGGCCCTGTCCCGAAATTATAGAGGACTACTGCCGTGATGACAGTGGTGATGTTGGCATCGAGGATAGTGATAAAGGCCCTGGAAAAGCCGTTCTCCACTGCTTTCCCCACGCTTTTGTTGTTTTTCAGCTCTTCACGGATCCTTTCAAAGATCAGCACATTGGCATCCACTGACATCCCTATGGTCAGGATGATACCGGCCAGTCCCGGGAGGGTCAAAGTCGCGTTGAACAGGACCAGGACTCCCAGGATGATGATCAAGTTGAAAATAAGAGCCGTATCCGCAATAAACCCGGACAGCCCGTAATAGATCATCATAAAGATAATAACAGCGATAAACCCGATAATGATCGCCTTGATACCGGCCCGGATGGAATCACGCCCGAGAGAAGCTCCCACTGTCCTCTCTTCGGCGATATTCAATTTGACCGGGAGAGCTCCCGTTTTGAGGATCAGAGCCAGGTCACGGGCGGTCTCTGCTGTAAAGCCGCCTTCGATGACCCCTTCTCCTGAAGGGATCTCACTGTTGATCCGGGGAGCGGAAACGACCACGTCATCCAGGACAATGGCCAGGCGCCCGCCCACATTGCTCTCTGTGATCCGGGCAAACTCACGCGCGCCCTCGGGATTGAGCCGGAAACCCACTACATACTCAGCATTTTTGGTCGTGACATAGGCGTCTGTCAGGGTGGCTCCCGGAACGACCTGGTCTTTCACCAGAAGATAGGGGATCCGTCGCCCTGTCTCCTCGTCTTTTTCATAGCGGAGCTGCAGCTGGGCAGGGATCTGTTTTTCAGGCAGCGGTTCACCGTTCTCATCAAGGTATTCAGCCGGATTGATATCAGAGACCAGTTTGAACTCAAGATAGGCGGTCTTTCCGACCACTTCAGCCACACGCTCGGGATCCTTCACACCGGCCAGTTCAAGAATGATCCGGTCTGTTCCCTGACGCTGGATCAGCGGCTCAGTCACACCGAACTTGTCAATACGGTTTGTCAGTATCTCCATGGCCCGGGCCATGGCCTCTTCGATGTCACTCTTTTTGAGTTCCTGATTCCGTTCTGCATACTTCTCTCTCAAATCCTCCACATCGGCTTCAAAGACCACGTGGGTCCCTCCCTGCAGGTCGAGCCCGAGGTTGACTTTACCGGGAAAGAATTTGGCGATCTTCTCATCTTTGATCAACCCCGCCGAAGGCAGAGAAGTCAGAACCATCAGGATAAACACGAGAATAATCAAAACCCATTTCCATTTTTCGACTCTCTTCATTAGTGTCACTCCTTTTCTTAGGCCTTGGCACCACGCAACGTGCAATCTGCCTTCGATGATATCGTTTTTTGACTTATGATACCTTTTTTTGAGCCTTTTTCAAGATAAAAACTCAATTATAGAAAAACCAGCGCAAATGAAAGGAGACTTCCGGCCCCTCTCCTTCTGCACCCTCCTCTTCTGCCAGGTCCTGTCCGAAGATGTTTTCCACCGTCACATCTACCTCGGTATTCACAAGAGCCAGAGAGAGGAAAAGATCAGTGTAGAAAGAGCCGTCAGACTCTTCAGAAGGGGTCAGGATCGTGTTCCTGAGATATCCTTTGACAGTGAGGTCCCCCTGAAAAAAAGAGAATTCACTGTAAATGTAATTCCTCAGGACACTCTTCTGTTCTTTTGCAAAAAGAAGATCCCCCTCGGCGATGAGCATGAGATGCTCCCCCGCTCTTACCGGGATGTTGTAAGCGGCTCCGGGAATAAAGGCATTGTCATAATCGTAAAGGGGGTGAGACAACCGGTCGGCATAACGCAGAAAAAGATGTCCCGCTGTCCCCGCAGACAGACCGGCTTCATAATAGTCAGCCTCATAAGGGCCTATCCAGTCTTGACGGGCCCGCTTTACCATATAGA
>ERZ795053.1796-NODE-1796-length-26723-cov-7.697278_pt1 | contig 26723 bp, 19 predicted proteins | sample MGYA00375137_ERZ795053 | MGnify/ENA primary metagenome ERZ795053 (study PRJEB30182, sample SAMN05720284) | activated sludge metagenome | isolation source: Anaerobic digester | place: Hong Kong | collected 2014-12-17 ...
GGAGTGCAAAGATATAACTATCTCTATAATACACAAACTTTTTTATGCCTTTTTTTAGATTTTTTTATTCTCGACCACCTTTAAGGTTGTCTTGTAATGTTTTCAGTTCATCCCAATCTCCATTTGCAGCCAATTTTGCTTGTTCTGGCCATGTTGTTGGGTCATGCATTTTGTATCTAGAACCTGCATTGTCCAAAATATTTTTAATGTCTTCTGCTTTCGCTTTCGCTAAATCTTCAAAAGAATTTATATTCGCTTCATTGAGCAGTTCTGCAATTTTGGGCCCAATCCCTTCTATCTTTTTTAAATCGTCCAATTCTACATCCGCAGATTTTTTTGATTCCTTTTTATCAGGCTTGTCATTACTTGCTTCTTGTTCCGCAATTTGTTCCTTCAAATCAGAAAAAATATCTAAATCCCCTAGTGTAGATCTTTCAATTTTTGATTGTGTGGTTTTAATTGCACTTCTTGTTTGCTGAATTTCTGAGTCTTTTTCCATTTTGACATGCTCTTCAGCTTCTTTCTTAATATCGTCAACATATCTTGTATGAGAAACAATTATTCTCTTATCGTCACGATTAAATTCAATCACTTTAAAAGTTAATGTCTCATCAAGATTGGCATTTGTACCATCTTCTTTTCTTAAATGTTTTATTGGGGCAAAGGCCTCTAATCCATAAGGAAGTTGTATAATGGCACCTCTGTCATCTTTTCTAATCACAGTTGCTTCATGATATGATCCAACAGGGAAAACATTTTCGAAAGTGTCCCAAGGGTTTTCTTCTAATTGCTTATGACCTAATGAAAGCTTTCTACTATCAGTATCAATTTCCATTATTGAAACATCTATTTTATCTCCCACTGAGGTAAATTCAGAAGGATGCGAATATCTCTTGGTCCAAGACAAATCAGAAATATGAACCATGCCTCCAATTCCTTCTTCAAGTTCAACAAATACACCGTATGGAGTTAGATTTTTTACTGTTCCTGTGTGTTTTGAATTAGGTTTGTATTTCTCGGCTATTTTTACCCAAGGGTCTTCAGTAAGTTGTTTTAGACTCAAAGACATTTTTCTGTCATCTCTGTCCAGTGTCACTACTTTAGCATCAAATTCTTGATTCAAGCTGAAGAATTCTCTGGCATTAACGGGTTGATTACTCCATGAAACTTCTGAAACGTGAATTAATCCTTCAACACCTGGTATGATTTCCAAAAATGCACCATAGTCTTCAATGTTCACAATTTTTCCACTAACGACACTGCCTTCTCCAATGCTTGGGTCAAGAACTTCCCATGGGTGTGGCTGAAGTTGTTTTAAACCTAATGAAATTCTTTTCTTGTCTTCATCGAAGTCTAAAACGACTACGTTTAGCTTTTGATTCAATTCCAAGACCTCATTAGGATGATTGATTCTACCCCAAGAGATGTCGGTAATATACAGTAATCCATCAACGCCTCCAAGATCCATAAATGCACCGAAATCCGTAATGTTTTTAACTACACCTTCAAGAACTTGTCCTTTTTCTAAACCTGAAATAATGCTTTCTCTCTGCTCTGCAAGATCGCTTTCAATAAGTGCTTTGTGTGATACAACGGCATTTTTAATTGCTTCATTAATTTTAACAACTTTGAATTCCATTGTTTTCCCAACATAGGCATCATAATCAATAATTGGCTTAACGTCAATCTGTGATCCTGGCAAAAAGGTTTCCAAACCACTACAGTCCACTATCAATCCACCTTTGGTCTTACTGACTACTTGGCCTTTAATAATTGTTCCATTTTTGTATGAATCTACAAGCATATCCCAAGCTTTTAACAATTTGGCCTTTCTACGAGAAAGTACTAATTGTCCTCGAACATCCTCTTTATTTTCAACATAAACTTCAACTTCGTCACCAACTTTGAGATTTTCATAATCTCTAAACTCTGATAGAGGTATCAAACCATCAGATTTATAGTTAAGATCCAAAATGACATCGCCACCATGAATGGCTGATACTTTTGCCTTTACTACTTCATATTCTGCTATTGAGTTTAGGGTATTGGCATATTGGGTTTCCATATTGTCCCAATCTGCCTGGCTATAGTGGAAATTGTTTTTGTTGCCTACGGACCAATCAAAGTCATCGTGGGCTCCTTTTTCTTCTGGGGCTTCTACTTCCAGTTCGAGATTTTCATCCTCATGCTCTTCTTCGTGAGCATTGTCAACTAAATCATCATGTTTAAGATCCTTTTCGTCTAACATGTTAAGAATCAGATTTGTATATTAACTTCTAATAAGCTAATAGTGGTTAAAAAATAAAAAACGGCGCAAAGGTACACTTTTATTTTAATATTACGTCGAAATAAATTTTTTTATATTTTTTCAATAAAAATCATGTGGCATTATGGGATATCTATCGTCATATTCCAAAGCTTAATTATTAAGTTTTCAATTGGTTTTTTGGGGTTATGCGGGGTGTCAGGAATGAAACTTGACATCCTGCTTTTTTTTAAACTTGCTTTAAAATTACACTAAGCTCTGCACAATAATATGTCTACGACCAATTAAATCCTGCCCCAATTTCTCATTATGTCTTCTCCCGATTTCTTTAAAATAATTTCTTTAATTCTTAACCCTGAGGGATATATTTAAGACGATTCATTAAATTTGCGGCAAAATTTTCACCCTTTAATTGTTAAATAAAACAGACTATTTGTTAAATAAAACAGACTATGTCTGCGAAAGTTATTACACACAAGTGGGTTGAATAATTTAGAGGGTTGATTTTAGACTTACAAACGCTTTTAATAAAATGACAGAAAAGAAAATCAAGAATGCTCTGATTTCTGTATATCACAAAGACAATATTGATGATATAGTTGCGAAATTGGATCGCCTTGGAATCACAATTTATAGTACTGGAGGTACATTCGATTATATCAGAGACAAAGGATTTGAAGTTCTCAGTGTAGAAGAATTAACCGGATATCCGTCCATACTTGGCGGCCGTGTGAAGACTTTACACCCGAAAGTCTTTGGAGGAATTTTGGCAACATCTAGCATTGGTCATCAAAGTGAACTGTCCAAATTTGAAATTCCTGCTTTTGATTTAGTTATAGTGGATTTATATCCTTTTGAAGAAACTGTAAAAAACACGAATGACGAATCTGAAATTATTGAAAAAATAGATATTGGCGGTATCAGCTTGATAAGAGCTGCGGCAAAAAACTTTAACGAAACTTTGGTAATACCATCTATTAAGTTTTATGCTGAGTTATTAAAGATTTTGGATAGAAATAATGGAATTACTCAAATTTCTGATAGAAAAGAAATGGCAATTGCGGCATTTAATATTTCTTCAAGTTATGACAGAGCTATTTGTGATTACTTTTCAGGCAATTCCTTCCAATCTGTCAATTCATTAAGATATGGAGAAAATCCTCACCAAAGCGCAGAATTTATCGGCAATTTAAGTGAAATATTCAAATCTTTAGGCGGAAAAGAACTTTCTTACAATAATCTTGTGGATATAGATGCCGCTGTAAATATAATGTACGAGTTTAGGAATGATATTCCCACAGTTGCCATTTTAAAACATACAAATCCTTGCGGTTTGGCGAGCAGAGAAAATGCTTTGGAAGCGTGGAATTCTGCTTTAGAATGTGATCCTGTATCAGCATTTGGTGGGATAATTATTACTAATTTTGAAATATCAGAATTCCTTGCGATTGAAATTGATAAAATATTTTATGAAGTTCTGATTGCCCCTAGCTTTAGCGATGGTGCAAAGGAATTATTGTCTAAAAAGAAGAAACGGATTTTACTTGAATTGAAAAAATATCCTAATGTGGAGAGAATTTCAAAATCATTGTTAAATGGTAAGATTACTCAGGATTCCGATATTAAGACTGAAGACATGAATGACCTCACTGTAGTAACTAAATTAGAACCTAACCAATCAGAAATAAATGATTTACTTTTCGCTAATAAATGTGCCAAACACCTAAAATCCAACACTATTGTTTTAGCAAAAAACCAGCAAATGATTGGCATGGGGTGTGGGCAGACATCACGTGTCGATGCTTGCAAACAAGCGATAGCAAAGGCAAAAGCGATGGGCTTTGAGCTCAATGGTGCTGTCATGGCATCAGACGCATTTTTCCCGTTTCCTGATTGTGTAGAATTGGCTTATGAGCAAGAGATCCTTGCCGTTATTCAACCGGGAGGATCAATGAATGACCAATTGAGCATAGATTATTGTGATTCTCATGGAATGTCTATGGTGTTTACATCCATTAGACACTTTAAACACTAAACTGAAGTCTTTTGAATCTTTGTATTGATATAGGTAACAGTTTCTATAAATTTGGAACTTTTGATGACGATAAGTTAGTCTCCTTAATCCGAGGATACAATATAAATCAAGTGGATGCACTCAAATCTCTTGACTTACGTCAGTATAATCAAATTATTTTTTCGGCTTCAGGTGATATCCATGATGATTTTTTAGAAATTCTAAACGCAAAAAACCACCTTAAAATCATTGAATTAACTAGTAAAACAAATATCCCGATAAACATTCACTACAAAAGTCCTGAAACTCTGGGTAAAGATCGCATTGCAGGAGCCTGTGGATCCATGCTTTTTTTCCCGAATCACTCAAGACTAATCGTCGATTTAGGAACGTGTATTACCTATAATATTTTAGATAATTGCAATAATTTTCTAGGCGGTGCGATAAGTCCTAATATAGAAATGCGAATTGAAGCTATGTCAGTTTTTACTGCGAATCTTCCCTTAGTAGAAAAAGAACTTCCTGCCAGTTTTATCGGTGATGACACAATAAGTTCTCTTCAAAATGGTGCCGTAAGAGGTACAATTTTTGAAATAGAATCGTTTATAACAAAGTTTCTTGAAAAATTTACGGATTTGAAAGTAATACTGACAGGTGGAGGGCTTGATTTTTTTGAGAATAAAATTAATTCAAAGATATTTGCAATCCCAAATTTACAAATGTTTGGTTTAAATGAAATTTTAAGGTATAATGAAACTTAAATTAAGTGTACTTTTTATTTGGCTTGTTAGCCAAAATATAATCGCCCAGCAGGGGGACAATTCACCTTACTCAAGAATAGGACTAGGCGATCTTAAACCAGAGTCATTTGTGTTTTCTCAGCAGATGGGTCATACATATTCTGCATTTTTAGATCAATATCAGATAAATATTGGAAATCCTGCCAGCTATGCAAGCTTGAATGTTACCTCCTTTGACCTAGGAATAAATGCAAAAAGAGCCACACTCACTCAAGACGACCAATCGTATAATGGATGGAGCGGTTCATTTGATTATATATCTCTAGCTTTTCCATTAACTAATTCCATTAACGACTTATTCGAAAGAGTAAAAAGGGATTTAAGATTTGGAATGGGACTGACTCTTAGATCTGTAAGTTCGACCAGCTATAACATTACCACTAGTGAATATCAGGATGGGATAGGATCATTCCAGCGAAATTATAGAGGGAATGGTGGAACTTATGAATTTATGTGGGGAAATGCAGTTAAGTATAAGCAATATTCTTTCGGTGTAAACTTGGGTTACTTGTTCGGAAAAATGGAATATGACCGCAATTTGTTTTTCCCTGACAATGCCAATGCTTATATCAACACCTTTAGCAACGAATACAATATCTCTGGCTTTAGGATGAAACTTGGTTTAGCCTATAATCTCGTTTTAAACAAGAAAAAACTTGAAGAAGGAAAATCAAAACATACAAACAAACTCGTGTTTGGTCTTAATTATGGTTTGGGTACTACGGCTAATACCAATCTGACAGAATCAGTAATCACGGTAAGACAAGGGGTTGGTAATGCCATCGAAAGTGATACTTCGAGTTTTGATAATATTGAAGGGAAATTATACATCCCTAGCAATTTAGGCGTAGGTATTAGCTATTTTAATGGAGAAAAATTCGCATTATCTTTTGATGTTTCAACAGGCGATTGGTCAAAATACTACAATGAAGCATCTAAAGAAGTTAAAGGAAACTTAAAAAATTCTCTAAATGTATCAACGGGAGGATACTATCGTCCTGATTTAAAATCTTATAAATTTAGAAATAGGATTTTTTATAGATATGGCATATTCTATCAAAAAGATGGTAGAGTCATCAATGACAAACAATTAGAACAATACGGTTTGACAGGAGGTTTCGGACTACCATTTATCTTTCAACGAAAGATTTCTCATGCCAGCCTAGGATTCGAAATTGGGAAAAAAGGTATAAATACACCTATTCAGGAAAAATATTTTAAAATTACTTTTGGAGCTACCTTCAATGACGATGAATGGTTCTTGAAGAGAAAATATGATTAAAAATCAAAAATTATTGTAAAACATATCAAAACAAAAACTATGATTAAGACAATATTTTTATCATTAACCTTGGTTGTTTTTTTTCAATTAGACGTTATATCTCAGTGTAACAGCTGGAATGACATCCCAGAAAAAGATGCCGCAGAAAATGCCCACGTAATTTATCGTCAGGCATTGAAGACACAACAATATAAGGATGCATTTACGAATTGGAAAATAGCATATACGCTGGCTCCAGCGGCCGACGGTCAAAGAAACTCTCATTTTATTGATGGTATTGAAATATATCGAGAATTGTTAAAAAATGAGCTAGATGAGACAAAAGTTAAAGAATATAAAGAGGCTATCTCTAGATTATATGACGAAGCCATCGCATGTTATCAATCAGGAGGCATAGCTCTGGATCCAGGTATGACACTTGACCAAGAAATTGGTTTCCTTGCAGGTCGTAAAGTATACGATCAATTCTATACCTTAAATTCACCTTATGATCAAGTGTTGCCTAGCATTTACCTTTCTCTTGAAAAAAGTGGAAATAAAGCAGAGTATATAATTTTTGATCCTGCGTCAAGAATCAGTGTGTACCAATATAAGAATGGTAAAATGACCAAAGACCAAGTATTGGATATATACTCCAAATTGAGTAGTCTTGCAGATTATAATATCGCCAATAATAAAAATTACAGTGATTACTATTCTCAATCAAAAGATTTAATGAATTCAGTATTTGCCGAAATCGAAGATGAGATATTTGACTGTCAGTTTTTTGTTAATAAGTTTAAATATGAGTTTGAGAAAGACTCTACTAACTTAGAAGCCATAAAATACTCCATTGCCGTAATGAAAAAGAAAAACTGCCCAGAAAATGAACCCTTCTTGATGAAAATGGAAGGTATCTGGGGTAAATATGCCGCTGAAGAAAATGCGAGATTAATGGCAGAATACGAAGCCAATAATCCTGGTGCAGCCGCTAAAAAACTTTATGACCAAGGGGACTACGATGGAGCAATATCAAAGTATGAAGAGGCGATTAGCCAAGAATCAGACCCTGAAAAGAAAGCTCAATACTTATTGGGTAAAGCATCCGTACAATTTAGAAAACTAGGACAATATTCGACTGCAAGATCAACAGCTTATGAAGCAGCTAAGCTTAAGCCAAATTGGGGAGCTCCCTATATGTTAATTGGTGATATGTATGGAACTTCGGCAAGGAATTGTGGTGATGCCTGGAATCAGAGATTGGCAATTATTGCAGCTATAGATAAATATGCTTATGCTAAGAGCATAGATTCTTCGGTTTCAGGTGATGCAACATCTAGAATCGCTACTTACAGCAAATCATTGCCTGAGCAAGAAACAGGATTTATGCGTGGAATTAAAGAAGGACAGAAAGAAACTGTGGGTTGTTGGATAGGCGAGACCGTATCTGTAAGGTACAAATAAATAGGAAATTCTGACATAAAAAAGGGGTAACCAAGATTGGTTACCCTTTTTTATGTCACGCCATTTATTTTGAAACTCTATTACTGGACTAATATTTTTATTTTAATATGACAAATAATATAATGGCTTAAGTATTTTTGTATCCATAAGAGGCCAAATGTTATTTGATTTACCATCAAATATGAGTCAGATCTCGTTTTAATAAAGAATACATACTACATGAAAGATAATAAAAGTCTACTTTCAAAGGTTTCGAATCGATTATTTTCTACTTCTGCCGCGGGTGTATATATGTTGTTATTCGCCGCAGCTATTGGAATTGCAACTTTTATTGAAAATGACTTTGGAACTCCCGCCGCACAAAAATTAGTGTATCAAACACTTTGGTTTGAATTATTATTGATACTCTTTGGAATATGCATCATTGTAAATGTATTCAGATTTAAATTAATAGAGCAAAAAAAATGGTCCATACTCGTGTTTCACTTGTCGATAGTAATTATTCTGATAGGTGCCGGAATCACTCGATATTTCGGTTATGAGGGGATGATGCACATCCGAGAAAATGACATGTCCGATAGTTTTTTATCCTCTGATATGTATCTCAATTTCAATGCAATTCAAGGAGATAAAAAATACTCCTTCGAAGAGTCCGTCTTATTTGCCGGAGTAGGAAACAATAAATTTGATCAAACATATATCATCGGTGATCAAAAAATAAAGGTCGCTCTCAACAATTTCGTCCCCAACCCAGAGCAAATATTTCAGACAGAAGAAGGAGGATTCCCTATGATAAAATTAGTCATCGCCGGTAATGCTGGGAGGGAGGAATATTTTCTTAAAAAAGGAGAAGACATCACCGTGAATAATCAGAAATATACTTTTGGTGACATGATGGATTCACTATCTGTAAATTTTTATTATCGCAATGATTCATTGCTCGTCTCCGCTCCCCGAAATTTTGGATTTATGGTTATGGCGACTCAAGAAAGAGACAGCATTTTTAGTCATGAAACTTACCCACTACGTACACGAGCCTTGTACTCCGATGGTAATAATAATTTCGTAGTTGCTGATTTCAATCCTTCTGCAACATTGCGAGTAGAGTCAACTTCAAAAAAATTAAAAAATGAAAGCAAGGCTGCGGTGCAATTATTAGTTTCGAGTGGCAATGAAGTCAAAAAGGTGGACATTACAGGTCAAAAAGGGATGCGAGGACAGCCAGAATATGTACAAATAGGAAATACCAATTTGGCAATTTCTTATGGTTCGAAAGTTTATAAAGTTCCGTTTTTTATCAAACTTTATGATTTTATCATGGATAGGTACCCAGGAACTAACAGTGCTGCATCTTATGCCTCGGAAGTACAACTAATTGACGAAGCGAATGGCGTAACAAAGGATTTCAGAATATTTATGAATAACATTTTGGATTATGATGGTTACCGATTTTTTCAATCCTCCTATGATCCGGATGAAAAAGGAACATATTTAAGTGTGAACCATGATTTTTGGGGGACATGGGTTTCATATTTTGGATACATCCTATTGACAATAGGAATGTTCATGGCGCTATTTAGCAAAAAGGGCAGAATATTAGAATTGAAAAATAAACTTAAAAAATTACAAAATCAAAGAACTGCTATTCTCCTTGTCCTATTTATGGGTCTAAGTCAATTCGGTTTTGCACAAGATGGTATAACGGATTTCGTTTCGACAGACCATGCTCAAAAATTTGGCTCTATCATAACCCAAGATTTTAAGGGAAGGATGAAGCCTATCAACACTCTCAGTCGAGAAGTAATGCGAAAACTATACAAGAGTGAAAACATCTATGGGTTAAACTCTGATCAAGTCATGCTAGGAATGCTCATTGATCCGAACCAATGGAGCCAAGTCCCATTAATAAAGCTCAGCGAACCCTCTATCGTCAATGATATCTTAAACACCGAAAGTAATGCTTTAAGTTACAATCAGTTTTTTTCTCCCAATGGCGAATATCTCCTCAAAGAACCCTTGAAACAGGCTTATAACATGGATTCAAGAGATAGAGGTATAAACGAAAAAGAACTAATTAAAATTGACGAAAAAGTGAATATTGCGGGCATGATATTTTCGGGACGATTATTGAAAATATTTCCGGTACCTGACCATGAAAATAACTTGTGGTTATCTCCTATAGAAGCCATGCAAGCTCATCCCGAAGGTGAAGATTTTGCAGCTGATTTCTTTACTTTTTATATTCCCGATTTACTGTCAGGAATCACAGAAGGCAACTACAGTAAAGCTGATGCTGATTTACAATCGCTAAAGGATTACCAGAATAAATATGGCTCTCAGGTTATGCCTTCTAATACTAAGATTAAAAGCGAACTCTTACTTAATAAGCTCAATCTATTTAATCGATTATCCGCCTATTATGGAATATTAGGGCTCTTGTTTTTGATTAGTCTGTTTACAAAGATATTTAGTCCTCGAACCAATACTGACGTTGCGGACAAACTCTTAATCTGGTTTGCTATTCTCGGTTTTGTTTTACACACTTTTGGATTGGCTTTAAGATGGTACGTATCCGGAAGAGCACCTTGGAGTAATGGTTACGAATCCATGATTTACATAGGATGGACCTCCGTACTCGCCGGATTAATATTTTCAAGAAAATCAACCGGAGGAATGGCGGCAACAATGATTTTGGCAGCAACAATATTATTTGTCTCCATGTTAAGTTTTCTTGATCCAGAGATTACTCCTCTTGTCCCCGTACTAAAATCTTATTGGCTTACGATACACGTCTCTATGATTGCAGGTAGTTATGGGTTTTTAATGCTCGGCGCTATCATAGGTTTGATTAATTTATTCCTATTACTATTTGCAAATGATCAAAACAAATACCGCATAGAAAACATCGTGAAGGAGCTTTCTTATTTGAGTGAAATGACTTTAATCGGGGGACTATTTATGTTAAGTATTGGAACCTATCTAGGAGGTGTTTGGGCCAATGAGTCCTGGGGAAGGTACTGGGGCTGGGACGCTAAAGAAACATGGGCATTAGTCACTGTATTGGTTTATGCCTTTATCTTGCACATGAGATTAATTCCAAAAATTAATGGATTATTTGCATTTAATGTAGCTTCACTATTTGGCTGGGCTTCTGTGATTATGACCTATTTTGGCGTGAATTATTATTTGTCAGGATTACATTCTTATGCGGCAGGGGATCCTTTACCTATCCCGACATGGGTTTACTTTGCGGTAACTGGCTGTTTCGTACTAGGTATTGCTTCTTATTTTAGAAATAAAAAATATAAGGTCATTAGCTAATTATCCTAGCCGTAAGGCAATAATGTAGAATCGATTCCACAAGTGAGGAGTTACTTTTATTCTAATTGCATATAGTGGCTCTATTTTTATATTTTTGAGCAAAATTATTATCATTAATGCTGAAAGAACTGCAAACTTATCGTGATGCATTTGAACAATTTTTAAGCAATTATCCATTTCCACAGGAACCCACAGAATTGTATGAACCTGTAAAATATATTCTAAATCTGCGAGGAAAAAGATTTAGAGCATTATATACACTTCTCGGATCCGAATCCGTAGGAATTCCTGTTGAGAAGGCTTTTCCTGCGGCATTAGCAATAGAGGTTTTTCATAATTTTTCATTGGTTCATGACGACATTATGGATCGTGCTCCATTGAGACGAGGCTACCCCACGGTACACGAAAAATATGGCATTAACAATGCGATTCTAAGTGGTGATGTGATGCTTATTTATTGTTACCGCATTTTACAGCAGCACTATGATGGAGAAACATATTCTCAACTGTGCAAGTTGCTTACTGACACTGCGATAGAGGTATGTGAAGGCCAACAATATGATGTAAATTTTGAGAAAGAATCCAAGCCTGAAATATCCTCCTACATTCAAATGATTACTGATAAAACTGCGGTATTAATCGGTTGTGCCATCCAGTTTGGTGCCATTGTAGGAGAATCACATCCTATGACACAAATGCATTTGTATCAATTTGGAAAAAATATTGGCATTGCGTTTCAGATACAAGATGATATTTTGGATGTTTTTGGAAGTCAAAATTCAGGAAAAATGTTGGGAGGCGATATCGTAAAGAATAAAAAAACATACCTCTATCTAAAAGCCCTAGAGTTATGTTCGGAATCGGAAAAAGAAGAGCTTTATCGCTTGTATCAAACCGAATACAGCACTACTTTTGAAAATTCTAAAAAGATAGAAACTGTGATTAGTATATTCAATAATTCACATGTAAGAGTCTATGCGACACAATTGATGGAAAACTACCGAGATTTAGCCTTTTCGCATCTCGATGCTGCCAAGATTGATCCAAAGTTTAAAACCATCTTTAAAAATATTTCTGAGTACTTATTGGTAAGAGATCATTGATAAACTTTGTTTAAATTGTCTATTATGAATTTTAGAATGATGATATTGACCATTCTTTTATTTCTGCTCTTATCGTGTACTAATCATCAAACTGCAAGCCTCATTATTAAAAATGCTCATGTTTATACACTCGACTCGCTTCAACCTTTTGCAAGCTCAATAGCTATTGATGAAAATAAGATAATATATGTGGGTGATGACGACAATATTGAGGAATTTGTCAATCACAATACCGAGATTATAGATGCAGAGGGTCGCTTCGTGATGCCGGGATTAATAGAAGGACACGGACATTTTTCTGCCTTAGGAAACAGTCTTGTCAACCTTAACCTACTCAATTATAAAAGCTGGGAACAAATCGTCGACTCCGTAAAAACCCGAATAACTAGCAACGAAAATAACAATTGGATAATGGGTCGTGGATGGCATCAGGAAAAATGGGACAGCCTTCCTGCCATCAGTATCGGCAACTATCCAACGCGGCACTCTATAGATTCCTTCTCTATCGAAACCCCAATTATTCTTTATCATGCGAGTGGGCATGCACTCTTTGCAAATCAAGCAGCAATGGCTGTGGCCGGTATATCAATCGAATCGCCGAATCCCGCTGGCGGAAAAATCATCAAAGACCAAAATGGCAATCCAACTGGTATATTTGAAGAAAATGCGATGAAACCCTTTGCTGAAGCTTATGAAAATTATCGAAAAAACATGCCCACAGAAACTGAAAAACAGCTCTGGAGTAAAGCCATAAATCTAGCACAAGAAGAGTGTATAAAATCGGGGGTTACGAGCTTTGAAGATGCCGGATCTAAGTTTTTCGAATTGCGTCGATACCGAAAAATGGCTCAGGACAAGCAGTTGAAAATTAGGCTGTGGGCTATGGCACGACATAGTTTTGACGAATTGAAAGATTCTATCAATGAGTATGTAGTTATAGGCGAAGGTGATAATTTTTATACTTGTAACGCAATTAAGAGTGAATTAGATGGAGCCTTGGGTTCACACGGAGCTTGGTTGCTTGCCCCATACAGCGACATGCCTGGATTTTATGGCCAAAACACCACACCGGTCTTAGAAGTTAAGCGTCTTGCAGAACTTGCAAAAAATCATGATATGCAATTCTGTGTCCACGCCATTGGGGATCGTGCTAATCGTACTTTGGTTGACCTATATGATGCCATGCTCTCACATGACAATAATAATACAGATCGTAGATGGCGTGTCGAACATGCCCAACATCTTGACACGACTGACATTCCTCGTATCGCCGCACTTGGAATCATCGCCTCCATGCAAGGGATACATTGTACTTCAGATGCCCCATTTGTCGAAAAAAGGCTTGGATATGAAAGAAGCAAGAACGGTGCCTATGCCTGGAGGCGACTTCTAGATGCTGGAGTAAAAATTGCAAACGGTACGGATGTCCCCATTGAAAATTTAGACCCCTTTGCCAACATTTATGCTTCCGTCACTAGAAAAAGAATTGACAACCAATCTTCGTTTTTCCCAGAGCAGAAAATGACCCGCAGTGAAGCATTAAAAAGTTATACGCTTGATAATGCTTATGCGGCATTTCAGGAAGACAAAAAGGGTAGCATCGAAGTAGGAAAGCTAGCCGATATCATTATTTTAGACACCGATATCCTAAATTGTAATGAAGATGAAATTCCGAATACAACGGTTCTTTATACTATAATAGATGGAAAAGTAGTCTTTAAAAGATAAATCAGTAAGCCGATGATTAACGTGTATTTAACACAAAACTTCGTCATAGGTGGTAACAATGGCAGAAAGAATGGAGTTGTATAAAAAACAGACGATTATGAAAAAATTAATACTTCTTGTTTCAATAGTGTTTTGCTTTACGCAAATGATACATGCACAGATGCTTACGCCATCAGAAAGTGATCCCGCTGCTAAAGTAATATTACAAAATCTAAAGCGACAATACGATAAATATTCGAGTGTGGAAATCGATTTTCAACTCACCCGAACCGCATCTGATGATACCGATATTCAAAAAGGGAAAATAATCCAACAAGGTAAAAACTTTAATGTCAATTCTCGAGATTTTCAAATCATCTCGGATGATAAAAGCCTTTGGTTTTTTAATAGAGACCATAATAATGTGCAGATAAGTGATGCAGAGTACGAAGAAAGTGACGAAATCATGTCTCCATTGGATATATTAAAACTCTATAATAGCAATAATTATGTTTATGCCATTGTGGATAAGAAAAACACCAAAAATGGTACGCTTAATTATATTGAATTTAAGCCTTTGGACAAGTTTAGTGAATACTCAAAAATACGGGTTGTCGTCAATGAAAAAATAAACAAAATTGTATCTTTGACTGTTTTTATGAAAGATAGTACTCGATTGTTATTTGAAATATCCAATCAAGTAACGGATAAGAAATATGATTCTGCAACATTTTCATTTAATGAAAAAGATCATCCCGGAATCAACAAAGAAGACCTGAGAATAGAATGAATAGAACCAAATTAGTTCTCAGTTTACCAACCATAGCGATTCTTAGTTCATATTAAGAATCGCTTTTTATTTTATTATCTTTGCGCTTTCAATAGAAATTTATGTCGAAGAAATTATACCTAGTTGTAACCGTTTTCCTATCTTATTTTCACGTATTTTATGCACAATGGAATCATATTCCAGTTTTTCCTGATTTACAAGATGTGGAGTTGAAGGATTCTTTACTAGAAAAATATGCTTTAGTAAATGCCCTGTCAGACCAGAGAGATACCTTATTTGCTAAAGTAGATGGAATCTCCGGTAAGCTTACCTGCATCTATACGGATTATACCATTACTTTAAATCCAAACGCAGATCCTACTCAAGATGCCTTTTCTAAAGGAATCAATACCGAGCATTGCTATCCTAAGAGTAAGGGTGCCGGCGACAATTCTGGTGAGTTTAATATGCATCATTTATTCCCTGCCAAAGAAGATGTTAACAATTACCGGGCAAGTAAGCCTTTTCATGATATTCCAGACAACCTGACGCAGCACTGGTACTACCTCACCAATGACATGAGTACTATTCCAACACAGAACATTGACCTGTATAGCGAAGCTAACAGTGAGGCATTCGAACCAAGCGAGGCACAAAAAGGAAATATTGCGAGAGCGATGATGTATTTCTACACCTTTTATACCAATCAAGCCAATGCTCAAGACCCAAACTTTTTTTGGGATCAATTAGATGAACTTTGTACCTGGCATTTTGAAGATCCTGTCGATGAAGATGAGTGGAACAGGACTTTTGCCATTGCCAAATATCAAGAAGATAAACCCAATCCATTCGTACTAGATTGTTCGGTTGCTGCGAGGCTATACTGTAATGAAATTAGTCAAGAGTGTAAAATTTTGGATACTAAGAATGGCCTTACTACTGATGATAATATTAAAATCAATTATCTAATTGAAAATTCGGAACTTAGAATTACTAACATCACTGGAAATTCATATTCATTCGCAATTTATAATTCAATAGGGAATTTGTTGTCATCTGTCAATGTTCCAGTTAGTCAATCGTATTTTAGTTACGATCTTTCATCCATGAAAGGAAATCAAATGTTTTATGTAATTCTTCAGCTTGACGGAATGATTTACAGTAAAGCTTTTTTGAAACTTTAGGATTACTACAATTGCATTAATAATTGGAATAATAAATGAAATTTTGAGATTGGATAGAAAGAAAGGACCAATGATTCATGGGTTAAATAAAATGCCCTTGCCGGAGGTAGAAAATGTCGAACTTCAAAATGGAACAAAGTACATCGAATGCAGTCTCGGGGTACAAGAAATCGTCAAAATTGATATTTTATTTAGAGCTGGACGCATTGTCGAGGATAAACCATTGGCATCCCGAGCCACTGCAAATTTATTGAGAAACGATACCCAGTTGAAGTCTGCAAAAGTCGTAGAAGAAATTTTAGATTTTTATGGAACTTCTATTAAGGTAGCATCCGGAATGGACTATTCTTATATAAGTTTCGTGACGTTAAATAAGTTTTTTGAACCGGTGAGCGATGTTGTGGAAGAAATGATTAAGCTTCCAAAATTCAGTGAAAAAGAACTCAACAAATTCAAGAAAAACAGCATCGCCAAGCTCAAAATAGAATTGTCAAAAAATGATGTGGTGGCATATCGAGAACATACCTCACTGATATTTGGCGAAAGCCATCCTTATGGATATAACAGTACCGCTGAGGGTATTCAAAAATTAGAATTGTCAGATATAACCCAGCATTATTCAAACTATTACACTTCTCGTAATTGTATGATTTTTGTGACCGGAAAGGTGACGGATTCAATTCGGCATTCCATTCATCAAAAATTTGGTGCCATAGAAAATAAAAGTTTACATCAAAATAAAATCAAGCAACCTATCCGCAACGCTATTGGAACTTATCATTTCGAAAGTAAAAATAAGCTACAAGCAGCCCTTAGAATTGGTTGTCCATTATTCCCGCGATATCATCAGGATAATGCAGGATTTTATATGCTCAATACTCTCCTTGGGGGGTATTTCGGCTCACGTCTAATGAAAAAAATTAGAGAAGAGGATGGTTACACCTATGGCATATACAGCTCGATGGATCAGATGGTAGATGAGGGATACTTTTATGTAAGTTGTGAACTTGCGCCTGAAAATGTAGATATTGTAAGTCAAGCCATTTTCGATGAAATGAATTTACTGAAAAACGACTTAGTCGGCCGACAAGAATTGGAGATGGTGAAGAATTATGTAATGGGTTCTATACTAAATTTATTAGATGGTCCATTTAATATTGGCTCATATTATAAAATGCTTTATTCCAATGGATTAGACAAAGGATTTTACGATTCCTTCGTTGATGCTGTAAAAAGTACAGATTCTCGTCTCCTTCGAGATTTGGCTATCAAATATTTTGATGAAAACAAGATGACACAAGTTAACGTTCAGTAGGTGACATTGAATAGAATTTTGGAATTTTTCAGGCATGATTATTGTTTAGAATTCTTTATAATCCCTATTTGAGAATGAATATATATCGTGTTAAATGAAGTTTTTAAGCTTTTTTACTCAGGAATTGGCTATAGATCTAGGAACAGCTAATACACTTATAATTGAAAAAGACAAGGTAGTGGTCGATGAACCATCTATTGTAGCATATAATAGGAGCACAGGTCAGGTGATTGCTGTGGGGAGCAAGGCTATGCAGATGCATGAAAAAACACACGAAAATATCAAGACCGTACGACCTCTCAAAGATGGTGTCATAGCGGATTTTCAAGCGGCAGAGCACCTGATTGAGGGACTAATCAATATGATAGGAGAGAAACGTCGATTTTTTACGCATTTGAAAATGGTGATTTGCATACCTAGCGGAATAACAGAGGTTGAAAAAAGGGCCGTATTTGATTCAGCTGATCATGTTGATTCGAAAGAGACATACTTAATTCATGAACCCATGGCGGCTGCCTTGGGTATAGGCCTAGACGTTCAAGAGCCGATCGGTAACATGATAATTGATATTGGAGGTGGTACAACGGAGATTGCCGTTATCGCACTTTCGGGAATAGTTACGGATCAGTCAATCCGTACAGCTGGAGATGAATTTACGATGGATATCATCGACTACATGAAAAGGAAACATAATCTTCTGATAGGTGAAAGAACTGCAGAGCAAATAAAAATTCATGTGGGTGCTGCCATTGCAGACATTGACAATCCGCCTGAAAAATATCCTGTAAATGGTAGAGACCTCCTTACTGGAATTCCTAAGCAGGTATTTACGAATCACATAGAAATGTCAGAAGCCCTAGATAATTCTGTGGCAAAAATAGAAGAAGCTGTTCTCAAGGCTCTGGAAGATACACCTCCTGAATTGGCTTCTGATATTTTCAGAACAGGAATTTATCTCACAGGTGGAGGGGCATTACTTAGAGGCCTTGATAAGAGATTAAGTAAAAAAAGTAAGCTCAAGGTACATGTAGCAGAAGATCCATTAAAAGCCGTAGTGAGAGGGACTGGTCTGGCCTTAGCAAATACAAATAAATACTCATTTCTAATACCACGTCCATGATGTCTTAATCATACTGAAAGAACGGTAATGCATGCATAATTTTCTAAGTTTAATTCTTAAATATGGTCACCATGTCACATTTGTTATTTTAGAAGTCGTATGCTTTTATCTTATCATTACTTTTAACCAAACCCAAAAATTAATTTGGTACAATAGTACAAGCCTTCTTTCTAGTGCTGTGAATAACCGCATCGACAAAGTAAATGGATACCTTCAGTTAGAAAGTTTAAATGATTCTCTAATCAACGAAAATGCGAAACTACTTCAGCGATTTATCCAGCTCGATGAAAAACACCTCGAAAAAGACTCTTTTCATATAGAAAAATATCAGCTCATTCCGGCAACAGTTTGTAATAATAGTATAAACCTAAGAAACAACTATCTAACATTGTGTAAGGGACAGAATGAAGGTATAGAATCTGATATGGGTGTCATTACTTCTTCAGGCATTGTGGGTATTGTCATGTCGAGTAGCGACCACTATAGCTTGGTTTTGAGTATTCTGAATAGTCAATCAAAAATTAGTTGTAGATTAAAAAATAAAGAAGCATTCGGCACCTTGGTTTGGAACGGATATACTAGTAAATTTCTAAATCTCGAAGGAGTGCCAAAGCACATTTCAATTTCAGTAGGTGATACAATTGTTACGAGTGGATTCTCTACAATTTTCCCACCCAATATTCCTGTAGGCGTCGTTGATAAATATAAAATCATAACTGGTAGTAACGAACTAGATATACAAGTCAATATCTTTGAAGATCCCTTGAGCCTCAGCCATGTCTACGTTGTAAACAATCTAGAAGCCGAAGAACAGCTAAAACTCGAATTGAAAAAAAGCTATGAAAATTAATTTTGTTAAATTATTGATTAGAGCGGCTGTATTGATTGCAATACAGGTACTGCTTCTAAAAAGAATTAGCTTTAGTCTAGGTGATTTTAGTTATGTACATTTTTTCATCTATCCGTTGTTTATACTTCTCTTGCCTTTCAATCAATCAAGAACTTTATACCTAATTCTTGGTTTTATTTTAGGCTTGACTATTGATATGTTTTATAGTACACCGGGGGTTCACGCCGCTGCTACAGTATTAATGGCATACTTGAGAGAATCCATTTTGAATTGGATTGCACCCTATCAGGGATATCCTGCAGATGCCACTCCAACGATCGCAAAAATGGGTCTCGTGTGGTTTTTTTCGTATTCTAGCACTCTGATGTTTATACATTTATTCATGTTCTTTTTTATGGAGAGTTTTTCATTTATATATATTTTTGAAATCATGCTTAATACGTTTTTTTCGTTGATTGGCAGTGAATTAATTATCATGGTGTACATGCTCATAAGTAGACCGACCAGTTAAAATGTAATAGAAATTTTGGAGAACGCAAGTAGAAAAACTCATATTTTATGGTTTATGATCCTGTGTGCCTCGGCATTGGTGGCTAAGCTTGCCCAAATCCAAATTTTTGACGATCAGTTTCAAGAACGTGCTAGAAATACGACATTAGATAAGAAAACAATTTACCCTTCAAGGGGGATTGTGTATGATCGTAATGGAGAACTTTTGGTCCAAAACAATCCAATCTATGACCTCTATGTTACCTACAATCATGTTGATCCTCAGATGGATACCACCTTGTTTTGTTCCATTTTAGGAATCAGTAAAGAAGAATTTGCTGAACGGTTAAATAAAGATTGGAAAAAGCCACAATTTCATAAAGCGGTACCTTTTGTCTTTCTGTCAAAAATTGACCCCTCTAGTTATTATTTGCTTCAGGAACATTTATTTAAGTTTCCGGGATTTAATCCAGTACTCCGAAACACTCGGCTATATCCTTACCACAATGCCGCACATGTATTGGGATATCTTAGTGAAGTAGATAGAACTACGATTGAAAAATCTAATGGTGAATACTCATTGGGTGACTATTCCGGCACCAATGGTATCGAAAAAACTTACGAGACGAAGTTGCGAGGAAAGAAAGGATATAAATTTTTATTAAAAGATAATCTAGGCCGTGAAATCAGTTCTTTCAATGACGGAAAGCTTGACACTTCAGCGGTTTCTGGCACTGATATAGAATTAGGTATTGACATAGACTTACAAGCTTATGCGGAATTTCTCATGGAAGGAAAATTGGGTGCTATTGTCGCCATTGAACCTAAAACAGGCGAAATCTTGGCAATGGTCAGTTCTCCTAATTATGACCCCAATATTCTTAATCTTAATCGCGACCGCGGAAAGGCGATAGACTCCTTGTTGTCAGATACCATTCGAAAACCATTTCTTGATCGGTCGGTCATCAGTAAGTATCCGCCCGGTTCGATATTTAAACCGATATTTTCGTTAATAGCATTACAGAGAGACTTAATAAATCCATATAAACCCTTTTATTGTGATGGGACTTATGAGGTTGATAGCAAGGGTAAATATGTTCAGAAATGTCACAATCATCCGACGCCATATAATGTCTCAATCGCAATTCAGTATAGCTGCAATTCCTATTTTTATCAAGCAATCAGAGATTTCATAGATCATTACGGCTACCGAACTCCCGGTATTGGCTTGGATACTTTAGATGCGGCATTAAGCAAGTTTGGATTAGGTGTAAAGCTAGGTTCTGACGTATATTACGAAAATCCTGGGTTTTTACCGAGTTCAAAATTTTATGACAGATTGTATTCAAATGTATATAATGGATGGCGATCTACCTATATTCTATCTTTAGGAATCGGACAAGGAGAAATAGAGTTGACCACGCTTCAAATGGCCAATTTGGCGGCCATCATAGCCAATCACGGATACTATTATGTGCCACATTTGGTCAAAAAGTTTTTTGACGGATCACCTTTAGATTCTGCCTTTCTCGAAAAACATTTTGTGGGTGTTGATGAGAAACATTTTGACCTCGTGATAGATGGCATGGAAGATGCCATTAAGTCGGGAACTGGTAGAAATGCCTATCTTGAGAGATATCAAGTGTGCGGAAAAACCGGTACTTCACAGAATCCACATGGAAAAGATCATTCCGTTTTCTTTGGATTTGCACCTCGCAATAATCCAAAAATTGCTTTGGCCGTATTTGTCGAAAATGCAGGTTGGGGAGCAGAGGTCGCCACACCTATTGCGGGATTGATGATAGAAAAATATCTGACGGATTCTATTTCCGTTTACAGAAAATATAAGGAAGATTTCATTCGAAATTATAAAATCGAAATTCCAAAATCTTAATAGAAATCAAGAATTCCAAAACCTTTATTTTTTGTTTGACGATAACAATTTGTCATGTCGTCAATGGCTTTTTTTATTGGAATATATTCTAGACCCAATGTCTCCTTTGATTTCTCATTGACATAATTACTTATAATTGAAGTCGAGTAAAAACTCTCTTCTGTTAGTAATGCTTCTTTTCCGGTAATTAATGTTCTTACTTTGTCAATATTCCACACAATCCTAGCAATACCTTTTGTAAGCTTTTTGTGCGGTGCTGGCACATCAAGATTTGCACATATTTGGTCAAATACCACTTTGTACGATTCATTTCCCGAAGAAATAATGATTCTTTGATGGTTGATTTTCTCTTTAATTCCCAAATAAGCTGCTTTGGCAATATCTCTCACATCCACAAATCCATTGCTTCCTCCCGGATAGTAGGACAATCCTGAAGCTAATTTATTCACTATTTGTAAGGATGATTTGTTCCAATGCCCGGCTCCGAGTACAAACGATGGATTCAGTATAAAACCCTGTAATCCCTCGGCAAATCCTCTCCAAACTTCTTGCTCGGCTAAAAACTTGGAGATGGCATAAGTGGTATTGAATTTGCTTTTTTTCCACGTTAATGATTCGTCGATGGTTTCGTTATCCTTTGACCGACCAATAGCGGCAATACTGCTAATGTGAACTATTTTTATATCTCTCGCCTCCAATGCTGCATTCACCAGATTAGTGGTTCCTTCCACCGTGTTTTTAAACATTTGACTTTTATACTTTGGGTCAAATGTAACTTGTGCCGCTGCATGAATTATTACATCAAAATCTTTTACAACATCATAACACCAAGACCCATCGAGAACATCCCCTACGACAGGATTTAACTGGTCTAAAACCGGCTCGAGCAACTCTATCTTACTATGTTTTCTTTTAAGTATAGAAATGTTATTATATCCGTTTTCAAAGAGATATCTCGTGATATATGAACCCACCAGACCTGTTGCTCCGGTTATTAAGATCCGACTATTTTCATTTATTTCTTTCAAGATAAATTACCTTTATAGTGTCCTCCGGCAATGACTTCTTTTCTAGCTCCCGTCGCAGATTTAACCGTGTTTTCTCCCCCATTTAAATTTTGATATGCCAAATATGCCATGAGTAAACTTTCTTTATAATCAATTATTTCCTTATCGGGAATTACAATATTTATACCAAGAGGCGCCACCTTTTTTCTAATTTCTGATACTAGAAAATCATTATATGCACCCCCTCCAGAAATCAGCATTTCGCTAGTTTCCACATTCATTTTTAGACATGCAAGACCGATTTGATTTGCAATATGAATACAAAAAGTATGAAGCACATCCTCTTCCGGAATCAATTCAGGAATCGGGTAAATAAAGTTTTCATACACATATTGATTGTCCAATGATTTAGGATACGACTTCTCAAAGTACGACTGAGAGTCGAGATATATTAATAAATCATCTAATTGTTTTCCATTTTTGGCATGATTTCCTAGGTCATCATAAGCTTTTCCTAATCTATTAGAGTAATAATTCAAAACTTGATTACAGGCACATACATCATAAGAAATAATGTCTGATTTACTCATGTGGTATGAAATATTGGCAATGCCTCCAAGGTTTAAAAACAACTTATATGTAGGAAATAAGTCCCTCTCCAAAATACTTACCAATGGGGCTCCTTGACCACCAAGAGCAATATCCTGATTCCTAAAATCTGATATAGTATCAATACCCGTCAAAACCGAAATTTGTGCAGCCGAACCCATCTGAATCGAAAAACCCAACTCCGGATGATGCATCAGGGTATGTCCATGAATCGATATATAATCAGGGCGAATATTTTCGTCATTCAAATATCCATTAATCATGTTTGCTAGTTCCACACTATATTGCTGCTCTGCCGTGAAATATTCTTTTAAATTCCGTTCTTTTATTCCTCTTAACAACGATTCGATTTTTTGAGAATAAGGGATTGTTCGGCAAGATTTCAGCTTATAGGTCTTTCCTTCATCACCAAACTCCACCACTGCTAAATCGACGCCATCTAACGAACTCCCCGACATGATTCCTAATATTTTCATATTTCTCGATCCTTTTTTCTTTTAATAAAGGACATTTTAGACCAATTATTTTTGTTGTACCAGTGTAAGCGTATAGCCAGCAACGGCTTCTATTTCTTTTTTACTCAATATATTTCTGAAAGGAGTCATTGCATTTTTACCATTTGAAATAATTTCAATCCGTTGAGAAAGTGTCAATTCACTCTTGGTTAAATCCTTGGAACCATTAAGCCCTAATTTCCCATCTACACCGTGGCAGAGTTGACAATTTTGGGTATAAACGACCTTTCCTACATTGACCGATTCCTTCTTTTCTCCACAGGAAATCATGAAAAGTAAAACTACTAATACTCCAATTCCTGATTTGAATTTGCTATGCATTTATTGATTAAAATTTAATTGTTTTGTAAAAATAAGCGTGAATCAAGCTCAAATTTAGAAAAAGGAAGGATTTTTGTCCCTTATTTTATTTGGCAAAAATATTGCAGTAATAGAGAGTATGGAAATTCTTGTCATAGGAGATATTATTATTGACAACTATATCATCGGTGAATGTACGCGAATATCACCCGAAGCACCCGTGCCAGTAATCAATGTGACCAAGGAATATAGCACCTTAGGAGGAGCAGCCAATGTGGCCCTTAACCTTGCCATGCTTGAATGCGAGTGTGCAATCTTCGGAATGTTAGGAAATGATGAAAATGCGGATAAAATTAAGACCATGATTTCTGAAAACGGAATACGTGATTTAACCTATATTGATATTCATCATACCACAATTTCTAAAACTCGTGTAATTTCTTCCAATCAGCAAATTGTAAGAGTTGACCGAGAGAAACTGATGACTCCAGCACAAGAAGGTGTAAATCTCATTAATTCAACGCTTAATAGTTTCGCTGGAAGTATTCTTGTTGTCTCTGATTATGCAAAAGGATTTATCTCTGAAGAGGTCATGCGTGAGGTTAGATTTCATTGTTCAAAGAATTCTAAAAAACTAATAATTGATCCAAAGGGTAAAAACTGGCGAAAATATGAAGGCGCTTATTTGATTAAACCAAATTTTAAAGAGCTACAAGAGATTGTTCCTTTCGCCATTAACAATACAGATGAAGACATTGTACGGGGTTCAAAATATATACTAGATACTTTTAGTATAGAAAATGTATTAGTCACAAGATCTGAAAAGGGGATGACTTTGTGTAATAAGGAAGTGGCCAAACATTTTCCTACTCACGAAGTGGAAGTTTATGATGTCTCAGGGGCCGGCGACACCGTAATTGCCGTAATTGCGGACTTGTTGAATCAGGGTCAAAGCTTGGAAAACGCTATAAAACAATCTATTTTGGCAAGCAGTTATGTCGTAACTAAAAAAGGTACATATCCTATCCACAAGCAAGAATTAGATAGATTATCATCTAAATAAATGACAGAATCACATAAATTATTATTAGAGCTTCTCAATGAAAAAATACTCGTTCTTGATGGTGCAATGGGTACCATGATTCAACAATTTAACTTGACGGAAAAGGATTTTAGAGGGGAAAGATTTCAGCACCATAGACTTGACTTAAAAGGGAACAACGACATTCTGTCACTTACTCGACCAGAAATAATAAAAAATATCCACCTTCAGTACTTGCAAGCCGGTGCTGATATCATTGAGACAAATACCTTTAATGCCAATGATATCTCAATGCAAGATTATGAAATGTCAGCTCAAGTTTATGAAATGAATTTGGCTTCGGCGGAGCTTGCAAGAGCAGCGATTGACAGTTTGAATGATTCAAAATCTCGATTTGTGGCTGGCGCTATTGGTCCGACTAACAGAACCGCTTCAATGTCTCCAGATGTAAATAATCCGGGCTACCGAGCTGTTACTTTTGACGACCTAGTCAATGCCTATTCCTATCAAATTCGTGGTCTAGTCGATGGCAATGTTGACATCTTACTCATAGAAACAATTTTTGACACATTGAATGCCAAAGCCGCCATCTTTGCAGCTCAGAGTCTATTTGAAAAAATTGGTTACAAGCTTCCAATAATGATTTCCGGTACTATTACAGATGCTAGTGGAAGAACGTTGAGTGGGCAGACAGTAGAAGCATTTTACATTTCCATAGCTCATGCCAAGCCGCTTTCTGTAGGACTCAATTGTGCCTTAGGGGCTCGAGAATTATTTCCTTATTTGCAGCAACTCTCTCAAGTTTCAAACGAATATGTCAGTACATATCCCAATGCTGGATTGCCAAACGAATTTGGGGAATATGAACAGTCACCCCAAGAAATGAAAGATTATATCCTGCAATTCGTTGATAACGGATATGTCAATATCATAGGTGGGTGTTGCGGAACCACTCCTCAACACATAAAGGCGATGGCAGACGCAGTTGAAGGCATAAAACCAAAGAAAAAACCAAAGCTCGAAAAGTTTGCTTCATTTTCTGGTTTAGAACCCTTGATTGTGCGAAAAAACATGAATTTTATCAACATCGGTGAAAGAACTAATGTGACAGGTTCCAAAGCCTTCGCACGACTAATCAAGAATGGCAACTACGAAGAAGCTCTATCCGTGGCTAGACAACAGGTCGAAAATGGAGCCCAAATCATTGATGTCAATATGGACGAGGGTCTACTTGATTCGATAAAAGAAATGCGGACATTCTTAAACTTCCTGATGTCAGAACCTGATATTTGTCGTGTTCCTATCATGATAGACAGCTCTAAATGGGAAGTCATCGAAGAAGGGTTAAAATGTGTTCAAGGAAAATCCATTGTCAATTCAATTTCTTTAAAAGAGGGAGAAAAAGAATTTTTGCGCCAAGCAAGTTTGGCTAAAAAGTATGGTGCCGCCATGGTGGTAATGGCATTTGACGAAACCGGCCAAGCAGAGAGTTTTGAAAGAAAAATTTCCATCTGCAGTAGAGCCTATAAATTGCTGACTGACACCCTATCTATTGAGTCGCAGAATATAATTTTTGATCCCAATATATTTGCAATAGGTACCGGTATTTCAGAACACAATGAATATGCCATCAATTACATTGAGGCCGTCCGAGAGTTAAAAAATAGATTTCCTCATAGTTTGATAAGTGGCG
>ERZ795053.1799-NODE-1799-length-26717-cov-11.973370_pt1 | contig 26717 bp, 21 predicted proteins | sample MGYA00375137_ERZ795053 | MGnify/ENA primary metagenome ERZ795053 (study PRJEB30182, sample SAMN05720284) | activated sludge metagenome | isolation source: Anaerobic digester | place: Hong Kong | collected 2014-12-17 ...
AGTATATGAAAAGTATAATTATTTCTGTTTTTCTTTTTATAATATACTCAATTCCTCTGAAGGCTCAACTTGTATCAACAACTTTTGAGGGTAATTGGGTTTATATACCTCAAAACCCAATAGACTTTAAAAAGCCATTTCTTTTTAAAGCAGGGCTTGAAAATTGGTTTTCAAAACGAATTGCTTTGGGTATTAACGGACAAGCAGGAATGGCATCTATAGAGAAAGAAGATTATGTTGCTGACAACGGTCAGATTATTAGCGAGAAGGATTTAGAGATTTCTAATACAATTTATAGTTTGAATGCCTACAACAAAATAGCCATTTTGGTAGGAGATGATTGTGTAATATCCTTAAAGTCTGAAGTTGGTATATATTGGGCAGCATCCATGCCGACTATCACTTTTATTGATCGTACAACGAGTAATATAGATATTAAAGAATATCCAAGAACTAATAAGAAATCATTTTGTTTTGGATTAGGAATACATTGTCAATATTTTATAACTCCAAGATGGGACGCGTGCCTATCCGTAGGGTACAATAGTTACAATATAGGAAACTCTTTGAATAAAATTGACTTAGAGTCTGACTGGTCCAGCGATTTTAAAGAGAAAACTTGCTTTATATCGGCAGGCATCGGAATTCACTACTATCTATTTGGTTGGAGTAGGCGGTGATAGCAGTTAACAATAAAACTGTTATGTTTTGAATGTTATAGAATGGCAATTCGGGTGAAAGTTAGAAAGTAAAGGAATATTAGTTAAATGACTATTGATACTCTAACCTATAGACATTACATTTACTCTAATATGTGGTTTAACTCATTGTGGCTGATTTGCTGATATTTTTATATCTTAGTAAAGGTTTAGAGAGAAAAACGTTGTAGTTATCTCTCCAGCATGTTAAATCATGATACCGTTAGCAAAACAATTTAACATTAGCGTGGAACAATACGAAATTCTTTTTATTTATTTTACAACAGCAAAATACTTCGATTATGGAAGAGTTGATTCGGTTACGTCACGAGTTGCATCGAAACCCTGAACTTTCGGGACAGGAAAGGGCAACGGCAAAACGGTTACGTTTTTTTCTTAGCCATTACAGAACCGATGAGTTACATGCTAATATTGCAGGCGACGGGTTGGTTGTTGTATTTAAGGGAAAAGAAGAAGGACCAACAGTACTTTTCCGTTGCGATATGGATGCTCTTCCAATTCAGGAGACCAACGAGGTGAAATATAAATCCAATGTGGATAATGTATCGCATGTTTGTGGACACGATGGGCACATGGCTATAGTCTCCGGGTTAGCGGTTCGGTTTAGCGAGAAGCCTGTTGAAAAAGGACAAGTAGTTTTGCTGTATCAACCGGCGGAAGAAAACGGGGAGGGGGCTTTAAAGTCAATTGAAAAGTTAAAGGAGTTGGAAATGCTTCCCGATTACGCTTTTGCCATTCATAATCTTCCTAAATATCCGTTAGGCGAAGTGGTGTTGGGAAAATATACTTTTTCTGCTGCTTCTAAAGGACTTATTATAAAGTTGAAGGGCAAAAATTCTCATGCTGCTTTTCCCGAAAAAGGTCTAAATCCGGCAGCGGCTACGGCCGAAATTATGCAGATGTTACTGAACATTAAGGAAAATTTACCTTTTAAGGAGTTTGTGTTGGTTACCATTATACACATTAAGGTTGGCGATGTGGCATTTGGAACGTCCCCCGGTGCTGCAACTATTATGGCTACGCTTAGAGCTTTTGATAATAGCGATATGGAGTTGCTTTCGAGCGAGGCTACAAGTCGCGCCGTTGCCATTGCCAAGACCCACGGTTTGAGCATAGACCTATCGTTTACCGACGATTTTCCCGCTTCGGTATGCAATAAGGAACTTACCGAATTAGTAGATTCAGTTGCCAAGGAGCAATCCCGATCGGTAAAGTATTTAACAGAACCAAACCGTTGGAGCGAAGATTTTGCTCATTTTTCATCGTGTTGCCCGTCGGTTATATTTGGATTGGGTTCTGGCGAAAATCAGCCCGATATTCACATGCCGGATTACGATTTTCCTGATGCTCTTATTGATGTTGGCGTCGATTTACTTGAAGCAGTGGCTAGAAAGTTAACCTCTTAGGGTTTCATAAACGGGAATAATCTTGATTGGTATCAAAAAATTCCATCGTGCTCTTATAGAGTTTGTGGAGTATTCAAGTTTTTGAAATAAAAAAAGCCTCTAATTTAGAGGCTTATATTTCAAGAATATAACCTTGCTAACTCAGTGTATCAACATGCTTTTGAATAGAACTCTTTAAGTTTGCTGCCTTGTTTTTGTGAATAACATTCTTTTTAGCCAACTTATCTAACATGGACGAAACTTTAGGTAACATTTCCATTGCAGCAGCCTTGTCGGTTGTGTTTCTTAATGCTTTAAGAGCATTGCGAGTTGTTTTGGCATAGTAACGGTTGTGAAGTTTACGTGTTTCACTTTGCCTTACTCTTTTTTCCGAAGATTTATGATTTGCCATTTTCTTAAACGTAAAATTATTGTTTAGTAGCCTGTAGGGGAATCGAACCCCTGTTACAAGGATGAAAACCTTGCGTCCTAACCCCTAGACGAACAGGCCTTAACGCTTTGCTTAAAATGATTAATCCATTAAAGCGGGTGCAAAGGTAAACGAATTTTTATTTTCTACAAAAGCTTTTTGGAAAAAAATGAAAATGGAAAACGTTTTGTACCTTCCCTTTGCATTCATCCTTGCATACTTTATAAAGAACTTATTAATTGTTAATACCTTTTTTACTTAAAGGTGTATCTGACGGATAATCCGGCATTGAACCATATACCCGGCGATTCTATTAAGTTGAGTATTGGTAAAATGTCAAGACTAATGTTAATAGGGGCGTCCTTAAAAGTGTATTCCAAACCTAACACGCCATCGGCACCTAGGAAAATTTCATCACCCGATGAACTGTCAAAAGGATTGTGCTTATCGGCATTTGCGGTAGCAAAGTGTGCGCCACCTCCGTAGTACCAATACAAACCTTGAACATCGGGAATTGAATTGTGGAGTTGGTAAAGTCCTGTTATTCCTATTCCACCCCAGCCAAAAGATAAAATTCCCTCAACTGCCGATTTCTGTGCGAAAAAGTGTTTTACGGTTATTCCTGAAGGTAATCCGCCTCGTAGTCCTATTCCTGTATTGTATTGCTGAGCATTAACATTTACTGCAACGAGTAGCATGGCTGCCAGTGCTAGTAATTTTAAGTTGATTTTGTTCATGGTATAGCCTTTTTGTTAGTAAATCTATCGTGTAAAATTAACGAATAAAAATTCATAAAAATTTACGAGTCTTATTTCTGTAGTTAAAAAGTATTAACTGTATTATATTATCAAGTTTTGATAATGTTGCTTTTTAAATGTTTAAACTATTATAGACAAAGGTCGTGTGCCAGTTTGTTTAAGTCCATGCCGGAAAAGTTACCCGAAGTCATTATTAAGAAGCAGGCGTTAGCGGCTGCTATTTTATGCAAATCATTTATAAGTTCCTGTGCGTTTGTAAATACACTCTTGACGCTAATGCCAAAGTTAGTGGCAACCTCCTCGGGTTTTAGCGGGGGTAATTTTTTATGTTCGATAGTTTTAGGGTTGTAAAATACGAACGGAATATCTGCATCTGCAAGGGCGTTTTTATACTGACTAAGAAATTCTTTTGTAAGGCTGCTAAAAGTGTGTAGTTCAAGGCAGGCAATCAACTTCCGGTGGGAAAAAGTTTCCTTTACCGCTTTAACCGTTGCGGATACTTTCGACGGAGAATGGGCAAAATCGAGAAAAACAGTAGTGCTTTCGTTTTTTGCTAAAGTTTGCAACCGCTTGGCAGCACCGGGAAAGGTAGATATTGCCCGATAGAATTGCTCCGGTTTAATACCTGCTTTTAGGCAGGCGTTTAGTGCAGCGCTTATGTTTTGCATGTTGTGTGCGCCGAAAACTTTTTGTTTGTATTCGTTGGTGCCGTTTAGTAGGAAGTAATTTCCGGCTTTGTCAACTTTGTATGGGTGGGTTTTGTATGGAATAAGTTCAATATCGGTACGTTTAACTTCTGCAACCGTATTTAAAACGTTTTGGTCCTCGGCACAGTAAATTAACGTTCCGTTTGGTTCAATACAGTTTATATACTTCAAAAACTGATTTTGGTATATTTCGAAAGTAGGAAATACGTTGATATGGTCCCATGCAATTCCCAGAATTATTCCGATAGATGGTTTGTAAACGTGAAATTTTGGCCGAGGATCAATGGGAGAGGTTAAGTACTCATCGCCTTCGAAAACGGCATATTCGGAATCGTCTGAAAATGCAACCATGTTATCGAATCCGTCGAGTTGTGCCCCTACCATGTAATCGAATTTTATATCACAATATTTCAGAACATGCATAATCATGGCGGTTGTTGTGGTTTTGCCATGACTCCCTCCAACAACAATTCGTTTCTTTTCCTTAGTTTGTTCGTATAGGTATTCGGGGTACGAGTATATTTTCAGCCCAAGTTCTTTTGCCTTCAGCAATTCGGGATTGTCGGAGCGGGCGTGCATTCCTAAAACAACGGCGTCCAACTTGCTGGTTATTACATCGGGATTCCAACCTGTATATGAAGGGAGTAGCCCGTTTGCTTTAAGTCTTGAAAGCGAAGGCTCAAATATTTCATCATCGGAACCCGTTATTTCATACCCTTTTTGCTTTAGGGCAATCGCTAAGTTGTGCATGGCACTTCCGCCAATAGCTATAAAATGAATATGCATGGCAAGTAAATTTTTCAATTTCAAAAGTAGTATTTTTAAGCAGACGCAAAACTTGCTTGCACGATAAGTTTGGAGCCAACGGCATTGAACTTATTGCTATTTTTGTAGTTAATGTTAACAGTAACAAAAATAGGAAAAGATGAAACTTTCATATTTTAATATCGAAAATTTTAAGGTTGATGGCGGTGCTATGTTTGGGGTTGTACCTAAAGTTCTTTGGAGCAAGGTTTACCCTTCCGACGAGAATAATTTGATTCCGTTGGCATTAAAGTCTCTGGTGATAGAAACGGAGGGGCATGTTGTTCTTGTCGATTTGGGAATTGGCGATAAGTTGGACGAAAAGTTCATGAGTCATGTTTATGCCTTTGGAGGTATGGGATTAATAGGAGGATTAAAAAAGCAGGGTTACGCTCCGGAAGATATTACCGATGTTATAATTACCCATTTGCATTACGACCATTGCGGAGGAGGAACTTTTCGTGACAAAAGTGGGGTTTTGAAGTTAACTTTTCCTAATGCTCGTTATCATATCTCCCGAAAACAATGGGAAAATGCCTTAACCCCAAATGAAAGGGAAGCGGATTCTTTTTTACCGGAAAATTATTTGCCTATTGAGCAGTATGGAGCGCTCAATTTGGTGGAAAAGGAAGGGGAACTTCTTCCCGGAATTAACTTACGTTTTTTTAATGGTCATACTCCCGGGCAAATAATACCAATAATTAGCTATAAAGGGAAAAAGTTAGTTTTTGTTGCCGATTTATTTCCGTTCAAAGTCCACATTCCTCTTTCGTGGATAATGAGTTACGACATGGAACCGTTGAAAACTTTAAAGGAAAAGGAGAAATTTTTAGCCGAAGCAATAAAAAACGATTACGTTTTTATTTACCAGCACGACTATTTTTCCGATTGTAGCAGGTTACAACAAACGCCGAAAGGAATTAGAGCAACGGACAGTTTTACATTCGATGAGTTAATGATGCAAATTGGTTAAGGAAAATATTGTGTAACGAATTAACGGGTAAAAGCAGTAAATAAAAAGCAGCGTTGAAATGACAATATCAGAGTAGGCAACAAGTTTAATACGGGATTTTTCTTTGGCTGTGTACCACCATAGCATTCCGCGAAAAAGAAGTTGAATAAAGAAAAAGCAGAATACTTGTAAAGAAAATTGATTTAACTCTAATGCTTTACTAAAATTTCCGTAAACAATTTCCGAAAAAGCTTGCATTAACCCTTTACTGGGTGGAACTATTCCAGTTTTTCCGGTAAGAAGTGCGGGAATTGGTTTAATGTTCCAGCGGTATAACACCGATAAAGCAAAAATGGCCACTATAATGGCCATAAATGCAATGTTGATAGATTTGTAAACTTTTCTAAAGTTACTATTATTCAAACTACTTACAGTTAATTTTCGTTTGCCTCTATCTTGATTTTAACCGAGTCGGTTTCCACTACCACCTTTGCCGATTTCTTCAAGGCCTTAGCGGTAGCGCGTGCAGCCTTTTGTATTTTTTCTTTGTCGGTAAGTTTACCATTGGTGCCATCAACTGAATCTTCAAGTGCACGAAGCGTATTCTCCAGGCTGTCAGTACTAATGTCTATGTGAACGTTGCCTTTTCCATCGCTGAATTCTTCTTCCATTGCCTTTCCGAACTCATCGCCAAAAGTTTCAATTTTATCGGCATTTTTTATAATCTTATCGGCAAACACGAGGGTACCGCTAAATACCATCAGCCAAAGGGCTGCCAGAATAACGGAAATTAGCGAAACAATTAGTGCTCCGATTCCAAGACCTTTTGAACCATAACCATTGGTTGCTTGGACAATGGATATGATGCTAAAAATTAGAGATAATCCTCCCGGAAGAAGCGCTACAACGCCTATACAAGGAATAAAAGCCAAAATGAGTGAAATAATTGCTAAAACTATTCCGATTATGCCCATCGCTTGGCCTGCTGTGGTTTTAACTTCTACGTTCATAACGTTGTTATTTTCCTTAATGACGAAAATCGTATTTTAATTGCTGCAAATTACCTAAAAAATAGTTTGAATAATAGGGTTGGAATAAATTTTTAGTTTGAACCATTAAATTCAGTGACATTTTTCTTTATATGAGGAAGAAATTTATTTTGAAATTTTGTTGAATATAAATAGAAAAGAACATGGTAAATTGGATAACTACATGTTTCACTGTTTTTTATTAAACGCATTTGAGTTAAATTTGTAAAGAAACTTAAACAGATTGGCCATGAAAAAGATTATTTTCTTTGTAACGTTATTGGTAGCCTCTCTTTCTTCGTTTGCCCAAGTTTTTAATACGGGTCAAACCTTAAAGCCAAAAACTTTTAGCGTTGGCTTTGAGCCGGCAGTGCTGATAAACGGTAGCAGCGATTTTATTATGTTTATTCACGGTGGAGTTGGTTTGAAGAAGGGAATAGATTTTGGGCTATCGGTTGGAGTCTTGGGAAATGAAAACTATTTTGGTGGAAATGTTGAGTTTGCCATTGGAAAAATGGTTTCGATAGCAGCCGGCGCTCATAACTTCGGCAATTTTGGCTTGGATGGAACCTTGAATGTTACATTTCCGTTGGCAAAGGGGGCTCGGCTATCATCGGGCTTGGACCTTGATGTAAACTTCCCGGAAAACGACACCAAATTTTTGCTTTGGTTACCAATTGGAATCGAGGTTGGATTGCGTAAGAATATGTCGTTTATATTCGAAGCGGAACTTGGTCTGACCGATCCGGCATATAACCTGATAGGCGGCGGATTAAATTTTTACTTCTAAAAACTATTCGTTGCTTATACTTTCTATTTTGGAGTTAATCCGGGCAATGGCTTTGGAGACGTCCTCTTCAGGTTCAATTATGTTTAATTTTCCCCAAAACAGCGGGTCGTAATCGTATTTTTCTTCAGAAAAAATAACCTGAGGCGTAAAAGTTTCTTTACGGGTAAACCGTTTAACATTTACGGTATCAACCTGCATGTTGACAAACTCGAAGAATAAACTATAATCGTCCGAAAACAACTTGTATCGTTTATTAATGTTGAGTTTTAAATCGCCTCTAATGTGTTGTATTACATACTTATTTCCGAAAAGTCGGTAATCAATGCTATACTTAACTTCTTTAGGCTTAACCTTTATTCCTCTGTCTTTTTTGATAATTAATTGGTTAGTAAGGTCGCCGACTTTATCGGGATTAACTTGAAAGTCTGCTGCCAGTAGTATTAGTTTTTCTACATCTATGTATAATGTTCCTTTGTATAGCGGTAAAGTTATTTCGGGCTTTTGTTCAAATTCTATGGCGTAGGCCGAATGATTCTCGTAAGCAACAATATCGGTTTTTGTGTAGTTGTAGTAGTTCATATACTCACGATCTAGAAAGTCGGGAAGACTTTTTAAAATGTCCATTTCGAGCGTACCCTTTATTCCGGCTTTGAGTTTTACGGTTAGAGTATCGACACGGTTGGTATTTTCTATTTTCCTTGATTTGATAAGTTTAACTTGATCTAAAATGGAACCTTTGTTATACGAGGTTTTAAATACCTTAAAAACTGCTTCGGAGTAATTTAGATATGTTTTGTTGCGTTTTACCCCTTCGCGGTAGAAACCGGTTAGGTAACAATTTTCTGTTATAAAATATTTGTCGATGTTATCTATAGCCGATTTTACTACGCTTCGGGCGTCTATGTTTCGAATTATAACTTCCTGAATTGCAATATAGCGGGGTTTTATGTAAATGTCTGCTTTTGTTTGCGACAGTATGGATAGAGGCAACTTTTGGGTTTCGTACCCGAGGTGCGAAACAACAACATCGGACGATAGGTATTCAGTTGGAACCTTCAGGGTGAAAATTCCATCGTTGTTGCTAATTGTGCCGAGCCCCCATGTTGTTACGGCAATTGTTGCAAATGGGATAGGTTCCTGCGTGTCCTTATCGAATATTGTCCCGGAAATAGAAATGAAATTTTCTGTCGTACTTTTCTTTATAACGGGGCTTGTTTCGGATTTTCGATACAAAAGAATATGCTTTCCTATTTCTTTAAAATGAATTAGCGTGTCACGGAGTGTTTGCCGAAGTATTTCTTCGAGTGGTTTTTGTAAGAATTGATTTGTACGCACTCTCTTTTGATTGTTTACATCCCTGCTATCGTAAATAAAAAAGCAATCGGCACTTTGTCCTATTATGTTTAAGGCGTTGTAAATAGAAGTGTTAGGTATTTTTACGGTTACTGTTTTTTTTAGTAGAGAATCGGATTGGGCAAAAACACTAAACTTTGTAATCGACATTAAAAGAATGGTTAATGTCAATGTCCATGTTTTTGTCCAGTTTATATGTTTATGCTGGTTATTTTTTCTCGTTGAGAATAACTGTACCATCGTTATTTCGGGTTATTTGAAGGTTGAACGAAACGGAAAGTATGCTTACAATACTGCTAAGTTCATTTTCAAATGTAACCGATATTCTTCGTTGTTTTAAATCTTCACCTGCCAAAACAATGTTTGAACCGTAGTTACGATTAATAACATTGATGATATTTTGAAACATTTCATCTTGAAACTGAAGCCTTTTAACTCTTTGAATTGCCGTGGGTATATTGGAGAGTTTAACTTTTTGTACAATCTCCCTACTGGCAATAACTTTATCGCCGGCTAGGGCAATAATTGTTCTGTTGCTGTTTTTAACATCAACGCCAACCTTTCCCTCAACAACTTCAAGTTCGAAATTTCCGTTGGTTTTCAAGTTAAACGAAGTTCCAAGCACACGGACTGTAGCCTTGTTGGTTTCAACAATAAACGGCTTTTTAGGATTCTTAGCCACCTCAAAAAAGGCTTCTCCATTTAACTTAACATTTCGCCTATTTCCTCGGAATTTAACAGGGTAGGAGAACGAGGAACCTTGAGCAAGAAATATGTTTGTGCCGTCGGGTAACGTTTTAATAATTGTGTTCTTGCCTACTTCATTAGTTATGGTTACAATTTTTGGATTGAAGTAAAAATAACCAGCAGAAGTTGAAATGGCAATAATTACAATAGCTGCAGCGTATTTAACATATTGAGTCCATGCGTGTAAAACTGGTTGCTTTTTGGGGAGTAGTTCTTCGTTGGTTAATCGTTTGGCCATGCTTTCCCATGCTGTATTCTCGTTAAAATTTGGCTGATTTTGTTTGCTCATCAACATCATTTTCCAATCTTTTGTTATTTGCCTGTGTAAAGTTGTCTGTTTTTTCGAAAAACGTATAAAAAGTTTAAATGCTACCTTTTCTACAAAGTTCATTTCGTTACTTAGCATTTTGGCTGTTTTTCGATATATGTAATTTGTTGTCATTGTTCCGTGTTTAGCTAATGTTGTATCCGGTTCTCGAAAGATTCTGTCTAAAAGTCATTAATGCCTTTCCCATATCTGCTTCAACTGTTTTAATCGATACCGAAAGCATGTTGGCAATCTCCTTATACTTTAGTCCGTTAACCCGGCTTAATAAAAAAACCTGCTTGCAGCGATCCGGAAGTTGTTCCAGTGTTTTTTCAACCATCTCCATCATTTCGCTTTCTTCAATAGTTCCGTTCTGATAACTCGATTTCATTACAAATGCTGCATTTTTCTTATAGTTATCTTCTACTTTTTTATGTTGTAGGTAACGCAGCGAAGCATTCCTAACCGATTTATACATGTACGCTTTTAGCGAAATTTGTATTGAAATACTTTTGCGGTTTTTCCAATAGTTGTAAAAGAACTCCTGAACAATTTCCTCCGCTTGATCGGCGTCGTGAATCATACTATACGAAAACCGACATAATTCGGCATAATGTGCCTTAAACAACTTTTCAAAGGCTAAAATATCGTCGTTTTTTATTCTACTTTGTCTGTTCAGGTCGGTAAACCCCATTTTTTAAAAATTAAAGAAGTATTTAAAAATAGAAAATTTAAGGGAAAAGCGGGGAAAGTTTTCCCCGCTAATATTGCTTAGTCTTTTTTGTATCTTCTGTTAAACCGTTTAATAGCTGCCTGTATTGATTCGTCCGGTTGAATAATGTTGTACGAACCCCAGTAATCTTCGTCGAAGTATTCATTAATCTTGTCGGTTAAAACTGTGTATGGCCTGAACGATTCCTTGTACGATATTTTATTTACATTTTGTGTGTTACGTTCGGTAATTGCCATTTCGGACATTACGGTGTAGTATGTTTTAAATATTCGGCGTCTCCAATCGGCGCGGAACTTTATCTCGCTTCTCATGTAGTTTAGGTAATACTTGTCGCCATCCTTTTTATAGTTTACCAGATAACTCGTGCTTATTGGTTCGAAGCGTAATCCGGCAGGTTTTTTTCGAACAAATACTTCCGTTGCTTTATTTACATCCGAAAGATCCATGCTGAACTCGGCCATTGTTATTGCCAGCGTTTCTACCGAAACATATATTTTCCCGGAATAAAGAGGATATTCAAGCGTTGCTCTTGGAGAAAAGGATATTACGTAGGTTGGTTCGTCATTCAGATTAACAATATCCAAGAGTTTGTAATCGTAGTATGGCATATCTTCCGAATTAAGAATTAAATCGGGATATCTTACTAAATCCAAGTAAAGAGAAACATTCGGACCACCCTGCATTTTAACCATAAGAGTATCGGATTTTTTAACATGACTACTTTTTCGGGCTTTCAAAATTTTAACCTTATCGTTTTCAATGGTATATCTGTATGCCGATTTATATATTTCAGCAACTGCTTCGGCAATGGATACGTAATCGTGTCGTTGTTTAATGGTTTCGCGGTAAAATCCGGTTAACGAGTTAGGCTCAGTGCTGTAATTTTGCGAAACTTTGCTCATTGCTTGAGAAAGAATGGCCCTAGGATCGGCAGGCCTTACTACAACGCTTTTTATTTCTACCGACGATGGGTTAAGTAAGAATTCCCTACGATTCTTATCATTTTCGTTTGACATAACAGGAAACAACTTGTTTTCGTATCCCAAATGGGAAATTTCCAATTCGGAAGCATTCGCATCTTTGGGAATTTTAATGGTAAATTCCCCGTCGGAGTTTGCCACTGTACCAATGTTGGTACCATGTACCGATACGTTTGCAAAGAAAAGTCTATCTTTGGTTTTGGAATCCTTTACAACTCCCGAAATGGAGATGAAGTCAGTTTCTTGTGCCAAAACCGATGCTGAAATGGCTAACGCAATTACCATTACGCCGTATTTCAGACTTTTTTTGATAATGCCAGCTAGTGTTTTCATATTTGTGAGATTTATAAACCGTTTTTCGGCTCTGTTTTCACTATTATGATACACAACAGTAAAAATACCCTATGAAAAGGTACGATTTTTTTATTCGAATACAATATTAATGGGCTATTTATTTGGTACTTAAACAAAAAGCCATCCGTTTTTGGATGGCTTTTATAATATTCGGTTTTGGTTAGTCTTCAAATTTATGCATTAAAATTTCCAGCATGTTTACAGCCGATAGCGATACCGGGGTTCCCGGGCCAAAAATTCCAACAACGCCATGATCGTAAAGAAATTGATAGTCCTGCGGAGGAATAACACCGCCGACAACAACCATAATATCTTCACGTCCCATTTTTTTAAGTTCTTCGATAACTTGGGGAACCAGCGTTTTATGTCCTGCCGTTAGGCTGGAAACACCAAGTATGTGAACGTCGTTTTCAACCGCCTGTTTGGCTGCTTCGGCCGGAGTTTGGAATAAAGGTCCAATATCAACATCGAAGCCTATATCGGCATAACCGGTGGAAACAACTTTTGCGCCACGGTCATGACCGTCTTGCCCCATTTTAGCGATCATAATACGGGGTTGGCGACCTTCGAGTTTTGCAAATTTCTCGCAAAGTTCCTTGGCTTTTTTATAGTTTTCGTCTTCCATAGATTCTGATGAGTAAACGCCCGATATCGATCGAATTACTGCTTTATACCGTCCTGCAACTTTTTCGCAGGCGTAAGAAATTTCTCCTAAAGTAGCTCTTTTTTTAGCAGCCTCAACCGAAAGCTCTAGCAGATTTCCGTTACCGGTTTCAACGCAGCGTGTAATTGCCTCTAAAGTGGCTTGTACTTCTGCTTCGTTACGTTCGGCACGAATTTTTTGTAATCTACGAATTTGCGATTCGCGAACAGCCGTATTGTCAACATCAAGAATTTCAATTGGATCTTCTTTTTCCAAACGGTACTTGTTAATACCTACAATAGTGTCCTTTCCTGAATCGATGCGGGCTTGCTTGCGGGCAGCAGCTTCTTCTATTCTCATTTTTGGAATGCCTGTTTCGATAGCTTTCGACATTCCTCCCAACTTTTCGATTTCCTGAATCAAATTCCAAGCCTTATGCGCAATCTCATGAGTTAGGTATTCAACGTAATATGAACCAGCCCAAGGATCAACGGCACGACAAATATTTGTTTCTTCCTGAATGTAAAGTTGGGTGTTACGGGCAATACGTGCCGAAAAATCGGTAGGAAGAGCAATGGCTTCGTCTAGCGCGTTGGTGTGTAAACTTTGCGTATGGCCTAATGCTGCGCCCATTGCTTCGATACAGGTACGAGCAACGTTGTTAAACGGATCTTGTTCGGTTAAGCTCCATCCCGAAGTTTGGCAGTGTGTGCGCAGCGCCATCGATTTTGGGTTTTTGGGGTTGAACTGTTTTACAATTTTTGCCCAAAGGAGGCGAGCCGCACGCATTTTAGCAATTTCCATAAAATGGTTCATGCCAATAGCCCAGAAGAACGATAGCCGAGGGGCAAATGCATCTATGTCAATTCCGGCGTGAATACCGGTGCGTAAATATTCTAAACCATCGGCTAAAGTGTAAGCCAATTCAATGTCGGCAGTTGCTCCGGCTTCCTGCATGTGATACCCCGAAATGGAAATGCTGTTGAATTTGGGCATATTCTTGGAAGTGTACGCAAAAATGTCGGCGATAATACGCATGGAGAAATCTGGCGGGTAAATGTAAGTGTTACGAACCATGAATTCCTTCAAAATATCGTTTTGGATAGTACCGCTTAGTTGTTCCAGTGTAGCACCCTGTTCTAGTGCAGCTACAATGTAGAACGATAAAATAGGCAGTACAGCTCCGTTCATCGTCATGGAAACCGACATTTTATCAAGGGGAATTCCATCGAAAAGAATTTTCATGTCTTCTACCGAGTCGATGGCTACACCGGCTTTTCCTACATCGCCAACAACACGTTCATGATCGGAATCGTAACCGCGGTGCGTAGGAAGGTCAAAGGCAACCGATAATCCCTTTTGTCCGGCAGCAAGGTTACGACGGTAAAATGCATTCGATTCTTCGGCGGTGGAAAATCCTGCATACTGACGAACTGTCCAAGGTCTCATTACATACATTGTGCTGTATGGACCACGAAGGAAAGGAGCAATACCGGCAGCGTAGTTCAAATGCTCCATTCGTTCCAGCTCGTCGGACGTATAGGCCGACTTAACCGGAATGCGCTCGGATGTCAGCCAGTCGGCTTCAAGGTTAAGGCGAGAGTTATCAACCTTAACTTCGTTTATTTTGATTTTTTTGAAATCGGGTTTCATTATTAAATGTTTTTAAAGATTTGGAACATTAGATGTTAGGCTTCAGATTTCAGTATAGATTTTTAATGTTCACCGTAATAAATCTATTGCTTTCGATATTTTTCTGACGCCCATTGTCCTCTGTCTTTTATCTATATATTAAGCATCGACTGGTATTGCTTAAGAGTTTCCAACAAATTGCTCTTAACATTAATGTAGTTGGATATGCCTTTTGCTTCCAAATCGGATTTGCAAGCAGGATCTCCGGCAACAACGAAAATTGCCTTACCATTAAGTTTCTCGAAGGCTTCAGGAGCAAGGCTCGCATACTCGTCGTCGGAACTGCAAATAACCACAATGTCCGACTTAGCATCAAGTGCGGCTTTGATTCCTTCGTCAACGGTTTTAAATCCAATATTGTCGATAACTTCGAAACCGGCAACTGCAAAAAAGTTACAGCTAAACTGGGCGCGAGCCCTACGCATGGCTAAATTGCCCAGCGAAAGCATGAAAACTTTTGGCTTGTGACTACTCTTATCGGTATTATAGCGTAACTCTTCGAAAGCTTGTGCTCCACGATAAGCAACCAACGGTTCTGCAATGGCATCCTCGGGTTTTTGATGAGTTTGTCCTTTTATTGCTTCTGGTTCTACTTTGGGGTCGATAACTTCGGTGAAGTTAGGGTATTGGTTTGTTCCCAGTAAAATTTCACGCTTCGAAGCAATATTCTTGTTGCGCTTGTTTGCTGTTTCGGTAATTTGTTGTTGAATGTATCCTTTAACAAATGCCTCGCGGAAGCCGCCCATCTCATCAACGTTAAGGAATATTTCCCATGCGCGTTCGGCAATCGAAACGGTTAGGTTTTCAACATAGTAACTTCCTGCGGCAGGGTCAACAATTTTGCCAAAATAGGATTCTTCCTTCAGCAGTATTTGTTGGTTACGTGCAATACGTTCCGAGAATGCAGTTGGCTCGGAAAATGCGGTATCGAATGGTAAAACGTTTAGCGAGTCAACTCCGGCAAGAACGGCCGACATGCTTTCGGTTGTGGAGCGAAGCATATTTACGTACGGGTCGTAAACGGTCATATTCCAACGGCTGGTCTCGGCATGTATGTTCATTTGCTTCGATACTTTCTGTTTTGCCCCGTAAGCGTCAACCAGTTTAGCCCAAAGTAACCGTGCAGCACGGAACTTGGCTATCTCCATAAAGTAGTTGGAACTTACCGAAAAGTTAAAGCGAATATGGGGAGCCACGTCATCAATGCTATAACCTTGATCGATTAATGCGGTTAAGTAGTCGTTTGCCATTGCCAACGAAAATCCTAACTCCTGTACGATTGAGGACCCGCTGTTGTGAAATACTGCTCCGTTGGCTCCAATTACCCTTGCATTTGGAAAGTTCTTTGCTTCGTTTAGCACGCTTGCCAAACCAACGTAGTTAGCATCGTTTTCACAACAAAATTTACCTTTTAGTGCGAGAGTCGAAAGGGGGCTATAATCAATCGACATGCGAATTTTTTTGCTATCGTATTTGGATTGTTCCAAGTACTTAACAATAAAAGGTAAGGCTTTTGCCGTTGCTGTTCCTCCGGTAAAATTAATCTCAATCTTGTTGAGGTCGATATCTTTTAGCAGTCGGCTAACTGAATCAAAGGTTGGTTCACAATCCGAACTGAGTTTGAATCCTAACGACTCTACACCTTTGTTTAGTAATTCCAATGCTTTTCGGTTTGCATCGGTAGGTTGGTCGAGACAAACATCAAAATCCTGACGGATAAGCCATGGATTACCATTGATGTTTTTACCTCTAACGTAAGGAAACTCGCCTGGCTTTACTTGAGCGGTCGGAATGTTTTTCAGATCTTCGGAGCGGTAGTAAGGACGTACGTTAAACCCCTCAAGGGTTTTCCAAACTAACTTTTTTTCATAATCGGCGCCTTTCAGATCTTTGGCTATTGCCGCTTCCCAGTCGGCAGTCGATACCGGTGGAAATTCGGTAAACAGCTTTTCTTCGTTGCTTTTTTCTGCCATAGTATGACTATTTGATTTTAGGATTGCAAATTTAACAATTGATGCTTTAGCAGTTTATGCTTTGATTGATAAATTTGAGAATCATGCTTTTAAGCATATTTTTATTGAAGACAAGAATGCCTTATGTGTTTGGTATTCAACTTTTTTCTTTTCTTATTTTGCTGAAAAATCATTGTGCTTGATAAAAGTTATAAGCGCTATTTTGAAATGAGGAAGTTATATGGATTTAATGTTATTCGTTTAATTTTATGCTGTTATTATATGAAAACAATAAATAGAAAGGTTGCTTAACCTTAAGTTTTAGTAACTTTCTTGCAAACTATTTTATAAAAGTTGTACAATGAAAAGAATATTACCTTTTGCTGTTTTAGTTACCCTTTTACTGGGATTCAACAGTTGCGGAAGTAAAAGCAACAAAGTTAGAAAAATGGTGGATAGCGTAGGCTTTGCCACTAAAAGTTATCAGGTTGATTCGGTCTTAGCGCGGATTGCCCGTTTGCAAGGCGATAGTTTGTCTTCAAAAAAAGAGTTTAACAACGTTCGCGTGGCTGTTTGCCCTCACGACGATTACGCGTATGTAGGTTGGATATATCCGGCCACACTGCGAAATATAAAAGCAAAAACGGTAATACTGTTTGGCGTTGCCCACAAGGCAAAGCGGTTTGATTTGGAAAACAAACTTATATTCGAAAGTTTCGATGAATGGTATGCTCCTGCCGGAGATATAAAAGTTTCGGATTATAGAAGTAAACTTTTAGCAAACATGCCTGCCGATATGGTTGAAGTTCATGATAGTATGCATACTGTTGAGCATTCGTTGGAATCGATGTTGCCAATTCTTCAGCATTTTAATCCGAACTTGGAAATTATTCCCATTTTGGTACCATATATGTCTTTTGAACGGATTCAGCAAATTTCGCAGGCATTGGCGGGCAGTATGAAAAAGGTTTTTGGCGAAGCGGATTTAACATGGGGAAAGGATTATGCTTTGCTTATTACCACCGATGCGGTGCACTATGGTGATGCCGATTGGGGTGGAAAAAATTATGCTCCGTTTGGTGTCGATACCGCCGGTTACAAAAAAGCCGTGGCTCATGAACATGAAGTGATAAATACGCTAACGGGAACGTTAACCATTCCTGCCGTTCAAAAGTTTTATGGTTATACTGTAGATTCTTCCGATTACAGGGAGTACAAATGGACATGGTGCGGACGATATAGCGTTCCACTCGGACTTTGTACTGCTATTGAGTTGGAAAAACTTACCGATGCGCAAAATTTGGTTGGCATACCTGTAGGCTATGCAAATAGCATCGATCATCCAACGTTGCCAGTTGAAGATTTAGGAATGGGGGTTACGGCGCCTGCAAACATAAGACATTGGGTGGGTTATGCGGCTGTGGTTTATCCTTAAAATTTTCAATTTACATTGAAACAGATAAGAAACAATCAAGGTTTACGAACTCATATAGTTAAGTTAACACGCGTCTTTTTGGCGCGTGCTATTTATTGTTGTATTTACTTGATGAGTGCTACTACTTGCCGAATAGCGTTTTACTTGTGAAGTAAACACCAAGTAAAAGAACAGTACATTAATGATATGGATTTGCAGTTTATGCCGTATTTTACCTAAATATTTACTATAGACTTTTTTACTTCATCTTTTATGTTGGTACACGGACAGCATCTTTTCATAAACGGCGACTATAAAAAATTGGAGGTAGGCATTTGTTACAGTTCGAATCCCATCACGACTATGTCATCAACCTGTCGTTGATTCCCTTTGTATTCGATAAATCGTTGTTCCAGTATAGCCTTTTGTTCGCTCATGTTTAGCGGTTGAATGTCTAGCAAGATTTTTTTGAAGTTGACCATCATCAACTTCAAGTTTTTGTCGCCGCCAAACTGGTCGGTGTAACCATCGGAAAGTAAGTAAATGCGATCGTCCGGTAATAGTTTAAACTGATGCGTTGTAAATGGTTTTTCGCCTAATAAGTGAAATCCAACCGGCATTTTATCGCCTTTTACTTCGTAAACAACATGCACATCGTTTTCCTGATTATTTACCGAATTTGGAACTGGTTCACTATTTTTATTTCGCACAACCACTAAGGGCATGTATGCCCCAGAAAATTCGACCACATTTTCCTTTAAGTTGATAACCAGCAACGCCATGTCCATGCCATCGTGCGATTCGCTTTCCTCACCATGCTGATTTAGTGAGGAAGTTACCAGTCGCCTTAGTTTAAAGAGCATTTCGCCGCTCGATTCAACTGACGTTGTGGCTAATTCTCTTAGCAAGGTTATGCCCAACATGCTCATAAATGCCCCTGGAACACCGTGCCCGGTACAATCGGCAGCGGCAACAGCTAAGCGACCGTCGGGTAGTTTAGTAGCCCAAAAGAAATCACCGCTCACGATGTTTTTAGGCTGATAGTAAACAAAAAAGTCTTTAAAGTATGGTTGCAAATTTTGCAGCGGTGGTAACACGGCAGCCTGTATTCTACTGGCATAGGTGATGCTGTCGGTAATTTGCTTTTGCTGCTCTGCAATTTGATCGCGCTGCTTTTCGGCTAAATCGCGCTGGCTCTCTATTTCGTGTTTCTGGTCTTCAATTTCGTTTTTTTGGCGTAAAATTTCCCGATTTTGTTCAACAAGTTTATAGTTTGTCCGCTTCTTTTCCCTGTAAAAGTAGAATATTAGTATAACCAACGCCAACGCAAGAATAAGTGCAATGCTAATAGAAAAGGTAATAGTTCGCTGTCGTTCCAGTTTTGCCTGTTGAACGGCTTCGCGCTGCTTTGCAACTAGTTCGGCTTCGTGTTCGCGCTTGTCGAAATCGTATTGCATTTCGAGGCGCGCAATGTGTCCTGCATTAATACTGTCTTTTACAGTCGAAAATCTCTCGTAGGCATTAAGTGCATACTCATAATTTCGCGAAATCCTGTATGCCTGCGAAAGACTTTGGTAAATATCCCGCTGGTCGGACAGAACTTTTTGCTTAAGTGCAATTTTTAAGGCCTTGTTCAAAAGCGTTATGCCTTTTTCTATATTACCTTTTTTTACGGTTACATCACCTAGGTATCGGTAAAGTTTAGCAAGGTCGAGGCTGTCGTTTAATTTCTCTTTTAATTGAAGCGACGTATTCAGGTACTCGTTGGCCTTGTCGATTTTATTTTGTTCGAAGAAGATAATGCCTGTGAGGAGGTAGTTTGCTGCCTGTCCGTGGTAGTTATGGTTTTGTATGTTGGCGTTTAGTACCTGTTGTGTTACCGAAAGCGATTTTTCGTATAGGCCGTTATGGTAGTAAATATTGCCCAATTCGGTAAGCGACAGTATTATACCATTTTGATTGTTCAGTCGTCTGTAACTCTGTAGCGCCGTTTCGGCGTATTGCAGCGCTTTTTCATAAAGTTCAACTCGCCCGAACAACCGCGCAATGCTCAGCGAGGTCCATGCTATACCCTCCTGTTCGTTTTCCTGCTCATAGGTGTCCAGCGCTTCCAGCATCTGCTCTATCGCCTTGGTATTAAATCCGGTAAGGCTATAAACCGTAGCAATATTAACTAGTGTGCGTGCAATTTGAACCTTGTCGTCAATGCCTCGATTTATTTCTAATGCCTGCTTGTAGGACTCAAGTGCCTCGAACAATTTGCTTTTTAGTTGATAAACATTTCCTATTCGATTCAGATTCTGAGCGCTCCAACTGTATAGTTCTGCCAATCTGGATAGCATTAACGATTGCTTATACTGGTCAAGGGCTTCATCGAAATTATTCAAGCTGTAGTAGCAATTTCCCAAAATATAATGACCCTTTACCTGTAATGCGATGCTATCGGAAGAAACACCCTTTAAGACGGAAAGGGCAATACTTACAGCAGAATCGGGTTTCTCAACCCTTAGGCTATCGGCCTTATTTAACAGTATATCCGTTTGTGTATTCTGGGCGTTTGTCACTTGCAATACCGAAAACAGAATGGAAATTATCAGGGAAAAGGTTCTTCTCATGGAATTCAATTTATACTTTTTGTATGATAGAAAACAGCCATTTTCTAACTACGTGCAAAATAGTAATTTCTGGGTTATTATATGGTTTTGATATAACTAAAAAGTGATTTTTTTGAATATAATTTCGATATCTTTCCGAATCATTTAGATGTTGTCTGCTATTGACGTTTGACGAAAATATAACCAACATTGAACCTGTAAGATTTTTTACTTGTTGTTTTAACCGAACAAGAACACACCTTTTTAAGTATTTACTTGTTTTGTATCTGACATTGTTTTTAACTGGCATGTTGCCAGATACTTAAATTTTCGTTAATAGTTTTCAACAATGCTCGGAAAGGTAGCCGTAAATGGTTATTTTAGCAGTTAGGATTTGTTGTAAATACGGGTTAGATAACAAGATAATATACAAGTTGATGGGAAATTTTGTTCACCTTCATGTTCACACGCAGTACTCGATTCTGGACGGAGCGTCTAACATAAAAAAACTGGTTGACAGGGCAAAGGCGTTGGGAATGCCCGGAATTGCGGTTACCGATCATGGAAACATGTTTGGAATAAAGGAGTTTATCGAAACGGTTGCTAAGGTTAATGCCCCAATCACAGGTCAAATTAAACAGATAAATGCTGAAATAAAGGAGTTAAAAAAACAGGAGGGCGAAAATGTTGAGGTTGCTGAAAAGGTAAAGGATCTCGAAAGGCAGCGCGATGATCTAAACCCTTCGCTTTTTAAGCCAATTATCGGTTGCGAAACATATGTTGCCGTAAAAAGTCGTTTGGATCGCGCAGACAAGGAGGATAGGCACAATCATCACCTTATACTTATTGCCAAAAACATGGAAGGCTATCACAACCTTGCAAGGTTGGTTAGTTATGGTTTTACAGAGGGGTATTACTATAAACCCAGAATCGATAAGGAATTGTTGCGTAAATACCATGCCGGGCTTATTGCTTCGAGTGCATGTTTAGGAGGAGAGATTCCTCAGGCAATTATGAATGGCAATGTTGCCGAAGCCGAAAGGGCTATTTTGGAGTATAAGGAAATTTTTGGTGACGATTACTACCTTGAGTTGATGCTTCATAAATCGGGTGAACCTAAAATAGATTATGAAGTTTACGACCATCAGGTTAAGGTAAATAAAGTGTTGGTGGAACTTTCGAAGAAAACGGGAGTAAAGTGTATTACAACCAACGACGTGCATTTTATCAGGGCAGAGGATGCAACGGCTCACGATTTACTTATTTGTGTTAATACCGGAAAAAACTACGACGATACAAATCGTATGCGTTATACTTTCCAGGAGTACCTGAAAAGTGAGGATGAAATGCGTGCTCTTTTCGCCGAATATCCCGAGGCTGTTGATAACACCATGGAGGTGTTTAACAAAATTGAGGCTTACGACCTGAGTAATAAGCCAATAATGCCCTACTTCCCAATTCCCGATGGCTTTTCCGATGATAATGAGTATCTAAAGCATTTAACATACGAAGGGGCAAAGGTTCGCTGGGGTGAGAATATTCCCGATAATGTTAATGAGAGGCTAGAGTTTGAGTTGAATGTAATAGCCCGTATGGGTTATCCTAGTTACTTTCTTATTGTTTGGGATTTTATTAAGGCTGCAAGAGAAATTGGCGTATCGGTAGGTCCCGGGCGTGGCTCTGCGGCTGGGTCAGTAGTTGCTTACTGTCTTCGAATAACCGATATCGATCCTATTAAGTATAACTTGCTGTTTGAGCGTTTTCTTAATCCCGAACGAATTTCCATGCCTGATATTGATATTGATTTTGATGAAGATGGCAGGGAAGAAGTTTTGCAGTATGTTGTACGAAAGTATGGCGAGAAAAGGGTTGCGCACATAGTAACTTTTGGAACCATGGCAGCCAAATCATCCATTAAGGATGTTGCAAGAGTGTTGAATTTGGAGTTGTCAACGGCCGATAGGTTGGCCAAGATGGTTCCAGAAAGGCCAAACATTACCTTACAAAAGGCTTTTGAAGAGGTTCCCGAATTGGAGAAAGAACTTCATTCCGATAACGATTTAATTCGTTTTACATTAAGCAATGCGCAGGCTTTGGAAGGAACTGTGCGGCAAACTGGGGTTCATGCCTGCGGCATAATTATTGGCCGCGACGACTTGGAGAACTATGTACCTCTGTGTACAAATAAAGATGCAAAGCTTTTTGTAACCCAGTACGAAGGAACTTTTGTTGAAGATATTGGGTTGCTTAAGATGGACTTTTTGGGATTAAAAACCCTTTCCATTATTAAGGATGCTTTAGCCTTGATAAAAGAATCCACGGGTACGGAGTTAGATATCGATAAAATTCCTTTGGACGATAAAGCCACTTTCGATTTATTTTCCCGTGGCGATACAACGGCGGTTTTCCAGTTTGAATCGCCGGGAATGAAAAAGTACCTAAAGGCTTTGGAGCCTAACCGTTTCGAGGATCTAATAGCCATGAATGCTCTTTACCGTCCCGGTCCAATAGAGTATATTCCCAGTTTTATCAACCGTAAGCATGGTCGTGAACCCATAACTTATGACATTGCCGAAGCCGAAGAGTTTTTGGCTGATACCTACGGAATTACCGTGTATCAGGAACAGGTGATGCTTTTGTCGCAGAAGTTGGCCGGTTTTACCAAAGGCGAAGCCGATGCCTTACGTAAGGCAATGGGGAAGAAGAAACGGGATGTAATGGACAAGCTTAAAACCAAGTTTGTTGATGGGTGCTTAAAGAATGGCCACGACAAGGCTAAAGTCGATAAAATATGGACGGACTGGGAAGCATTTGCTCAGTATGCTTTCAATAAGTCGCACTCCACCTGTTATGCCTATGTGGCATACCAAACCGCTTACATAAAGGCGCACTATCCCAGTCAGTTTATGGCCGCCGTGCTTAGCCGTAATCTGTCAGACATAAAGAAGATTACCAACTTCATGGATGAGTGTAGGCGTATTGGCGTTCAGGTGCTTGGTCCCGATGTAAACGAGAGCCATCATAAGTTTTCGGTAATGAGCAATGGTGATATTCGTTTTGGTTTGGGAGCTATAAAAGGCATAGGCGAAAATGCCGTTACCAATATAATTGAAACGCGAAACACGAGCGGTAAATTTAAGGATGTGTACGATTTTGTTGAGCGGGTTAATCTGCAAACGGTGAATAAAAAAAGTTTGGAGTCGTTAGTGCTTGCCGGAGCGTTTGATAACCTTTCTTCTGTAAGCCGCAGGGCATACTTCTCGGACGATAATCAAATACCTTCGTTTTTGGAAATTTTAATTCGGTACGGAAACAAGTTTCAAACCGAGAAGCAAAGTCCGCAAATGACCTTGTTCGGTGGAGCCGGTGGTTTCGAATTGCCGAGGCCGGAACCGCCTAAAGTGGAAGAATGGCCTTCCATCGAAAAGCTGAATCGGGAAAAGGAGTTAATCGGCATTTACTTATCGGCTCATCCGTTGGATGAATTTAGCTTCGAAATCGAAAATCTTTGCACAAACAATATTGCCGACGTTAAGCATTTTGAGCAGTTTGTTAATCATGAGGTTACCATTGCAGGAATGGTTGTTCATGCCAAGGTCGATACGGGTAAAAATGGCCGTCAGTACGGACGAATAACCCTTGAAGATTATTCCGACTCTATGGATATTATGCTTTTTGGAAAAGACTTTGAACAATTTAGGCAGTTTTGCTTTGAAGGTTATATGATAATGGTTAAGGGAAAAATTCAACCTAAATCGTATAAACCGGAAGAGTTGGAGTTTAAGATAAAGGCTATTACCATGCTTCACGAAGTTCGCGAAAATCATATTAAGTCCATCCAGTTTACGCTACCGATTTCGGATGTTTCGGATGGTCTGGTCGATGATTTTTTAAGTAACACTAAGGAAAAAGGCAAGGTGATGTTGAGGTTAAAGGTGGTTGATCCGGACGAAAAAATTGCAGTTGATATGTTTTCCAGAACTTATCGGTTGAATATCACTCAGGAATTAATTTCCTTTATCAAGGATAACGAATTCGAGGTCAAAGTTTTTTCTAACTAAACAAAATTTAAAAATAATCGTTTTACATTTGCATGTAATTCGCAAAAACAAATTTTAAAATAATATAATATGGCATTACAAGTTAACGATTCTAATTTCGATGAATTAGTTCTAAATTCAGGAAAACCTGCAATGGTTGATTTTTGGGCAGAATGGTGTGGCCCATGTAGAACAATTGCTCCTTTTGTTGAACAAATTTCAGAGGAGTATAAGGATAAAGCCGTGGTTGCAAAAGTTGATGTTGACAGTTGTCCGGGTATTGCTGCACGTTATGGCATTAGAAATATTCCAACAGTATTGTTCTTTAAGAATGGAGAGTTGGCCGATAAGCAGGTTGGTGCTGTTCCTAAAAGTACCTTGGCTGCAAAACTCGAGAAGTTATTTTAATAAAAATAATTAGCAATACAAGTCGGGCACTTGTGGTCCGGCTTTTTTCATTATAAAGTTTGAAGTATGAAAGTTACAGTTTATTGCGCTTCCAGCGCAAAGGTCGATGCAAAGTATTTTGAGGTGGCCAGAGAATTAGCCCTGGAATTTGTTAAAAACAACATTACGGTTGTTTACGGTGGCGGGTCGCATGGGCTTATGGGTTGTATTGCCGATACCGTGCTGGAAAATAATGGAAAAGTTGTTGGAATTCTTCCTCGATTTATGGAAAAGGTTGAATGGGGGCATAAAGGGTTAACCGAGTTAACCTTGGTTAATGACATGCACGAGCGCAAAAAACTTTTAATAAAAGATGTTGATGCTGTTGTGGCTTTGCCCGGGGGATGTGGAACTTTGGAGGAACTTTCGGAGGTTATCACGCTGAAACGATTGGGAATGTTTACAAAGCCTATAATTATTTTAAATACCGATGGATTTTACGATGATTTGAAAAAGTTGCTGGAAAAGATGATTGATGAAAAATTTATGAGGCCTGAACATGCAGAGATATGGTCATTTGTCGATAACCCTTCCGATATAATTCCGGCAATAAAAAAGGCACCCCAGTGGAGTGCCGATGCAATCAGTTTTGCGGCAGTTTAGGTATTCGATTCCGGATTGTTGTAAACAAACAGTTTGCTGTCGCCAACTTCTTCGTAAAATTTAGGTTCTCCTGTAAAGACGGGGGCTTTTACTCCTTCACCAAAAAATTTATTTCCAACAAAAACCCTTGCTTCGTCCCAAAGCCCTTTTTGTATGAAGTTGTTTAGCAGCATTGCGCCACCTTCAATAATTACCGATTGAATTTCGCGTTCGTAAAGTTCTTTCAGTATTTGTCTTTCAACTCCTTTTACAAAGTCGATAATAACCATTTCCAGATTGGGAATAGCCGAAAATTCGCTTTTTCGTGCAATGGAACTGCTATTATTTCCCATAAATAAAATGGTCTGCTGTGTACCGTCAAAAACATTTAAGTTCATTGGGAGTCGGAGTTTCCTGTCAACTAAAACCCTTATAGGTGCTTTGCCGCTCCACGAGCGAACGTTGAGTTTAGGATTATCCTTTTCGGCAGTGTTTGTTCCAATTAAAACGGCCTGCTCTTCACTTCTCCAACGGTGTACCAGCGAACGGGCAAGTTCGTTGGTAATCCAAATAGGTTCGATTGGTGTATTGTCCGGTCTGTTTTTGTCAATAAAGCCATCGATTGTTTGTGCCCATTTTAGAATTACATAGGGACGTTTTTTTGTATGATAAGTAATAAACCTGCGGTTTAGGTATTTGGCTTCCTCTTCCATCACACCAACAACAACGTCATGGTCTTTCTGTCTTAAAATTTCAATACCTCTACCCGATACTTTCGGATTAGGATCGCTTGTTGCGATGACTATTCGGGGAATTTCGTATTCAATTATTCGGTCGGTACACGGCGCTGTTTTTCCAAAATGCGAACAAGGTTCTAGTGACACGTACAAAGTTGATTCTTTAAGTAAGGATTTATCCTGTACTGAATTAATTGCATTTACTTCGGCATGAGCCTCGCCGTAAACGGCATGATAACCTTCGCCAATAATTTTATCGTTGTGAACTATTAGTGCACCTACCATTGGGTTAGGGGCAACATTTCCGGCACCGTTTTGTGCCAGTTCCAAGCAACGAGCCATGTATTTAGCGTGTTCCTCAAAGTTATCCATAATTATCCGTAATTTTGTATTACTACAAAAATACAATTTTTAATGGGGTGTGTAGTCTTAAAGGAAATATTTGACCTGTTAGGTAAAGAGTTGAAGGTGCTTTACACAAGTACTGAAGCAATAGCCGTTCGTAGATTGATTATAGAGGATGTTTTAGGTATTAAAGATTGGGAAATCCACATTTCCCCTCAAAAGTG
>ERZ795053.1800-NODE-1800-length-26715-cov-7.120368_pt1 | contig 26715 bp, 22 predicted proteins | sample MGYA00375137_ERZ795053 | MGnify/ENA primary metagenome ERZ795053 (study PRJEB30182, sample SAMN05720284) | activated sludge metagenome | isolation source: Anaerobic digester | place: Hong Kong | collected 2014-12-17 ...
TGCCTTGAAGGGCAAGCATGCCACCCTGACCAGTAGGACGATGAGCCGAGACCGGCGTCACACGTCCCCTGCAGGGTTCGCTGTGCGAACCGTTTGACGGCAGTCGAGTGAATCACACGCCTGCGCGACTTCCGCAGGCCGACGTTGGACGTCCGCATGCCACGCGCGAATAGCACAGAGTCGCTCGCAATGTCCATATCGCGCGACCGACTCCCTGACGGTCGCGGCTCGGAACGTCTTCGCGACTTCTCATGCCTGCCGTGCAGGGCAAGCATGCCACCCAACTGCGCGACTCGATTACGGGTAGAACCGCCCCATCATTCGTGGGAACGGAATCGTCTCGCGAATGTGCTTCAGACCGCACATCCAGGCGATCGTGCGCTCCACGCCCAGGCCGAACCCACCGTGCGGTACGCTGCCGTACTTGCGCAGGTCGAGGTACCAGGCGTAGTCGTTCGGATCCAGCTCGTGCCGATTGATCTGCGCCATCAGTTCGTCGTAGCTGTCTTCGCGCTGCGAGCCGCCGATGATTTCTCCGTAGCCCTGCGGCGCGAGCAGGTCGAAGTTGTTGCAGATCCTGTCGTTCTCTTCATTCTTCTTCATGTAGAACGCCTTCACGTCGCGAGGATAGTGCGTCACGAAGACGGGGCGATCGTGCAGGCGGCTGATGATCGTTTCGTCGCTGCCGCCAAGGTCCTTGCCCCACTGGAAATTCGCGGCCAGATCCATGTGGTGCGGAATGTTCTTCACTTCCTCTTCGAGGTCCGCCAGCTCTTCGCGATGCTCCGCGACTTCCGCAACGAGCTTGTCCTTCTTCCACTGCTTGACGCCCTGCTGCTCCGACTCGGCCTCCTTGTCCGTGACCGCCTTCTTCAGCTCTTCGATGCGGGCGTTTTTCGATTCCAGGTCGTTCTGCAGGAGTTCCTTCGCCTTGTCGCTGTGCAGCAGGTCCGCCGCCTCGCTGTAGGTCATGCGATAGAACGGCTTCTGAATCGCCTCCAGATCCGCAAGATCGCGCCCGAGAAATTCCAGATCCTCGCGATGATCCTTCAGCACGCGCTGCACGACGGAGTGAACAAAGTCCTCCGCCACGTTGATGACATCGTTCAGGTCCGCGTAGGCGATTTCCGGCTCGACCATCCAGAATTCCGTCAGGTGCCGGCGCGTCTTCGACTTCTCGGCGCGGAACGTCGGACCGAAGCAGTAGACCTTGCCGAAGGCCATGCACGCCGTCTCGACATAGAGCTGCCCCGTCTGCGCCATATAGACGGGCTCACCGAAGTAGTCGACCTCGAACAGCGTCTGGGCGCCTTCACCCGCCGCCGGCGCGAAGATCGGCGTGTCGATCAGCGTGAAGCCGTTGCGATTGAAGTAGCTGCGGATCTCGTCGATGACCGTCGCACGGACGCGGAGGATGTGCCACTGTCGCCGCGAGCGGAAATGCAGGTGCCGGTTCCTGAAGAGAAAGTCGATGCCGTGGGGCTTCGGCGTGATCGGGTAATCCGTCGAATCGCCGACGAGTTCCAGCCCCGTGACGTCGACCTCGTGACCACCGATCTGCTTTTCGTTCGCCCGGACAACGCCCGTGATTCTCACGGCGCTCTCCTGCCCCAGGCGGCGCGACTGATCGAAAAAGCCCTCGGTCTCAGGGGACTTGGCCACGACGCACTGGCAGAGACCGGAACCGTCACGGATGACCAGAAAGGCGATCTTGCCCGAATCCCGCCGGTTGTAGACCCAGCCCCGAAGGGTCACGGTTTCGCCGACATGCTCTGATAAGTCTTTAATATAGCAATACATACACACATCCCCTGCGACGGCGCGCCGGCCGCGTAATGGCGGGAATGTAACCGCAACGGGCGGCATTTTCACGGGGTCCGCACGGTTCGAATGAGGTGGGATTCGGAAATCGGGCGCCCGACCCACGAAAAAAATGTCGGTCCACTCCGAAGATTTTCAGATTTTCCCGCGCAAAACCATCCTCGGATTTCGGCATTAGAGGCTGAGAGGAGGCCTCCTCAACGTTGGGACCGAATCGACGGGGTCGGGAGCCTTGCGCTTCCGGCGCCCGTCGTTTCGGGTAATCATCGGGCCATATGTCGTAAGTCTGCGCGTCGAGCGAATGAAGTGACAGGTGGTTGTCGCTCGACGCACGGGTCGGCGGTCTCAGGCGTCGGCCTGGGGCGGAACGGCCGCCAGCCGAATCCGCATCTTCCCCATCAGTCGCGACACCAGGAACCGCATCAGCAGACCGACGCCGAGGACGTAGCCCAGCACGGGCACGCCGAGGGACACCAGCAGCATCCCCGCCCCGCCGCCGAACGACAGCACGCGCAGGACAGAGGTGTCCAGGTTCACGATCACGGCGAGACCGCCGCAGATGGCGGTCATCATTCCCCAGCGCAACAGCGCCCCGGCGTACTGAATCCACAGGAGTCGCCAGTCGGCGGGCCGCCTCGGATCGGGAAGGTTTCGAAACGGCAGGACGCCGGCGCGTTCGAACGCCGCCTGCATCCGACGCGCCTGATGAACCCACACGACAAACAAGGCGTGCATCGCGAAAAGCAGCGCGAACGACCATGCCGCGTACCACTGCCAGCCCACGTTCTGCGCGAGCATGACCACGGCCATCATTCCCGCGACGATCGCAACGGCCGACACCTGCCTGCCCTGTTGCGAGAATATCTGATTCATCAGCGGGATCAGCAGGTGACGATCGTCATCGGAATCGAAGCCGAACGCGCACTCCGGGCATCGCGGTCCGGCCAACCCCTGAATACAGTACCGACACATCGCGCAGCGACGTCGATGTCGCGCGAGAAAGACCATGTGCCGACAGAGTCGCGCTTCGCGACGGCGCATCCGACGGGCGAACGCCCACATGCCGCCGACCGCGATGAAACACGCCGGCGCCAGGGCCCACGCGGCCCAGGACTGCGACCACAACAACAGAACCGCGGGCGCGAACACAGCGAAATTGGCGAGCTCCGAAACACGCAGATTGAATTTCCACAAACGCGACTTGCCCGCTTCGATTCGATCGATGCGCTTCTGTCGCAGGGCGTCCGCCTCGTGACGACGCCTCGCACGATCGTCGTTTCCATTGACGAGATGCGCATCCCGCCGAGCGGCCCGCTTAACGACGGGCGTCAGGTCCTGAATGGGCGCGACTGTCGACACGTTGTTTCCACCTCTTCGAGATTGATCAATTGGCGCGCGCAGCCCGAGCGCCGCCGTTCATCCGACTTCCTCATCGGTCCGTGCGGATGACGCCAACTGAACCATGCAATACGCGGAGAATCGCGCTGCGCACAACGTGTGGATTATCGCCCCGCAGGAATACCGATCGGGCGCCAGGAGGATTCACGGACCCTTTCGCGAACGAAGCCGACGCACGCCCAAAAGCGCGGAACGACGTCTACGAAGCGTCCAGAAGCGACAGCGCCAGGCATGTCATCGCCTTGACTCCCGTACGAATCGTCGGCTCGGGATCGACCTGCAGCTTCGAGGAATGCAGGGGCGGCAGCGGCGCAGCGCCCGGCTTCTGCGAGGTCGCGTACCGATCCGCGCCGACAACGCCCAGCCAGAACATGAAGCCGCGTCCCCCCACCGCAGGGGCGAACCTGCCGAAGTCCTCCCCCCCCATCACGGGCGGGAGTTCAACAACGTTGTCGGCGCCGACCGACGCGCGAAGCGCCTCGGCGGCCGCCTGCGACAGAGCCGGATCATTGAAGGTTGCCGGCGTGAAGTCCGTCTCGATCACCTTCACATCCGGCGGCGTTTCGCATCCGGCCGCCTTGCAGGTGTCCGTCGCGATCTGACGAATCGAATCGAGCAGCTTGCGCCTCGAGTCATCCCCATAGGATCGGACCGTCAGTTGCAGCGTGGCGGAATCGGGGATGACGTTGTGCTTCGTCCCGGCGTGAAAGGAACCCACTGTCACAACGGCGGACTCGCGCGGATCGATACGACGACTGACAATTGTCTGCAGCGCCAGGACCACCTGCGAACCCGCGACGATCGGATCGATCGCCTTGTGCGGATAGGCCCCATGGCCGCCGCGGCCGTGGATCGTGATGTCGACTGAATCCACATTCGCCAGGGCCCAGCCGGACGTGTACCCGATCTTGCCGGCCGGCAGATCCGCGGCGCAATGCAGCGCGATGCAGTCCTGCGGCTTCGGGAATTTCGTGAAGAGGCCATCCTCGATCATCCGCCGGGCGCCCTGCCCGATTTCTTCGGCGGGCTGGGCGACGAAAATCACCGTCCCCCGCCAATGATCGCGCAGCATGCTCAGGGATCGGGCCGTGGCGATGAGGACCGTTTGATGAACATCGTGACCGCAGGCGTGCATGACGCCCGTGCGCGTTCCGTCGGTTCGAGTGACTTTTTTGTTGCTCGCGAAGGGAAGGCCTGTTTCTTCCGTAATCGGGAGGGCGTCCATGTCACCGCGAATCAGCACGACGGGCCCCTCGCCATTGCGAATGACGCCGACCACCCCGTGGCCGCCAACTTCCCGCGTGATTTCGAGACCCGCCGCAAAGAAGGCGTCCGCCACACGTGTGGCGGACTCCACCTCGTCGTTGGACAGCTCCGGATTGGCGTGGGCCGTCCTGTAGAAGCCGATCCAGTGCTCCATCTGTGAATCGATACACACCTCGACTCGGCGCTGCACGTCGGGCGACACGTCCGCCATCACGACATCGATGTGCATCGACCAGACCGCCACAATCACGAAGACCCATTGGGCCATTCTCACACGAGCATGCGGAATCACTGGGGAACCTCCGTCCTGGGGGCGTTCGGGCGTCAGAAAGAATCCTGGAAAAGTCAGCCTAACGACGACGTTACATCGGGTACTAACTCGTGTGGGCATTGTACGCGGATTCTCCCGCGCACGTCAGCAACATTCACGACAGGAGCCAAGATGATGAAGCGATTTACCCTCTCCCTCGCACTTCTCGCTCTGACACTGGCCGGTTCGGGTTGCCTCGCCGTCTCTGCAACAGACCAGAGCCGCGGCGTCAAACAGACACATCAGGTGGTCGCCGTCGGGAACAAGGTCTATCTCGTCAACATTCGCACGGGTGAAGCCAGCGAGATCGACGTGACCAAGGCCAAGCCGCTCAACACGACCTGCGAGCACAACGACGTAAACGCAGGCGATCAGTAGTCTCGCAGCGCACCGCACAACGCCATCGGAATCGGTATCGAAAGCACATCGCGCGGTTCGAGTTTGCGAAGACCCCCGGCGTAGAGGCGTGATTGCGCGCCGATGGCGCGTTGCGCCGCATCGCTCCAGAGATAGCCGAGAAGCGCGTCGATCGCGGCTGAACTCGTGTTATGCGGGTACAGGCCGTGAAACGCCGTCAGGTTCAGCGCCTCGGCGGCGTTGTGAATGAAGCGAAAGCGACCTCGCACGAAGACGGGCGCCCAGATCGGCGCCGGAGCGCGTTTCTCAGGTCGGTACCAGACGGGCCGATGCGACGGCAGATAGCGCGCGTGAATCTTCATCGCGCACCCCCGCTCCAGATACGCCTCGACGGCGGCGTTCAGCGGTTCACGCGGCGTCAGAAGCCAGACTTTCCGATCGGCGCGTTTCAACGCATCCCAATTCGCGCTATCAAAGCGGTTGGCCGATGCGTGAATGGCCTTCGTGATGCACGGCGTCACGTCGGCCGGATCGATGGACGCGCCCGTCCGCTCCGACTCCGTCAGCGTGAAGTACCCGTTGGCGCCAGTGGCGATGCCGCGCGAGCAGTCGGCGACATCGGCAAGCGTCCCCATCGCCGCGGCGTCGGCGAACGCCTCGCCTCCGCCCGCCAGGATGTTCGTCCACTTGTCCGACGGATCGAGCCGGGCATGTGCAATGGCCGCCATCTCCTCGAAACGAAACGCCGCAAGGGCCGCCGCATCCCGAAGGGTCGCGACGCGCACGGGCTCATCGGCATGTCTCCCCCGGCGCAGCAGCATGATGACGGCCGTCGTCAGGGCGTCACCGAAAATGAGCGCGTCATCCGCAAATGAGACAATGCCGTCGATGGCGTTCTCGCTCAGCAGGTATCGCTTCAACGGCCGGCCGAAGTCGGCGTTGAGCCATTCGGCCGGAACAATGACCGCGGCGCGCCCGGCGTCGTCAAGACGATCCCAGATGCGGAGCAGGAAGAGCCCGTAGAGATTCGTCATGCGGCTGATTCGCTCGCCGATCATGCCGTCGAACGCGCGATAGACGCCGGCGTCGTAGGACAGCGCGTGATGTCGAATGTATGGCGGATTGGCCACGCACGCGTCGTATCGCTGACGGGAGGCGTCGAGCACGAAGTCCCTGCCCGACAATCGCAGGTCGAACGATCGCCGGGGCGCCCGAAGGATCGATCGGAGGCCCTTGTCGATCTCATGCGCCCAGACCCTGGGTCGCCAGGCGGTGTCGCCTTGCAGCCGCCGCTCGATCTCGTCGATGAAGACGCCGTCGCCGGCCGACGGTTCAAGGATGCGCGCCGGCCGATGCGCGCACGCCCACGCCGTCATCCACTCGGCGACGGTCGATGGCGTGAACACCTGCCCCAGCTTGCGCCGGGCGTCAGTCGGATTGGTCGTGGAGTCGATCGCCGCCATGCTGGGCGGCGATATTACTCGAAAGGAACGGGGCGGACGTCATCAAATTCAACGACTGTCATCGCGGCCGCCTTCGCGGGCCGCCGCGGCGCTCCGTTGATTTGCCCCTGGCGCGAAACTCCCCTCCGCCCGGCTTACTGCAGCAGCGACAGGACGGTCTGTGGCGTCTGATTCGCGAGGGCCAGAATGCTCGTGCCCGCGCTGACGAGAATCTGATTCCGCGTCAGAGCCGCCGTTTCCGTGGCGAAGTCCAGATCGCGGATACTCGATTCGGAAGCCGTGAGGTTCTCCAATGTGATCCGAAGCTGATTGACATTCGTATCGAGCGTGTTCTTTTCGAACGACCCCAGCTTGCCTCGCAGAATCGATACCTGGGCGATCGCCTCCTTCAGAATGGCGGCCGCCCGCTGGAATTGACCATTGACGAGGGAGTACTGTTCGTCGCTCTTGACTTCCTGCAGGAATCCGATCGTGTCGTTTCCGAGTCGCGTCGCCGCGACGGAATCGACACCGATGTTCACCTGCTGATTCGTATCAACGCCCGGGCCCAGCTGGAATCGCGCCCCGCCGCCCGTGACGGAGAACGTCGTGGTGCCGACGTTGTTGAACTGTTCCTGGATCTTGAATTCCAGACCGAGCGTCGAGGTGTTGAGCGACAGCTCCAGGCCGTTGCCCAGACCGCTGGCGCCGTTGATCGTCGCCGCGATATCGCGTCCGGCGGCCCGCTTGACGGTATCCCCGTTGATATTCTCGGTGAACGAGATGAACGGCTGCGTCGTCGTCCCGAGTTCCTCGATCTGCACGAAGGCGTTCGAGCCGAAGGTCCGCGAGTTCAGAATAACGCCGCTTGCGGGGTTGGCGGAATTGACAAACGAGGCGCTGATCCCCGTGGCGTCCTTCTGGAGATTGATGGCCGCGCGGATCTGTGTCGCCGTCGAGCCCGACTGGAGCGAGATCGACACGACGCCGTCCGGGCCCGCAATTTCCAGCGTCACGTCCTCGGAGATCGAGCTGTTCAGGAATCGCAGTTCCGCGTGCTGCGCAGACTGCAGGACGTTGACCTCGACCGGAATGAACGGCGCCGTACCGAACTGAACGTTGGAGATTCGAAGATCCGTCAGTTCGCCGGGCGTCACTCCGCTCGTCACGTAGCCGAGCGATCCGTTCAGCAGCTTGCGTCCGCCGAATGTCGTCGTGTTGGCGATGCGCGTGATGGAGTCGATGGCCTTGTCGATCTGAAGCTGATTCGCCTCGATTTCGGCCTGGGAAACGGCGCCCTCGTTGGCGGCTTCGATGATGAGCGACTGGATGTCGTTCAGCAGCGCCGCCACCTCGTTCAGCGCGCCTTCGGTCGTCGCGATGACGTTGGATGCGCGCTGCGAGTTTGAAATTGCCTGACCGACGGCCTCGATCTCGGAGCGCAGGTTCTCTGAGATGATCAGACCGGCCGGATCGTCCGCTCCGCGATTGATGCGCAGGCCCGTTGACAGCCGCTCGAGTGAGAGCTGCAACGCCCGTTGGCTGGAAGCCAGGTTGCGGCCCGCCTGCAATGCCGCGACATTCGTATTGATGCGTGTCATGACGCCAACCTCCGTGAGGAACCCGCGACGGATCCATCCGCCGCGCCGAACGCGCTTCTTCCACCTCGCTGGTCCGGCCTACGCCCCATCTGAACCACCCGATCCCGTCGATCCCTTGCCGCCCGGCTTCGCGTTTGGCGGAATGTCCTCCGGCCGAACCCGGGACGCCTCACGATTCTCCCGCTTGATTGCGTCGTACACCTCTTTGCGATGCACGGGAACGTGAGACGGCGCCGTGATGCCGAGCCGAACTTTGTCGCCGCGTATATCGACGACCGTGATTTCGACGTCATCACCGATCATGATGGTTTCGTCGCGTTGTCGCGAAAGCACCAACATTGCTGAATCCTCCTCGGTCCCGCCGTTCAATCCACTCGCGGCGAAACCTCCGAGACAAACATCCTGTTTCTACGAGCACATACCATCCGTGGCATTGGTTGGCCCATCGCGTCGCGCGTCGCCGCGCGCCACGACGTCAGGCCGTCTTGGTTACCGCCGACTCCCGCTTCGTCGAAGGCAGACGCATCAGCGGATGTCGCGTCGAGTACCGCTTGTCGCTCAGCACGAGCTGCTTGCCGACGCGCGTCGCGATGTTGATCACCAGCGGTCCCTGCAGGTTGCCCGTCAGCATGTCGTCCACCTTGTTGACGACGACGAAGACCTGCGAGCCGTTCGTGTCGGCCAGACCGATCTGCGCGAGGTCGTCCGACTTGATCGCCACGCGATAGTCCGGCACGAACAGGCGAGGATCGCACACGACAAAGGCCAGCTCCGGACGATGCACGGCCTGCATCCAGTAGAAGGCGCTGTCTTCGCCCGTCTGGATCAGCGCGTATTCCTTGTCATCCGGGAAACCCAGCAGCCCCTTGGGGAAGTTGAGAAACCGCTGGTCGTCCACTTCGATTCCACCGAACCGCGACGTCTGAATCGTGATCATTTTCGAATCTCCAAGTCGCTCCAAGCGACTTCTGTCTTCGGCGCCTCGACACGCTGTCATCGGCGCCCGTCCCTGTTCATGCCGCTGCCCGGGGCGATTCCATTCACCCCAGGAAGTTAAACAACGACAAATTCAATGAAGTGGCCCCCGTCTGCAGGCTGGCCTGGAGCGCCGTCTGGGCCTGCTGGAATCGGGTGACCGCCTCAACAAAGTCCACGTCTCGCACTTCCGACAGAAGCGCCTGCGTCGCCGCAACGGCGTCCTCCGTCTGCAGCAGTCGGTCCTGCATATCCTTCGATCGCGCACCGACCTGCCCGAGGATGTTGATCACATCCTTCTGAATCCGCTGAATGTCGGAACCGGCTTCCGTGATCTCGCTCGAGTCGTCCGCGATCAGCGCGTCTCGAAGGCGATACAGCGCCGTAAAGATGCCGCTCTGTTTGAACGACCCGACGATCTCGCCGTCCAGTTCCGTCGTCGTCCCCGTTCCCAGAATGCCAAGCTCCTGGGCGACGGGATTACCGAGGTTGTCCACGCTGATCGGATTGGGCCCGCCGAGATCCGTCAGACGGAAACCACCGCCCGACGGACTGATGTCGGCGGCGAGCGTTGAACCGGCGACGCCGGCCGCGGCGTTGATCGCGTCGATGACATCCTGAATCGTCGCCGCGCCGGAAATATCAACGCCGAAACTGACGCCGTTGGAATCCGTGATCCGGAAGTCGTCGCCCGTTCCGGGATGCACGCCGCGACCGCCGTTCAGCGATGACAGCAGCGTCTCTCCGTTGAGCGTCTTGATGCCGAGCCGGGCCGCGTCGGTCCCGCCGTTCTCACCGATGATCAGTTCCGTCCCGGCGATGAGGTTCTCGATCTGAATCCCGTCGCCATGATCGTTGATCGCCGCGTAGATACCGACATCCGTGCCATTCAGCCGGTTCAGCACATCCTGAATCGTCGCCGCGCCCGTGAAATCGACCGTCGCGTTCAGGTCGCCATTTTTGATGGTCACGCCGTTTGGCAGGCTCAGCCCCGAAGGCTCGATGGCGCTGAGCGGTGTCGTCTGCGTGATGCGTCGGTTCACGTTGGAACCGATCAACGGGGCGCCGACACTCGACGAACTGCGAATCCCCAGATCCGCCGCCGTGGAGTTGCCGCCGATGTCCTGCACCTGAATCGAACTCAGGGGGCCGGCCTGCAGCCGCAGCGTTGTCGGATCCGCCGGATTGATGCCGAGCGTGATCGAACTGCCCGCCGTCGCCGCCGTGTCATTGAACAGGGCGATGGCGTCGCCAAGCGTGGCCGCCGCCGAGAGATCGACATCGAACGTGATTCCGGGGCCGCCCTCCGTCACGCGGATCGGTCCGGGCGTGACACCACGATCGCCGGCGCCATTCAGGTCGGCGAGCCGTACGTTCGGATCGAGTTCGACGACGAAGTTCGAGGTTCCGCCGACGACGTCCCGCCGCAGTTGCAGGAGCGAATCGACAGTCACGTTGAAAGGCAGCGTGAATTCGCGATTCACGAGCGTGCGCCGATCGCCGCGATCGCCGACGAAGGTCACGCGACCGAGCCTCGTGTTGAGCGGCGGCGAATCCGTCTGTCGGCCACCAAACAGATACTGGCTCTGGAATTCGCGATTCGCGACGTTGGTCAGCTGATCGATGATGCCGTCGATGATGACGGCCTGCGACGCGCGCTCGTCGGCGGACTGGAGGCTGCCCGACTGCTCGCTCGCGATGCGCGCCGCCTCGTTGAGCAGGTCCGTGATCTCCGTGATCGAGGCGTCCGCCGCGGCCAGCTGGCTGTCGGCGTGGCGCAGGTTCAGGAGAATCTGATCCTGTGAATCGAGCGACTTGAGCATGCGCGTGATGCGCTCGGCCGCAATCGGGTCGTCTGAGATCGACAGAATCTCCCGACCGGAGCTGATGCGCTGCTCGAGTTCGAAGATGTCCAGCGTGTTTCGCTGCAATTGCGAAATCAGCGTGAACGTCCGCAGACTCGTGGAGACGCGAGACAGATTGCCGGCCGAGCTGATGTTCATACCAATCTACCAGTTCCCTTTCACGACGCCTCAGCGAATCAGCGTCATCAGTGTCTGCAGCATTTCATTCACGACGTTCATGTAACGCGCGGCGCCTTCGTAGGCCCGCTGCGACGTGATCAGCGAAACAGCTTCCTCATCCAGGTTCACGCCCGACACGCTCTCGCGCTGGACTGTCAGTGAATCGAGAATGACGGATGCGGCGTCGTTCGCGCTGGACGCCGATGAAGAGGCGACGGCGAGGTCCGACATCGTCGTCGCGTAATGTTCGTTGAGCGACACGCCGCCGAGCGTGGCCACGGCCTGATCCTGAAGCGCCACGAGCGCCGTCGCGTTGCTGCCGTCGCCGACGAACGGCGTCGAGGAAGCGGCCACATAGTCCACGTTGTTCGCGACGAGATCGTTGACGCCGATCGTCAGGCTGTCCTCGCCCGTGAAGAACGTGTTGATCCCGAGCGACGCCAGGGCGCCCGATGAATCCTCGGCGAACGTGAAGCTGAAGCCCGACGCCGCCGAGATTTCCAGCCGGCCGTTTGAGAGAACCGTCGCCGTCACGTTCGGAACGTTCGTCGTGATATCCGCCGCCAGCGAATCCAGCGTCGTGTCCGTGCCGATTCCGTCGAGATTCACGTTGATCTGCGTGCGAACGACTTCACCGCTCGCATCGTCGCGGACGTCGATGAAGAACGTGCCCGTCTGCGGCGGAAACGCCAGACCCGCCAGGGGATCGTTCAGCGCCACCGTGCTGTCATCCACCGGCGTTTCGCCCGTGATCGTGCTGAATCCCTCGAGCCCCTGCCCGCCGGAGTGCACGCGATTGATCTCGTAGATCAGGCCGGCCGCGAGCTGATCGAGCCGATTGACCTGCTCGCTGTTGTGGACGTCGCGCGCCTTGATCAGGCCCGCGATCCGCCCGGCGCCGGTACTGACGGGGCCATTGTTGATCTTGAGCCGAACGACAATCTGCGCCAGTCCGTCGTCATCCACCTCGCTCACGGCCTTCAGTCCGAAGCTCTCACCGAACTGTATGATCGATTCATTCCCGATATAGACGTTCACGGCGCCATTGGGCTGCTCGCGCGTCTGAATCTCGAACGTGTCCGCCAGCTCCGAGAGCAGCAGGTCGCGCTGATCGCGAAGGGCTGACGCCTGTCCATTGGCGCCCGCCTCGGCGACAACGATGCGCTGGTTCAGATCGGCGATCTCCGTGGCGACCTGGTCCGACCGCACGACGGCCGTCGTGATCTCGCTGTTGATCTGATTGCGGAACGCGATGAGCTGACCGCGTGTGTCGCGGATTCGCTGAATCAGGCTCTGGGCCGTGTTGACGACGATGCCGCGCGTCGCCGTGTTGTCGGGCGTGTTCTGAAGATCGTTCAGGGAACCGAAGAAATCCGAAATCAGCGCCCCCAGGTTTCGATCGCCGAGCGGATCCAGCACGCCCTCGATCTGATTCAGGGCGTCGCGCTCGACGGACGCGGCGGCCACGTCGGAGACGGCCGTTCGCAGCCGCGCCTGCAGCGCCTCATTGATATTGCGTCGGATCGAGTTGACGCGCACACCGTTGCCGAGCTGGCCGAAGCTGAACGTCTGGCCGGGAATGGCCGCGAGACGCGCGCTCGATCGCGTGTACCCGGGCGTCGCCACATTGGCGATATTCTGCCCGGCGACCTGCAGCGTCGCCTGATACGCTTCGAGCGCCGTGCGCCCCACACTTAATGCCGAACCCAAACCCATGGTTTATCCCACCGCATCCAGCACGGCCGCGCCGTTCGCCGCGTTTCGTGCGCCCTTCTGCGAATACGTTCCCGTTTCTTCGTCCGGTGTGGCGAACGCCGCGAACATCCGTCGGAAATGCGCCAGCATCTCGCGGCACACCAGTTCGACGGTCCGATTCGCCTCCGCCACTCTGAGCATCCGCATCCGCAGCGTTTCGCCGAGGCTGAGCAGGCGCTCGCGACCTTCGACATCCAGCGCCTGCGAGAGCGCCCGCAGCGTGACGCGTTCCGGCTGCGAAGGTCGAGCCATTCCCGCCGTCTCGCACAGGTCGCCGACCAGCCGTCGCCGCGCCGCGTCGAGATTCGAAGAGTGCGACGCCAGGTCCGCTTCCTCCTGGCAGACGCGCATGATGTCCGTCGGGTCACTCGTTCGCATGACGTCGAGCTTGCGCCGGATCACCAGGTACAACGCGTCCTGGAGCTCCACGAGCCGCTCCATCACGCCGCACAATTCCGCCATCAGTAATGTCGCGCGATCCCGATTCACTTTGACTCCACACTCCCCGGCGCCGTCGTCGCGTCGCCCTGCTCGCCGCCGGTCTTCGCCGCGCGGGCTTCCGCCTGTCGCTTGCCGCGCGTCATCGCCTCGTACATCCGATCCGCGATCGGATCGCCGGGCGCCCGGCCGAGTCGTTTCGCGTATTCCATGTGCAGCTGCGACTGAAAGATCTCCTCGCCGCGGCCGCCGTGCATGTACTCGCCCTTGATGTTCGACTGCTCCATCTGCCGCAGCAGCGTTCCGTAGAACACGTTGCCGACGAACTCTCCGACGATCTGTCGAAGCTCGGCGTCGTCCCCGCCCGCGGCCCCGCCCGCGTTGTCGGCGCTCTTCACGCGCGACGCGCCGCCGCGCAACATCGCGTCGATCGCGATTGTCGTCGCCTTGTCCGCCGAGCCGAGTTGTGTCGCTGTCGCGTTCACGTTCTGTCAGTCCCGAATCACGAGCTTGCCCCGGATCTGTCCGTTGGCGTACAGGTTTTCGATAATCGCGATGATGTCCTTCGCCGGCACATTCAGCAGATTCAGCCGGCGCACCAGTTCGCGGAGTTTTGTTCCGCTCGATTCCGTCGTGTCGATGCTGGCGGCGTGGTCGACATCAATTCGAGGATCGTCCGGCGTCGGAACCGGCTCGGGCGTCGCCGTCGTGATCGTCATGCCCGCGTGCACGATGACTGTCGGCGCAATCTCCACGCCGGCGCCGATCGTGATCGTTTCCGTCCTGCGATTGATCACGATCCTGCTTTCGTTCCGCGGCATGAGCATCTCCAGCCCCTCGATCCGGCCGATGAAGGCGACGGGATTGCTGAAGTACTCCGGCGGAATCTGAACCACGATGTTCTTCGGTCCCTGCGCCATCGCGATGCGACGGATCTGGCCGATCTCGGAAACGTCTTCGTTGATCGTCTGTTCGATGACGGAGGCGAGTGCGTGGCTGGCGTGGACATCCTCGACAACGAGCGTGATCTGACCCAGCTCGTTGATGTAGTTGTGAATGATGTCCTCTTCCATCACGGCGCCGTTGATGATCGTGCCGGTCGTCGGCGCCGTCTTTGGATCCGCCACACGCACGGCGCCCGACGCGAACGCGAAGATCGCGTCCAGCCCGGGGCCCTGCAGCGGCGTCATGACGAGCCGGCCGCCGAGCAGGCTCTTCGCCTCGCCGACGGCGCTGACTTTCACGTCCACGCGATCGCCTTCGCGAACGCCGTTCTCGGGCAGCGTCACATCGACCCACACGAGGGCGACGTTCTTGGACTTGCCCAGCTCATCGACGCCCACGGGAATATTGAACTTCGCGAGCATCGCGACCATCGCGCGAATCGACGGCGCGTACTTGCCGCCGTCACCGGTCCCGTTGAGACCCACGACGAGCCCGTAACCCGTCAGCGTGTTGACGCGACGCCCCTTCAGGTGCGTCACATCGGCGATCGTCGTCTGGCCGACGGCGACGCCGCCCATGGCCATCACGGCCACGACCGCCATCGTCGCCATCACGCTTCGTCGTATTGTTCGCCGCTCGCGATTCAAATCAGTCCTTCGTTCGAAACAGTCCTTCTCGATCCTTCCGCCTGTTGATGAAACGCGTCCCTAGAAAGGTCGCACCTTGTCAACAAGCTCCTTCAGCCAGCCGCGCTTTGTCGCGTCCATCACGGCGCCGGTCGGCGCCGAGCCGATCTTCAGTCCGAAGATCTTGTCACTCGTGACGGAGTTGTCCGGCGAGAGGTCGCCCTGGTTCACTTCGCCGCTGAGCACCAGCGACTGCGTGTCGTGGTCCGACGAAATCGAGTAATAGGCGACGACGATCAGATTGCCGTTCGGCTTGACGTCAATCACTTTGCCCTGCATGCGCGTCTCGAGCACGTCTTTCCGGTTCGTTCGCCCCTGGTTTTCGAGCTGGCTTGAGTGCGAGAACTTCGCCTCGGGGGTTCCGCCCGCGAAGCCCTGCTGCTCCCACTTCTTGTCATGAATGCGGAACCAGGCGTCGAGCTTGCTCTCGAGATCCCACTGGTTGTCCTGCTGCATTCGCGCATCGATCTGCGCGCGATAGCGATGCCGCACGATCACGCCGATCAGATCGTTGACCTTGATGACCTTCGGCTGCGGGGCCGGTGTCGAAATCAGCGACGCCTGCGCCAGGGCGGGATTCCGAACCGTCGGCGTCTGACCCGCGTTGATCGGCGTCATCTGACCCATCGGGGCGACGGGCTGCATCGTTCCCGCGCCGTTGCTGATCGCGCCTGCGTTCGTTCGAATTGCGCCGTTGGGCGCCGGCCGCGTCGTCAGGGATCGTGAGACCGTCTGTCGCGCCTGGTGCGCCTTGAACAGCGACGAACTCTGGGCGAGCGCCCAGCTGACGGGGGCGAATGCGAATACCAGAGCGATCGCGCCGATGCGTTTCATATCCATCACGTGTTACCGCCTTGCAATCTGTCGTTCGCCGCCATACGTGACGACGCCCGGTCCCGTGATCATTGCGTCGATGACATCCTGCTTGCGCCGGCTGCCGTTCCGTGCGACGGGAATCACGTCGCCCAGCGCGCCCGACGCCTGCGCCTTGCCCGATGTCGTGATCTGAACGCCATCGCCGCGCACGAGGATCTTCACCAGATCGCCGCGTTCGATGACGGGCTTCTCCCGCAACGATCGCAGCGACAGCATTTCGCCGGGCTGAATGAAGCGCGTCGCTTCGCACCCGGCGGCCAGTTCCATATCCGATACGCCGATATCTCCGTTTCGCGAGAATCGGCGTTCTTCGATCTTCAGGTCACGGCGATCGATCACGCTTCCGCGATTGATCGGTTTCCGCGCGACAAGCACCGGCTTGACCAGTTCGATTTCACCGATCACGCCGAGCGTCTCCGCCACGTCGCCGTCGATCATCAGTTCGACGTCCAGGGCGCAGAGACCGAGCCCGAGCGGGTCGCGCTCCCGGATTCGATACGAGCCCGCGCGAACCGGCGCCTCCAGGGCGTCTCGAATCCCCCGTCCCGTCTTGTTCAGCGTGACCTCGATGCGACCGTCTTCTCGCGGAACGCGGGCGTGGATGTAGTCACGCACCGCCGCCTCCAGCGAATTCTCCGTCGGCGCCGGTGGAACCAGGTCCGCGTGGCGCCGGAGTGGCTTGACGGGTTTGTGAACGATGGGCTTCGGCGCTTCGGCCGGATCGGGTTCGACGCGTTTTCGGCTGACGACGCATCGCGAGGAACCGTAGATGTGAATCGTGGCGAGATTGGCGCCGGCCAGCGTCAGTGCGCTGCGAACCTCGTCAACGCGAATCGCCCGGCTGTTTCCGAATCGCGGCGTGTCCGCGATGACGACACTCCGCAGGCGCGATTCGAAGTCAGCGTCGGCGTCGGCAACGTCGGCGATGTCGCCGAGCCGGATCGTCGCCGCGTCGATGTCGGCGGACGCCGCAATTCGAACGTCGCCCGCACGCGCCGCGCCGACCGGCCAGCAGCCGATCATGGCCGCGATCGCCGCCGCCGCTGTCGTTCGAAAACATCCATGTCTTCGTTTCGTAATCATGACGTCTCCGCCGTCTCGTTCCCGCCTGGAATTAGACTATCGTCTTTATCTCCTCAACTGGTTGACGACCTGCAGTGTTTCGTCCGCTGTCTGGATCGCCTGCGAGTTCAGCTCGAAGGCCCGCTGGGTTCGAATCAGCTCGATCAGCTCACGCGCCGGATCGACGTTCGAAAGCTCCAGGTTCCCCTGGAGGATGATGCCGGCCCCGTCCTGCCCGGGATTCGAATTGAGCGGCGGTCCGGACGCGTCTGTCTGCTGGTAGAGGTTGGCGCCGAGCTGCGACAATCCCGCGGGATTCACGAACCGCGCCAGCTCGATCTGCCCGGCGTCGCTCTGTTCCGTGGCGCCGGCGGCGCGATAGCTGACGAGTCCCGTCTGGGCGATCGACACATCCTGGGCGTCCTGCGGGATGTTGATCGTCGGCTCCAGCCGCGCCCCCGGGATGTTTCCGAGAATCAGATCGCCGTTGGCGTTACGCGTGAAGTTGCCCGCCCGCGTGAAGACCGTCTGTTCCTGGCCGTCGATGTACGCCTGCACCTGGAAGAAACCGTCGCCCTCGATCAGCAGGTCGAGATTGTTTTCCGTCTGGTTGACGCCGCCCTGCTTGAAGTCCGTCTGCGTGCTGGAGAGCTGTACGCCGATACCCACCTGCTTGCCGAGCGGCTTGAACTCGTCCAGTCCGTTGCGCTGCCCGGGCTTCTCCATCTGCACGTAGAGAATGTCCTCGAAATTGGGGCGCGATCGCTTGTAGGCGACGGTGTCGATGTTCGCGAGGTTGTTGGCAATGACTTCCAGCTTGAAGTCCATCGCCTTCATGCCCGTCGCAGCCGTGTACATCGATTGAATCGCCATCGTTTCCTTCGTCCCGTTTCGTTAACACGGGGCTCCGCCCCGGGAATTCAGTCCTTAGGCAATGCGCCCAACGTCGTTGACCACGCGCCCGAGCGATTCGTCCTGAAGACGAATCATCGACGCCCCCATTTCGTAAGCCCGCGTTGCCGCGATCATGTCGACCATCGACAGCGTCGGATCCACGCCCGACGCCTCGATCATGCCCTGCCGCACATCGGCCTTCGCCGGAATCCACTGCGCGTTTCCGGCGTTCACGAGGTTCTCGCCCGCCTTCTCCAGCGCCTGTGGATCCTCGAAATCAACGACAGCCAGCTGTCCGGCCGTCGTATCGCCCTGGTTCACGCGTCCGCGACTGTCGATTGCCACCGCGCTGACACGCCTCGGATCGAGAACAATCGGCTGACCGCCGTTGTCCAGCACGCGCCCGCCGCTCGCGATGTGCGTGAGGTTTCCTTCCGCGTCGATCGTCAGCCGACCGTCCCGCGTGTATCGAACGCCTTCGTCCGTGCCGATCGTCAGGAAACCCGGGCCCTGCAGCGCCACGTCGAGCTTGTTTGACGTGGGAATGAACCGGCCCTGCTCGTAACTCGTATAGACCTGCGTCGGGAACAATCCGCCCGTCGCGTTTTCGAAGCCGGGGTACTGCGTTTCCGGAAGCGCGCCACGCAGCAGCGATTCGTTCATCCGCTCGCTGAACGCAACGCGATCCGCCTTGAAGCCCGGCGTATCAACCTGCGCGAGGTTGTTGGCCAGAACCTGCTGACGAACCTGTTGGGACGAAAGACCGTCCGCGGATAACCAGATGCCGTATACCATGTCGTCTCTGCCGTCGCCTACGCGTTCGTGTCGGACGCCTTCGGGCGCCGCGTGGCGCCGTCGCGCCTCACTTCAATCAGATGCAGCGCCGTCGCCGCCAGCGTCGCCCGACGTACGCGCTCGCCGATCGACAACGCGTCCGGCAACGTTTGCCGATCGCCTGTCAAAGCTGCGCGATCCTGTCTGTCGGTTCCGTCGTTTGGCGTCACGTGCAACGTCTCCCTGCGCACAACACATACCGTGCGGCGTGCATGTCATGTTGCACATGGCGTGCCAGCGATCGATGCGCGCGTTGAGTTTTCGACGATCGTGTGATTAAGACGCGTTGAAATGAGGAGTTACGCGTCGCAGGAAAAAGTTGGATTGCATCGCGATGCGCGTCGGCGAAGGCCGCGCCGCCATTGCGCCGCGCAAGTTGCGCTCGCTAATCGGCAATCCTCGCGGCGGGTTTCGGCGTTGTAACGTCGATTTTCGCCGGCGTTTCATCCGGTTCAAAATCGCGCTTCGGCGGCGCCCCGTAGCGACTCACGGGCAATGCAAATATTGCCCGCCATGTCTCATCGTTCGGTCCCGTCGCCCCCACAAAGCAGGTCTCCCCCGGAACGAGGTCCTTCGCCCGGCCGTTGTTCGCCGGTGTAATCTGCTCAAAATCCTCAGGGAGCTCGCCGTAGTGAATCTCCAGCCCCGCCGCGGGCACGCCATCCGGCGTGAGTGTGCGGATCTCCCAGTACGCCTCGTCTTCGCTCGCGACGGCGAGCGCGTTGATGCGAACGGGCTTCATGTTCCACGTCCAGATCGGCGCGTACACGAAAAACGTCGGCTGGTCCTTTTCAATGTCGATGTCGATCTGGTTCGCGCCCAGGCAGCCCAGACCCGACGCGAGCGCAAACAGCCCAACGCAGCCCAGCGCGAGCCGCGCGGAAGCGCGCCGGCGACAGGAACGCCGTCTTCGTGAATGACAGGGGTTTGCGCGCAAGTGGAGACGCCGAACCAAAATGGGGGCCGAGTGGGCTATTCCGCCTCAGCCACTGTGGACGCGCCGGCGTCGTCGGTTCGTCCGACGATCCGCCAGGCGATCGGCAGCGTCATCGCCGCCAGCGTGGTCTTGATGAGCATGCCGGGCGCCGTTCTGACGAAGCCCTCCGCCGCGGCCATCCCGACGCCGACGAACTGGCTGCGCCACAGGAATCCCAGCGACAGAATCAACAAGTGCCCCAGCAGAAATGTCACGATCGCCGTTCCGAATCGACGATCCCAGCCACATTCCGCCATGCGACCGACCACAAAGGCCGCCACAAGAAAACCGATCAGGTAGCCGCCCGTGGGGCCGGCCAGGTACATGGGGCCCGCGGCGCCGTGGGCAAAGACCGGCAACCCCGCCAGGCCCTGCGCGAGATAGGCAAGGACTGCGGCGGATCCCCGCGTCGACCCCAGCGCCGCCGCGACGAGGACGACGACGAAGGTCTGCATCGTCAGCGGCAGTGGCCCGGGAATCTGGACGTGGGCCGACAGCGCCAACAGGACGCTCGCTCCCGCGACCAGCAGAATGTCGCGAATCGGCGTCTGGACGCCCGACAAGCCGATTGAAACTCGATCCATGATCGTTGCGGATGCTCTCACGTCGCATGACTCCTGTGCGTAGGCTGTTCGGAGGGCGGATTCTAAACAGGGCCGCCGCCGGGCGTCCAGTCTTGGCGACCTAGGGCAAAGATTGCGCGTGGCTGACGCCCTCCGACGCCACGGAGCGCCGTGCGGGCGACGTCCTGGCAAGGATCGCCTGAATAATCGGCCATTGCGGCTCGAAAACCACCAATTCGGCGCCACCACAGACGAAGTTCGGCGACGTCGTGAATCCGATTCGCTTTTGCAGACCGGTCTCAATCCGGCTGAAATCCGGATACCACTCCGGAAAAATCACCACGTATCGCGGAGATCGATGGGCCAGGTATTCCGCCAGCCGCCCCCCTTGCAGGAAATGTTCTGTGATCGCCGGCTCAATCAACCCGACCGTGTCCAGCACACGCCGATGCGACAGAAACCCGACGGCGCCGATGTCGTTCGCGGCGATCACATCATTCTCATTCGAATGCTCGCGCAGCCAGTGCGCCGTCTCCACCTGAACATCGTTGATGTTCTTCACGGAGAATACGGCCACGGCGCCCATCAGCGTCGACGCGCCCGCGGCCCACGCGACGGCTCGCCGCGCCTGCGATGCGAGTGATCGCCGCCGCCAGTCCCAGCGCGAACCCGCGACCAGCGATCGCGTCAGCGGCCAGGCGCCGAAAACGATCAGTACGAACAAAGGCGTCAGATGTGCAAAGTAGCGCTGCCCCTGGTACCACAACGTCCCCGCCGGTTCGACAAGTGATCGCGCCAGCGGATAGCCGAACAGCATCAGTGTGGCCAGTCGCCATCCGGCCCCCGACGCGCTCTCGACGCGCCAGAGGCGCTTCATGGCCGCCTCAAGACCAAACGCAAGCGGCGCGCAGACGGTAAACACGCCGACGCCCATCAGCAGCATGTTCACGATCGGCAGGACCACCAGCGCGAGCGGCAGATACTCCCACGCGCCATGCCGAACGATCGCCGGAACGCCCTCCAGCCATTGCGGGCGAAGCGCAAAATGAGCGACCGCCTTCGCGGCGAATGTCGTCGGTACAAAGTGGCCGTCGAGTCGATAGTGGTAGCCCACGTACAGCGCCGTCATCGCGATCCAGATCGCCAGCAGCATCGCGAGTTCACCAGGCGTCGCCCTCGCCTCGTCCTCGCTCCGATTGGCTCGCCGAACCAGCCATTCGACGCACAACAGCGGACAGCCGACGAGAAACTCCGGCCGAAACCAGATACACGTCGCGAGGATCGTCGCGCCCAGCAGCCGCATCCCGCGACCGCCCGCGCCATACGCGAAAATCCCCGCCAGGCAAAGGAAGCTGTAAACCGCCGCCTCCATCCCGCTGAAGGCCTGGATGACCGTCGGACACGCAACGGCCACGACAACGCCGGCCCAGCGCGCCACATCAATGTCTCGCGTCCATCGAGCGATGGCGGCAAAGACGAGCAGCGCCGTCCCGAGACTGGCCAGCGTCGTCACCAGAAAGCTCGCCAGCATCCAGTTCGGAACGATCGCGCGTGAAAGCGCCACGATCGCCGCAAATCCCGGCGCCGTGCAGCCGGAACTGGGCGTTCCGGCGTTGAACGCCATCTCCCCCGTGTCGAAGAGATTCCTGGCGAACTGCAGGTGAATAAAAGCGTCGTCGAGCGGAAAACCGTCGCGCCCCGCCACCATCCAGACGGCCAGCCAGTAGGCGAGCGAACCGACGGAGAAAACGGCGATGACTGCCGCGATCGCCCTGAAGACTCGCGGCCCCCTGTTCGCTTCCAACTGACTCAGCGCTGGACTCCGATTGACACAGACGTGTGTCTGATTCAGAAAGTGAAATCAGGGCGAACGCCGATATCCGAGATCGACGAAGGCCTAACCCTCCTGCTTGAGCAGCAGCCGAACGAGATCGTAGGACGCCTTGTCCGGCGTCGTGAATCCCTTGATTCCCATCTGCTTACAGATGTTCTCGTCGCTTCCGGCCTGATTCAGCAGGTAGTCCTTCATTGCGGACACTTCAGCCGGCTTTGCCGCCGGGCCCGCCACGACGAGCATTTCCGGGACGGGCAGCGTCTCGCCCAGGATTCTGAAATCATCCTTCGACGGCCCCGTCACGATGTTGCCGCCCGTGGCCGACAGGGCGTCCCAGGCGAGTTCGTCGATGACGCCGCCGCTGATCGGAATGACATCGCCCCGAAGAATCGGGACGGCGACCTTGTTCGGCGCCTCGCTTCCGGCATAGAGGCGACCTTCGTACGCAATCGGCGGCGGGAGCAGTTCCGTGGCCAGCTCCTTCGGCGGCAGGCCCGCCTTCGTGAGGGCCGCCCGAACACCCAGGTCCGTCAGCAGCGTGTTGCGCGAACCGTAGGCGAATCGCTTGCCCTTCAGATCAGCGATCTTCTCCACACTCGATCCCGAGCGCGCCACGATGAACGCCTTGTGCGACGATTTACCGGCGCTGTTGATCGCCGTCGCCAGGAGCGTCAGTTTCGACGGGTCCGCGACCTGGCAGTACTCCTTCGCCGAGAGAATGGCAAACGCCACGTTACCGAGATCCAGCTGCGCCCCGATCGCCTCACCGTCCGGCTGCGGCGTGAAGACGACGCGACTCTGGAACAGGTCCTCCAGCCGCGGCTGCAACGCGCGATACTCCAGCGGCGGTCCGAACAACGCCGCCTTCGTGGTTCCGATCTGAACGATGTTGTCAGACGACTGCGATCCCCCGCACCCCGCCGCGAACAGACAGACGAAACACAACGCATACCGCCGCAGACTGTAGAATGCCGCACACATGAATCAATCCTTTCAGCACGAGCCGATCCCACGTCTCTCGAGAGAGCGCCGCGAGTATAACCAAGGGGAATCGGCGCGTCATACGGGATCCCCGCGATCCGCCGAAGCGCCTCCGCCGAGACGCCCGGACGCCCTATCTCGCGCAATTCCCGCCGATTCAGCCCACCTTTGACACCCCGCGTATCATGAACCCCTGCCGCGCCATACGATGACTGTGTAGTGGTTCGGCCGCCAATGCAGCCCATTGGACGCCGGCCTCGCGGGAGCGCATTGCATGGGATTCGAAGCGGCCATCGTGCTGACTTCTCTGTCGCTGGTCCTCGCTCTCATGATCTTCACGCGGATCGCGCCCGCCACGATCATGATGGGTGGACTCACGCTCATCATGGTCACCCCCGTCCCCTCGGACGACGGCTGGCGGATCGGCGTTCTCAGCGCCGAGAAGGCGCTCGCCGGATTCTCCAACACGGGCTTGTTCACCGTCGGTATCCTCTTCGTTGTCGTCTGCGGACTCAGGACGACGGGCGCCGTGGACTGGATCGCCAGCGCCATCCTGGGCAAACCCACCACGCTTCGCCGCGGTCTGCTCCGACTGATCACGCCCGTCGCCGCCCTCAGCGCCTTTCTGAACAACACGCCCGTCGTCGCGATGCTGATTCCGGCTGTTACCGACTGGTCGCGACGGGCCCGACTGCCCGCCTCCAAGTTCATGATTCCCCTCAGCTACGCCGCCATTCTCGGCGGTGTCTGCTCCCTCATCGGCACCAGCACCAACCTCGTCGTCAGCGGTCTCGTCTCCGCCCAGACGAACCTGCCGCCGATCCAGATCTTCGACATCACGTGGATCGGCCTTCCGTGCGCCGCCGTCGGCGGGCTGTTCCTCCTGTTCGTTGGCCCGCCGCTGCTGCCCAGCCGTGGCTCCTTCGAGCAGACACTCTCCGACCCGCGCGAGTACACGGCCGAGATGATCGTCCCGCCGCAGAGCCCGGTCGTCGGACGGACCGTCGAGGAGGCGGGCCTGCGCAATCTGCCGGGCTGCTACCTGGTCGAGATTGAGCGCGACAACGACGTGCTTCCCGCTGTCGGACCGGAGCAGACGCTCCGCGCCGACGATCGCCTCATCTTCGCCGGCGTTGTGGACTCGATCCGGGAACTGCAGAGCCTTCGCGGTCTTGCGCCCGCGACCAACCAGGTCTTCAAACTGGACTCACCTCGCCATCGACGACGCCTGTTTGAAGCCGTCGTGTCGGAGAGCTGCCCACTGGTCGGCAGGACCATCAAGGAAGGCCGTTTCCGTACCCGATACGAGGCCGCCGTTCTGGCCGTCGCCCGAAACGGTGAACGCGTCCGCGGCCGCGTCGGCGACATCCGGCTCCGCCCCGGCGACACACTCCTGCTGGAAGCGGGCGACGCATTCGAACGCCATCAGCGTGACAGTCGCGACTTTCTGCTGATCCGCACGCTCGAGGACTCCACGCCCCGCCGACACGATCGCGCGCCGGTCGCCCTGCTGATCCTGATTGCGATGGTGGTCGTTTCCGCCACGGGCTGGCTGAGCATGCTGCACGCGGCGCTCCTGGCCGCGGGCGCGCTGCTGCTTACAAGGTGCTGCACGACCGGCGACGCCCAGCGAAGCGTCGACTGGTCGGTCCTGATCGTCATCGGCGCGGGCCTCGGCCTTGGCGCCGCCATGGATCAATCCGGCGCCGCGAAGTGGATCGCCGAGGGCATCCTCGCCGTCGCCGGGCAACATCCATGGCTCGCGCTGGCCGCCATCTACCTCGCCACGAGCATGCTCACGGAGGTCATCACCAACAACGCCGCCGTCGCCCTCGTCTTCCCGATCGCCCTGGCGACGGCCGGCCAGCTTCACGTGAATTTCGAGCCGTTCATCTACGCGCTGATGATCGCCGGCAGCGCCAGCTTCGCGACGCCCATCGGCTACCAGACGAATCTCATGGTCTACGGCCCCGGCGGCTACACCTTCGCCGACTTCCTGAGAGTGGGCCTGCCCATGAACATCCTGATCGCCATCACAACGATCGCGCTGGCGCCGTTGATTTGGCCGTTCTAGCAATGACGCGATAAGTACTGATATGACCGAGTTATGATGCGTCGCACTGTGTGGCCCGAGTCTTCGACATCAGGATATCGACGATCGACATCGCGCCCGCCCGAATACACGCGAATCGACGTGACAATACAAATTCGCCGAACACTCAATCCCCGCGAAATAGATCACACGCAACTTCGATGCTCTGATGTCGAGTGGATTAATTCGTAGCATCCGCACTGCCGTGGCAAAACCGGGGAACTCCAGCTCGCTAATGCCATTCCGTAAGATGCCGGCGGCAGCCCGTCCGCCCCGATCCTGGCCATTTGAATTCACAATTAAATTGTCGACTTCGCTATTCGCGATTGGTAAGCTCGGCCCCACTTGGGACCAGAGGTAATCCGTTTAGTCAGTTCACTGAGTTTACAAGGGGAGAGATATGAAGCACTCGAGTTTCCGACCCAATTTCCCGACGCAATACAACCAACCCTCAACGCAGGCGAACGGCCGACTTGTGTCGTTTGCTGTTGGAATCACGCTAGCCATTGTGATACCGCATTCTGGCAACACGCTTGCGAATGACTGCAATCACAATGGAATCCCAGACGCGATGGATATTGACCCGAACGACCCTGACGGTAATGGAATAACGAGTCCAGACTGCAACAGCAACGGAGTGCCTGACGAATGCGAGTTCACACTCCCAGTTTCCCAACTGAAGCTCGCCGCCCCAGACACTGAAGCGGGCGACTACTTTGGCTGGTCAGTCTGCATCGACACTAACACCGCCATTGTCGGCGGAACGCTTGAAAATCAAGGGATCGTTGACACGGGCGCTGCTCATGTTTTTGTAAAATCCGAAAGGGGTTGGGAGCATCAGGCCAAACTCTCCGCCGACGACGCCAGTGAGGCTGATGCGTTTGGTTGGTCGGTCTCGATAAGCGGCAACACTGCGATCATCGGGGCTGCCCTTGCCGATGATGGCGGCAACGACGCTGGTTCGGCATACGTCTTCGTGAGGTCCGGATCCATCTGGACGCAACAGGCCAAACTCGCAGCCAACGATGGCTCTGCGGAGGATCGATTCGGGACGTCAGTCAGTATCAATGGCGATACTGCGGTAGTAGGTTCCCGATTCGGCAGCAGTGCGTCTGGGCCCAATACCGGATGCGCATACATCTTTCATCGATCGGGTGGAATCTGGACTCAACAGGCAAAATTGACGGCCGATGACGCCGCGGATTCAGACGAATTTGGTATTTCCGCATCAATCAGCGGCGACACTGTCGCCATCGGGTCACGGTACGGGGACAGCGATTCGGCAGCCGACGCCGGAGCCGTATATGTCTTCGAGCGATCAGGGACCGCATGGGCGCTTCAGGCGAAGCTGACCGCCGAAGACGCTGCCGGATCAGATGAGTTCGGATTCTCCGTCGCCGTCAGCGACGACAAGACTATCGTCGGAGCGCCATTCGACGACGATTCCGGTCTTGATTCAGGATCAGCGTACATATTTCTTCGAAACGGCGGCGCGTGGACTCAACAGGCGAAACTAGCCACCAATGACGCGGAGCCGAATGACCAGTTTGGGTATTCTGTCTCGGTCGACGGCGATATTGCAATT
>ERZ795053.1803-NODE-1803-length-26663-cov-5.250977_pt1 | contig 26663 bp, 23 predicted proteins | sample MGYA00375137_ERZ795053 | MGnify/ENA primary metagenome ERZ795053 (study PRJEB30182, sample SAMN05720284) | activated sludge metagenome | isolation source: Anaerobic digester | place: Hong Kong | collected 2014-12-17 ...
TGAGTGTATGGGGCGTGCGCAATTGCTCATCGCACGGCATCGCCTAGTGTCAAACAGAGCCAGCGCGTGCAACGTCAATGTAGCTGGCGGTGAGTCTCGCGAATACCTGCGGCAGTGATATACCACTGGCCATCATCGGCGTGGACAGCCAAACCATGCCGCGACAGGCCCTGCGCATAGGCCAAGTGCATTGGCGGTATCAACGCGCGAGGCGTCTCCACCAATAGCTCAAGCATAGCGCGCTCGTTATCGGTCAAGCGGACCATGATACTAACCTCGAACCAAAAAAACCTACAAAACACGGACTGAACCTTGTGGCGTATTGCCGATTTTTACCGGCACGCCAAACCTAGTGGATGCAATTACACAAAACGTTCACAAGAGGCGCGTGACAGAACGTAACTCAAGGTGTGACTTGGTGCCGCAGACTCTGTTGACACCAATGTTCAGATTCTTGTCGCGTGATCATTGACGGTGCGATCGTGCCCCTAATTCGACCGTGATGCTCCTTGCAATTCAGATTGGAAAATGAAGCATCATTTGGTGCGCTTGTATTAATTTCGCGAACGGTTAATAGCTGTTACAGTTTGTAGAGAATGTAAAAATCCTCATTTTTTCAAAGCACAATGCTCTGCTGATAGTGCGTTCTTGGCTGAATAAAGCTGTGGGAAATTTTTTTACTGTTTTCCGTAGCGACCAGATGAGGTTGGGGTAAGTGGGAAAGGCTCTGAGGAGCCTTAGGGTCCCGCCCCATTGTTCTTGGGTCTGGACCCTAGGCTGCACGGCTTTTCAGTTTGCGTGTTTGATCGGCAGTTTTTGCGGGGACAGCGAACACTTTCAATTTGACCGATCAGACATCGGGTGACGGTTGGTAGGACATTTTCCAGGTACGGTTTCATGTTGTCCAAGGGCTTCAATTTTGCCAAGGCGCGTTGCGATCTTGTTGCCGAAATCAAGTCTGAAGCGGAACAGTTTTCTAAGAAGATTCGTGACGCGATCGCCTGGCCAGGGGTCCTCGATACGATCGCCAGTGTGCCGCGCGAGCGGTTCGTCGACCAGGGTGACCGCCGTGTTGCTTATCGCAATGTGCCGCTGCCGATCGGGTGCGGCCAGACCATCTCGCAACCGTTCATCGTTGCGTTGATGAGCGGTGCACTCCAGCCGCGGGTTGGTTGCCGCGTCCTCGAAATCGGGACTGGCTCGGGATATCAAGCAGCCGTGCTGGCACGTCTGGTGGGTGAGGTTTTTTCAATCGAAATCGTCGGGGAATTGGCCGAGCGTGCCGAAGCAGTGCTCGCCGGGCTCGGAGTCAACAATGTTGTCGTGCGTGTGGGTGATGGCCACGATGGCTGGCCGGAGGCTGCGCCATTCGACGGTATCATCGTGACCGCAGCCTCCGAGGATGTCCCCTATAGATTGGTTGAGCAGCTAAAGCCGGGTGGGCGCCTTGTCGTTCCGCTGGGCCGCACATGGCAGATGCTGGCGGTTTTGACGCAGGATCAGGCGGGAAACGTCTGTCGCGATGATCTTCTGCCGGTGCGCTTTGTCCCGTTTGTCGCCGGGCTGCACGGAGCAGGTTCAATTTGACGTCTTCTTTGATGTCGTGTCGCCACTCCGCCCTTGCGATACCTGTTGACGACAGCTGAACGGGTCGTTGGCCCGTTCATGCGCGCCAATGTCGCAGCTGCGAGGACGGGCGCCGCCAACAGCCCGTGTTGCATGTGTTGCGAGTGCTGCAATCTATTTTTTTTAGAACTTTCCAGAAGATACAGAGTGTTAGCTTGTGCTGTTTGCTATTTTTGTTGCGCTGTTGCAACTCCATGAAGCCGTTAATAGTTCAGAAATGTATTAAATATCAATGCATTCGAATGTTGGCATGTTCATTGCGATGATGAATTCATGGGCAGCGCCCGACAGCGAAGCCACCAGAGCCGGCCAAACCAGGAATGCGGCAACGGAGGCGACGCCCCGAGTGGGCGCGGTCTGGCAAGCGTTTGCACCTTATGACTTGGATCAGGAAACTCAGGGAGTTGAACAATGAACCGCATTATCAAGTCCGCCGCGGCGGCAGCAGTCCTCGCAATCGGCGCCGCTGGTCTGAGCACGTCGGCCAGTGCCTGGGGCTGGGGCCCCTGGAATGACGGCGGCTGGGGCAATGGTTGGGGCGACGGCTCTGGCTCGGGCAATTTCTCGATGAACTTCGGTGGCAACATGGCCGGCCGCGGTAATGGCTATGGAAACGGCTATGGCTATCCCGGATACGGGTATGGCTACCCTGGCTACGGCTACGGTGCTCCTTACAGCTATGGCGCTCCCTATGGCTATGCGCCCTATGGTTATGCACCGGCGCCTTATGCCTATGGCCCCTACGGCGCTCCCGTTCCGCCCGCAGCGCCGGCTCCGCAGGCTCAGGCCCAGGTTCCCGCCCAGCCCGCTCGCTAACGGCACACGCCATCATCTCCGGACGCCGGTCCTTCTTCCTCCTGGACCGGTGCTCCACCCTGAACGCCCGCTATCCCTTAGCGGGCGTTTTTTTGTGTAGACTTTCAGCTGATGCGTTCGACGTAGCTATCCATCACCCGCTTTTCGCCCGCCTTGTCGAAGGCGATGGTGAGCTTGTTGCCATCGATGGCAACAATCTCGCCATTGCCGAATTTCAGGTGGAACACGCGCTCACCGACCTCAAAACGCGGCTTGGCCGACGAGGAGGCGACGAGTTCGCCCTCGATGGTCAGCGGTTGGCGGGCGCGTTGGGCTTTGGCCTCGCGGTTCCAATCGGCCGCTGTACGTTTCTGGGCGCGCTGCCAGCCGGGCGTATCGTAGGTGGATGAAAAACCACCCGCGGCTGGCGAGGATGATCCGCTGCTGGCGCGGCTGGTTGCCTGTCGATCAAAGCGGCTGGTGGTGAACGGATTGCGGTAGGTGCCGAAATTCTGGTAGGTGCCGCCGAACGGTCCCTTCCTCTCGATCACCTCGACATTTGCCTCGGGAAGCTCATCAACGAAACGCGAGGGGATGGCCGATTGGTAAAGGCCACGGTTGCGGCGGTTTTGCGCAAAAGAGATGCGCGCGTTCTTTTTGGCGCGCGTGATGCCGACATAGGCAAGCCGGCGTTCTTCCTCCAGTCCGGCCAGTCCGTTCTCGTCGAGCGAGCGCTGGCTGGGGAACAGACCTTCCTCCCAGCCAGGCAGAAAGACGGTGTCGAACTCCAACCCCTTGGCGGCATGCAGCGTCATCAGCGATACGCGATCGCCATCGTTGCCCTGATCGACATCCATGACCAGGCTGATGTGTTCGAGGAAGCCTTCGAGCGTATCGAACTCGTCCATGAACCGTATCAGTTCCTTGAGGTTCTCCAGCCGGGATTGGGCCTGCGGGCTCTTGTCGGCCTGCCACATGGCAGTATAGCCCGATTCATCCAAGATCAGTTCGGCCAGCTCGGTGTGGCGCATCTCACCGATGAGGCCGCGCCAGCGCTCGAAGTTCAACACGAGATCGGTGAGCGCCTTGCGCGCCTTGCCCGCCAGTTCTTCGGTTTCGACGATCTCGCGGGCGGCGTGGAACAGGGGGATCTGGCGGGCGCGCGACAATTCGACGACGCGCTTGACCGAGGTGTCACCGATGCCGCGCTTGGGCACGTTGATGATGCGCTCGAACTTCAGGTCGTTGGACTGGTTCAGCGTTGTGTCGAGATAGGCGATTGCGTCCTTGATTTCCTGGCGTTCATAAAACCGCGGACCACCGATGACGCGGTAGGGAAGCCCCAGCGTGACGAAGCGGTCTTCCAGAACGCGCATCTGGAACGAGGCGCGCACGAGAATGGAGATTTCATCAAGCCGGTGCTGGCGCCGTTGCAGCGCCTCGATGTCCTCACCGATGGCGCGCGCTTCCTCCTCGTCATCCCAGACGCCGGTGACGGTGACCTTGTCGCCGGCATCGCCATCGGTGAACAGCGTCTTGCCCAGCCTTCCTGTGTTGTGCGCGATGACACCGGATGCGGCCGCCAGAATGTGGCTCGTCGAGCGGTAGTTGCGTTCGAGACGAATGACGCTGGCGCCGGGAAAGTCGGTCTCGAAGCGCAGGATGTTGTCGACCTCCGCGCCGCGCCAGCCGTAGATCGATTGATCGTCATCGCCGACGCAGCAGATGTTGGGCGAACCCTGGGCGAGCAGACGCAGCCACAGGTATTGCACGGTGTTGGTGTCCTGGTACTCGTCGACGAGAATGAAGCGGAAGCGCTTTTGATAACTTTGCAGGACGTCCGGGTGGGTCAGGAACAGGCGCAGTCCTTCCAGCAAAAGGTCGCCGAAGTCGCAGGCGTTGAGGTCCTTGAGGCGGCGTTGATAGGCGGCGTAAAGCTCCGCCCCCTTGCCGGCCGCGATTGCCTTTGCTTCGCCCACCGGGACCTTGTCGGGCGTCAGGCCGCGATTTTTCCAGCCGTCGATGTGGCTTGCCAGTTGCCGTGCCGGCCAGCGATCCTTGTCGAGGTTGGCAGCCTCGATCACCTGCTTGATCAGGCGCAGCTGATCGTCGGTATCGAGGATCGTGAAGCCGGGCTTCAGGCCGACCAGCTCGGCATGGCGGCGCAGGATCTTGACGCCGATCGAATGGAACGTGCCAAGCCAGGGCATGCCCTCGACGGCGCCGCCGACCAGATGGCCGATGCGCTCCTTCATTTCGCGCGCCGCCTTGTTGGTGAAGGTGACGGCGAGCACCTGGGATGGCCAGGCGCGGCCTGTGGCCAGGATATGCGCAATGCGCGTTGTCAGGACGCGGGTCTTGCCGGTGCCCGCGCCGGCCAGAACCAGCACCGGGCCATCGAGGGCTTCGACGGCGGCACGCTGCTCGGGGTTGAGGCCTTCCAGATAGGGGGGCACCGGCGGTCCGCCCGAGGCTTGAAGGGCGCGTGCGGAGATCGACAGTTTGGGCGGCTCGCCTTCGGGCACCGGATCATGGGCGGGATCGTGGCGCGGCGGCAAGGGCGGTGGCGGGCTTGCGGCTAGCGGCAGGCGCTGGGAGATTGGGTGTGCCCCCGATTGAGGGCTGGGAGAGCGCCGACCAGAGCTGTCGCTTGGCATGTCGGTGGAGGCGGTAGTCTTGGCACGCGCTTTCGCGGCCTTGGCCGGGGCTTCCGGCAGGTCGAAGGGCAGCTCGTCGAACAGCGTGCTGGCGCTGTCACGATTTTCAGTCGGCTTTCGATTCGTGGCCATCTCAGGCGGACTATAGCACCCTGATGGAGGCGGAAAGAGGCAGCGAGCCCGGGTCCACAGTACGAGAGGCAGGACGAGAGGCAGGCCGGCGCGAATTTCGGCCCGCGTTGAGCGGTTTTATGCCGGTTGCGCCATTCCCTTCCCCGATCCGGGGGTGCGCCCGATCCGTCTGAACAGGCGCGAGATGAGCAGGAAAAACAAACCCATTCCTCCAATCGCCAGCGGAAAGGCCCACTTTTCCGAAAATACGTCGATGACGCCGGATTCGGGGGCGCTGGAGCGGTAGCGGACGGGGACGATCTGGCCAACAACGTAGCTGGGGTCACGTTCGTAGAATTCGCCGACAATGCGCGTCGGCTTGCCATCATCGGCCATGAATTCAACGACGGGCGCGCGCGCTGCGTCGGCCGGCGCGTTGGTGCCGGCGCGTGCTGCTTTGGGTGAGATCTGGAAACTGACAACGTGCCCGTCGGCCGCGTTAGAACTCAGCACGAAGGCCGCCGCCGCCGCGTAGCCCAGCAGCGCAATCACGATAAGGAACCAGCCGAAGCCCATCAAGATCAATTCGAGCGGTGATTTGGTATCGAGTGCGTTGCGAAACATGAGGCCTTCCTAGAGCATTTTCCGACGAAGTGGCTACCGGTTCGTCGCGGAAAATGCGACCAAACAAGAAGCCACCGCATTTTCCGACGAAGTGGATACCGGTTGGTCGCAGAGAATGCGACCAAACAAGAAGCTGGAGCGCCGATCTATCCATCGGATAGGCACTCTAGAGTTCAGCGATAGGCGCCGCCTCGGGCGCCCGGCTTGTCAATTGTCAAGACTAGGGTCACTTGTGTTCTTCCACATGGGCATCGATCAGCGCCTTGTTGAAGGCGTTGAGGGCGTGCATGCGCTCGGCCCAGCCGACGACAAGCGTCTGGTCGTTCTCCGAGACGACGGCAATGCGTGTGCGTCCCGTTCGATCGAACGTGCGCAGGGCGCGCTCGAGGGTGTCGGATGCGAGCAGCCAGGGCTCATCGGTGTCGGAGGAAATCCGTATCGGCTCGCCACTTTCCGCGTTTACCACAGGTTTTTGTTCGCTCATAAAGTTGGCGACGACGAGGCGGCGCATGATCGACTTGTGCGGGCCTTCCTGCAGGAACAGACCGCGTTTGGCCAGCTGCCAATGGAAGAAACTTTGACCTAAGAGCGCCTGGGTCAATCCGACGGAGATGGAAACCGTGAGCAGCAGCGCCAGGGCCAACTCGTAACCGCCGGTCAACTCGAAACAGATGAGCGTCGTCGAGATCGGCGCGCCGAGCACCGAAGCGGCGACAGCGCCCATGCCCAACAGCGCATAAAGACCGTGGCTGGCACCGATCTCGGGGAACGTCGAGGTGGCAATGACGCCGAAAGCCGCCCCGGTCACCGCGCCAAGATAGAGCGAGGGCGAAAAAATGCCACCGGCAAAGCGGACCGCCAGGGAAATGGCGGTTGCGGCAGTCTTGGCGACGATGAGGGCCATCAATAACCAGAGCGGCAGGTGACGATAGAGCGCGTGGTCGGTCGTCTCGTAGCCGACACCCAGAACCTGGGGAAAAGCGAGAGCCATGACGCCAACAACCAGCCCTCCCAATGCGGTGCGCAGCCACAACGGCATCTCGAAATGCCAGACGACGCGCTCGGTAGCCATGATCGCGAACTGAAACAGGATGGCGACTGCGGCACAGGTCGCGCCCAACAGCACAAAGGCGGGGACCTCCAGATAGGTGGTGATCCGGTAGTCGGGAATCGTGAATGCCGGGAAGTTGCCCAGGTGCAGCCGCGTGATGACGCCGCCGGAGACCGACGCGATGACGATCGGAACGAAGGCGCGCATGGCGTAGTGGCCCAAGATCACCTCATGGGCGAACAGAACGCCGGCGATGGGTGCATTGAAGGAGGCGGCAACGGCGGCGCCGACCCCCGATGCCAGCAGGGTGCGGCGGTTGGAGGCGGAGAGCTGGAAACGGTGCTCCAGCCAGGAGGCAATGGTGGCGCCCAAATGAACGACTGGACCCTCGCGCCCGGCGCTTGCACCAGCGCCGAGGGATAGCGCCGAAAGCAAGGCGTTCAACAGGCCGACGCGGGGTTCGATCTTGCAGTCGCGCAAGGCACGCGATTCGATGACATCGGCGACCGCTTGGGCGCGTTGTCCAGGCATGAACCTGTGGAGCGCGGTGCCAACGATTAATCCGCCAATGGTCGGTGCAAGCACGATGACCCACCACGGCGTGGTGGCTGTGGCGCTCACCACGCGCTCGCTCATGGTGCCCAGCCAGGGGAGCTGGAAGACGCCAATCAGAAAACGGAAGGCCAGCGCGGCATAGCTAACGGCAATCCCGATGACGAGACCCAGCAGCCACGTCAGCGGCTGGCGATCGGAAAGGAATTCGTTGAAGTTATGTTGGAAGCGCTCACGCAGCACGTTGTGCAAGCTTTCGCGCGTCGAGTGGATGAGTGCAAAGATAGTTTGCCGGCGGCGCGCAGCTCCGCCCGAAGGGGCGGGAGCTGGTGTGGAAGAGCCTTCGTCGTCGGGCGTCACGGGTTGGTCATGCTCATGCATTTTGTTTCTGCACCCCACTATGGGGTGCTCTCACCGACAAATAAAGTGCTGTCGGTGGCGCCTGCCGTGGAATGGACACGTCGCAAGACCAGAGTCTTGCGCCTGCGCTTGTGTTAATTAAACCCATGATTCCGGTGGTGTCTGATTCCTGGCGTGGAGACTATCGTTCGGGACACGCTTTTCCCTCAATGGGTGGTCGGGGATAGGGGAGGGCGATCACGGATTACCGGGAAAGAGGGATAGAAGTGAGGTTTGCCCTTGAGCTCGTCTGCAAGTCTGCTCAGAAATAGAGGCCGTTGATTTTGTTTGTTATATTGCAGTTTCGTGCGTCGATTACGCGGTGTGCGGATGGCGCTGGGGAATGCGGGGCGGGGGCTTATCGTTGTGCGCAATGGCTGCGCCTTGGCCACCCATGCAACGGGCGAACGGAAGCTGGAGCCCTGTGGACGACCTCCGAGTCATGCCCAGTGGTGCCGGCAAACGGGAGGAAAGAGCGGTGAATACCGTTCTGATGTGGATAGGTGGGCTCTTGGCGCTGGTTCTGGCAGCGCTATTTGCCGTGCCCTACTTTGTTGACTGGAACGGCTATCGGGGTGTCTTCGAAGAGGAAGCCACGCGGATCCTCGGGCGTGATGTGCGTGTCGGTGGCAAGATCAACGTGCGGCTGTTGCCGACACCCTATCTGAGCTTTGAAAAGCTGCGCATTGCCGATACACGCCTTGGCGCAACCGAGCCGCTGTTCCGGGCCGAATCGTTCACAATCTGGCTGTCGGTGCCGCCATTGCTCCAGGGCAACCTGGAGGCACGCCATGTCGCACTCGAACAGCCCGTGGTCACGCTTGCGCTGGCCAAGGATGGTACCGGCAACTGGACCACGCTCGGCATTCGCCCGGGTACCTTGCCGTTCGTGCCGCAGAACGTGGCGCTGCAAGCCGTCAACATCCACTCAGGCACACTGGTGCTGCAGCATCCGCGCGCCGGTGAGGTTGGGCGGCTCACCGGCATCACCGGTGTTGTTTCGGCAGAGGCGCTTGATGGACCCTACAAATTCACCGGCGACGTTATGCTGGCAGGTGTGGACCGGGATGTGCACGTCGTCACGGCCAAGGCCGATCCTGAAGGAACCATCCGCTTCAAGGCCACGGCAAGCACCAACGGGACGCCGGGGCCAGTCTATAAACTCGAGGGCGCACTAACGGGATTTTCGCAACGCCCGCAGATCGCAGGCAACCTGACGGCAACGTTGCCGTTGCCCGAATTGCCCGCGGTAGCCAATGCCGCAGCCGCGGGCAGCAGCGCGGCGCCGGCTGGCTCCGTCTACGCCGAGGTCAAGGGGCAGCTTTCTGCCAATACTGATCAGCTCGAAATCAAAGAGGTACTCGCCAGCATCGAGAATGTCGGCCAGCCGCAGCTCCTGACCGGCAATTTGACGCTGGAGTGGGGGCGTGCGCGACGGCTCGATTTCGAACTTGCTTCGCGTTGGCTCGATTTCGACCGACTGGCGGGTGCCACCGGCCGGGCCTCGCCCGTTGGCACGGCGGCGGCCTTGATCAATGGTCTGACACGGGCTCTGCCTGAACGGTCCGCCACACGCGGCGTGGTGTCAATTGATCAAATGACGCTCGGCGGCGCACCGCTCGCCAAACTCGATCTGGCGGTTTCGCGCGAGGGTGCGGGACGTCTGCGGATCGAGCGGCTGTTCACCGAACTGCCGGCCGGCGGGCGCATCGCTCTCGATGGTGTCTTGCAAAGGCAGGATAAGGAGACCGGGTTCGATGGCGTGGTCACGGCGGCCGGACCAAGCCTGGCGCGTCTGGCGCAGTGGGCGATGCCGGCCCAGCGGATCGGCTCGGCGACACCCGATGGGGCATTCACGTTGGATGCCCGCGTCAGCGTTGGGCATAGCCGTATGGCACTCAACGAGATCAAGGCGATGTTCGCGGACCATGAATTGAGTGGTTCGTTGGCGCTTGAAACTGGCGGGGCACTCAGTGTCGATATTGTGGCGGAGACGTTTGAAAGCGACTGGCTGTGGACGGGCGGTCTTACCCGAAGCGCCATGATGGATTGGATTGACCGCGTTACCGATGATGCTCCGGCTGGTACGGACGGAACTGTTGGCGCACCACTCAGGGGCAACGCGGCCGGTAGCCTGGCCGATCGCGGTACGCGGGCTGCACGGGCGCTGGACTTCAAGCTGACGACGGGGCTCTTGCACGGACCTGACCGGTCGTTGCACGATGTCGTTGCCGACGTCAGCATGGCTGACGGGGAGTTGCACCTGAAGCGGCTTGCGTTTCGCTCAGGTGATGGACTGGATGTCGATCTGCAAGGGCATGTTGGGCGCAAGGATGGCAAGCCGGCAGGCCTCGTCAAAGGTGCGCTTGGTGCTCGCGACAGCAAGGCGCTAGAGGCGGTGCTTGCGCTGTTCGACGTGCCCGAGAGCAAGCGGGTTCGCCAGCTTCAGGATATGCTGCCATTGCGTCTTGCAGGCACGATCGCGTTGGCTCAGCGCACGCCTGCTGCGATTGACGTCAACGCCGGTGGAACGGCCTTGGGTGGGCGCATTTCGGTTCGGGCAAATCTGGATGGCGGCCTCCTTGACGACTGGCGTCATTCGCCGACGGAGATCACGCTTTCGGGCGAGGATATGGGAACGGCCCGGCTATTGGCACTGGTGTTTGCGCGCTCATCCAGCACCCATCACGCCGATGGCGGTGATACCATGCGCGCCAACGTGGCAATCAAGGCCGTCGGCGTGCCGGCTGATGGCTTGGTGACGGATGCCGCTCTGACGCGGGACGGCCTTTCGCTCGCCTACAATGGCCAGGCGACGATTTCCGCCGATACGGTGCCCAAGCTGTCAGGTACGGCAGAAGTGGCTGGCGACCGGCTGGGGGATGTGGCGGCGCTCGTCGGTCTGCCAACCAACATTGCCGCCAATAGCCCGGTCACGGGTACGCTCGGTCTCAGTTTTGAGGACGATGGACGCACCAAGCTCACACCCAGCGGACTGACGCTGGCGGGCACCGAGGTGACCGGGGTTTTGCGCATGGCGCGCAGCGATGGTGGATGGCTCAAGGTCGATGGCCAGATTGCCATCGATCAAGCGACGCTCGCGGGCTTTCTGGGTGGTGTTGTACAAAGCGCACCGCGCCCGGTTCCGGTCTCTTCCCCCGATGAAGGTGAGCAGGCGGCGTCGGGTCCCTGGACCGATCAGGCCTTCGCCGAAGCCGGCTTCAATCAGTTTGAAGGTAAGGTTGAGCTGCGGCTCAAGCATCTGGGCATCGCCCCGGGACTCGGTGTTTCCGCCGCACGTCTCCTGCTCACGTTTGCCCCTGGGCAGATCGATGTTTCGCTGACCAAGGCGGACATGCTCGGCGGTACGTTGCGCGGTGATGTGGTGTTGGCCAAGGCTGCGGCGGGTGCAAGGGTGAAAGGTGCGCTGGAGGTGGCCGACGGGGAACTTTCGGGGCTCGCGAAGACTTTGGCAAGTTCGATTGATGCAGGTGGCAAGGCGTCACTCTCGGTTGCCTTCTCGGGGCAGGCGCTCAGTCCGCGCTCGCTGATTTCGGCGCTGCGTGGCGAAGGTCGGATCAGCTTCAAGGAGGCCTGGATTGGCGGTCTGTCACCTGAAATTGTTGCCAAGATCATTATCGGTGCGTTCGCCAAAGAATTCGATACGAATGGGCCGACGCTGGAAGCGGAAATCCTCAAGCGTATACAGACCGGGCGCCTTGTGATCGGTAGCCGTGACGTCGGGGTGAATATCGGCGATGGCGTCTTACGCATTGCGAAGTTGGAGACGAGAGGGGAAGCTGGGCGCGTGGAAACGCTTGTTACCGTTGACCTGTCGCGCCTTGAGGCCGAGACGGAGTGGCGCCTGATTGCCGATCCACGTTCACCCGACAAGCCCGTGTGGCCGGCGGTTTCGATCTATTACACGGGCGCTCTTGGTTCGCTGGCAACACTCTCGCCGCGGATCGCGCTGGGCAGCTTCGAGCGCGAGTTGACGGTGCGGCGGATGGAGTATGAAGTGGACGAGCTGGAGCGGTTGCGCAAGCTTGACGAGGAACGCGCGCGCCAGGAAAGGCAGCGCCAAAAAGCTCTCGCCGAGGCCGCGCGTCAGGAACGCGAGAGACTAAGGGCGCTTGAGGCGCAACGCCAGCGCCAGCAGCTTGAGCAGCAGCGTAGCCTTGGTCCGCGGCCGCCTGGGTCACGCAGCGACTTGCCCACTGGCATGGGTCCTGACGCAGCATCGCCTGAACAGGCGGCTGGGGCAGGTACAGTGATTCCAGTACCGGCACCGGCACCGGCCTGGACGGCTGATACGCAAAACAGCGGTGCACGTCTGGAGCCGTCGGTGGCATCGGACGGTTCAGGCAATAATGCACAACGTGGTGACGCCGGTGCTGTGGGAATGCAGACTGCCGATCCGATTGCGCCGCAGCCACAATCGGTGGTGCGTGAGCGTCCGCGACCTCGCCCCCGGCGTTCGCTCAATGCTGGAGAAATGCTGCAGCGTTCGCTCGATCCCAGCTACATACCCAGATGACAGGCTTTGAGCTCCCTGTGCATCGAGCTCTTTGGTTGGTCGCATTTTCGGTGGCGAAATCGCGTTTACTTCACGGTGTCCACGTCGTCACAAACGTTAGCCTGTCCGCTCGTTTGCTGCCGCGCGCGCCTTCAGATCGGCGAGGATATGAAGGCGAACGGCGGTGGAAAGCCCGGTCTGGTTGCCACGTGCGGAGTCGATCTCGCCGACAAGTACGGCAAGCGGGATGGCGCGGCGCGCGGCGATGTCACGCAACGCGTCCCAGAACGGCGGTTCCAGTGAAATCGACGTACGGTGTCCCTTGATCGAGAACGATCGTTTGGCAGGTCGCACGCGATCAGTCCTCCGATCCGCCAGCATGCCCGGTGTCGATGGATGGATTTTCGTGGTTGTGCTGTAGATGCAGCCCATCGAGGCGGCGCAACGTGCGCGCTTCCTCGTCGCGCAGGCGCGCCCGCTCAGCGCCCGTCAAGGCAAAGCGTGCCCGGTTCTGAGCGGCGGTCTTTTCCCTCTCGCTGCGGCGCTTGGCTTTTCGAGCCTGGCGCAGGTTGATGATGTCGGCGCTCATTGGTGCTCTCGTTCCAAGGTGTGGCGCATTTTTTTGGCTGAACCAGCGGCTGCTTTATTGGAGCAGGCTCGATCTCCGGCTTGCGACTGAAACGGGATGGCTGGCATGACCTTGTTAATCTTGGAGATAATACAGCATTTCTGCCGTCGATGTGTGGGTATCGATGGTGAACGTGGGGACGGAAATTGACGTTTCGTTATCAATAGCTTCATCAGGCTTTTACTTCATTTCAGTACTTTTCGTTCGAGTTATTGGATCTCGCGCGTCTGGCATCAGGAGCCCGTTCATGAGCGTTGCACACGTCAACAAGACACCCGGTCCCCTCACGGGGTGGACAGAACTTCCCCGCAAGATCGTCGTTATGGAACTGGTCGAGCGTGTTGTCGTGCTGGCTCTGTTCGTGAACTTTGCCATTACCATTCTGGGCAAGGGCGTCGGAATCAATGTTGCTACGGCTCTGATCGTTTTTGCCGAGACCTTGCCGATTTTGCTGGTGCTGAGTCGTGGACCCTCTGAGTCTTTGTCGCTTCGCCCCTCTGACTGGTTGTTCGGCATCGCTGGTACCAGTGCTCCATTGTTTGCTCTGGCGATCAAAACCGAGCCTCTTGTTCCTTTGGCTGTCGGTGTCGGCTTTATGGTTGCAGGTCTCTTCGTCCAGGCATCAAGCAAGGTGTTCCTCGGTCGCAGCTTCGGCATCGTTGCCGCCAATCGCGGTGTCAAGGTCTCTGGTCCCTATCGCATCGTGCGCCATCCGATCTATGCGGGCTACACGCTGACCCATATCGGCTTCCTGCTGCTTTTCCCGTGCTGGCAGAACCTCATCATCTATACCATTACGCTTGGTCTGCAGATCGTGCGCATTATGAAGGAGGAGCGGGTTTTGAGTGAAGACCCTGCCTACCGCGCGTTGATGCAGACGACGCGCTACCGCCTGATGCCAGGGGTTTTCTGATGGCCTGAAGCTCTTTTCGTCCAGTTGCGACGTGAGAACGCCCGCCAGAGCATCTGGTGGGCGTTTTGCATTGGCGCAGCGCCCTGGCGGCGGGCGCGCCCTCATCTTTATGGCGCAGTTATAAGCAGGGTTGATGTGCACCAGTTCGCGAGCCAGGCAACCGCCTGATTGGCATCGATAGAACTGCCGCATTCGCCTGTTTCGCGCGCCATGGCTTGGCAGGCATCCGCAAAGCTGGCTCCAGCCAACAGTACATCAAGGCCGAGCGCTTCGGCGGGGGACAGGGTGCGCAGTTTCGGTGTTGCGTCCTGGCGCCACACGAGAAGGGGTTGGTGGTGATCCAGAACGACCGGTGGTGGCGGCTCCGCGCCATGCGCGATGGCGCTCCAGATGTCATAGGCGTTGGTTGTTGCGTTAAGACGGCGCACCGAGGGATGGGCTTGAAATTTAAGGTGCGCCCAGGTCTCAGCCGGCGTCGCCGTCAGATCCTGCAACGTAAACGGTTTCGCATCGGGGGCATCAAAGGCGTCTGCCAGGGCCAACTCGATGGTGGCCAGGTCAGCCACTTGTGGCCAGCGCGAAAACGGCGGTGTGCGCGCCAGGAAATCCGCGATGTGTCGGGAGAACCAGCGCGCGTTGCGCACGTCAGAGGGGTGAGCCTCGATATATCCTGATGTGATATGAGCAAACAGCTCATCACCCAGGTATCGCGACAGGCTCTGCAAATCATCCTCAAGAATCTCGGCAAGTCGTGATCGGTAGGCGTTGGTGTAGATGGCCAGCATATCGGCCGTTGCAGCATGGGCCGCGGGTTTCAGGGTGCGCAACAGATCCTGGCGATCAGCCTCATTGGCGTTCATGATCGCGGCCTGCATGCGCTCCTGGATCAGGTTCAAGTCGCTCAGCTTCACCGGTGTCATCACGCAACCTCTGTCTGGGGGTATGACATTGTGCGCTCCGCAGGGCTGTCCGTTTTGAAAACCTGAGAAGCAATGGCGCGGGCCCGGTCCAGTTCGGCGACCACGTCGGCCAGCGGCGGAATGTTGTCGTCGCGTTCGATCATGGTGGAGACGAGGCCGAAGCGGTGCAGAGCTGCCCGGTAGAGATCAAAAACGTCATCGCAGATGTCGTGGTCGTGCGTATCGATGACGTAGTCGCCATGATCCTCATGGCCGGCCAGATGGAACTGGACGACGGCGTCGCGTGGAATGGCGTTGAGGAAGGCGATCGGGTCATAGCCGTGATTGCGTGCGCCGACATAGACGTTGTTGACATCCAACAGCAGGTGGCAGCCGGTGCGGCGGGCAAGGGCGCTCAGAAACTCCCATTCGCTCATGTCCTCACCCTCGAAGGCGATGTAGGAGGAGACGTTCTCCAGGGTCAGCGGGCGTGCGAGAATTTCCTGCACTTTGTGGACACGCGAGCAGACGTGGTCGAGCGCGGCGTTGGTGTAGGGGATCGGCAGCAGGTCGTGAAGATTGACGCCGTGAACTCCGGTCCAGCACAGGTGATCGGAAATCCAGCGTGGCTCAATGCGATCTGCGAGGGTCTTGAGTTCGCTAAGGTAGGCGAGGTCGAGTGGGCTCGTCGATGCGATTGACATCGATACGCCATGCATCACCAGCGGATAGCGCGTGCGGATCTCGTCGAGGATGCGCAGCGGTTGGCCACCGGGAACCATGTAGTTTTCCGAGATGATCTCGAACCAGTCGATGGCCGGATCACCGTTCAGGATCGCGTCGTAGTGTTGTGGGCGAAGGCCCAGCCCGAAGCCAAGAAAGTCGGGGCGCGTCTGGCCGATCATGTGCTGGCGGTTCATGGCGGTGGTCCGTAATGGGTTTGATGGCGGGGGGGGGTGAACTGCTGGTAGCCAGGTGCTGGCATTGTTGGCGGCACGACGTGTGTCGAGCACCTGGACAACTTGAGAGCCTGGACAAGGAGATGGTCACCTGCGAAACAGTGGGCAGGCGACCATTCCTTGCTCATGACATCGCAAAGTGCAGCGCTACTTCGCCGGCTCGAACTTGGCGCCCTTGATCTTGGCGCATTCCTCGGCGGTCGCTTCGGTGAAGCCCTGACCCTTGCAGCCGTTCTGCCCCTTGCATGCGTTCGATGCGCCCTTACATGCACCGTGACCCTTGCAGGCGTTGGCGCCGACACAATGGCCCTTGGCGTCGGTGGCGGCCGATACTGCGGGCGCAGCGATGGCGCCGGAAATCATCAAGGCTGCTGCGGCGGCGATCGTAGTGGTCGATATGTTCATGAGGTTCACTCCTGGTCATGGTTAGGTTGTGGCTGGGCCAGGCGCGAAACGCACCTGGTCGCATTGGGCCGGACGAACATCACGGAAGACGCACGCCGGCGGCCTCCGGAGAAAGTTATCGGCCTTCTCCGTCGGGTTTCGTGGTCACGACAGCGCTGAAACGTCAGCGAAGCGCTGTCGCGCATGCTTGATCTGGTGGTGCGAAGTGGACGCACGGATCTGCTCGGGACAACAATTGTGCCCGCCTATCCCGTTGAACGTCCTCCTGGTGCTCGCGCTCCCGTGACTTGTTGCTTCTGAGCTCGTCTACGAGCGCGGCGGCAGGATCGTTTCAGAAATTTTTTGGTGACGGCTCATGTTGAAGTGATGCGCCGGCTGATTGCCAGCCTGAGGTCACCATTTGAGCACTGTTCGCCCGGCAATGGCGCCGACTACGGCAAGGCCGAGGATGGCGATGGTGTACCATGTGGCGACGAACAGCGGGGAATCATCAGTGCACAGCGTCGCATAGTACGTTGCGGAGATGGCTCCAGCGAGGATGCCGGCGACGGCTCCGCTGAGCGTTGGTGAGGCAGGCGCACCGTTCCGCAACGCAATCATGACGGCGGCCAGCGGTGTCAAGGCCAGCAGCGGGATGATGGTGAGGCAGGCGCGCCAGTTATGGCCGATCGTATGGGCCGTCCATGTTGGAGCCGGGGTCGTTATAAGTTCGATGACAACGCCACCGGCGAGTAGTGCTGGTGCGATGGCAAGCGGCAACAGGGCCGTGCGAGGTGATGTCTCCGGGCGGGCCAGACGCATCAGAACGGGGATTGCCGAAAAGAGCAGCAGCGTTGTGACCATGAGCTTGAAGTCAAAGCGCCAGGTCGCGATGGCCGTTGCGATGTCCGCTCGTGGTCCCAGGAAGAGGGCGAACAAAATGCCGGCGAGTGGTACCCCGGCGAGCAAGGCGAGGGCGAGCGCACGCTCCGGCGCCGTCGGCCGGGTTGCTCCATCGGCTGCCAAAGCCTTGATGAGATCGTCGGTACGCATTCTCAATCGCCTCGATATCGTGCCGCCAGCGCCTTCAGCGCCCGGTGAAGTGCGACGCGCACCGCGCCCTCGCTCATGCCCAGCCGGTCGCCAACTTCGCGCGCCGAATGCCCGGCAATGGAAACCGCCTCGACGATCGTTCTGTCCCGCTGGTTAAGGCTGACAAGGAGATCCTCGGTGGAGCCCAGCTGCTCGGCGGCTTCGTTGGTCGGAGCTGCCAGGATTTCTGCGAAATCGTCGATCGGAACGTGCTTGCGGTAACCTTTGCGGCGCAGGTGATCGACCAGCTTGTTGCGTGAGATCGCCTTCAGCCACGGCTCCAGGGGGCGCGTATCATCCCATGTCTGGCGCTTCAAATGGACCGTGAGCAGCGTCTCCTGCACAACGTCCTCCACATCCTCTCCTCGATAACCATAAGCCTTGAAGCCATATGCGACATAACCGCGAACACGTTGAGCAATCAGTTCCAGCGCGCGCCGGTAGGCGGTCTCATCGCCTTGCAGACCAGCGCGCATCAGGGCTGCCAATTCCTCGGACGTTTCGCGCAAGAGCTTCCCTTCGCATTACGGACGTGGAGGTGGTGACGTTACAATCCTTCCTGCCATGGATGGTGGGGGCGTGGCCAGCGCCTTGATGATCCGCAATTGATCAGTGTGCCGCAGGCAGAACCTGTGCAAGGTGAAAACTGGCATGTCGAGGCAGGCTGCCACCGATGTGCCTGGCCACAACTTGGGGTCTGGACCTTAAGACGCCCGCGCGATGGTCTCGCGCGAGCGTCTTTTGCCGTAGGTTTATGTGCTCTTGCGCCTGCGTTCCGTTTGACGAAGCGGTGCGCGTCTTGCTCAACAACGCACTCAGGCAGGGTCCGGGCCGACCATCTTTTCAGGGCGCACGATAGCGTCAAAGTCTTCGCCCGAGATGCCCAGCTTCACGGCTTCCTCGCGCAACGTGGTGCCGTTCTTGTGCGCGGTCTTGGCGACCTTGGCGGCCAGATCATAGCCGTACTTCTCCTTCAAGGGCGTCACCAGCATGAGAGAGTTGGCAAGGCCCTTGGCGATGTTGTCAAGACGCGGCTCGATGCCGACGACGGCGTTGTCGGTGAACGAGATGGCCGCATCCGCCAGCAGGCGCGTCGATTGCAGGAAGTTGTAGGCCATCATCGGATTGTAGACGTTGAGTTCGAAGTGGCCCTGACTGCCGGCAAACGCAATCGCGGCGTTGTTGCCAAGGATGTGGGCGGCAACCTGCGTGATCGCTTCGCACTGGGTCGGGTTGACCTTGCCGGGCATGATCGATGAGCCCGGCTCGTTTTCGGGCAGTGCCAGCTCGCCAAGACCTGAGCGCGGGCCCGAGCCCAGGAAGCGGATGTCGTTGGCAATCTTGAAGCAGCTCATGGCAACCGTGGTGATGGCGCCATGCGTGAACACCATTGCGTCATGGGCGGCGAGCGCTTCGAACTTGTTGGGTGCCGACGTGAAGGCGAGACCGGTGATCGCGGCGATCTTCTCGGCGACCTTCTCGGCAAACCCTGCCGGTGAGGCAAGGCCGGTGCCGACCGCGGTGCCGCCCTGTGCCAGTTGCATCAGATCAGGCAGCGTCATCTCGATGCGATGAATGCCGTTGGCAATCTGCTGGGCGTAGCCGGAGAACTCCTGACCGAGCGTGAGGGGTGTTGCATCCTGCGTATGGGTGCGGCCGATCTTGATGATGTCGGCCCACGCCTTCGCCTTGGCATCAAGAGCGACATGAAGGTGCTTCAACGCAGGGATCAGGCGGCGTGTCACCTCCTCGGCGCAGGCAATGTGCATGGCGGTCGGGAACGTGTCGTTCGACGACTGGCTCATGTTGACGTGATCGTTGGGATGGATCGGTTTTTTCGAACCCTTCTCGCCACCCATCACTTCGATGGCGCGATTGGAGATCACCTCGTTGGCATTCATGTTCGACTGCGTGCCCGAGCCGGTTTGCCAGACAACGAGGGGGAAGTGTTCATCGAGCTTGCCGTCGATGACCTCCTGCGCCGTCTTGACGATCACCTCGCCAAGCTTGGGGTCGAGTTTGCCAAGTGCCATGTTGGCTTCGGCCGCCGCGCGCTTGACGATGCCGAGGGCACGGATGATCGGCTGGGGCTGCTTTTCCCAACCGATCTTGAAGTTGCCAAGCGAGCGCTGCGCCTGCGCCCCCCAATAGCGTGAAGCATCGACCTCAATGGGGCCGAAGGTGTCGGTTTCGGTACGGGTGGGCTTTGCCTGGCTCATCTTTCGGCCTTTCTCGTCTGACGTGCTTGATACGATTTTCAGGACGCGCTGCGGCTGGGTTAGCACGCGCGGGCAAGCGCCTCCAGTTGAACGGAAGTTGGCCGCAGGTTGTTGCGACCGTTCGTGCACATATTACGAGCAAGAGGTTAATTACCTCAAATTAATGCCATTTTTAAAGGACTATGTGGGCTCACCACAGCACGTCGAGTCGGCTGGTGTTTGCGTGGTGTGAGGCTTGCGAGGAGATAGGTAGGGCTCAGGGCGTGAGTTCTATCGCTTGCTGGTTCTCGCGCGTTAGGCAAAAGACTCAAACAGCAGGGCGTGCTGGCGGATTTATGTTGGCGTAATCCTCTCATCTTGCGTGCGGCGTTGTTTTATTTTTTGTGCTCGCGTCTTGTTTTGTGCGTGCACGGAGGCCCTTCGGCCTCCTCGTCGTTTTTGTCCATGGAACGGAGGATCAACGCCATGGAGCCAAAAATCATTGTCATGATCGTTACGCTGGCCATGCCGAACGGTGACAGCGGCGTCCACGTCAAGCCGATGCCGACGGTGGATCGCTGCGTCACTGAAGCCAACATCGAAGCGTCCGATCCGTTCGTGGCGCATGTCGAATGCTCAGAACTTGCCGACGGCAAGCTGCTGCTTGATTTCAAATGGCGCGACGAGGGCAAGAAGGAAGGCGCCACCGGGCTTGAGAAGTCCGAGACGGAGCCTCGTGTCGCGAGCTGAAGCAACAATTTCGGCCCCGAGTTTGCAACCCCGAGTTTGCAAACTGCACCGGGGCCGCGTTCGACTAAACGTCAGCTGGTGGCAACGCAACGTCAGCGCTTGCGGAAGGCGTCCAGGCTGACGATGTTGGCGCGCCCGGAATCTTGAGCTGCAGGTTCCGCCGCCACGTCGGGGGTTGGCTCCAGTGGCGTGTCCTTGTGAGCTGCGGGGTGAGCTGCTGGCTTTGCCTCTGCCGCTGCTGGCTCATCCTGCTTGGCCGCCCGTTTGGCGTTCCGCTTGCGCGGCGTCGTGGTGCGTGCGGGTTCGCGAGGTGCTGGTTGCTTGCCGGTGATGGCACTAACCCCGGCATCAATCTCATCGGCGGGCAGTGCCGTGGTGGGATCGGGACCGATGTCGGCGATCTCGAACTGAAGTCCGTAGCGCACGCTGGGGTCCACAAACACGCGGATGGCCTGGAAGGGCACGACGAGACGTTCGGGAATGCCATCGAACGTCAGGTTCACTTCGAAGCGATCATCGCTGACGACCAGTCCCCAGAAGCGATGCTGGAGCACGATCGTCATCTCGTGCTGGTACTTTTCCTTGAGGCGGCGAGAAAGAATGACGCCGGGCGCGCGCGTATTGAAGGAAATGTAGAAATGGTGTTCGCCGGGCAGGCCGCTGCGCTCCGTCTCCTGCAGAACGGATCTTACGACGCCACGCATGGCTTCCTGTTGCAGTGCCTCGTAGTCGATCGTTGGTCCGGATGTCATCGCCGTCCGCGTCAATTGCTCAATGGTTCCCGTCCAGATTACGAACGCACCGACTTGGCTGGTGTGATCGAGTGGAGGGCTTCTGTTGCCCGGTGCCCTCCGGACCGCGCCTTACCCGGCTAGGAGCAAGGACTTGAGTTCAGGTCTTTCGCACTGCATTACGCAGCGAGAGCAACCTCAGCATAGTTGTCATTGGCAACTATTCTGGATGGCCCGATAACGGCGGAACCATGCCGGGCGAAAACACACCCTTTACACCTTCGTCGATGCTGGTTCGCCCCCATCAGCAGCTCACTGGACACGCGTATGTCGTGCAGTCATCAGGGCCAGTGACTCATTCCCAATGATCTGGCCCAGCGAGCTGGTGGTGGAGGCGCCGGGTACTGCCCCCGGGTCCGATCGGCTTATTCCGATGGCCATTTATCGCCATATCCGGATTGCTCCGGCGCCTACAATATAGGCGGGGTCATCGTGAAAAAAAAGTGCCTCACTGAGGGTTGCGCGCAACACCGATAATTTTGGACGAACAAAGCTGCCAATAACAGAGCTCCCTGGCGTCCTTTTTTTGCTGTGACGAACGGCACAGGACTTTCGCCCTATCGGCCGATTGGGGTCTCGATCAAAGAGTCCGCAGCTTGGGGCAATCCGCCAAGCAGGAAGGAGGGCAGGGAAGGTGAGGCCTGCTCTGGACAAAATGTCATGAGGGACTTCACTCGCTCATGCCCTCGGTGCCGATATGAAGCAGCCGCCCACAATGCTTGCAATGGACGGCGTCGGTATCGTGGCGCTTGAGGCCGCAGTCAGGGCACTCGTAATTGACGTGAGGGGGGCGAAATATCGTCTGTACCAGGCGCAAGAACAGGGCAACGCCAATCAGCAAAATAGCGATGGAGAGCAGGCGCCCGCTGGTCCCTTCCAAGGTGATATCGCCAAATCCGGTTGTGGTGAGGGCGGTGACCGTGAAATAGAGCGCGTCGATGTAGTTGGTGATCTTGGGATTGGTGCTGACCTGGAAGACGTAGACCAGCGCTGTCATCATGAACACGAAAACGGCCAGATTGACGCTTGACTGGATAACGTCCTCGTTACGGCGGAAGAAGGCAGATTCGCTACGCAGGTCGGTAAGCACACGATAAGAGCGTAGCAAGCGGAGTGCGCGTAAGACGCGCAGGAAGAGGAAACTTTCTAACACCGTTGGCAGCAGTAGGGTGATAATGACGATAATATCAGCCCACGTTGTAAACTGCCGCAGCATTTTCGTTCGATTGGTCTCGATCCAGAAACGTGCTGCCAAATCGGCGATGATGAAAACCGCAATGATGGCATCGACCGTAATAATCCAGGGCTCCTCGCGTGACAGGGAGGACGCAATGAAGAAGATGATCGTGCCGACGTCGAAAGCGAGAATGGCAAACCTGAACGTGCGCGCCTTGGCATCGTGCCCGTGATAGAGGTGGCGGAGTATTTCTCTAAGAGCCATTTTCGCCTTGTCTCGTTTGCGCGCCGCGTTTGCCTGAGCCGCGCTGGGTAGGGTGTAGCCCAGATATAAAGCGAACGTGGGCGATTCGCCCGTGTGCCGACCCGAGCATTGCGCTGATATCAAGCGTATGCGGAATTAATTTTGGGGCGAATGGTTCATGAATGGTGCCCAGATAGGCAATCAAGACGAGATTGTTGGTCGGTTTGGCGACACGCCCTACCGTGTGCGAACACGCTGGTCATGGTGGCAGGCCAGTGCGGTGGTGGTGAGTATTTTGGTCGTGGCGGCCCTGGTTGCCCAGGCTGCGCTCTTGGCATTGCCGGCGGCGGGGTTCGAGGCGGCCCATTGGCAGTTGCTGACGGCTCTGGCGGTCAGCCAAGTGATCTGTAGCGCGCTGGTCTGGTGGGTGGCGGGATGGCTCGGCGACCAGCGTGTGGAGGTGCTGGCACTGGGACCACCCGTTCAGGGGTGGCGCTCCTACGTCTTGGCATCAATGGCGATGGCGCTGATTTTTGGCACCCTTTCCTGGCTGATGTGGACGCTGGAACCAGATCTCGTCATTAGAGATCTGACGGTTTACGTAGGATTGATTCGCTCACCGGCCTGGTGGCTGGCGGTGTTGGTGATCGTGGTGGGCGCGCCGGTCATGGAAGAGCTCATGTTCCGTGGCTTTCTTTTTGCGACCTTGGCCCGTAGCCGTCTGGGAATCGGCGGAGCGGCCATTGTGACATCGCTGGGCTGGGCGGCGCTGCATGCTGGGTATTCGCTCGCCGGGCTCGTCGAGGTATTCTTGGTTGGTCTCTATTTCTCGTTGCTGCTCGTCAAAACGGGTAGTCTGCGGGTGCCGATGTTCTGTCATGGCGCATACAACCTGAGTGCGCTCGTCATGCTCTTGGCTGTGGATATCCCGGTTGCGGCGTCGGGCTGAGCGGGGCATCCAAGTCAATACAGTGCCCAGGTACCGAGTGTGAGTGCAAGGTCGCGCGCCAGTCACCGATACCGTGCGCTTCCGTTTGCGCGGGCTCATCCGCAATGCCTTCAGGGGTGTCATCGATGCAGCAATATCTCGATCTCCTGCGATACGTGCGCGACAATGGCAGCGAAAAGCACGATCGAACCGGAACGGGCACGCGCTCGGTTTTCGGCTATCAGATGCGCTTTGACCTGTCGGAAGGTTTTCCCCTCCTCACCACGAAAAAGCTTCACATCAAGTCGATCGTCCATGAACTGATCTGGTTTCTGGCTGGCGATACAAATATCGCCAATCTGAAAAAACACGGGGTTTCGATCTGGGACGAGTGGGCCAACGACGACGGCGACCTGGGGCCGGTCTATGGCCAGCAATGGCGCTCGTGGGCGGCGCCTGACGGGCGCACCATCGACCAGATCACCCAGGCTGTGGACCTCATCCGGCGCGACCCGGACAGTCGCCGGATCATCGTCTCGGCCTGGAACCCGGCGGACATTCCGCACATGGCTTTGGCGCCGTGCCACTGCCTGTTCCAGTTCTACGTGGCTGATGGCCGGCTCTCCTGCCAGCTCTACCAGCGCTCGGCCGACATCTTCCTGGGCGTGCCTTTCAATATTGCCTCTTATGCGCTCCTTACCCACATGATGGCGCAGGTGACGGGGCTTAAGGTGGGTGACTTCGTGCACACGTTCGGCGATGCGCACCTTTATCTCAATCATTTGGCGCAAGCCGACGAACAATTAAAGCGCACACCACGGCGGCTCCCCAGGCTGCACATCAATTCCGACGTGACATCGATCTTCGATTTCAAGTACGAAGACTTCTCGATTGCCGACTACGATCCTTATGCCCACATCAAGGCTCCGGTCGCGATCTGATGTGGTCGGGCGCGGGCGCGATCCATATCGGATTGCGGCGTGCGCATCCAAGGGCAAGGATCGCGCGTTGAGGACCTGAGTGTTGGCGTTTTGAGTGTCGTTGTTGTTTGTGAGATGTGTCGTTCATGCGTCTGCCTCCCCATCACGGATTTGCCCCGTTGCTCGGTGTCGTGGCCGCGCTGCTGGCGGGCGGTTGCGAGACGGTGCCGCAACAGGGGCGCGCCTCCGACACCCAGGCGATTGCGATCGACACGCCGGGCGTGCCGGGCGCCCAGTGCGTGTTGACGTCGGCAACGGTTGGGCGGCTTTCCGTTTCCACGCCGGCCAAATTCGAGGTGGACCGTAGCCCGGAGATCATCGTCGCGCGGTGCGTCAAGCGCTGCTATCTGGATGCATCGGTGATGATCGTCAGCGAAGGACAAAAACTATCCAGCGGCGCGGTGATCTATAACTATCCCAAAGAAACGCAAGTGACGCTGACACCGGCCGCCAGTTGCGATGCGCCGGTTGGAACGAAGGCGCCGGGATCGCCATTGTAAGTGACGTTGATCGCGGCATGGCGGTTTTGTGCATGAAGCAATCAGCGGTGTTAGAGCATTTTCCGACGAAGTGGATACCGGTTCGCCCTAAGAAAATGCGACCAAACCAAAGAGCTAGAGCGCCGGTTCCGTTCCATCGGATCGAAAAGTGCTCTAGGTCCTGTTGCATCGGTTCGCAAAGCGCTGTTGAGAGGATGCATGACGTTTAGGAAAATCATCTACACACTGATCGTGGCGCGCTCGAAGAACAACGTCATTGGTGTGCAGAACATGTTGCCATGGCGGCTGCCCTCCGACCTCAAGAAATTCAAGCAGCTGACCTTGGGGCATCCGATCATCATGGGGCGGAGAACCTATCAATCAATCGGGCGGGCGTTACCTGGCCGACCCAATATCGTCATTTCGAGAAAGGGCGAGCTGCAAGATCAAGGCATCCATCTCGTGGGCTCCAAGGAGGCGGCCGTAAAGTGTGCGCAAGACGAGGCTGAACGGTTGGGCGTTGGCGAAGTTTTCGTGATTGGCGGCGCTGAAATTTTCAAGCTTTTCGAGGCTGAGGTCACCAAGGTCTATCTGACCGAAGTGGATGTCATCCTGCCTGAGGGCGATGCGCATTTCGATAAAGACTACTCCGATTGGTCGGTTGCCGATGTCGAAGATTTCAAGAAGTCAGAGGGTGGTAACGACTATGACTTCAAGCTGATCACCTATGTCAGGCCGCAGACGGGGACTGTCCGCTCCCCGTAATTCCAGGTCACGTAATTTCAAGGCCACGTAATTTCAAGCCAAAGCGTCCACGAAAGCAGCATCGACAGATGCAGCAGTGTAAGTAGGTGGCTGAACAGCTCCCGCCCTTGTTCTCACCCGATCTCTTCATCAGGACGCTCCCCGGGCCAGGACGCTCCCCGGGAAAGAGGTCGGGCGGGATATGCGCATGCACGACGGACGTCTATGCGTCGATGGGCTCCAGCCGCGCCGCAGTCCGCTTGTAGGCAGGCGTGTGCGATGCTGGGTCGAGCTGTGAACCGACCAGACGGTTTGCTGGCGCCTCGCCAAAATGGAACGGATAGAAGATGGCGCCTTCCTGCGTCTTGTCGGTGATCTTTACCTTCACCTCGACCATGCCGCGCTTGGTCACGATCCGGGCGCGCCCGCCCTCCGAAAGACCGTAGCGCCGCGCATCTTCGGGATGCACCTCGACCTCGCCTTCAGGGCGCATATGATGGAGACCGCGCGAGCGGCGCGTCATCGTTCCTGTGTGGTAGTGCTCCAACAACCGCCCGGTGGCGAGGTTCAACGGATAGGCATCGTCGGTCAGGTCGACCTCGGTGTCATGTTGCTTCAAGACCGAAAGCGTTGCTTTGCCTGTCGGTGTCGGGAACGTTTCGGCATAAAGGAAACGCGTTCCAGGATGGTTGGCGTCCAGACACGGCCATTGCAGCCCGTTGCCGCCAAGCCGCTCGTGCAGCGTGCCGGCATACGTCGGCACCAGCGCGGCGATCTCTTCCATGATCTGCGCCGTCGTGTCGTAGTGCATCGCATAACCCATCGCGGTCGACAGCTCGCACACCACCTGCCAGTCAGGCCGCGCGTCGCCGGGCGGCGGAACGGCTGGTCGCAATAGCTGCACGCGCCGCTCCGTGTTGGTGAACGTGCCATCCTTTTCGGCAAAGCTGGCGACTGGGAACACGACATCGGCCAGTGCCGCCGTCTCCGACAGGAACAGATCCTGCACCACGAGCAGCTCGAGCTTGCGCAGGCCGTGCTCAACTTCGCTGACATCGGGGCTCGATCCCATCGGGTTCTCGCCCATGACGTACATGGCCTTGATGTCACCATGCACCGCGCCTTCCTCGATCTGAACCACCGTCTTGAACGGGTTGTCAGGCAGCG
>ERZ795053.1804-NODE-1804-length-26662-cov-5.597099_pt1 | contig 26662 bp, 21 predicted proteins | sample MGYA00375137_ERZ795053 | MGnify/ENA primary metagenome ERZ795053 (study PRJEB30182, sample SAMN05720284) | activated sludge metagenome | isolation source: Anaerobic digester | place: Hong Kong | collected 2014-12-17 ...
TGAAATCATGTTTCCACAATTTATGTGTATTGGCGCACAGAAAGCAGGAACCACCTGGCTGCACCACAATATGATAGACCATGCCGAAATCTGGTTGCCGCCGATTAAGGAGTTACATTACTTTAACAAACTTTCAACAGAGCCGGCCCTGATTGCGCTGGCACGCGAGCCGCTTTCGCGTTTTCGTCTCCGGCGCCTGTTGCGGCGGGCACGAAGAGAGATGGTGGCCGGTCAGTCTGTCGGCTGGTATATGAATTACTTTTTGATGCCCCGTAGCGACCGCTGGTATGGCTCTCTCTTTACCCCGGCACCCGGACAAATTGCCGGGGAGTTAACGCCGGAGTATAGTATTCTAGATCTGGAAGTCGTGCAACGAATTCATCGTCAGATGCCGGATCTCAAGATAATCTATTTGCTACGCAATCCGATCGAGCGGACGTGGTCCCAAGTCAATCGAAAACATCGTCAGGCCCTGCTGGGGGATGACTTCAATGACGACACTGTGGTTGAAGAGTTTATGCAACAAGAACATCCCCATGCCCGTTCCTATTATTTCCGTAATCTCGAGGTATGGGAAAGTGTTTTTCCCAAAGATCAGATCTTTGTCGGATTTTATGAACAGGTGCAAGACGAGCCGGAAATCCTTTTGCGTGACATCTATCAATTCTTAGGAGTAGATGCTTCGCAGAAATATATACATCGTCCGTCAGAAAAAAAGGTGAATGTTGGTCGTTATGAACCGATCCCGCCGCGGTGGGGGCGGTTTTTGGCCGAGCGCTATTACGGACAGATCCAGTCGTTGCATAAGCGCTTTGCCAACGCAGCAACATCGAGTTGGTTATCCATGGCGGAGGAGTACCGACGTTCTAACTAATCACTGGACAGTGGCATTTTCCGTCAATACACGAGTGACGACCGCCGACTGACGACCGATCCTTACTCCTGCGATACAAGAATTCGCCACTGTCCGACTAATAATTCGAATCCATTGTGTACTGCAAGGAGCAGTCATCGTTACACTCTATGAGCCTAAAAGTCGTCACGGCGCGCAATAGCCTAATCATGGGTGGGGTACAATTTGCGATGCGCCCCATCAATTTTGTCATCGCCATCATTTTAGCTCGCTTGTTGGATCCAAGCGATTTCGGGTTGGTTGCCCTGGCGTTGGTACTGGTACAAACATCAAATCAATTTACCGCTCTTGGTATGGATAAGGCGATTATTCAAAGCCAGGAAGAACGGGGTAAAGTGGCTTTTCATGCTTTTGCCGCTGTCATGTTTTTTGGTGCTCTTTTCTTTGCGTTAATTCAGATCTACAGCACCACGCTTGCCGGCTGGTTGGGCAATGCCAATACCGAGCCGGTGTTGCTCTGGTTGAGCGTGCTCGTTTTGTTGAATGCGCTGGCCGTTGTGCCGCAGTCGCTTCTACGAAAAGATTTAAGTTTTCATCACATCGCGACATCCGGTCTGTTGGCTGAGTTGCTCTACACCGTAGTTGTGTTGGTAATGGCCTATAGTGGCCTGGGCTTGTGGAGTCTGGTCTTTGCCAATCTGATCAAGACCGCGTTTAACACGGCTGTCTATTGGCTGGTCTGCCCTGGCTGGGATTGGATCATCCCCAAGCGTTGGGAATGGCCACTGCTCGGTCGCCTCCTGCGGTATGGTTCACAAGCCTCGGCCAGTGGGTTACTCTCATACTTTCACACGCACTGGGATGATTGGATGGTTGGGCGTGTGCTGGGGGTTGAGCAACTGGGCTTTTATGCCAAGAGTTATGATTTCTCGAACTCGACGATTGGTCAGATGATCCGCAATACACTAGGGATGGTCTTTTTACCTTCCTATGTAAAGATCCAGGAAAATCGTCCGCGTCTCATGCGTGCCTACCTCAAAAGTGTGCGCCTTGTGACACTGATGATCGTGCCGATTGCCCTGGGCATCTTCGTTGTGGCAGAGCCACTGGTGCAAGTGGTCTTTGGCGATAAGTGGATGCCAATGGTGCCGGCCTTGCAAATCTTTGCTTTGCTGATCCTCACACGTCCAGTCTCAGAAAATACTTCACCGTTGTTCCATGCTGTGGGCTTACCACGGAACAATCTTCAGGCTGGGTTTGTGCTTCTTATCGTGATGGTACCCGGTGTGTTGTGGTTCCTGAACAGCGGTATTGCCGGCGTTGCTGTGGCTGTTGCTGGTTCGCATCTGGTCGGTGCGCTCTATAACATCTATCAGGTGGAACAGATCTTGCCCGGCAGCGCGCGAGAGACGGCAAAGATCACACTGCCTATCTTGGGGATCGGGTTGGTAATGATGCTTGGTGTACAACTGGCAAAGTTTCCCGTCGAGGAATTCTGGGGAACCCTCTTTTCCGTCCCAGCGTTGCTCTCGCTTGTGGCAACAGGAGCGCTGCTCTATCTGATCGGATTGGTGCTGACCCAACGCGATATCATTGTGGAGATGCGGCAGACCGTTATTGAGCTTCTACCGAAACGGTTGCCCCTTTCCAAATCACGCGCTTAACTACAAAAATCTATCCGGAACGTTGGTTGCGCATCTACGGGATATTCACACAGGTGAGAATGCCACAAAGACGTTCCGGATAGACACGAAGAATGACAAATGCAATGAATGGAATGACGCAGCAATTTCACTATCAGGGCATGGTTGATCCCAGTCAGCCTGCTCTTGCAGAGGAAGCACCAAAAGAGAGAAATGGTGAGCCGACGCAAGCTGATCCGCCAATCTTCATCTTTGGCATTGCGCGGCGGAGCGGCACCAACTTTCTATTTCAACTGTTGCTGCTACACAAAGCCTGTTTTGCCGGTGAAGTTGTACTCGAGGATTTTTTTCTAGCCCACGCCGATCTGCTGGAGCGTTACACCAATGCTGTCTATCACTCCTGGGATCGGACGTGGCAGGCAAAGCTGGCGTCACCGAATCTGTTGCTCAGTCACCTGGGGCAGGGGTTGATCTCCTTTTTGATCGCTGAAGCAAAGAGAACCAGCAATGTTTCCGCACAGGAGGAGAATCGAGGGAAACGGGTGGTGACGAAAACGCCCAGCGTCCAGAATTTAGCGCGCTGTTTCGAACTGTTTCCCACGGTAAAGCCCATTGTGATTGTGCGTGATGGGCGCGCCGTTGTCGAGTCGGGCGTGCGCAGTTTTCGGCGCAATTACGAAGATGCGGCCCATGAATGGGCGACCGCTGCCGTAGAAATCCAGTCGCTGCTTGCCACCCAACCCGCCGACCACTATCTGTTGGTCCGCTATGAGGATCTCCAACAGGATACGGAGGCACAGATGCGCAAGATCCTGCGCTTCCTGGATCTGGATCCTGCTGATTATGATTTTGCCGCCATGCGAGACTTACCGATCTTCGGTTCATCGCAGATTGTGAGCGAGGGGCAGCAGCGCGTGCATTGGGGTGGGAATACGTTTGAAAATTTTGATCCCAATAAGCGGTGGCAGGATTGGGATCAGGCGCTCCACGAGCGCTTTAATCGGATCGCCGGCGCCGCAATGACAGAGCTGGGTTACACGTTGCAGCCCAATCGGACACCGCAGCCGTTCCGCTTCGTGCGGTTGACCTGGTATACATTGCGGTGGCATCTGTGGAAGCGCGTCCGGCCAGTACAGAAGTTTGTGTGGCGACAGTGGGCAAAGGTGAAACGACTGGTGCGGTAGTTCCCGTGCAGGTAGATATCTATCAAGGCGAAATTTATCCAAACAACGCGTATGAGTGAATCTAAAAAAGTAATTTTTGTTGGGGGTACCGCTTATAGCGGTTCGACTTTTTTCCATATGATGCTCGGCAACGATCCCCATGGCTTTGCCTGTGGCGAGGTACGCTGGTCTTTCCATCCTCACCGTTCGGATCATGTCAACCGCGTTTGCAGTTGTGGTGATCCCAACTGTTGGATCTGGCAGACGGTCTTGAAAGAGGGTGAACAAAAGGTGTATGAGCTGATCTTCCAAACCTTTCCCGATGTCAACTTTATTGTTGATTCAAGCAAAAGTCCCTATTGGATTCATGACCAGAGCAACTACCTGCGTGCCCGTGGCTACGACGTGCGCCACCTGTTGATCTGGAAAACGCCGGCCGAATTTGCGGCTTCCAAGATCAAACGCAAGGAGCCGGATTGGGCGGGGGATTGGTCGAAATACCACCGTCTCTACTTTTCTTTGATCGAGGAATTTGGTTTGATTGGCTATCAGGACCTCTCCCATCGGCCTGAGTTGTTGACCGAAGTCTGCCACTATGTGGATCTGCCCTACTTTGCCGGAAAAGAGAACTTTTGGGAAAAAGAACATCACATCCTGGGCGGGAACTATTCTGCCAAGCTTCACCTGGGAGGCAAAGCAGCCAAGCGATATGCCACTGAGGAGCATCACCAACAAGGTGCCCAGCGCCACCAGACGATCTACTATGTGGATCAACAAGATGATGCACTGGCCCGAGAGGTGCAAAAGCATGCTGCGCTCGTGGCTGGCATTGATGATTTTCTCATGGCAGAAGAAGGATTTCGCGTTGTACGCAAGTCTGAAATTCCCCGCACATTGCGTCGCAATTCCTTCTATTTGGCCTTAGGACGCATGAAGTATGTGGGGATGACCAAAAAAGGTCAACGGACCTATCGGCCCGATAGCCGGCGCGCGGCATCGCTGGATCACAGCTTATCAGGTATCGGTAATTCGTGACTTTCGCTTATCAAGGCTCATAGCGGGCTCTGATTGAAATCGGGTAGACTCTCGGCGAGAATGGCAACGATTTCACCGCTTCGTCCGTATGAGCGCTTATCAATATCGCATGCAATGATGATAGAGGAGACCACCGTGGCGCAGGATAGACCACTCGTAACTATCGGCCTGCCTGTCTACAATGGCGAAAACTATGTCGCTGAGGCAGTCCACTCCATTCTGGCCCAAAGTTATCCACACTTTGAGCTAATCATTTCAGATAACGCTTCGACTGATAACACCGAAGCAATTTGTCGCGCGTTGGCCAAACAAGATGCCCGCATCCAATATCATCGTGCTGCAGAGAATCGCGGCGCCGCATGGAACTACAATCGCGCTGTGGAACTGGCCTCAGGTAAGTATTTTCGTTGGTTGGCCCACGATGACGCGTTGGCACCATCCACATTGGAAAAATCGGTTGCCGTTCTGGAAGAGCGACCGGAAGTTGTGCTCTGTTTCACGTGGACGCAGGATGTTGATCATGAAGGGAAACCCATTGGTATTAAACGATCCAATGTCAATTCCGGGGCACCAGAGGTCGACAAACGCTTCTTCGGTTTGAGCCGCGTTCACCCTGCCCACAACTGTGAAGAAGTCTTTGGCCTCATGCGCACAGCGGTGTTGCGCAATACAAAAATGATTGATAACTATACCGACTCCGACCGCACGTTGCTGGCGGCGTTGGGGCTAGTGGGGCCCTTTTACGAGATCCCGGAGCCGCTGTTCTTGCACCGTATCCACCAAGCAAGTTCGGTCGTCGTCAATCCTGATGCACAAGAACGCATGTCCTGGTTTGATCCCCGTTTCCGTGGCCGGCTCGTCTTTCCCAAGTGGCGACAACTCTATGAACTGTTCGTTGTCATTGCGCAAAGTCCGCAACCGCTCAGCGTCAAGCTAAAGTGCTACCGGCATATGTTAAACTGGATCAAGCGCGGGCGCCGCAAATTGAGCAATGAGCTTTTCTGGGCGGCCCGCCAGATTGTTGCCCCAGGGCGAGCATAGTTATTGTTCGGTAGAGGTTTTTCATTAATTTACTCGCCGCTTAAAATCGGGGTGGTGTGCCAAACATTAGGCGTACCATCGAAAAACTTGAATGATGGATCCTGTAGCAAACAAGCATGATGAATCCGATAGACGTCCAATTTAGCGTTGTTATCCCTACCTATAACCGCTCCCATCTAGTGGGACGCGCGATTGAAAGTGCGCTCCAGCAGACGAAAGCTGCCGTTGAAATCATCGTTGTCGATGATGGCTCGGCCGATGAGACAGCACAGGTGGTCCAAGCCTTTGGTGATCGCGTGCGCTATGTGCACCAGCAGAACGCCGGCTCGGCCCGTGCCCGTGACAATGGGATCCGGCGTGCCCAATCGCCTTGGGTTGCCCTGCTCGATTCCGATGACGCCTGGGTTCCGGCCCATCTGGAACGCATGGCCAATGCCATTGCCGGCACCGCCGGTCAGGCGAATTTTTACTTTGCCGACACGGTTGAGCCGCCGGAAAAGGGTGGCGGTGACCTCTGGCAAGTGCTCGGTTTTCAAATTGAGGGCCCCTATCAACTGGTAGCAGATGGGACGGCATGGGTGGTCTGTGATGGGCGCCAACCCATGATGCTACAGTCGAGCGTCTTTAAACGGTCGGCTTATCTGGCCGTTGGGGGGTTTCATCCCGAATTGCGCTACCGTGATGACACGCATCTCTTTATGAAGCTGGGGATCAATGGTCCCGTTTGCGCTGTCGCCGGCTGTGGTGTCGAAATGAGCGGCGATGATGTGCCGGAGAATCGCCTCACCCTCACCTACAATGTCAACCGACGTTTGGGATCGGGCATGCAGATCGTCATGTATCGGGATCTGTTGACCACCATTGATCCTCTCTCCAACGAGTTGCGTCGTCGTTTCCTGAGCCGGCTGGCAACCGCTCACCGCAGCATGGCGCGTGCCGCCTGGAAAGAGGGGGAGTGGCGTGAGGCGCTGCGTCACATTCGCCAAAGCTTCGCCGTCTCGCCCAGCGAATCGCTACGCCATTTACCAAGTGCCCTTTTACATCCGGGTAAGTCCTAATGAAGATCGTCTTTGTTCATTTCTATCGTAAACCCAATCCCGATTATGCGAACACGGTCGCTGGTATCCGTCGCTTGGGTCATACCGTTTGGCTAGGAGAGGTGACACCCAATGGTGACTTTTCCTGGAGTGACGGCAATGGTCATGTGGAGACGATGGCCGGTTTTCATCAGCAGTTTGATCGCTGGATTCATCATCCTCTGGCGCCCCTGTTGACCCGCTATACGGTCTGGCAGTTCCTGCGACGCGTGCGGGCAATGATCCGCAAACTCAATCCTGATATTGTGCAGATCAACCCCGACTCTATGGCCTGGTTTATTCCACTGGGAATGCCACGGACCATGAAGTTTATCTTCGATGTCAAGCAGATCAATATGGGGGTGAAACCCAGCGTGGTCAATCGGCTGCGGGATTGGGGGCTTGGGATGGCCTGGCGTGCAACGGCTCACTTCTTTTATGACTACGCCTGCTTTGATTATTATCTGGCTGCGGAACGGATTATGGGCCAAGCGTGGTCAACCCGGTCGGCGGCAATTCCCGTTGGAATTGACCGCGCCATGTTGACGGCGAAGATGCCACCACTACAATTGGGTGCTGATGAGCCGGTGCGCTTTCTTTATATTGGTTCCATTAACCGCTTCCGTGAATTGGAACTGCTGCTGGAAGCCATCCGTCTGGTTGCACAAAAGACCGAGCGCTTTCGTGTCGACTTTATTGGGCCGGATATGACCAACGGTTACTATCAAGGACTCATTGAGCAACTGGGCATCGGTGGGGTGGCAACGCTCAAACCGCCGGTCCACTACAGTGCTGTCCCTCAGTTGTTGACGGACTATCATGTGGGGTTGGCCTATAACCCCGATCGCCCGACTTGGGATTACCAACCGACGATCAAGATTTTGGAATATCGGGCAGTGGGGCTACCCATTATCTCCACCGCTGTGCGTTCCCATCGCGACTTTGTCGAGGAGGGGCGTAACGGCTTTCTGGTGCAGAACCAAAGTGACGCCTGGGCCGCGGCAATGCTACAATTGATTGAAGATCGCCCGCAATTGCAAACCATCTATGCGACAGCACAGTCAATGCGACGGGGCGTTACCCATGAAGAAGTTGCCGAGCGCCACGAGCAACTGTATGAGCAGCTCACTGGTGAACTTACCATGACAGCCGCCGCAACCCATTGAGCGATGGAGATTTACCTGTGATGACGAACTCGATGAATAAGTGGCTTTTGCGGGCGCGCAATCATCTGCGCCAGGAACAGAATGGCCGCCCCAACAGTCGTATCTTTTATATGCACATTCCCAAGTGTGGTGGCACATCGGTGGCCAATGCGATCCGGAACTGTTATCTGACGCTCAATCCGGAGCAGGATCGGGTCACCTTTCACCTCGATCCCTATGCCGCCCATGAAGGTGCTGTGCTGGGGCGTCAAGATCCGCTTGGTTATTATCGACACCTGTTGCGCTATTGTCTGGGGTGTCGCGAATATCAGTATGTCTATGGCCACTTTTCCTTTGACGAAGTGGCTTATGAAGCCTATCACAATGAGTTTCGCTTTGTGACACTGTTGCGTGATCCGGTGAAAAAGTGGCTGTCGCTTTACTTTTTCAACCGCCACAAAGACGGTGAATTTTTCAAAGTCGAGGAGGATCTCGAAACCTTTCTTGCCACACCGATGGCGGTTGGTTACGGCTGTGACTACATCATGCAGTTTGCCGGTAACTACGCCTGCGAACCAGTGCCCCATGAAGGGTACTGCTATGAACAGTATACAACGCAGGCGGCAATCGATCATGCTGTCGGTAATCTGGCCAAGTTTGATTTAGTTGGCGTGTTGGAACAGTTGGATCGCTTTGCAGATCGCTTTCAACAGCAGTATGGAGCGAAGCTATCGATTACACACAAGAATCGCAATCCATTGGCCCAACAGCGCCAGAACGAGCAAATCTCGGAGGAGATGCTAGCGAAAATTCGGGAATTATGTCGGCCCAACCTGGCACTTTATCACTATGCTATTGACCATCTCTGCTGAACGCGCTGACGTGGCTGTCAAGCAAAGCGCAATCACGTGAGTCATAGTAGACGGTTCTTGGGGTATGTGTTGATGTAGCAATTCAACACAACTGCACTTTGGGGAAACTGTGGAACTCAGGCACCGTTTGTTTTTGGGGATGTGGATTGGCAATACGCCGCAGTATCAACCGGATTTATGATTCAGTTGGCACTGCGCTCAGTGAATAATCGGACGTGCTGGTGGTGTCGTAGTTTTTTGAGGAAAAGGGAGAATACAAGGATGAAAACAATGATGCGTTTGAGCCTGGCGCTGGCCGTGGCTCTGATTTTGACAACAAGTGCATCGGTGCTTATTACCCATGCCGATACCGTTGCGCGCGGTGTACAGCAGCACCGCGCACTCGTTGCTACTCAGATAGCTCCGGCGACGGCTGCCGTGACCACCAGCGCAACGTTAGATGAGATCGATCCCGGTAAACCGGGGCTTTCTGTTGGTACACCCGTTGACAACGTCGTCTTTGCTGCGCAAAAAACGGAATCACTGAACGACAACAACGAAACTGCCACCGCGAACGATGGCGCAGACAGTGCGAACGCCACCAGCGTCGGTCCCGCCGGCGCCGCTTTGGAACAGGCGCAGCCGGCCGACCCGACCAATGGCAATCCGCTCTATGACACACCAGCACCGGGCAGCGATCCCGCCGTTGTTGCGGCCCAGGCGGCAGCTCAATTGGCCGCGGATGCCAGCGGCGAAAAACCGGCATTGAGCAGCGGTACCGCGGTGGCGGATGTTGTCTACACCGCTCAGGCTCCGAAGTCCGGCAGTGAACGCGCTGCTTTGCAAGAGGCCCTGCAAGCCGATGCCGAGGAGATCTCCGTCTGGTATGGGTCCTCCCAAAACTTTGGTCATATCGGTGAACCGCAGGCGCAGATCAATGTGCTTGGCACGGTGCTTACGCCAACCGGTCCGATCTCTGCCGCCTTCACGTTAAACGGCGGTGCCACACAGCCCCTGAGCCTGGGGCCGGACAAACGGCGCCTGGCCGAGGAGCATGATTTCAATGTCGAGATTCCTTATGGCGAACTCGTGACGGGGACCAATACGATTGTGGTCACCGCAACCGACCATCTTTCAAAAACCGTCAGCCGTACAATCAAGGTTGACTATGATCCCGGTAACATGTGGCCGACCAACTATGTCGCTGATTGGGGATCCGGCTCAGTTCAAAGTATCGCACAGGTTGTTGACGGTCAGTGGAGCAATAGCGGCGGCGTGCTCCGTCCGCTGGTCCTCAATTATGACCGACTGGTGGCCATTGGTGACATTGATTGGCGCGACTACGAGGTGACCGTTCCCTTTACGATCCACGCGATCGACCAAGAAGGGTTCCGCCGACCCAGCAATGGGCCTGGCGTCGGTCTCCTGCTGCGCTGGCAGGGCCACTATCAACAGGCGAATGAACAGCCCACCACCGGCTGGCAAAACTTTGGCGCGATCGGTTGGTTCCGCTGGTCCAGAATTGAGTCGGGCGCGATTATTGCCGGCGAACAGATGCTCGCCTACGGCGGTCGTGAAATTGCCACCAATCCGGCAAAGACTCCCTCCTTTGAAGTGCCCTATCTCATGAAGATGAGTGTACAGTCATCGCCCAATGCCAATCGCGACAGCTACTATCGCTTTAAGGTATGGCGGGCAAACGAGCCTGAGCCATTGACCTGGGACATGGAATCGTTTGGACGAGCCGGCGAACCGTTGACCGGTTCTCTACTTCTTGTTGCCCACCATGTGGATGTCTCTTTTGGCGATGTGACCGTGCGCCCTCTGGCCGATATCACCTCGACGATTACGACCGCCACCGATAACAATGGCGTTGTCCTGGTTGAACCGGAAAAGGATGGCTATGCCTACGGTGAGCCGGTTGAAATTCTGGCCACGGGCAACAGTGGTTTTGCCTTCAACGAATGGCATGGTGATATCCAAAGCACTGAAAACCCCCTCACCTTGCTGGTGACAGAAGATATTTCGCTCACCGCCTCCTTTGTTGTGCCCGAGCCTGCCGTGGTAACCCCGACGGTGCAGGGCGATGGCAGCATCATCGTCTCGCCGGCAAAGGACAAGTATGAATTTGATGAGCGTGTCACACTCACTGCCGTGCCCAAAAATGGCTCTGTGTTCACGGGGTGGAGCGGTGCTTTCAGTGGGCAGAGCAATCCAGTGTCGCTCAAGATTCGCAACGATCTTGCTGTGACTGCCAGCTTCGCTCAAGGCGTTGCCGCACCGATTTCCGACGATTTCCGGAGCTGTAAGCTCGGTAATATCTGGACGACCAAGGATCCCAAAGGCGATTCAACCTTTACGATGACAGGGGAGCAATTGCGGATCGAAGTTCCTGCCAATTCGGATCATGATCTCTTTGAAAACAAAAACTTTGCCCCGCGCATTCTGCAAAATGTTCCCAATGGTGACTTCATCATCGAAGTTCGCTTCGAATCGAAGGTGGCGGCCCGTTTCCAAATCCAGGGCATCATCGTCGAACAGGACGACAACAACTTTATGCGGATGGAGTTTTTCCACGATGGGGTCGACACCCATGTCTTTGCTGCCTACATGCTCAACGGTGAATTGACGGCGAATAAGAATAAGATCATCACCGTCCCTGCTGATGGTGACCTGTACATGCGTGTGGGACGCAGTGGCAATACCTGGACGCAGGACTATTCCTTTGACGGCGCAACATGGGTGAACAATGCCAACTTTGATCACACAATTACTGTTGCACGGGCGGGTGTCTATGGTGGCAATGCCGACCCGTCCGTCGGTGATCCGGATACGTCACCGGCCTACACGGCGATTGTAGACTACTTCTTCAACACCGCCAGTCGCATTGCGCCGGAAGATGGAGCACCGTTGGCACCACAGGTGACAATTGTGGGCCAAGGCCAAGTGACCCTGTCCCCGAACAAGACCAACTATGGCTGCGATGAAGCAATCACGCTGACAGCGACACCAACTGAAGGTTCCATCTTTAGCAACTGGGGTGGCGCGGCCACCGGCAGCACCACCCCGTTGGTTGGTTTCACGTTGCGCCAGGGCAGCGCGGTGACCGCCACCTTTGCGAAGGAGGGCGAAGAAACAATGAAAATCTACTTGCCGGTTGTTCAGCGGTAAGTGTGTGTGCCCATTGTCCTGAAGGCCAGTGGGATAGTGCAATCGCGGACTGTTCGTGCGTCAGGTGTGAAGTCTGAATTCATCAGGCGTGGTTGCTAGCCGGGGCGATTCATCCCCCGGCGGTCAGCGCAAAGTCCGCGATTGCCCTGGGGTTGGGTGGGAGGTTTCCATGCCGCTGGTCTAGTTCGCGCCTGCTCAACCTCGTGCTCCTACGCAACTTGTGGGTAAGGGTTAGGCGCTGTGGAATGCAATGTAATACCAATTGCCGGTTGTGAAGCCATGAATGAGCATCCTTCTTCCCAGTAGTAGATTGGCGTTCATTCATGGCGCTTGCAGGGGCAATTGACATAATGTGGGGGACACTGGCGAATTCTTGTATCACAGGAGTAATGATCGGTCGTCGGTCGTCACTCGTGTGTTGACGGAAAAACGCCAGAGTCCAGTAATGTGGTGAGATATAGTGTGGTGAATAGCCAAAGGATGGAGAAGAATGACGCTTCCAAACTTTATTGTAGCAGGGGCAAAAAAGACTGCCACGACGTCCATGTATGAATATCTGAAGCAGCACCCACAGATCTACATGTCGCCGATTAAAGAAGCGAAATACTTTGCCTATGAGCCCCATAACCCCAACCATGTCAGCGCAGGCTACCAGCAGTACCCCATCCGCACGATGGAAGCCTATCAGGATCTCTTTCGGGATGTTACCAACGAGATTGCGATTGGCGAAGCTTCTCCGCTGTATATTAGTAGCCTCTACGCGCTTCAGCAGATCTACCAGACGATTCCCACGGTCAAGCTGATCTTTAGCTTGCGCAATCCCGTGGATCGGGTCTATTCCGATTATATTATGCGGGTACGTGGTGGTTATGAAGAGCGCACAGTTGCGCAGGCAATGCAGGAAGATCTCGATGACTTTCGCCAAAAGACCTACTACAAGTGGCTGTCGCCCTGGTATGAACACTTTCCGGTGGAGCAGATCAAGGTGGTGCTCTTTGAAGATATCAAAAAGGATGCCGTCCAGGTGATGCAGGAGCTTTACCAATTCTTGGGTGTTGATGCCAGCTTTACACCCGATGTCTCCCGCCATCACCAGATCGGCGGACTACCGAAGAGTCAGGCAAAACAAAACATTGTCAACTATCTGCGCCGGTACCGTTTTTTGCGTTTCTATCTACCCAAAGAGTTGCGCATACACTTCACGGATTTCGCACGCGGCAATCTGGAGAAGGCCCCGCCCCTGCCCGACGATTTGCGGCAGATGTTATCCCAAATGTACTGTGAAGATCTACCCGAACTCTCCAAGCTCATTGGCCGCGATCTCTCCATTTGGGGCTTGGCGGAGGATGCGCAGAAAGCGCCAAAGCGGGTAGAGTTGACGCCTGTTTCGTTTTAGGCTCATATAGGTCCGCGGGTGAAATCGGATAGAAGATCTCGCTGAGCATGGTAGCGATTTCATCTCTTCGCCTATATGAGCGTTCGTTTTAACCGTAAAATCTCTATAGCGGTCGCTTCTACGGGTTACGCCAGTAGACCTACAACCGATTTTACGGAAAGGCTTTCGCTGTAACATCATCGAAACGAGAAAAGAACGTATGTTACCAAATTTTTTGGGTATCGGTGCTCCCCGGGCCGGAACCACGTGGATTGCCCGCAACCTTGCTCAACATCCGGATGTTTTTATTCCTCACAAGAAAGAATTGCATTTTTTTGATGCCAATTTCGAGAAGGGGCTGCCCTACTACGAGGCTGAATTCCAGGGTTGGCACAACGAGAAAGCGGTAGGTGAGATCACGCCCAAGTATCTCCACCATGAAGATGTGGCCAACCGCATTAAAGCAACTTTGCCCCATGCCAAGTTGATTGTCTCGCTGCGCAATCCCATTGATCGTGCCTACTCCTCCTATTGGAAGTCACGCGCCTCTTTTCCCGATGAGAAGTTGACGACCTTTGCTGAGCGACGAAAAGTCTTGCCCGATCTGATCGAAGCGGGGCTTTACCACAAACATCTGGAACGCTATTTTCAGAATTTTTCGCGCAAGCAGATTATCGTACTGCTCTTTGACGATATTGAGGCCCGGCCGGACAGTGTGTTGCGTGATCTCTTCGCCTTTCTGGAGGTCGATCCCACCTTTGTGCCTTCCACGCTGCATAACAAGATTAATGCTGGTGCCGCGCAGGGACAGATGGGCCGTTCCAAGATACTGGAAATGTTGGCCCGGACTTTTGGGCGCTTGCACATGGCCAAAATGTCCGCCACGCTGGAGGCAGCCAATAGCAGCGAACTGCCGCCCATGTCACCGGAGATTCGTGCTGAGCTTACTGAGATCTATCGGCAACCCAATGCAATTCTGCAGGAGATGCTGGACCGCGATCTGAGCGTGTGGCGCTAGTGCACATTCGTGAACGACCCATACTTCCTTCTCCTGTGTGCTCTCTGCTGCATCCTGTGAAGATCTTCCATTGCATTTGTAATGACTCATCTAACTAAACAAACCAGCGTTTTCCAGTTACTTCGCAACCTGCTGTTGTTGCTTTTCCTCCTTACTGCCTGTGCCGACAGTACACCAGAACCGACGCCATCCGCCACCGTGTCAACGGCGATCCCCACCTTGACTCCATCCCGCACAACAGCCACGCCTCACCCCGATCCCACACCATTCACTGAGATCCCCATTGTTGAGAGCGAACTAAAGGAGGGCGCGATCTATGTCGCGCCCACTGGCGACGACGCGTCTCCCGGCACTCTTCAGCAACCGTTGCGTACTATTCAGGCGGCCCTTGAACAGGTACAACCGGGTGAAACAATCTATGTGCGCCAGGGGGTCTACCGCGAAGCCATTACCCTGGCGAAGTCGGGGGAACCGGGGCGCCCGATTACACTAAGCGCCTACCCCGCTGAACGTCCGCTAATTGAGGGAGACTATCAGTTGCCCACCGGCGAACCAGCTCGCTGGAACAATGAGATCGAGCCGCCTCGCTACTTTGTCTGGGGTGCGCTGGTGCGCATCCGTGCCAGCCATGTGCGCTTTGTCGGTTTTGAGGTACAGCATTCGCTCGGGCGTGCAATTCTGATTAGCGACGGAGAGACGGCCCGCATCCAGGATATCGAACTCAGTGACTGTCTTGTCCATGACAGCCGTCACTCGTTGGTACGCATCATGTACGCCGACAACGTGACCGTGCAGGGTTGCCAGTTCTATCACGCCTCTGACTATGCCACCCACAGCCGCAGTCTCGATGATCTCAACTGGCCGGCGGCATTGGCCACGATCGATGCCACCAATGTGATCTTTCGTGAGAATATCGTCCACGAAAGTTGGTCGTCGGGCATTAGCCCAGGGTTGGACTCACAGAATGTGACGATTGAGAAGAACATTATCTATGATCAAATGGGCCAACAGATTTATGTACACCGTTCCCAAGGCGTGACGGTGCGCGACAATCTCATCTACCATTCCAATCAGCCGGCTTTTCGCCGTTTTGACGATCCCAGCACCTGTATTGCCTTGAACAACGAGGAAGGCTTTGATACGGACGCAACCGTCACCGATGTGGTGATTGAACAGAATATCTTTGTGGGTTGCAAGCGAAACATTGGTTTGTGGCGCAGTGAGGGGAGCGGGATGCCCATCGAGAATGTCCGGATCGTGAACAACACCTTGGTCAATGCGACATCGAACAAAGATCTCGCCAATGCCATTGGACTCTTTGTCGCGCCGGGCAACTTTCAAAATATTCGTATCGCCCGGAACGTCATCGTGCAGGCACAGGGGGTGTTGGTTATGGCCCCCGACGACCCGGCGGTGACCTTTCGACGCAATGCCTGGTCAGCTGCGCCGGCCCCTGTCGCGCAAAGCAACAGTGACAGCATTGGGAATTTCCAGTTGCAAAATCCCAATGCGCCCCTTGTCCCTGGCGCGGTACAGCCGGAATGGTACATGCCCGCGGCAACATCGACAACGGTGCTCAACAATTTGGGTGCCACGGATTTTTACCAGCCGCGGTCGTGGCAACTCCCCACCCCCAAGCGTGTCACAGATTAACGGTTTGCGGCGCCGGCGACAAGTGCCCACTATCCTAGCTCATCCTATCCTTTTTGGATCACTTGTCTCGATTGTGAACGCGTGCTATTGTACTTTTGCAATACTTTGTAAGCATTTTGCGTCATCATCACCATACATAGCAAAAGTGGAAAGGATAAGGCAACCAGATGATTATCGTTGATACTCATTGTCACGTGGGGTTACACAAGTATGAGCCGCTGGACGTGCTCCAGTTTCACATGGCACGCGCTGGAGTCGCTCAGGCGGTCTTTATCCAATACATGGGCAACACCGATAACCAGTACCTGGTCGACTGCATGGCGGCGCATCCAGGTACCTTTGCCGCGGCCATGTTGGTTGAGAGCGATGACGACGGCTCGCGCATCCGCTACTGGGCTGAGCAGGGGATCGGGGGCATTCGTTTGGCCGCCAACTATCGGGGCACGGGACAGGATCCGCTGGCCCAGTGGCGCGCCGCTGCCGAGCTGGATCTGGTTGTGAGCGCCCCGGCCTCACCTGCCTCCTTGTTGAGCGACGAATTCGCGGAGGTGGTGGCAACGTTTCCCCATCTCCAGATCGTCATTGAGCATTTGGCCGGCATCGGCAAAGGCGCAGAAGCACCCTACACGCACTTCAAAGAGGTACTCGCCCTGGCCCGCCACCCCAACCTCACCATCAAGCTGCCCGGCTTTGGCGAGTTTTGCGAATTGCCCCACCCATTTATCCACGTGCCGCCCCTGGTCGAGATGACGCTGGAAGCCTTTGGTGTGGAACGAGTGATGTGGGGGAGCGATTGGCCGCCGGTCAGTTCGCGTGAGGGCTACGACAGTTCACTGCGCTTCCCGCTACACTATTTGGCGAAGTTAAGTGATGGGGAAAAAGAATGGATCTTTGGACGAACGGCCCAGCGTGTGTGGAAGCTGTAACACCTGCCTACCAGGGCACAATAACCGTCAGCGCCCTGGGTAAAATTTTGCAGTGAATACCCCCATTGCAGCCATCGAGCACTTCGCCGTCGTACTGCACCGGTTGGTCGGGGGTTACCGTCAAGGAGACTTCGCGCGCTTGCCAGTGGCGGATGAGCTGTTGCAATTCTGTGTTCCACATGGTGACTTGCGCAGAGGCAGTCTCAATCGGTGTTTCGCGAATGCCAAAGATATTGCTCAACAATTCGATGACGGCCTGCATGCTGGCTTGTTCTACCAGCAGCACATCGAGCAGTCCATCGCTCACATCGACATGTTTGCTCAGTTTTAGATTGGCTTGCCCCAAGTTGCCGGAGTTGGCAATGCCGCAGGTAACTCCCTCAGAGATGATCTCTTTGCCGTCGAGGATCATATGGTAGCGGGCCTTGGGGGGCTGGCGCAGATTTTGCATGCCGCCCCAAATGTAGGCGAAGAAACCCAGGCGGTCTTTGAGTGAACGATCCGCACGTTGCACAATCCCAGCTTCAAAGCCAATTCCCACCCGCAGCAGGAAGTTGTGCCCATTGACTTCACCGGCATCAATCTTGCGCAGGCGACTGCGAAGACCGGTGGCCAATCTGGCGGCTTGAACAAGATTGCCGGGGATCCCCAGTTCCAAGGATAGGACATTGGCCGTGCCTCCCGGCAGAATTGCCAGGGGAATATCGGTGCCTATGAGTGCGCTGGCAACCTCTGCCACCGTCCCATCACCACCATAGGCTGCGACAACATCCACGCCGCGTGCGACGGCCTCTTCGGCCAATCGTCGGCCATCACCGGCCCGATGGGTAATGACAGCATGCCACTCCACCCGCTGTTCTTGAAAGACTGTATTGAGTGTGGCAAGCACTGGAACATTCTGCCCTGCTGCCGGGTTGATGATGACGTAGACTTGCTTGGGACGAATCATCGACAATTGTAGCTCCGGATTGAAATTGGCGGCATTTCCATAAGTGGTAGCGTGCTGCGTAGAGCAGCAGAGGAATTATACCATAGGCTCAACCGTAAGTATTGCCACTTCATTCTCTTGCTGTTCTATGTTATCCTACAAGGTATCGTTACATGGAATATAGGGTGTACGCAGCCGTTCGAGAAGTGTACTTCTTGTCTCTGCACCAATGGCATTTGGAAATGGATTTGCATGTCGCATTGCCGGTTGTGTAATGCTATCGGTTGCCAAGCCGCCAGACAAAGAGGGATGCCTCCCACCGCAAAATGATAGGCTATGGAGAATGTCAAATTTAGTTACATATTTTCTGCTAATTCGCCACGGTGAAAATGATTGGGTTGGAACGGATCGCCTTGCCGGTCGTACACCTGGGGTCCATCTCAATGAAACGGGGCAAAAACAGGCTGAGCAGATAGCTCAACTTTTGGCTGAGCAGCCGATTGATGCGATCTATTCCAGCCCTTTGGAACGCTGCATGCAAACAGCTGAGCCCCTTGCCAAAGCGCATAATTTATCTGTGGTTGCAGAACCGGGCGTATTGGAAGTAGACTATGGAGAATGGCGTGCCGGTAATTTGAAAGAGTTGGCGAAGTTACCCGGCTGGCAACGGGTCCAGCATTATCCCAGCACCTTTCGATTTCCGCAAGGCGAGACCCTGCGGGAAGTCCAACATCGGGCTGTGAGTACAATTGAACGGTTGCGGGATGCGCATCCCAATCAGGTTGTTACTATCTTTAGCCACGGCGATGTGATTCGCACGACCATCGCCCATTACTTTGGTACCCCCTTGGATCTCTTTCAGCGGGTTCACATTAGTACGGCTTCGATCACCACATTGGCGTTTTTCGATGAAACACCGGCCGTCCTGGGGGTAAATTACCGGTCAGAGCTGCCGAAGTTTGAGATAAAGCAGCCAGAAGAGCAGGAAAAAAGTGGCTTGCCCGGTCAGTAGGTGCAATTTGTTCTGCAAGGACCATGAATGAGTTACTGCTGCCCAGTGGTAGATTCGTGTACATTCATGGCCATGGCAACCGTAAATGGGATACGTTGCACTATCGCTACGATCGCAATTGATACATGCTTTGGCCCTGAAGTGTATGTGCCAGCAGTGTGACTGCCGATATTTTTTCGACAATATGGCACGAAATCCGCATTTGGGGATATGAGCGTTGGTAGATTTTACAGGTTTTTTAGCTATGACAGAGTTTATGTACGATCTCAATCCCGTTGTTCATCTCATCGCTGATGCCGTCGGCGAGCCGGGAAAACGGACCTTTTTCCTCCAAGCGCGCGCCGGTTCGGACTTGGTGAGTTTGGTTATGGAAAAACAAGAAGTTGGTAGCTTGGCGATCAGCGTTTTGCAACTGTTGGAAGAGTTGGAAAAGAGCTATCCCGAGCTACCCCATACCAGTCGTAGCCAGAAACTACTGCGTCCTGAACATCCCATGGAACCGCTCTTCCGTGTTGGTCAGCTCAGTATTGGCTATGATGAAGATGCCGATGCAATTTGGCTGGTTGCTAAGCCTTTTCTCGTCAATGAAGAGACCGATGAAGTCGTCGATCCCAATAGTGACGAGGTGCCGGGAGTTCGCTTTGTTGCGACCCGTGACCAAATGCGGGCGATGAGTGAACATGCATTGGAGGTAATTTCTCAGGGACGGCCGGTTTGTCCGCTCTGCAACCGCCCCATCGATCGCGGTGGCCACTTCTGTGCGCGCACCGATGGCGAGGCAATGCCGATTATTTTTTGAGATATCGATCTGAATTTCTCTGACCAGCGGTCTATTCTGCGGTTGAATTAGGGGCAGTACCACTGGTTCTAGTCAATCCGGGCAGAAATCAGTAGACAGCTAAATTGCGTATTTCCAGAGAGAAACGCTACTGATTTCTGTCCCACCCAATGGGTTCCCGATTTACGGCAAACTGTTCTAGATACGTGTGTACGAAATAGGGCTGTAGTGCGGAGTTGATTTATGGCAGATTCTGTTGAGTTGACAGAAACAGAAGTCCTACAAACCCTCGCCGCTGGTGAGGTTGAAAAACAGGGACTCCTACCCTATAGTTCAAATCATAGTTTTTTGGTCCTTGTCCGTGATGGGGATTGCGCTTTGCCGGCAGTATACAAGCCGCAGCGCGGAGAAAATCCCCTGTGGGACTTTGCGTGGGGTACGCTCTGCATGCGTGAGGCTGCTGCCTATTTGGTCAGTGCGGCATTGGGGTGGCGTTTGATTCCTCCGACCGTCTTACGCGACGGCTTTTATGGCCTGGGCAGTGTGCAATTCTATATTGATCATGATTCCGATGAACATTACTTCACCGTGCAGGATGATGCCCGCTTTGCAACCACATTTCGCCAACTGTCGCTCTTTGACTTTATTGTGAACAATGCCGACCGCAAGAGTGGCCACTGTTTAATTGGCAGTGATCAACGATTGTGGGCCATCGATCATGGGATCTGTTTCCACACCGAATACAAGTTACGCACGGTGATTTGGGAATTTAGCGGTGAGCCCATTGAGGAGGAATTGCTCCATGATATGCGGCAACTCCAATGTGGGCTCAACAATCAGGAAGAGAGCCTCTCGCAGCGGCTGTATGAACTGTTGAGCGTCGATGAATATGATGCGCTCCTTACGCGCATCGATCAACTTCTCCTGCGCCAATGCTACCCAATGCCTCAATCCCACCGCCGTAATTATCCTTGGCCACCAGTATAACCTCTTGATTTCAAACGGTGGTATTGCACGAATTGGGTAAATCGCGATTGGTCCAGAGGGCAGATTGATGATTTATACAATGTTCGGCATACCGCCTTTCAAACAGCGATTGTCTCAAACATGAACCACGAAACAGCGCAGTTTCCGCTTGGTGCCGAAGATGACAAAGGTTGCTAAATCCTCAAATAATCTGTGGTTGAGTCAGGAGGATGGACCATGAAAGCAGTGGTAATGGCCGGTGGGGACGGCGCCCGGCTGCGTCCACTTACCATCGGTCGACCCAAGCCAATGGTACCGCTGGTAAACAAGCCGGTAATGTTGCACATCCTTGAGTTGTTGAAGAGTCATGGTATCACCGATATCGTGGTGACCTTGCGCTACTTGGCATCGGTCATCCAGGATTTCTTTGGCGATGGTAGCCATTTGGGGATGAATATCAGCTATGTTGTTGAAGATTCACCGCTTGGCACAGCCGGCAGTGTCAAACACGCGGCACAACTGCTCGACGATACCTTTCTTGTCATCAGTGGCGATGCGCTCACCGATTTTGATCTGCAGTCGATTATCCATGCCCACCAAGAACATGAGGTGCTCGCAACGATTGCGTTGGCCCACGTGCCCAATCCCCTTGAGTATGGGGTTGTCGTGACTAATGAGCAGGGCTATGTTTCTCGTTTTTTGGAAAAGCCCGGGTGGGCAGAGTTGATATCAGACACGGTTAACACAGGAATTTATGTGTTGGAGCCGGAAGCGCTCGATCTGATTCCCACCAACAAGCCCTATGACTTTTCCATGGAACTCTTTCCCTCGATGTTGGAAAAAGGCATTCCCATCTATGGCCACAGCGCCGAGGGGTATTGGTGCGATGTGGGCAATATTCCGGAGTATCAGCGAGCAACCAGTGATCTGCTCTACGGTCGAGTCCGGCTAGCGACCCCCATTGGTGAGGCCATTGGGGGCGGGATCTGGGTGGGGCGCAATGTGGAGATTGCACCGAGCGCTCAGCTCTTTGGGCCTATCTACCTGGGCAATGAGGTAAAGATCAAAGGGGATGTGCAAATCTACGGCCCCAGTGTCATTCGCGACTCAACGGTGATCGACAACTACAGCCGAATCGAACGGAGCATCATCTGGCGCAATACCTACATCGGTGAGAACTGTGAGATCCGCGGCGCGACGATCTCCCGTCAGTGCAGCGTTAAACCCAAAGTGGTGATCTACGAGGGTGTGGTTGTGGGGGATAGCTGTGCCCTGGGGGAAGGAGCTGTGATTCACGCCGATGTTAAGCTGTGGCCCCACAAGCAGATCGACGCCGGCGCCACGCTCAAGGAAAGCATTATTTGGGGGGAACAAGGGCGCCGGTCGCTTTTTAGCCGTTTTGGTGTCTCCGGGGTGGTAAATGTCGATCTTACCCCTGAGTATGCGGCAAAGCTGAGTGGTGCGATTGGCGCAACGCTGCCCAAGGGCAGTTATGTTGCCATGAATCGCGATGCACACCGCAGTTCCCGGATGCTCAAACGGGCGTTGATCAGTGGCCTGCCAGGGACGGGGATCAATGTCTGGGATTTGGAGAGTGTCGCCATTCCCGTAATGCGCTATTTTGTCCGTACCCACGAAAATGTTGCCGCGGGCATACACGTGCGCCTCAGTCCCTTTGACCAGCGCGTGGTCGATATTCGCATTATGAATGCCCAGGGCATGAACCAGAGCAATGCTGACGAACGCACGATTGAGCGCAATTTCTTCCGCGAAGACTTTCGCCGCGCATTTCTCGATGAGATCGGCCTGATTGACTATGTCCCCAATCCAATCGAGGAGTATGCGCGGGCATTTTTGCGCCAAGTCAATGCTGATCGGATTCGCAATGCCAAATTCAAAATCGTGGTTGACTATTCTCATGGCTTGACTGCGGACACGCTTGCCGGCATTCTGAACAGTTTGGGGGTTGATGTTTTGCCGCTCAATGCACGGGTGGATGAGACAAAGTTGGCCATGTTGCAGAGCGAATTCAAAGCCAATCAGGATCGAGTTTCCAAGATTGTCCGGGCGTTGGGGGCCGACCTAGGTGTGCAATTCGATGTGGGCGGTGAAAAGATCTTCCTCGTTGATGATCAGGGGAACGTGCTTGAAGATGTCATGGCTGCCGCGTTGATGACCGAACTCGCACTCTATGCCAATCCCGGACGTACCGTTGCCGCCCTCATCACCCTGCCCAATGCCTTCGAGACCATCACCGCATGGCACAATAGCCGTCTGCTACGCATTGGCAACAACATGCAACGTGTGATGCTCAACGCCCAAGAGGAGGGCATCCTCGTGGCGATTGATGGCACCGGCAACTATATTTTCCCGGAATTTCAGCCAACGGTCGATGGCATGATGGCCATGGCCCGTCTCCTCGAATACATGGCTGTGCGCAATTTGCCACTCAGTCAAGTAGTAGAGTATCTGCCGCCCATTCACCTTGCACGCGCAAACGTACACTGCCCGTGGGATCATAAGGGGCGCTTGATGCGCCTGCTCAATGAGCGCTACAAAGATCAGTGGATTGAGGCAATTGATGGACTGAAAGTTCATGTCACTGCGGAAGAGTGGGTTCACTTCTGGCCGAATCCCGATAAACCGCAGTTTGAAGTGTTAACAGAAGCCACTACCGATGAGCGGGCCGCCGACATGGCGGCTGAATATCAACTGCTGTTGGAGGAGTTGTTACAAAGTGAAAGAGCCAATGAGGAGTAGATGAATACTCCGCCGCCATCTGCAGAGAATGTGCGGTGGTGGCAGACCACCACCACTGTGGAAACCCAAGCACTAGGTAGAGCCATCGGTAAACATCTGCAACCGGGCATGATCCTGGCCCTTTACGGCACACTCGGTGCCGGGAAAACGGCGATCACCCAGGGAATTGCGGCCGGCTTGGGCATAACGGCTACGGTGACAAGCCCCACCTTCGTTTTTGTCAACGAATATGCTACCCCGACGTTGGCATTGATCCACATGGACAGCTATCGTCTTGGGGAAGCACCTGATGAAGCTGCCCTGGAAGCGTTTACCCTGGGGCTTGATGAGATTCTGAGCCGCGACGATGTCATTGTGGTGATTGAATGGGCTGAACTGGTGCAAGCATTTTTGCCTGCTGATCATCTCCAAATCACGCTGCGTTACAGCGATGAAGCGCCCAACCTGCGGGAGATCATCGGTGTCGCCCATGGTCCAGTGAGTGCTGCCTGTTTGGCGGCCATTCCCCACCAAGTTGATGTGTAATCGCTAGGATCCGCCGAGAACGCTGGTCATTCTATCGTTCCTCAGGAAAAGACTCGTGGCATGATCACGGGTCAAACCGAGCTGTAGCACCACGAATCTTTTCCACATGTCTATAGCAGTGTCAGCAGGATCCGGGCAACTTCCATTGTTCCCTCCCAGCCATAGCCTTCGCTTTCACAACTCCATACTGCGGAAAGCACGGCTTGGGCAATGCCCCAATGCAGGATCCGCTCCCGTTCAAAGCCCAGCAACTCATGAAACTGGCTCACGCGCCGCGCCAAGAGCGGCCGTAAATCGGGGTAGCGCTCATGTAAATCAATGGGGTTGTAGAGAAACGCGCCGATCTCATACCCGGGATCACCAACAACGCCCTTGGGATCGATGATGAGCCAGGGGGCACGTTCGGCACGCAAGATATTGTGGTGATGGTAATCGCCGTGAAGCAACGTGGGCGGGTGGTTGGTCGCCAGTAAAGCGCTGACCATGCGCTCCGCTGTGCCGAAAATCTGTTCGTCGAGCGGCCCAACGCCACCATAGCTCTCCCGATGTCGTGCAAAGGCCCGAAACCACCTTTCCACCGTGACAAAAGGGTGCTCTGGCGGCACGGGACGCCAGAGCCTTTCCATCAAGGTCGCCGCAATGGTGGTTGCTGCTTCGTCATCAGCGAGGGTTGCCAACATCGTTCCAGGGCGCAACCGCTCCAACAGCATCACGCCACGCTCGCGATCTGCCTCCAACAGCCGACAGCAGCCTTCGCCGTTGTAGAGGGTCAGTGCAGCCATTTCGCCCACATACTCTCCATCCGGTACACAGACCTTGAGGACAGCTTCACTGCCATCGCGACGGATCACGGGAATGACATAGTTGTAGGAGAGCGCAAAGGGTTTGCCCAAATCGACAAGGGACCAGCGCTGAGCAAATTCATCGACGGTGGCCGGTAGCGCCGCCAACCAGGGTGCGCCCTTCTCGTGAAAAGCGTCGAGGATGCCCTGCCGATAGCGCGCGGGAATGTCAATCACAAGTGAACTTCTTTGCCAATTCCTTGGGCGACGGCAGTCAAGTAAAGCCCTTTGGCTGTTACCGCATCCTGCATGGCCAGCCCCACCGATTTGAAGAGCGTGATTGCCTCGTCGTCGGTGCGGCCCGTCACGGCACCGGTGATTACCTGCCCCAATTCGCCGGCAACATGGTCGTAGGTGAGTTCCCCGTTGGCAATGGGAATACAGAGATCACCGGCCTCGGTGCGCGCTGCTTCGTGACGATCCACAAAGACGTGACTGCGTCGCATGGTGGTCGTATCCAGTTCGCGCATGTGGGCGGTATAGGCGCCGACGGCATTGATGTGCGTTCCTGGCTTGAGCCAATCGCCGTCAAAGAGGGGGGTTGGGCTGGTGGTGGCGGTGCAGATGATATCCGAATGTTCCACTGCGAATTGCAAATTGCGTGTTGCTGTAACTTCGATTGCCAGTTGATCGGCTAATTTGCGGCAAAACTCTGCATCTTTCGTTCCACTGCGAGTGATGACATAGGCTCGCTTGATCGGGCGGACGGCACAAACTGCCGCCAATTGACCGGGACCGAGGGCACCGGCGCCAAAGAGGGTAACGGTCGCAGCATCGTGACGTGCCAGATATTTTGTCGCGACGCCGCTGGCCGCGCCTGTGCGCATGGCAGTGAGATGTTCTGCATCCATGAGCGCCAGTACCTGCCCCGTGTGGGCATCGTGAACAAGTAGCACACCCTGAATGGTCGGTAAATGATACTTGGAGGGGTTATCGCCGTAGACGGTGACGATCTTGATCGTTAGGGCATCGACTTCGCCACCAACATGGGCGGGCATTGCCAAGTGTAGCCCATTATGATTGGCGATCTGGGTGGCGTTGCGTTGTGGCATTGTCACATGGCCCAGCGCCAACTGGCGAAACCCCTCCTCGACCGCAGCCAGCGTATCCGCCATCGTTAGAAGCGACTCAACATCGTGGCGCGATAGGATGAGCATACTCTTCTCCTTCTGCGATAGCTCACTTGTCTTGGGACTTTCTCGCCGTCCGAAAATTCTCTGTTCCCGCTGGATAATAACTGAATTTTCAGATAGACTCTTACGCAGTCATTCGAGAACGGACCTTACGATCACTGTTCGCACTACTCACTCGCTCTCAATGCGAAAGCCCTATCCTGCTTGAACTCACTGGAGGGCAGCATGAGTCTGCTGGTCTGTGGGGGGAGGTTACACCTTTGCTGGTTTGTTGAGGTGTCGTCCATAAAGTGCCACGCCGAACGTGATCACCATCAAGATCAACCCGACGATAATGATGCTTTGCCACTCATTGCTTTGGGTCGGTGATGGACGGATGCCTATGGTCCGTTGTGCGCTGTGTTGCCGGTGGGTTTCCGTTAACGCTTTGTTGAGGGTGGTGCGGAAATGTACGGTAGGATGGGCCTCTGGAATCGTCTTTGCTACATTTTCGGCTAGATCCGTGAGTGGTGTCAGTTGCGGGGCAACATTCTCAATTTTCCGATGGAGTTCTGGATCCAATGGTGAGGGGGGCAGTGGCAGACTCTCTTCCGTGTTTGCTGTTAGCTGTTGAAAATGACCATCGAGAAGATCATCCGCTGAAACAAAGTACCCATTCCCAAAATCGACTTGCTCTATCGGGGGGGTGCGCTCAAACCATCCGTTGCGCCAAAGTCGAATCATATCGATACATGCTCGCTTTTCTATAAAAATTGCCTGCTGGCAAAC
>ERZ795053.1805-NODE-1805-length-26643-cov-14.695126_pt1 | contig 26643 bp, 22 predicted proteins | sample MGYA00375137_ERZ795053 | MGnify/ENA primary metagenome ERZ795053 (study PRJEB30182, sample SAMN05720284) | activated sludge metagenome | isolation source: Anaerobic digester | place: Hong Kong | collected 2014-12-17 ...
GCTGCTCCGGATCAGGAAGAAAAGGCACTCATACTCACACTCTCACTCTACCCTGCTGTCCTAAAAGAGGCAGCAGCCAGCTGGTCGCCGGCAGAGATAGCTAACTATACTTACAACCTCGCCAAGCAGTTCAACAAGTTCTATGCAGACCACAGTGTGCTGCATGCTGACACGCCGGCCCAGAAGCAACTGAGGGCCTCACTGGCGGCGGTAACAGCAGATGTGCTGAAGCATGGATTGTGGGTGCTGGGCATTGAGGCAGTGGAGAGGATGTAGTTCCTGCAAATACTATTAACAGCGGTTGGTGAGGACACCAACCGCGGACAACCGCTTCCGGTATCCTAAGACCTGGTGGATCACTAATTGGGAAACAGGTCGGTAGAAATGCTGCGATAAGAACTGTCACTCAAACAGAAGCTCAAAGTGTTGTAAATAGACTGATTACTTCTGGTGCTAAATTATCTCCTAAACCAGGTTATCCCGGCGTCTGGTATCAACTGCCAAATGGAGGTAGTTTTGGAGTTAGGGATGTAGTAAGTCAGCAATCTATAAGGCTGGGTAGTTCAAGGGCTATTGATCTAAATATTCCCGGCATTGAATTGAATAATTTAAAATACTGACACATGAAAGATTATAACAAAATTGAGGTTAGTTGCATTGACAATCTGGAAATAGATCTTATGCCACTTCATGATCTTATAAGAGAGTTTTCAGGATACGATAAACCACCCACAGAGGACGATTTTGTGAGCGCTATGAAATTTCTGAAGTATTTATCCAATAAGTATGATCTGAAGTATCTGGAAGGTCCTGAAATGATTGAGATAAATAAATCCGCAAGTGATATTATTGACTGGCTTACAAAGAATTGGTACTCTAATAAATATAATGAGATCAATTATGGAATATGGCTCAAAAAAGGGTGATGGTAAGCGAATTAAAGAATAAGTTGAGTTTGTTATTAAAAGTATTTTTCATTCTTGACAGCTATTTTGTTTTTCAATATAGCGTCATAACTCTTTTGAGACCACATTAATACAGGGCTAGTCATTATAACGAAGTTTTCACTTGCGGCCCTGGTTATTAGTATCTAAGTTTTCTTAAATAGATAAAGTTTAAAATAATCGTTTAATTAAAAGAAAACTCTTACAATTTTCACTCATAGTCACTTGTCGACAAATTTGTAAAGATTGACAGAGGCAATCTCAATGATAGCTTAATACTGTTTCTAAATATTATATACTTTTCATTATATTTATAGCTAATTTGATTTTCTGGTTCACTGTCCTTGGCGTATCGAATTATAAGATTGCATGGGGCTATTCCATATATCAGCTCATATGAAACTCCTACTGAAAGCAAAGGATCAATCTCATCAAAGATGTAATGGACACCAAGATCTTGTGTTATAGACCAACCAATTTTAGGAGGAAGAACTTCATTATATGCCACTGAATCAATTCTGTAAGTATAAATTTTCTGTGATCTAAGTGCCCATATCATAGCTGGTGTTGTTGAGGTGGAAACCCAAAATTTGGCACCAATTGGCATATTGTATGTTAGCGAAGTTCCAAGGCTTATTTCAGAGAAACTATTTAACAGAATATCTCCTAATATATCAACACCGAATTGATTGATAAGTGGTTCTATTAATTCGGTTTCATTAATCGGTCCATATACATACCCATAACCAGAAATTCCAATGGCCCATTGATTAGTTCCACCAAGAAACCAATTTACACTGATACCATTACTTACCGACAAGTGGTCTTGGACAGCGTCACTAAATTGATTATTGTTATATAGAATTCTGGGAAGCCCGAATTCCATTTCCAAAAAACCAGTGCTTGAATTTACTTGCAATTGTGCAATAGACTTTGAGTATGTCGCAATACCTATAATGGTAATTAAAACAATTCTCATATCATCATAGCTTTTTAGACAAGGTAATGCCAACTGTTAACTTGGGCTTATCATCAATATCCCATCCGAACAGATAACTGATGTTGCCTGGTTGTGAAAATTGAGGTTTGAAGTGTATCCAATCTTGAATTTCTTTACCAAGAAGCTGCCCTTCATAACCCACTGAAACTCCAATAGTAGAGTTTAACCTGGGCCAATAAAAGTAATATGTTCCTTTTCCTATTCCAAAATAACTTCCTTTAGTGTTTTCTGTTTGATAAATCTGCCTCCCGTCTCTAGTCTCAGAGCTTAATGCATATCCCTGAGGCTGACTTGAATCAGGAATTCTATGTGGAGTCACTCCCCATGCATTAAAAATGAGCGCATTGTTCATTTCATTCCAATAGACTCCTAGCTCGCCGTTCATTGTTATCCCGCCATCCTGAGCGGGTCCAAAACTTTTTGTATAGCCATTGTATCCAAAATCCATAGTATTGAACCAGTCGAAATCATTGCTAATGCCAAGTTGGAACGTTGTTCCGTTTTTTAATTCATAAAAAAGCCTTGGACCTTTCGTTATTGTACTAACACTATGAAGTTAACCAACATCAAAATGTGATTCTACAACCCACATAATCGTAAAGCCTCTAAATAAAGTTCCTCCAAATGATGCTTTTGTGATTGAGCTTGCTCCAATTACATTTACATTGTTCTTTCTGACATAGGTATCAAGACTGGAAGAGAAGTGATAGTTTAGCCCAAAACTATTCTCAGTATAGCGACTAAGTGATATCCCAAGGCCACCCCCAACATGTGTTTGCGAAACTGTACCGTATTCAAAGCCAGATAGACCTTCACTTCCATAACCTATTTTAAGCATCTCAGGGTCCTGTTCTTCGAGGCCTTCATATTCAATTTTATGAATCAATTTATTTCCGCTAAACTGATACGGGGAATAATATGGGTACTTTCGTGTTAAAGGATCTACAGAAAAGAATCGACCTATTCGAGGGTCATGCATTCGATATCTAAATGTCCAACTATTTCCTTCTCCTTTCAACTCATCATCCCTTTCTTGGCCTTGAAAACCAAGCCTATAGGGATTTTCAGAGCTCCAATCCATGTCCGGCATCATCATCCCATACGGATAATGATCTCTGCTGATATAGCGCACTTCCTCAAGCACTTACAGTACCTACTAATGTTGAAATTTCATCAAGATAATGCTAATTTACAATTTCAAATAGTCTCCAATTTGCTGCATAAATTATCGGTCCCTTTGTCTAGTTTATTTTGAGAATTCCGCATTTTTCTCACGCTCGGCAATGGTTTTGAAGTGCGCAGAATTCCATCCATTTATTATCTCAGGAATTCTTATGAACAGTAGTTTTGCTATCGTTGATCTCATCATTCTAATAGAAGAAACCAAGTCACAAAAAAGCTGAGTTAATTCAGTTAATAATTTCTATGAACCCGATTGTAATTTCTATCAGCAGGCTTATTCCAATCTTGAAATCTAAACATTGCAATCATTTTACTTTGGGTAGTGACCCTATTAACCGCAGATCTAGATTTGTATCTTCAACGCCACATCCAATTGCCAGTAAAATGTCTGAAACTTAAAATAAGATCCCATGTCATTCCAGGCCTACATAGACAACATCAAAGCCAAAACAGGTAAGTCGCCGGCAGATTTCAAAAAGCTGGCAGAGCAAAAGGAATTTCTCATTGACGGGAAGCTCAACCCGGATGTTAAAGCCACACAGATCACCAACTGGCTGAAGGAAGAGTTCGGGCTGGGGCACGGCCATGCCATGGCCATCTATGCCACGTTCAAAGGGAAGACCAAATAACAGGATCTGAATCGATGAGCAAAGCGGTCATCATTTTAGTTCTTTCATACAGTATAGTGCAGGCACAACAACCTGCAGACACCACTCTCCTGCCCTCTGTGTGCTACTACGATGAGCCGGTAAATGATTATTTGAGAGAAGAATTACGTCCTGCTAGAGACTATGTATATTATCTGACTTGCCAGGAATTGATGCCGGTCATCAGTGCAACGGCTCAGATAGACAGCCTGAATGCAACGATCTACTATTTGTATAACAGCTGGGATCTGCAATGGATCATCATGAAATGGGGTTCATACCCTGCAGTCCGAATGACCGAATTCTTCTTCCGGGAAAATGACATGATCCTGTGCCGCGAAAGAACACTCGTGCCTGAAGAAGGAATATCAGATGTCAGGTCTTACTTCAGAAACGGCAAACTATTGCATCAGGCAATTAACTTCGATTGCGGAGCCCCTTTTGCTGATGATCATCTGGTCACTGAACAGGAACGGATACAACAACTATATTTGAGCCTCATCAGCATCCAACCCGAACCAAACGAATAGACCAGTATGTCAAACAACCGTGTCTTCCAGATGTCCTTTGCTGGTGTGTACCCGCACTACATCACCAAGGCAGAAAAGAAGGGCCGTACCAAAGAAGAGGTAGATGCCGTCATCTGCTGGCTGACAGGCTATGACCAAAAAGGTCTGCAGGAACAGATCGATCAGAAAACAAGCCTGGAACAGTTCTTTGGACAAGCACCACAGATCCATCCCAATGCCTCACTCATTACCGGTGTTATCTGCGGCTACCGGGTGGAAGATATTGAAGACCCGCTCATGCAAAAGATCCGGTATATGGACAAGCTGGTGGACGAACTGGCCAAGGGGAAGAAGATGGAGAAGATCCTGCGGGAAGCTAACTAATTTTACCCTCTGCAAATAGCGATGAGATCACCTCGAAATTCTAATATAAGCCGGGTATTGGCTAGATGGAAGCTGATATTTACTATTTCAGTATTTCTTAAGTCATTGATCATTACCGGGTCACAGTGCATCTCTCAAACTGATAGTTTACAATTGCAGCATGTCTGGGAAGATATCACATTATCAGATTCTGCCAGGTTTACAGCATTTGCCACCTATTATAACGCATATATCTTCAGTAATCCACATTCATGTATCATAGTAACGAAAAAGCATTATGATCTGGCCAAACAGCTTCAGAATCCCAAAGAAATGGCTGAAGCTCTTAATAAAAAGGCACTTGCATTTTATATTCTAAGTGATGCAGACCAATCACTGACTGCTCTTGGAGAAGCTAGTAGTATATTGTCTTCTATTGGAGATGCAGCCGGCCTGGCTCGTATCCAGTCTAACATTGGAAACATCTACCGTCAACTGGACAATTATCAGGAAGCAATTCACATCTATGTGCAGAGCCTTTTTATTTTAAACGAACTAGATACCCTGCCTGAATCCCGTGCTGATATGCTTAATAACATCGGACTAATCTATCAGGATGTACAAATGTACCCACTGGCACTCGAATACCTGGAAAAGGCAAGAAATCTGTATGCCTCTATAGGACTTGAAGAAGAGGTTGGAAACATCTGGTTGAATACAGGCGCCGTTTATTTAGCTATGGGAAATACAGAAACGGCATTATTAAATTACTACAAAGCGTTGCCTATTTTAAAAAGGAAAAATAATATGCTTTCCAGTGCAGATTGTATGTATGAATTGGCACATACCTATAATATCCTAAACAAACAGGACAGTGCACTTTACTATATCAGCCTATGCCTTGATATCAGTGAGTCTCTTGGTAACGAAGAACGTATCATCAGTAGCAGCTTGCTGTATGCTGCACTAATCGCAGGCAGCAATCCACAGGAAGCAATGGCTCTAGGGGAAGATATCTACCGGAAAATTGATGGTATTCCGAGATTGGAATTAAGAGCAAGCACAGTAAGGTTGCTGTATGAGAGCTATAAAGCTCTGGGCAGGCCGGCAGATGCCCTTTTCATGCTGGAAAGGTATCAGCAATACAGTGACAGCCTTCAACTTGCTGAAGATCAGATCGGTATTATCAGACAGGCCATACAGAGCGAATTTGATCAAAAATTGTTTGTAACACAGCTGGAAAATGAGAAAGCACAAGCTACACTTCGCCTGAAACAAGAAAGACGAATTTATTTCATATTGCTGGTGACACTATTATTGCTCATTACCGGATCTGTATATATTCGTCTTCGAAGCCAGAAACACCGCAGGCAGAGAGATTTGTTACTGGCAGAAATAGAACAGCTGAAGTGGAATGCTACAGCTTCTGTAACTTCCAGTGATGCTTTCCTCCTCAACAGACAGTATATTGAAGCCCAACTCAAGCGTAAACTGAACGAGACCGATTGGAAAGTACTTAATGTACTGCTTGTAAATCCTGTTATTTCCAATAAAGACCTCTCAGAAGAAGTGCATTTGTCAATAGACGGCATAGGGTCATCCCTGCGCCGTATGTATGCCATATTTGAGGTGCCGGAGTCACGTTACAAAAAAATAGCCCTGCTGATGCAAGCTGTCAAATTGTCAGGCAAACCGGCATCCTGAATATTGCGGATCACTTTTGTCTTTGAATTGTCATATGACATGAGATACCATCACTTGTAAGGGTGAAATAGATCCTTTCACAAGCAGGCGTGATGCATGATTAAGTCATGGCAGATATGTTTGGAACTTGAAAAACTAAACATCAAGTTCTATGCGAAGAAACATCTTTTTGATGCTGATCCTGTCATTCCCACTTATTAGCTTCAGTCAATGGACACAGAAAGGTTCAGATATTTCCGGCCTTGAGGAGGGTGAATATTGCGGCTATGCCGTAAGTCTTAATGCCAATGGCCAGGTTGCGGCTGTGGGCAGCCCTTACTATAGTATTCCGGAAGACTATACCGGACTGGCCCGGATCTTTGAATACTCCGGTAGTGAATGGACACAGCGTGGAAGCAATATTACCGGTCTGGAAACTTATTCCTGGGGAGGAATGGCGTTGAGTCTGAGTGACGATGGTAATGTGGTGGCAGTGCCATCCAGGTCCGCTAACAATAGTTTGGGGCTTCCATCTGGCTATGTCAGAATATTTGAGTGGGACGGCAGCGATTGGTCTCAAAAAGGTGAGATCATAGAAGGTGAAGGCAACCCCTTGTTTTTCCTTGACTACTTTGGATATGATGTTAGCCTGAGCAGCGATGGGAATGTGATCGCCATTGGGGGGCCCTATCGCTGGGGAACCGATTCTTTGGGAAATTCAATGGTCAAATCCGGTCATGCAAGGGTGTATGCATGGTCGGGCACAGAATGGCAGCAAAGGGGTGTTGATCTGGAAGGATCTGAAGCCTCACAGAATCTTGGCTTTTCCGTGTCGCTGAGTTCCGATGGTGCTACTTTGGCAGTAGGTTCACCACAAAAAAGCGAAACTGAATATGCAGCAGGCCAGGTAGAAGTCTTTATGTGGGATGGTAACAACTGGGTTTCAAAAGGCGCAAGCATAAATGGTATTCTGGAAGGTGAGAAATCCGGAACCAGCGTTAGTCTTAGTGGCGATGGAAATACACTTGCTATTGGCTCACCCGGCTATATTCCTTTTCATGAGAACGATCATTCAGAAGTTAGAATTTTTGACTGGGATGGTAACAACTGGATTCAGAGGGGAAGTGATATCATTGGACCCTATGAGGGAGATGAAACTGGCAAATCTGTATCTATGAGTCAGGACGGAAATACTGTAGTAATAGGTGCTCCTTCATCAGATGATCACATCAATCTTATTATGAATGCTGGAGTTATTTATATCTATAGATGGGATGGCAGCAACTGGATACAAATAGGGGAAGACATATATGGAGAGGAAAGCTTAGAATTCTGTGGCAATACAGCAGCCATCAGCAAAGATGCCAGCACCATCATAGCTGGTTCATTCGGGTATGGCGAAAATGGTCGGGCAAGGATATATAGCGATGAAAGCTGGGTTAGTATTAACCGACCCGACGACATACTGTTTGACCTGTATCCCAATCCTTGCAGCGAATACATTGTTGTTGTATCTCCCGAATTGTCAGGCACCATGGAAATCGTTAATATTCGAGGACAAAAAGTATTTTCAGGCGAAATTCTTGCCGGTTACAACAGATTCGATATTCAAACTCTTACCCCGGGAGTTTACATCGCCAACATCAACAGTGAACACGGCAACAAGAGTATAGAATTGATCAGGCAATAAATCATTTTCTTTTTGTTCACTTCCTGCAGTTAGCCTCTTATTCATTCAATATTTTATTATTTTTATGATATATATAAGTCTTATCTTTCTCCTGCTTATTAGCACCGGTGCTATACGGTCGCAAATAGATCTACCAAACAATGTAGAATCATCAGTTTTCGGAGTTCAAACAGGTCTGGTTGGAATCTGGGGATACCATGAGCTGGGTTTGAATGAAAAATGGGTGCTACGTTCTGAGATCGGATTGGATGCTTCCGTATGGGCCGGGCATGACAAAAACATAACAATACTTTCATCTCCTGTAATGGCACTGGATGCAAGATGGTATTATAATATCCAACGTAGAGCAGAAAAAGGAAAGTCAACTTCTGCTAATGCCGCTGATTTCCTTACAGTCAGAACAGCATTCCACCTTCAGGATCGATCAAATATGGCCATTCACAATTTGAATCAGCCATTTATTGCCCTTGCCTATGGATTGAAAAGAAATCTTGGCATGTCTTTTAACTATGAGCTGGGCTTGGGTGGAGGCCTGGGTTTTGGTAAAGAAAATATTATACCCACTCCCTATTTGCATGCCAGAATTGGCTGGCATGCAGATCAAACAGATCATTGATCGAATGAGGGAATATTTCAGGTCAAGAACCATCTTCAAATACTAACTAACTATAATAAGTAAATAAGAAACCGATAAACAGCAATAAAATGAAACGATTTTTCTTTTTAGTTATCCCCATTCACTTCTTAACCGTAGCACATGGCCAAATATCTTTTAGTGAAATACCTGAATCAGGATTGGAAGATGCCAGGAATGGTTCATTGTGTCTTGGTGATGTAGATGGTGACGGCGACCTGGACCTTCTTGTTTCAGGAAAAGATCCGATTAATCGTCGGACCATACTGTACCTCAATGATGGCAGCGGATCATATTCAGAAGTTCCTGATACGCCTTTTACCGGCCTTGAATTTGGCCATGCGGCCTTTGTTGATGTGGATATGGATAACGACCTGGATCTACTGATCACCGGAAACGACCATGCACCTATATATTATGCGGAGCTCTATTTAAATGACGGTAATGGGTCATTCTCTCTTTCAGAAGGAACTCCATTTACGCCATGTGTAGAGGGTGAGTTTGCATTTTCTGATGTAGATGGAGATAATGATCCTGATCTTTTAATGACTGGTTATACCGCTGAAGGAAACGGTATCGCCGAATTGTATATCAATGACGGTAGCGGGTCATTTACAGAAAGCAGTGGGCCATTTGAACCTGTTGCGTCAAGTGCAGTAACCTTCTTTGATATGGACAACGATGGTGATCAGGATGTGGTAATAGCTGGTTTGAATGATATGGGTATCGCGGTTACGAACATATATGCAAATGATGGATCTGGTGTATTCAGCAGCTGGTCGGCTGACCTTATTGGCCTGCAACTGGTTGATTTGGATGCTGGAGATACCGATGGAGATGGAGATTTAGACCTTGTCTTTACAGGAACTACCGATCCATATGAAGCAGTAGCCGGAATTTATGAAAATGATGGCTCAGGAAATTTTTCACTTTTGGCTGGCACACCTTTTACCGGCGCTAATCTGGGTACTATCAACCTGGCAGATCTTGATAACGATGGCGATCTGGATATCATACAAACAGGAAACACGGATGTGATAGACACATTTACATCCAATGTGTATGAGAATACCGGAAGCAACATCTTTGTTGCAGTTGACTCATTGGAAGATGCCTACCTGACCAGTACCGCTATTGGCGACATAGATAATGACGGAGATCTGGATGCCGTTATTCTGGGAATATCTAATGATGCAGATAACACATTTGGTACAAGAATCTATATTAACGAACTCCCAGTTGTTCCCGTTACAATCAATGAACAATACAGACAGAATGCGTTTCTATACCCTAATCCTGCATCCGGACTCTTGTTCCTTACAAACGAAGCAAAGTATGCCAAAACGGTCAGCCTCTATGATATAGCAGGAAACCTTGTTGAATCTATGACACCTCAAGATAATACTATCTGCATATTCCCGAACTTACCACCAGGCCTTTACTTGGCTGAGATCATGGTTGATGATCAAGTCTTTTACCAAAAGGTCGTCATCCAATAATTTCTTAAACTCTATTAGATAGCAGTCTGTGCAGGGCTGCTTTTTTTTGTCCCGTAATTTTCCAATCTTGTTTTCAAGACCCATAAATACACTACCTTCCTATCATGATCCGCATATTCAGAAATCTCCGAAGCAGGCTCATCGGTGGTGGTGCATTTCGAAAATACCTGCTGTATGCCATTGGCGAGATCGTGCTGGTCATGATCGGTATATTATTGGCTCTGAGAGTGAACAACAACAACATCGCACGGGTAGAGCACGAGCGGGAGACCAAATACCTGCAGAACATTCGTCTTGACCTGGACAAGGACGTGGAGAATCTGACATTCCTCATCGACTTCCGGGCAGATCGCATTCAAAGCCTGGACAGACTCATTACCTATTGTGATGGCATACAACCACAGGATCCCGACAGCCTGGCCCTGGATGTGATCATGTCATTGTATGAATACTGGTTCAATCCCAGTAATGTGACCGTAAAAGATCTGCTCGGTTCGGGTAACATGAATCTGATCAGGAATGCCTCCATCAAGGAAAAACTCTTCGACCTGGAATTGTTGTATCAGTCCAATACTTCCAACCTGGAGCACGAGACCTACGAGTACCAGCAGTACCTCTCCAAACCCATCTTCACACATGCAGATGTAGATAAGATGGCACAGATATTTCTGAAGGAGCATACCGCCGGCGAACTTGGCCTGACCGTCGCCAACTTTGAGGGCTTACTCCACGACCCTGTGTACAGGAACGGCTGTGCCATTGCTTCGCTTACCTCTTTGGAATATTCTGATCTCTTCCGCCAGATACTGTAGGTTTCTGAAGAGAACATCGATCTGCTGGACCAGGAACTGAAGGAGAACTGAAAGACAATTTCAGATCTGATTTCATGCCCTTCCACTCAATGTGATATCAGTTACATACAACCATCACGTATTTCCCCAGATTTGACTTCCATTCAGGCATACGGAATTCGTATATCCTGAAAACCCTAACCACAAAATCAAATCAATGGCTTCAACAAAACTTCTGATCATTGGCGGTGGTACAGCCGGCATTATGGTCGCTGCAAAGTTTCGAAAGGAACACAAAAATGTGGATGTTACCCTGCTGGAACCGGGTGATACCCATTACTACCAGCCAGCCTGGACCCTGGTGGGAGCCGGCACTTTCGACTTCAAGAAGACCGCACGCTCCATGAGCAGTGTCATGCCAAAAGGCGTCAACTGGGTAAAGGACAAGGCAACCGGTTTTGATCCGGAGAACAATCTGGTGCACACCGAAAAGAACGGTGATATACCTTACGATTACCTGGTAGTTGCCACTGGTCTGGTCATGGAACCTACCATGATAGAAGGACTGGCAGAAGCCCTGGACAAAGGCACTGTGGTCAGCAATTACACCAACCCGGAATACACCTGGGAGGTGATCAGGAATTTCAAAGGCGGCAATGCGGTCTTTACGCAGCCCACCACACCTATCAAGTGCGGCGGTGCACCGCAGAAGATCGCCTATCTGGCAGCAGATTATTTCCGTAAGAAAGGAATTGCAGATAAGTCCAATGTCATCTTTGCCACTCCGGGAACGGTCATTTTTGGTGTGAAGCCTATTGCCCATACCCTGATGGAGGTCATCAACCGCTACGACATTCATTTCAAGCCCTTCTATGCACCTCATCGCATTGACAGCGAGAACAAGATCATCCATTTCAAGCATAGTGCTCCGGAAGAGAACCGTTGCGTGATCAATGAAGACAACAGCCTGGGCGAGACCATGGTAGGTGATACCGATATTTCCATCCCCTATGACATGCTGCACCTGGCACCTCCGCAGGCTGCTCCGAGATTCGTACGTGAATCACGCCTTGCCAATGCACAGGGATGGCTGGACGTGAACATCAACACCTTGCAGCACAACAGGTATCCTAATGTGTTCGGGCTCGGTGATGTGGCTGCTCTGCCCACTGCCAAAACCGGAGCTGCCATCCGCAAGCAGGTGCCGGTAGTGGTCAACAACCTGGTACACCTGATGCAGGAGAACAAACTGGGAAGCAAGGAATACAACGGATATTCTTCCTGCCCGCTGGTAACCGGTTATGGCAAGATGGTGCTGGCAGAATTCGATTACCAGAACAACTTCACACCTGACCCCAAACTGAAGCAAATGCTGGTATTCAACAGCGATAAAGAACACTGGCGTCTCTGGATGCTGAAAAAGTACGGCCTGCCCTATCTGTATTGGAACAAGATGCTGAAGGGTGTGGACGTTTGATTTTGCAGTTTTGGGTTATAAGGCCGCCGTCAGGCGGCCTTTTTTTTTGGGGGATGACGGGAAAATAAGTCTGCTATTCCTGAAAAACATGCTCCAGAATAGTGATATGAATGCCCCGTCATGGTCAGCATTGCACATATCTGGCTGAGTACCCAGAACGGAGACATGATTTTCTGTGATCTGCTCAGTTCTACCAACTGACCTGAGGTTGTTCACGTCGCAAAACTGGCAATCTGGTAGCATCTGACGGCTTGTGCGACGAATGTTATACTTCTTGCGACCAACCTGCTAACACCAGCCTGGCAGGTGATTTCATCTTTGCGTCATCATTCTTAACGCCCAAAACGAACACAAGATGTCGCACAAACCAGTATCCATTATCCATCGTTTGTCCCGGATGTTACCGATAGCTCTGCTGCTGGTTGCCGGTTATACCGTCGGTATCATGAGCAGAACGATCTACCAGGATCTATCAGGCACTTTTCAAAAGCATTACAGCGCCTTCTTCACAGAGATCAGCAATTACTACTCCAAATAATTCACACTTAAAAGCAAAAAAAATGGAAAAACAAACACTTCAGAAACAAGTCTGGAATACCAGTCTCTTGCTCGCCCCGATCCTGCTGGCTGCAGCCCAGTTCTTCTGGGATGATGGCCGGGTTACCACAACTGCAGGTGTCTTGCAGGTACTGGCATTCACCGTATGGATATTTTCATTCCAGGGTTTATTCCAGGTCGTCAGAAAAGATCTGCCAACCTATTCAGTAATAGGATTTATTCTGGCAGCATATGCCTGTATTGGAGGAAATAACTTCGGAGTGGATGGTATATATACTGAGGCCATGGGTTTCACCGATCTGGAAGCAGCTGCTGAATTTACCGGAAGTATAGGTAGCTCGACACTGGCTTTTCTGTTTATTCCCGGAGGCCTGTTCCCTCTGAGCATGATGATCCTGAGTGTGCAGCTGACCAGGAAGAAAAAGATCCGCCTGCTAACCGGTGTGTTGTTTTTCATTGGTGCCCTCTGCTTTCCCCTGAGCCGTATTCCACGTATTGATATGCTGGCACATATTGACAATCTGATCCTGCTGATTGCACACCTGCTTATATACACAGATCTGAAAGCCGGCACAGAAAATGTCGGCCAGCTTCAAACAGCTTGAAAACTTTTTTATCACCAATAAATCCATTCAAATGAAGACCATTCGTATCATGATGCTTGGCATCGCTGTGCTATTCTTCCACCATGTGAGCATTGCACAAAACAGATCGCAGGATGAAAAGAACATCAACCAAATCCTGTCTGACATGGAAAAAGCCTGGAACACGAAGAACGGGCAACTCTGGGCCAGCCATATGGCAGAACAGCACGACTGGACCATCTGGTTCGGTATGTTTCTGCCGGACATGGACAGAGAAACCAACGCAAATACCCACCAGGGTCTGTTTGACACCCAGTTTCAACACACCAATCTTCACATGCATATGACCAGGATCAGGTTTCTGAGCGATGATATTGCTATAGCCAACTATCTGGCCAATACCTATGAGACCGGAACAAAGGAAAAAAACTGGCCTGAAATGGTAGGCTCCATGGTTGTGCAAAGAACTGCGAACGGCTGGGAGGTCATCTCTTTTGGAAACCAGGACATCGAGTACAACGAGATCCTGAAAACGAACGAACCATCAGCTGAAGCTATAGAGGGGTTTGCCCGAAACCAGTTCAGACAGTGGTATCAATAAGTTGCTATTAATTGAACAGTGATGTCCTTGCATCACTGTTCATATTTTTTTTATTTTCAAAACACAAAATGAGAATTCCGGTCCTGTCCATATTGCTATTTTGGTCTGTTTATCTGTTTTCACAGCAACAGATAGTGGAGATACATGATAACCTGGAGATCCACAATCTTGATGAGAAGATGCTGGTACTGGTAGATTCAGGTTGTACACTGACCATTGAAGACATTCTGGCGGGGCATACTCCTACCGGATTTCAACCGTTGACCGACTCAGTTGGAAAAAGCGATACGCCGGTTGCGTACTGGCTTACGTTCCGGTTAACATCTGCCGAAGATATCAACCACCAGGCAGTGATCATTAAGAATCCCGACTATCAGAATTCTGTGAATCGTTCTGTTTTTACGGGAGGAAACGAGTTCGCAGATGCATACTTCCTGGATGGATCCGGCAAGATGACAAGGGTTAGTGATGGATTTCTTGTGCCTGCAAAAGACAGACCCTTGTATAGCCATCCTTTGATGAACAGGATGCCTTTCACACTTTCTGCAGGTGATACCCTGACTGTTTATGTAAGACTGTTCAATCAGTCAGACTTTACTACAGGTTTATCAGCAGAGGTGCGCCCGGATGCCATCGCGTTGCCTGCGGAAATGGAAGGGTTATCTGTGCTCATGGGAATCAGTATGGGCGTTACAGGCATTCTGGCCATCCTGGTATTCATGTTTTTTCTGGTGGACCGTGATAAAGCCAATCTGTTCTTCAGCCTGCTGTGCGTTACACTGATGCTGCACTACAGCATCATTCACAACGATCTGTGGTTTGTACGCTGGTTCATTCCAAACAGGCCCTGGCTGGCAGAATATGTATGGATCTTCTTCACCACCTTCGGTGAACTATTCTTTCTCCAATTTGGAAGGCATTTTGTTAACCTGCCTAAGGTAGCTCCCCGAATTGATAAATATGTGCGCTGGGCATCCTGGTTGATCGTACTGCAATTCTTGCTTGATACAACCCTGGCCGTTCGTCATTCAGGAACAGACCTGACTCTGGCTTCCGGTATATTGCTCGTTGCTATATTGGCATTATGCATCCGCATGGCATTTCTGCCAGGAAGGCTGCCCAAGATCTTTGCTGTGGGTGCCGTGTGGCTCCTTTTTTTCAACTGCCTTGGGATCCTCTACAGCGCAGAATACTTTCAGCTCTTCAATCCCTGGCCTGTTGGACAAATGGGGCTGATGATCATCTATTCTTACGGCCTTGCTTATAAGCTGCAACTGACCGAAAGGACAAGGTCAGATGCAGAGCGGATCCTGGAACTGGATGCAGTCAAAAGCAGGTTCTTTGCCAACATCTCCCATGAATTCAGAACGCCGCTTGCACTCATTCTTGGTCCTTTAAGAAAAGCTCAGGAACAGGCACCGGTCAGCGAAAATGATTCCGCCACAACAGATGTCGATATCCCGGTTTCTTCCAGACACCTCCAAATGATGCGCAGAAATGCTGAACGACTTAATCAATTGATTGACCAGCTGCTGGATCTGTCAAAACTGGAAAACGGAAGCATGCAGCTACAAGTGGCCCGGGCAGATCTGTCTGCATTTCTACGTGCTATCGTCGGCTCGTTCGATAGCCTGGCAGAGATCAAGCAGATACATTTCCAGACCTCCTATCCACAGGCTGATATGAAGGTATTTTTTGATGCAGATAAACTGGAAAAGATCATTGTCAATTTATTGTCCAATGCATTCAAATTCACACCTGAAAGAGGACGGGTATCTGTAGATTCAACCATCGAAAAAGGACGCCTGAAGATACGTGTATCTGATAGCGGACCAGGCATCAGCCAGGATGAAGTGGATAGGATCTTTGAACGGTTCTACCAGGTTGAAGGAACTGAAGACACCGGAACCGGCATTGGCCTCAGCCTGGTGAAAGAACTGGTTGAATTACACCACGGACAGATCACCGTAGAAAGCAGCAGGCAAGGCACCACCTTCAAAGTAAGCCTGCCGGTTGATCAGGAAAACTTCCATAACACGGAGATCGTTGCAGCTGCGAAGACTCCGGTCAACCGGCATACGCTGCATTTTTTGCCTGATGCAGAAGAACCTGTTGATAGCATAGCTGAAATAACAGATAACCCGCTCCCCCTTTTGCTGATAGTAGAAGATAATACTGACCTCCGGTCCTTCATTGCAGAAGGTCTTGAAGAACATTATCGCATCATCAAGGCTGAAAATGGTGCACTGGGTTTAACTGCTGCCCTGGAATATACCCCTGATATAATCATAAGTGATGTTATGATGCCTGAGATGGATGGTATGACCCTTTGCAAAAAATTGAAAGAAGATGAACATACAAGCCACATTCCGGTCATACTGCTCACAGCAAAAGCAGGAAAAGAAAACAGGCTTACCGGTCTGGAAACAGGTGCTGATGACTACCTTACAAAACCTTTTGACCAGGATGAATTGCGTGTGAGGGCAGGCAACCTGGTAGCACAAAGAAAAAAGTTACGGGAACGTTTCAGCAGCAACCATGTCTGGAAACCGAAAGAACTGGCAGTTACCTCAGCAGATGAGAGATTCCTGCAAAAAGTAAGTGATATCATTGAAAAACAAATGGACAATGAGTTCTTTTCTGTAGAAGATCTTGCTGACGCGGTGGCATTCAGCAGAAGCCAGCTCCACAGAAAACTCAAGGCACTGGTGGACAAAAGTCCGTCTGAGATCATCCGAAGCTTCAGACTAACCAGAGCAAAAGAGCTATTGGAAAAAGGCGATGGCAATGTCAGTGAGGTAGCCATTAAAGTAGGCTATGGAAGCCTTTCTTATTTTACTAAAAGCTTCAAGGCAGAATTTGGCGTACTTCCCAGTGAGATCTGAACTTATATCTCACACAAGTCTGAACTGATTTTACTTTCCGCTGATAAGAAACATAAAGCTATTCATCACCATGCAGTGTTGCTGCAAGACAGACCGTTACCTGATGAGAGAAACTGCACCCTCCTGCATTCTTTATCTCTTTCACCTGTATCTTTATCGCCATGGTACTCTACAACCCGAAAGACTGGTGGAAACTGATCTTTGCATTCAGAAAGAGTGACACATTCAGAAGAAGTTTGCCCGGCATACTGGGTGTTGCTGCATATGCCACGGCCACCGTTTGGGTGGAAAAGGAGATCTTACATCTGGAATTCGTCAATACAACAGTCATACATTCTCTGGTAGGGTTTGTTTTGTCTCTGCTGCTTGTATTTCGCACCAATTCTGCCTACGACCGCTGGTGGGAAGGCCGAAAGATCTGGGGCAGCTTTGTCAACAACAGTCGCAACCTCGCACTCAAGGTTTCCGTGCTTATGCAAAGTAAAGAGTTGCGGGAGCGCTTTCGTATTCTCATTCCGAACTACATCTACGCTGCAAAGGAGCACCTCCGGGGGCCGGTAGATATTCGCGAGCTGGAACCATGCGACAAATACCCCGTAACATATTACAACAGACAGGGCCACGTGCCAAGCCAGGTCATGAAGGCCATGTATTCAGAGATCGAGGTATGGAAACAAAGTGAGAACCCTGAACCGGAGCGACTTCTGTATCTGAATAATGAACTGCAGTCATTCACAGACAACATCGGCGCCTGTGAACGTATTAAAAAAACGCCCATTCCTTACTCTTACAACATCTTTCTGAAGAAGGTCATCTTCCTGTACATTTTCACCATGCCCATAGGATTTGCCCAACAATTCAGCTACTGGACCGCCCTTATAGTTCCTCTGCTCTTCTATATTTTTATCAGCATAGAAATGATCGCAGAAGAAATTGAAGACCCCTTCGGTAAAGATGAAAATGACCTGCCTACCGATGCCATCTATGAGACCATCCGGGAAAATGTGGATGAAATCATCGGTCGGTAATTCCGAACATCAATGTGTAGTTCCTTATTTTTATCTGCTATGAAAATGAATAAGCTCTTTACTCTTATAATTATCGGCTCCCTTACTTCCGCTGCATCAGCACAGGAAGGTATGTGGATTCCCTCTCTGCTCGAAACCAATGAAGACGAGATGCATGCCATGGGATTTCAACTGGATGCCGAAGATGTGTATTCGATCAATGAGGGAAGTATGAAGGATGCAGTTCTGATCTTTGGAGGAGGTTGCACCGGAGAGGTCATTTCTGATAAAGGTCTGGTGCTCACCAATCACCATTGCGGATTTGATGCCGTCAATCAGCTGAGCTCCGTAGATCATAATTATCTGCGGGACGGTTACTGGGCCGAAAACATGGCCGGAGAACTTCCCGGCCCCGGCCTGAAGGTCACCTTCATCGTCAGGATGGAAGATGTGACCAGCAGTATTCTGAAAGGACTGGATCCATCCGCCAACAACGCTGTGATCATCCAGCAACGTTCAGATTCCATTCTCGTGGCTGCCACCAAAGACTCCCATTATGGCGGATATGTTCGTCCGTTCTACTATGGTAATCAGTACTTCTTATTTGTTACCGAGGAGTTCACAGACATCCGGTTGGTGGGCGTTCCCCCTCGTTCAGTTGGAGAGTTCGGTGGGGAAACTGACAACTGGATATGGCCCAGACATACGGGCGATTTCAGTATCTGGCGCATCTATGCCGGTCCTGATAATAAACCAGCAGCCTATTCGCCCGATAACAAACCCTTCGTTCCGAGGTACCACTTTCCTGTCAGCCTGGCAGGTGCCAAAGAAGGCGATTTCACCATGGTCTTCGGCTTTCCCGGCCGCACCCAGGAGTACCTGCCCGCTGCAGCTGTAGAACTCATTATGAACGAACAGAATCCCAACAGGGTAGCACTTCGCGAACTGCGTATCCGTACCGCTGAATCCTTTATGCACGGCAACGATACCATCACCCTCATGTATGCCAGTAAGGTCAAAAGCCTGGCCAATGCCTACAAGAAATGGCAGGGCGAAACACTCGGCCTCACTGCCAATAACGCTATTGATAAAAAGCTGGAATTTGAATACCGCTTCGACGACTGGTGCTCCACGCCTGCCGGAAAACCGTATGCAGGTGTAACTGATGAATTGGACAGTTTGTATCGTGCCCTCAATGCTTACACCGGTTTTCTGGATCATACCATTGAAGGAGCGCTCGGTGTGGAAGCTATTCGTTTTGCGAGAAGTTTTCGCGGACTTGCCACGAGACTGAATGAAGAAGAACCTGATAAGGATCGCATAGCTCAGGCTATTGACGACATGCGGAATACTGCAGCATCGCACTTCTCCAATTATTACCATCCTATCGATGAGGCTGTTTTTCCACTGTTGATGAAGAGGGTGTATGAACAGGTGGATACCGCATTGCTGCCAGACTATTTCCTGGAACAGATAGTCAGGTATAAAGGAGATTTTGTTACCTGGGCTGAATCTTTGTGGAACAGCAGTGCCCTGGTAAGTCTGGAGGGAACAAATAATCTTTTAGACCGGATCGCTAAAGGTGAAAAAGATGCATTGGCCAACGATCCTGTGTACATGTTATATGATGCTTTCCTGCAGCAGTACCTGTTGACAAACAATCACTCTGTTCAACCTCTGCAGGAGGCCATCGACAGAAAAATGCAGTTGTATATGGCCGGCATCATGGCCAGCGGACTTAAAGACAGGCTCTATCCAGATGCCAACTCGACCCTGCGGGTGGCCTACGGACAAGTGAATGGTTATACTCCCCGAAATGGTGTGTACTATAAGCCTTATACAACACATGAAGGCATCCTGGAAAAGTATAAGGACGGCGATGAAGAATTCGATGTGCCTGACCAGTTGCTTGCATTACTACAGGGCAATGACTTCGGTCGCTATGCGGATGCCAACGGCGATCTGCCTGTAGCTTTCCTGGCCAGCAACCACACTACCGGAGGTAACTCCGGAAGTCCGGTACTGAATGCCAATGGCGAACTGATAGGCACCAACTTTGACCGGGTGTGGGAAGGCACTATGAGTGATATCATGTATGACTTCGACCGTTGCAGGAACATCAGCGTGGACATTCGTTATACCATGTTCATCACAGAATACCTGGGTGGCGCTAGGTGGGTGATCGATGAGATCCTGCAGACAAAATGATCCTGTAAACCAAGGTCGATATGAAGGCAATTCCTGTCAGTATCCTTATCCTGTTGTCAGCTGCATGGACAAGCCAGCTTTTTTCACAGGAAGTGATCATTTGTCCCGATCAGCCGATCCCTCCGGGATGGGTGGTGATAGACGTGGAAACCTGCGCAGGTTGCTGTACCCCCGGACAACTTGATTACAGACCTGTCATCCGAAAAGTGGATACGCTGGCACCGGAAACGGAACTGACCGTTTGTCCGCAGCCGATGCCGGATGGTTGGGTCATCACAGACTATAAAACCTGTGCCGGTTGCTGCGGTCAGCCGGGGCAACTGGTGTATCAGCCGGTCATCAAAAAAACCGATCACCTGCCTGCCGGTACAGAATTGACTGTTTGCCCGCAAACGCTTCCCTGGGGTTGGGTCATTACTGATATGACGAGTTGTGCCGGCTGTTGCGCACAGCCAGGGCAACTTGTCTATCAGCCCGAGATCACCCGCATCGACCTGTATCCGTTAGGCACCAGGGTGGAGATATGCCCCGATCAGGACATTCCCCCCGGGTGGGTAGTAGTAAAGACCAGTACCTGCGCTGGCTGCTGCGGTCAACCAGGTAAACTGGTATACCGACAGGTCATTGAAAAGATAGAAGAAATCAGACCGGTATACAGGTTACGGTATTTCAAACCTGAGCAACAGGATTAACCTGTTTATCTGATATATTGAAATTATCATATCTAAATAAATGGCATCACATGCCGTTGCTGTAGTGATGTCTTTTGCTGTTATGGATTCAGTATTTCAATCGACGCAGGTGTCAGAAGAATAGCTACCCGGTTGCCATATTGATACACACCACCTCCTACAATATATGCAGGTGGATCAGCCACCACCGGATGCATATCAGCCCAGGCACCGGTGTGGTTTGGCGGAGTGTTGTCTATGGTCAGACTGGATGAGGGTGATCCTGCACCTGCATCATCCGGAAACCATGCCGTATCAGCCGCTCGTGTACTGAGCTTAATATCTTCCGTATTTACATCGCCCAAGAGTTTTGTCGCCTTCAGCTTGATTCCAACCACATTGTTGATACAATAAATTTTGATCCCTGTTGCCACATAATCATCCGGCAAATCGATGTAGTCGGTATTCCAGCGAATCCCTTTTGGGGCTTCAAAAAATCCATCGGGGTCATTTTTACCTGGTATGTCCCAGTTATGGGGACCTGCCACAGATGGGAGGCCATTGACAATTGAGCCTGCCTCAACAGGTACTGCCAGGTTTGTTGCGATCTCCGCCTGTGAGGCCTGAACAGCAAGCCGGTTTCCAAACTTTATAAACTGTGCTCCTATCAACACACATCCTTCCTGCACTTCGATCTTTTCGCAATGGATGAATCCGCCATCGGAAATATCAGCGAACAACCATGCATCTTCCGGCCATTTATCCCCCCACTCAAATGTCTTTATAGACTTCTGGGAAACATTGTTTCTAATAGTTGGGAATAACAGGTTTGCCGTTTTAACCTGTCCTGCCCACCTTGATTCATACTCTTTTTTAAAATTGTTGATGCTGACGGAATTGTTGATGGCATTCAGAATATTTTGTTTCTGATTTTCATTGATATCAGCGGGCCAGTCGTTGTTCTCGATCATATCCTTCAGCCTGCTTAACTGTGACCGTGTGAGGCTACTCAATACCGGATTGCTCTGTCTTTCTACATAATTCTGGGCAGCCTGCAAAACAGCATAGCCCTTGAACTGAACATACTGAAGGTCCAATAGGATCAATTCAAGACTTTGGAGCAATGACCTGCCAGGCAGATGCCATTGGGCGTTATTGGTCTTAAACTCTTCTAACAGAGATTTACCGTAAGTTCCTGAGCCGTCAACGATTATCCTGTTTAAAAGGAACAGGTTGTAATCCATAGAATTCGACCCGGTTCCTGTAACAGATCTGATGAAATTCTGAATCTTTGATGCCTTTGCTGCAGAACTGCTCCATACATAGGTCTTATCGATCAACTGGTGAAAAACTGACCAGTTATAGTCTATATATGCAAGAATGGGTCTTAGATCGTTGGAGAGATCCATCCACCTGACCTCACTAATAAGATCATCAAGCTTTGACTGTAACAGTTCCTGGCCCCGATTCAGCTGATCCAGTTTGGAATATATCTCATCATATGGATCGCTTGCATTGGCGTCTAATAGCACTTCATCTATAATGCCATAAACATCAAGACTGATCCCGGCTGCCTCGAGTTCAGTGCTGGCTGCATTTGCAGCCATACTTAATTTGCCCATTTGTGTTTTTTGTTTAGATTCTAAAGATATTAACTAAGAAGTATAAAATGCAAAATGGATGCAGCCTGCATGACCCTGAATCTTTTTGTACTACAATATTTACATTAAGCATAATGCGATATGCTTTTTCAGCTATCCGGACCTGCATGCCATATCAGATCGTCAAATAGGCCTTCTGAATTAGTTTATTTTGAATTGACCATACAGCATATAAAAAGGAAAGCCGCCGGACATCCGGCGGCTTTCTCTATGTATCTATTTTCAAAGTATATCACCAGATCTTCGCCATCTCCGGCGTATCCTTATACAGGTCATCGCCCGGCTTCACACCAAACGCCTGATAGAATTCCGGCATATTGGCCAGGGTACCATTCACACGATATTCACCCGGGCTGTGCGGGTTGGTCAGCAGCTGCTGACGCATAGCCTGATCAGTATAGGAGCTGGCCCATATGCGACCAAAACCCAGGAAGAAACGCTGGTCTGGTGTAAAACCATCTATCGGTTCAGTTGACTTACCTTCTTCGGTCATCTTGAATGCATAGTAGGCGATGGTCAGGCCACCAAAGTCGGCGATGTTCTCACCCAATGTCAGGTTGCCGTTGATACACTGACCATCGGTCGGACAGAAATTACCGAACTGGCTGACCACCACATCTGCTTTGTTGCGGAAGAGGCTGTCGTCACCATCGGTCCACCACTGCACTAGGTTTCCGTTGGCATCGTACTGGCGACCCTGATCGTCGAAGCCATGGGTGATCTCATGTCCGATCACCGCACCGATACCTCCGTAGTTCAGGGCATCATCTGCATTCGGATCGAAGAACGGCGGCTGCAGGATGGCTGCCGGGAATACGATCTCGTTGTTACTTGGATTGTAGTAGGCGTTCACCGTTTGCGGGGTCATTCCCCACTCTGTCTTATCAACCGGCTGACCGATCTTATCATAGTTGCGCTGTGCTTCAAACTCCATACTGCGCATCACATTCAACACATAGGCACCGCGATCAATGTCCAGCTTGGCATAATCACGCCATTTATCAGGATAACCGATCTTCACTGTGAAGCTGTTCAGTTTCTCCTGTGCCTTAGCCTTGGTATCGGCACTCATCCAGTCGAGTCCGTCAATACGAACCTTCATACTGGCACGGAGATCGTCCACCATTTTGATCATACGCTCTTTGCTTTCCGGAGAAAATGCAAGTTTCACATACTCCTGGCCCAGCGCTTCACCCAGCGTGAAGTTGGCAGTTTCCACCACTCGCTTCCATCTTGGTTTCATTTCCTGTACACCCCGCATTTTTGCCTGGTAGAAATCAAAATTTTCCTGAACGAAATCGTCGCTCAGGTATTCTGACACATTATTTACAAGGTGATAGCTCATGAATGTTTTCCAGTCATCCATCGGAACAGACTTGATCATACCGTTCAGAGCGGTCATGAAATCAGGCTGAGATACCAGCACACTATCCATGGAAGGGGTACCCAGTTTGCTGAAGAAAGTGTTCCAGTCCATGTTCGGGCACATCGCAGACAGATCTGCCAGGCTCATTTTATGATAGGTGGCGTGTGGATCACGCATGGTCACACGGTCCATGGAAGCACCTGCAAGCTTTTCTTCCATCGCATAGATGGACCTGGCTTCTTTTTCTGCCATGGCTTCATCCCTGCCCATCAGCACCAGCGTATTGACGATATGCTGTTTGTAGGCCGCACGATTCTCAGCACTCTGCGCATCATCTCTGAAATAATCATCACGGTCGGGAAGTCCCAGTCCGCCCTGCCAGAAATTCAGCACCTGCTCAGCACTGTTCTTGTCATCCTGACCTACCCAGGTCACGAAGGGTACTCCGGTAAATATCCGGTTCATCCAGGCAGAAGTGGCCGCAAAATCTTCCGGACCGCTCATGCCGTTGATCATATCAAAATACGGTTGCAAGGCACTTGCCCCCTGCGCATTGATAGAGGCTGAGTCCATTCCGCTGAAATAGAAATCACCCACCTTCTGTTCATTGCTGCCTTTGGCCGCATTGGAAGTGGATGCTTTTTCCATGACATCTTTGAGTGTATTCAACGCCTGCTCATTCAGTTTGTCGAAAGTAGCATAGCGGCTTCTGTCGCCAGGGATCGGATTCTCTGCGATCCACTTGGCGTTCACAAAACGAAAGAAGTCATTCGTCGGGCTGTAGCTCGAGTCGAGGGTGGACGGATCAAAGGCCTCGCGATAGGATACTTCCTTGTTGGATGTACAGGAAGCCAGCGCAGCCAGGATCACCACCGATGATAGGATTCTGATGGTCATTGGTTTCAAATTATCCCACAAAAATACGGCTCTGGCAGCGGGATGCCGGTTAAAGGTTGTTAAGGCTCAGAGGCTGATACTCTCGCCCAGCATGGCAATATGGACGTCGTTATAGCCTTCCGAAAGCAGCTTCCCTCTGAATGACTCCAGGGCATCATCATCGCCGTGTACCAGAAACAGTTTGCGAAGTTTGTCCTTCTGCTGAGAACGCAGATAATGGATCATCTCCTGGTAGTCACCATGCGCACTGAAACTATCCATGATCTCAATACGTGCGTTGACCTGTAATTCCTGCCCGAACAGGCGAATGGTCTTCACTCTGCTGCGAAGTGCACCGCCGGTAGTTCCGGGGCCTGCATAACCAACAATAAGTATGGTGTTTTCAGGATGTTCTATATTGTTGAACAGGTGATGCCTGATCCGTCCGGCGTTCATCATACCGGAAGCGGAAATGATGATACAGGCTTTTTTATTGTTGAGCGATTTACTTTCATCCACAGAACGAACATATCTGAGTTTTTCAAATCCAAATGGATTCGGATCCCTGATCATATATCGCAGCAACTCCTTGTCAAAGCACTCCGGATGCTGCTCAAAGATGGCAGTGGCATTGACCGCCAGGGGCGAATCCACGTACACCGGAATATCAGGCAGCCTGCCTTCCGTTTGAAGCTGGTCCAGCATATAGACGATCTCCTGGGTTCTACCTACACTGAATGCTGGTATGATCAGTTTGCCTTTCTGTACCACGCAGGTCTGTTGAATGATCTCCAGCAGGTGCTCTCTTTCCTTAGGCGCTTCATCATGCAGCCGGTTGCCATAAGTGCTTTCACAGATCAGGTAATCACAGGGAGGCATGGGATCGGGGTCGCGGAGTATGGGCCGCTCGGGTCTGCCAATATCAGCCGTAAACCCCAGGTAGGTGGTCTTGAGGCCTTCGCGGTGAATTCGCAGTGTTACGGAAGCACTGCCAAGAATATGACCGCTGTCTTTGAACAGCACTTCCACATCAGGATGTACATGGAACCAGTGATCATAGCCCACCATTCTGAACAACTCCATGGTTTTGGTTACGTCTTCTACATTATAGAGGGGTTCTTCCTTATGCTCCTCCTCCATTTTCCGGTTGGTAAAATCTGATTCCCTTTCCTGAATATGCGCACTATCCAGCAGAAGTATTGCGGTGAGGTCGCGGGTTGCCGGAGTGGCATAGATCTTTCCCTGAAATCCCTCTTTGACCAGCCTGGGAAGCTTACCCGAATGATCGATATGCGCATGTGATAAAATGACCAGATCGATATCGCCTGGTTTAAAGAAGAAATGCCGATTGAAATTTTCATATGCTTCTTCCCTGCCCTGATATAATCCGCAATCCAGCAGAATGCGAAACCCATCATCCAGGGTCAGCAAATGAGAACTACCTGTCACCGTACCGGCCGCTCCACAAAATTTGATGTTCATTTGATGATCGTTGTTCGTTATGCGTTTTTCGTTATTCGTTGTTCGTTATTCGTTCCTCCCCGCTCCCGCTCCCACTCCCACTCCCACTCCTCACTCCCACTCTCACTCTCACTCTCACTCTCACTCTCACTCCCACACCTCACTCCCACTCCCACTCTCACTCCCACTCCCACTCCCACTCCCACTCTCACTCCCACTCCCACTCCTCACTCCCACTCCTCACTCTCACTCCCACTCCTCACTCTCACTCCCACTCCTCACTCTCACTCCCACTCTCACTCCCACTCCCACTCTCACTCCCACTCCTCACTGCTGATTCATACTT
>ERZ795053.1806-NODE-1806-length-26626-cov-13.198224_pt1 | contig 26626 bp, 24 predicted proteins | sample MGYA00375137_ERZ795053 | MGnify/ENA primary metagenome ERZ795053 (study PRJEB30182, sample SAMN05720284) | activated sludge metagenome | isolation source: Anaerobic digester | place: Hong Kong | collected 2014-12-17 ...
ATTTCAATTTTTTTATATTATTAATCATATTTTTAGGCATTTTCCATTTTACCTTTTTGCATACCTTTGCAGAAAAATTTACCTATGACATACGTAACAAAGGAAAAACTATTCAGCAAAGAGTGGTTTAAAGCCTATTTTCTAATCACTATTGGAGCGTTTATTTTAGCAGCCGGTTTTGTTCTGTTTATCGACCCACACAAAATTGCGCCGGGCGGGGTGTATGGTATTGGAATTATTGTCCACTACTTAACTAAAGGCTTGTTTTCATGGGCTCCGGAAGGATTTCCTATTGGTACCGTTGGTTTAATACTTAATGTACCGCTAACTATTATAGGAATCAAAATTTTAGGCCCACGCTTTGGAGTAAAAACCGTTGTCGGTTTTATTCTCTCATCAGTATTCATCGACTTGCTTCACATGCTTCTGGGTTATCACCCATTAGTTGATGATATGCTTCTTTCATCAATTTTTGGTGGAGTTCTTATCGGTTTTGGGTTGGGATTAATTTTTAAATCGAAGGCAACCAGCGGTGGTTCCGATATCATTGCAATGATTATTGCTAAATACACCCGATTGCCATTAGGACAACTTATGATTATAGTTGATTCGACTATTGTTTTGCTTGCTCTTGTCGCTTTCCATGACTGGAAAATTCCCTTGTACTCTTGGGTTGTAATTTACATAACCGGCAAAGTAATTGATTTAACAATTCAGGGAATAAGTTACGACAAAGCACTCTTTATCATTACGGATAAATACGAAGAGGTTAAAAACAAAATTATTAACGATTTAGAACGCGGAGGAACTGTAATTAACGTAAAAGGCATGTACACAAATGCTGAGAAAAAAATGATTTTTACTAACGTATCGAGACGCGAAGTACAAATAATAAAAGATTATATAAACGCTATTGATCCCAAAGCGTTTATCACCGTAATTGATGCAAACGAAATACTTGGAAACGGATTTAAAACAATTTCCGAAACAATGTAATGTCAAAGAGTCCTCCTATTTTGAGGACTTTTTCATTAAAATTTTACATAAAATACTATTTGTGTAGAATTATTCTAAAAGGGTTATTTTTGTCCAAATAACCGTTTTTAAATGCAAAGTGGAATTATCCTAAAAACAACAGGCAGTCACTATAAAGTGAAATTAGGCAACGGAAGTATAATAGATACTTCTATTAGGGGAAAATTGCGGCTTAAGGGAATAAAAACGACTAACCCCGTAACTGTTGGCGATATTGTAGATGTGGAAATACAAAACGATGGTTCGGGAATCATTATAAATATTCATCCCAGAAAAAACTATATAATTCGTAAATCATCGAACCTATCACGAGAAGCCCACATTATTGCTGCAAATATCGATCAAACTTTATTAATTGTTACCGTCACACAACCTTTAACGCAGTTTGCCTTTATCGACAGGTACTTGGTAACCGCAGAGGCCTACTCAATTCCTACAATCTTAGTATTTAACAAAACAGACCTTATAAACGATTCGCTTAAACCGATACTCGACGAATATATCCACATCTATGAAAGTATCGGGTATAAATGTGTTCAAGTTTCTGGTATTAACGGATTAAACATAAATATACTTAAAGATTTAATTAAAAATAAAATCAGCCTAATATCCGGAAATTCGGGCGTTGGAAAATCTACGTTGATTAACGCGGTAGAACCTTCGCTTAATCTTAAAGTTGATGAAATTTCGAAGGCACACCTACTCGGAAAACACACGACGACCTTTAGCGAAATGTTTGAACTAAGTTTTGGCGGTTATATTATTGATACTCCGGGAATAAAAGGTTTTGGCTTGATTGATATTGATAAAAACGAACTCTATCACTTTTTCCCCGAAATATTTAAATTTTCGAAAGGATGTAAGTTTTATAACTGCACACATATTCACGAACCCGGATGTGCGGTTATTGATGCCGTTAATCGGGGTGAAATAAGTGCATCACGCTATATAAACTACGTTAACATTTATAACGATGATAATGAAAAGTATAGATAATATCAATTAACGCAAACCAAAATGAAATCACACGAAATTGACTACAAAATTATAGGAGAATCCATTCAACTGGTAGAAGTTGAACTAGACCCAATGGAAACGGTAATAGCAGAGGCTGGTGCAATGGTTTACATGGAAGATGGCATACTATTCGAAACAAAAATGGGCGATGGTTCCGAACCTAATTCCAGTTTAATGGGAAAACTATTCTCGGCAGGAGCCCGTTTGTTAACAGGGGAATCCTTGTTTATTACACATTTCACTAATATGGGTAATGCTAAAAAACGCATTGCTTTTTCGGCTCCTTATCCCGGAACTATAATTCCCCTTGATTTAAATAAATTAGGGGGTACGCTAATTGTACAAAAAGATGGCTTTTTGTGTGCAGCCCTTGGAACTAAAATTTCAGTACAGTTCAACAAAAAACTAGGGGCTGGATTTTTTGGTGGCGAAGGATTTATACTCCAACGTTTAGAGGGCGATGGGCTCGCGTTCGTTCATGCAGGAGGAACTGTTATCGAAAAGCAATTAAACAACGAAACACTACGAATAGATACAGGATGTATTGTTGCTTACGAACCAAGCATCAACTTCAACATTGAAACTTCCGGCAGTTTGAAAAGCATGATTTTTGGTGGCGAAGGATTATTTTTGGCAACACTAAGCGGAACTGGGCGAATTTGGTTACAATCGATGCCTATAAGTAAACTAATCTCGGCAATTGCTCCTACAGGAAAAAACAGAGGAAAAGAGAGTAGTTCAATCCTCGGAAACTTTCTTGAGGACTAACTCAAGATAACAATTATAATATTGAATTTTTTTCTGTGAAACGCCAAGCAATAAAAATTGTTAATGTAATAATCCCTGTTATGCTTGAAAAAAGCATATTCCATGAGTAATAATTTTTTCTAGTTTTTACCGAGACAGATAGAATCGCTATTAACCACTATACGTACAGATTGAAAAACAAAAACCCCTTCAATAAACCTTGGAGGGATTTTTTATTGTAAATGTTCAAAAATTTTTGAAACAAAAAATCAACTAAACACTAGTTACTTACTAACGTTCCCGGATTCACACAAATAACCGGAATTTTCGCATTGTTGGCAATTATATACTGTTCTTGTGCCCCAAAAACATAGTCGGTTAAATCAAGATTTGGCTTGGTCATTACTAAAATCAAATCCGCTTCAATATCTCGCGCCAAGTTTATAACCTCCTCCTGAAAACTTTTACTCTTAGCTGCATTGTGCAATTCCCACTCTAATCCGTAACTTTCAATGTGCATTTTAGCAAACGCTATGTTATTGTTAATTTTTTTCTGCACACCCGAATCAAAAGCGTTAGGAATAATTATATGTATTTTAGATTGATACTGTATGGCAATTTTTATGGCCCATTGTATTTTTTCTTTTTCTTCATCTCTAAAATCAACAGGCATTACAATGTGCTCGAAAACTTTTTCGCAAGTTGGGCCATCCTGAACTACTAAAAATGGAACATCGGAACCAGCAATGACCTTTAGTGCCCAACTTCCCGTTAATTTTTGCACTCCTTTTATGCCATGGGTTCCCATAATTACCATATCGGCTTGTTGCTCACTAGCATATTCACTAACCGAATCGAACAGATTCCCCTCCAATATTTTTGCTTTAACTTCAACGGAATAAGTTTCCTTAATTCTAGATTGGTCCTCTTTTAACTTTTCCGTTGCTTCCTGATCGGTTATTTTCGACGATTTTGAAAACAACCCGCCTCCCGTTTGCAAAACATGTACCAACTCGATTTTAACAGAACTTTTGGCAAGTTTAGCAAGTTTTACCGCATACTTTAGTGCGTTTTCGGCAACAGGTGTAAAATCCCACGGGATAATGAATAACATTTCCTTGGTTTCCATCTTTAATTAATTTGGTAGTAATTAAGCAAATAAATTTAAGAAAGAAATTTAAATAACCTTACTTTATTCTTCAAATTTTATCGAGACGTAAAATATTCTTTACGAATCTCGTCCTACCAATTTCTGTAAAATCGTGTTAAGTACCTTTTTTCGACCATTTTCGGGACTTAGGTCTTCAAGAGCCTTTTGAGCCAAACTAAAATGGTAATTTACTTTTTGTTCAATAATAGACTTAACATCAACTTTATCGTAATAATTTTTAATAACGCTAATTTTTCTATCTCTATCTATTTTTTTATCATTAAAAACGCTCCAAAATTCATTCAACTCTTCTTCCGATAAGTGTTTTACCATTTCGATAACCAGCATCGTTTTTTTACAAGCTATAATATCTCCACCTATCGATTTCCCGAATATTGCTTCGTCCCCATAAATGTCCAATAAATCATCTTGCAATTGAAAGGCCAACCCCATGTTGGTTCCAAATTTTCCAACTAGTTCTATATCTTTATTAGAAGCATCGCCCATTACAGCACCTATTTGCAATGCGCCTTTAAGTAAAACAGCTGTTTTTAGTTCTATCATTCGCATATAGTCCTCGGACGAAACTGTCAACTTGCTTTCAAAATCCATATCGTATTGCTGCCCTTCGCAAACGCCTAAGGCAACATTGTTGAAAATGTTTAAAACCGGAGTAAGATAAATAGCAGGAGTTTGTGTAAGTAACCTGTATGCTAATATTGTCATGGCATCGCCGGAAAGAATTGCGGTATTGTCATTCCATTTTTTATGAATAGTTACTTGTCCTCGACGAATATCGGCATTATCCATAATATCGTCGTGAACAAGTGTAAAATTATGAAAGACCTCAACTGCCAATGCGGGTTTAATGGCATTTTCAATGTTATCCGAAAAAACATTACATGCCGCTAATGCTAATGTAGGACGAAGGCGCTTCCCGCCAATACCCAAAATATACGAAATTGGCTCGTAAAGATTTCCCGGCTCTTTAGGTAAACTATATTGAGATATTGCTTGTGCGACTATTTCTGTTAACTCCTGAAACGAATACATACTAGTGCATTTTCTCTATTTCTTCATCTTCTTCAAAACCTGTAGCCAATTCCATTGATGGCTCATCGCGCTTAACCCTGATTTTAACCCTACGGTCCCATCCCAATATCACTGAAGGTAAAACAAAAAGGTTTGCCAACACTGCAAACAGCAAGGTTAGCGATACCAAAAAGCCAAGTGCTTGTGTTCCTCCAAATCTAGATGCGGTAAACACACCAAAACCAAACAAAAGAACAAGCGACGTGTATATCATACTTATGCCTGTTTCTCTAATGGCATAGACAACGGATTCCTTAACATTCCCCGCAGTTCTAAGCAATTCCTGTCTGTATTTTGCCAAGAAATGTATTGAATTATCAACGGCAATACCAAATGCTATACTAAATACAATAACAGTACTTGGCTTAAGATTTATAGATAAAAATCCCATTGTTGCCGCCGTTAAAATAAGCGGTATCATATTTATTGAAACGGCAAAAATAACCATGCGCGGTTTTCGGAAAAGCCAAGCAATGGTTAACGAAATGGTTATTATCGCCAAAATTAAACTGGTTAGCAAACTATGTACCAAGTAGTCTATGCCTTTAGTAACAACTACGCTTCCTCCCGATATGCTAACATCTTTCGCCTGCTGGTAAAAAACAGAATCCACATCGCTTCGAATGCTATCAATTAGCCTATTCATTTTCCGAGAGCCAATATCGGCCACGTTATAAACAATTCGGACATACTGCCCGGTAGAATCCACCAATTTGGCTATTAAATCGCTACCGCCAATGCTCCTTGGCATATACAATAGTATAAATCCCCGCTCGAATGGTCCCGGAATTTTATACTGCTTTTCGTTTCCATTGTAGTACGCTTGTCGTGCAAACTTGGCAAATTCAGCAATTGATAATGGTTTAGACAACACATCGAATTTCTTCAATCTATCCTGCAAACTATTTATCTTACTAATTGAAGAAACATCCATATAGCCATTTGCTTTTCCAGTGTTATATACCACTTCGAGCGGCATAACTCCACTAAAGTGTTTTTCGAAGTACTTCAAATCTTTTAAAACAATATGATTCTGGGGAATGTCATCAACCATGTAGCCGTTCGCTTTAATAAGCGAAACACCTATTAAACCAACAAAAACAATTATCCCTGTTGAAATAAAAACCCACTTCCTATTATATAGAGAGGTAAGCACAATTTTAGTTATAGCCGCCTTAAACGAACTCCTTGATAAATGGTGTAAATGCCTACTATCGGGAGCACTCAAGAAACTAAAAAGAATGGGAATTAACGTAATTGAAATCAAAAATATACCTATAACATTAATAGATGCAACAACGCCAAACTCTCTTAATATTTGTGTTTTAGTTACAATAAACGTTGCAAAACCCGCAGCCGTAGTTAAATTGGTAAGAAATGTTGCACTTCCTATTCTTATAACAATTCTGTAAAGCGCCTTAATCTTATTTCCATGATGATTATACTCGTAATGGAACTTGTTTATTAAGTAAATACAATTGGGAACACCGATAATAATAAGTAAAGGAGGAACAACCGCGGTAAGCAAGGTAAGATCGTAACCAAACAACGATAAAGTTCCCAGAGACCATACAACCGCTATACCAACCACGGTCATTGATATTAATACAATCTTAAACGACCGAAATAGCAGTAAAAGAATTATGGATGTTACTAAAATTGCCAATGCTACAAAAAGGAACATTTCGGTTTTTATCATTTCCCCAACAGTAACCCTTATATAAGGAAGTCCAGAATAATGAAGTTGATTACCTGTTTTTACCTCGTAATCCTCGCATAAATGCTTAATATTTTTTACCAACTTAACCCGAATCTTTTGGGTTAACATTACCCTGTCAAGACCTATAAGCATAAGATAGGTATGCGTATCGGCATTGTAAATTAAACCATTATAAAAAGGAAGATGCCCGTAAATGCTGGCAATAGAATCTAACTTTTCTTGGTTTGAAGGTATGGTGTCGGATAGAATTTTCTTGAAATCGAACTTACGAGTTTCGTTATTCTTAACTAGGTTAACTGCATCGGAAAGAGAAAAAACATGAACAACACCTTTAACAGTTCTAAGTGTGTCTTCCAACGTATTCCACGCACTAAGATTTCCCTTATCAAAAAACATTGAATCGGTAACGCCAATTACCATAATGTTTTCCGATCGGCTGAAAATTTTCTCGAAATACTTATTCTTTAAAAGAGTGCTGTCGTCCTTTGGAAGTAATGGCGCTGGCTTGTACGATAAACGAACATCCAACGCTTTATAACCCATAAACAATGTAAAAACAATTAAAACACCCAAGACCGAGCATCTGTGCCTTAAAATAAACTTCGCCGCGTAATGAAACATTTCTTCTAATTTGAAAGTAGCGAATATATATCATATTGAATATATTTCATAATAAATATTTGGCATTTTGAATTTAAACCAAGCAATCAATCTGTTTGGTAGGTTTAAATGAAATAGTTTATTTTGCACATTAGCAAAATATGTAGCAAAATGGAATACAACTTCTGGAATTTACTAGAATTAATTGGCTCGTTAGGATTGTTTCTTTATGGAATGAAGACGATGAGCGAATCGCTCCAAAAGGCAGCCGGAGATAAAATGCGCAACATTCTGGCCACCATGACATCAAATCGTTTCATGGGAATAGTTACAGGGTTACTAGTTACAACAGCCATACAGTCATCATCGGCGACTACCGTTATGGTAGTAAGTTTTGTAAATGCTGGCCTCCTAAACTTAGTACAAGCTATTGGAGTTATCATGGGCGCAAATATTGGTACAACATTTACCGCTTGGATGATTTCTCTTTTAGGTTTTAAGTTTAGTATTACCATAATTGCCATACCTCTTATTGGTATTGCATTTCCAATGCTGTTTTCCAGAAAGTCGTCCGTTAAATTTTGGGGGGAATTTATAATTGGATTTTCACTTCTGTTTATAGGTTTAGATTACTTGAAAAATTCCGTACCCAGAATTGATCAAAATCCAGAAATGTTTCATTTCCTATCCAATTACACAAATATGGGCTTTGGCTCGGTTTTAATCTTTTTGCTTTTAGGTACGATCCTCACCATTGTAATACAATCGTCGAGTGCAACAATGGCGCTTACGTTGGTTATGTGTAACCAAGGTTGGATTTCGTATGAACTAGGAGCGGCAATGGTACTTGGAGAAAATATTGGTACAACAATTACTGCGAATCTTGCTGCTATAATTGGCAACGTTTCAGCTAAAAGAGCGGCAAGGGCACACTTAATATTCAATCTAATTGGCGTTATTTGGATGCTTATAGTTTTCTTTCCCTTTACAGAAACTATTGCTCACTTAATGGAACATTATACTGGAGCTTCGCCGGAAACTAATCCTGACAGCATTCCAATTGCACTAAGTATTTTCCATAGTACTTTCAACTTCATTAATACCGGGGTATTGGTATGGTTTACCCCCATTATCGTTAAAATGGTTACTTGGATAGTTCCTAGTAAGAAAGATGAGGATGAAGACTTTAAATTAGTTCACATTAACTTAGGTTTAATGTCAACAGCAGAGTTATCTATTGTGCAAGCACATAAAGAAATTATTACATACGAAAACCGGGTACATAGAATGTTTGGATTTGTGTGCACCTTATTTTCGGAAACTAACGATAAGGATTTTGAAAATCTTTATCAACGTATTGAAAAATACGAAACTATTAGTGACAGGGTTGAAGTAGAAATTGCAACGTACCTGAATAAGGTTTCGACCTACGAGTTAAGCGACGAAAGTTCAAAAAAACTTCAGGCAATGTTTCGTATTATTAGCGAAATAGAATCGGTTGCCGATAGCAATGCTCATTTGGCTAGGGCGCTAAAGCGTAAGCGTGAACAAAAAGTTTGGTTTAACCAGGAAATCAGGGATAACATGAATAAAATGTTCGAGTTATTGGAAGAGGCTTACTTTTTAATGAAAACAAATCTTGAGCAAGCTCAACGAACTATTCATATTAATCTTGGTCCTGTTTACGAAATTGAGCAAAAAATTAACGATTACCGGAACTATCTCAAAGAAGAACACATTAAAAGCATCGAAGCCAATAAGTATAAATACCAAGCCGGAGTTATTTATAGCGATTTATTTAATGAGGCAGAAAAAATGGGCGACTATATAATTAACGTTTCCGAGGCAATTGCAGAAGTAGAAAAACCGGTTAAAATTAAAAAAGCATAAAAAGGGACTTTTTAAGCCCCTTTTTTTATTGCTTAAGGGCATCCGCCCCTGAAACAATTTCAGTAATTTCGTTTGTAATGGCTGCTTGCCTTGCTTTATTATAATCGATAACCAAATCACTATACAATGAGGATGCGTTTTCTGTAGCCTGATGCATTGCTGTCATTCTTGCACCATGCTCAGAAGTAGAACTTTCCAGAATACTGGCATAAAACCTATTCAAAATATAGTATGGTAATAGCCTATTAATAAAATGATAAGGATCGGGTTCAATAATCGGTTCAATGTTACTTTTTTTCGACAACAAAGGCTTTACAACCGGCAATAACGTTTCGACTGTTTGTTCTTGTGTTGCAGTATTTTTAAACTTATTAAAGACCAACTCTACCTTATCAACCTTTCCGCTTTTGTAATCATCGATAAAACTGTTAACCAATACCTTTGCCTCGGTAACAGATGGTTTATCAATAAGAATATGGCTTGATTTTACAATAGGTAATCCATTCCTTAATATTCCTTCTTCGCCACGTTTGCCAATACAAATAAATGAAATTGTTGCCTTGGAGTAGCCTCTCTTATTTTTGTTATAAACATCTACAGCTTTTTTTACAATATTAGCATTAAAAGCACCACACATGCTGTTATTAGAAGATATAAGAACGATATAAATATTTCTAATATCTTTTCTAAAGCCAATACAACTAGCAGACTTTATTTTACCAGAATCTAAAAAATGGTTTGTAAGACCCTCGATGTTTTCGTAAAAGGGGCGAAACTTAAAAAGACTATTTTGCGCTTTCTTTAGTTTCGCTGCCGAAACCATTTTCATAGCGCTGGTAATTTTTTTTGTAGAGTTTACCGATGCAATTCTTGTTCTTATTTCCTTAAGATTGGCCATAATTTAAAAAATTATGCGTGATGATAATTCTTAGCCACTTCTTCGGCAATAAGGGTTAAAGCATTAGCTATTTCATCGGTAAAAATACCCTTAGCAATTTGCTCCAACTCGTTTTTCAATTTTACTTTACACCTTTCCAAAAAATCATCGGCAAATTCGTTGACCTTCTCTATAGGAACATCCTTTAGCAAGCCCCTTGTTCCACAAAAAATAATAGCAACCTGTAACTCTACAGCTAATGGAGAATACTGCAATTGTTTTAGTAACTCAACATTTTTTGCGCCTTTATCGAGTACTGCAATTGTTGCTGCGTCGAGTTCCGCACCGAACTTTGCAAACGCCTCTAATTCCCTAAACTGAGCCTGGTCGAGTTTTAACGTTCCGGCAACTTTTCGCATTGACTTAATTTGCGCCTTTCCGCCCACACGAGAAACAGAAATTCCCACGTTAATAGCAGGTCGAATTCCACTATTGAACAAGTCGGATTCCAAAAATATTTGACCATCGGTAATAGAAATAACGTTAGTTGGAATATACGCCGAAACATCACCTGCCTGTGTTTCTATTATGGGTAAAGCGGTTAATGAACCACCTCCTTTAACCAAAGGTTTCAACTCAGCAGGCAAATCGTTCATTTTGGCAGCTATTTCATCTGAAGTAATAATTTTCGCAGCCCTTTCCAACAACCTAGAATGCAAATAGAATACATCACCCGGGTAAGCTTCACGTCCTGGTGGGCGCCTCAATAATAGAGAAACTTCCCTGTACGAAACTGCCTGTTTCGACAAATCGTCGTACACCACCAAAGCATGTCTTCCGGTATCACGAAAATACTCTCCAATGGTAGCTCCTGCAAATGGTGCATAGAATTGCATTGCAGCAGGATCCGATGCCGTAGCAACAACAATCGTTGTATAATCCATAGCACCATGATCTTCCAATATTTTTGCAATGCTGGCAATTGTTGAACCTTTCTGTCCAATGGCAACATAAATACAGTAAACAGGGTCGCCTTTTAAATAGTTATTCTTTTGATTAAGAATAGTATCGATGGCTATGGCCGTTTTTCCGGTTTGTCGGTCACCAATTATTAACTCACGCTGTCCTCTTCCAATAGGAATCATGGAATCTATTGCCTTAAGTCCAGTTTGAAGCGGTTCGCTAACCGGTTGACGGAAAATTACTCCCGGAGCTTTTCGCTCAATGGGAAGGTTAATGGTTTTACCCACAATAGCCCCTTTCCCATCGATGGGGTCGCCAATTGTATTGATAACCCTACCTAAAAGGCCTTCGCCAACATTTATAGATGCAATTTCACCTAAACTTCTAACCTTATCGCCTTCCTTAATTTTTTCTGTTGGTCCTAACAATACAATACCAACATTATCTTCTTCAAGGTTTAAAGCAATTCCCTTAACACCCGAATCGAATTCAACAAGTTCGTTCGATTGAATATTGTTTAACCCAAAAACACGGGCAATTCCATCGCCGACTTGAAGTACAAAACCCGACTCTTCGAAACTTGCTTTATGATTTAATCCCTCAAGTTCGCTTTTTATTAGTTCAGAAATTTCCGACGGCTTAATTTCGGCCATAACATATAATTTTATTAACCATTAACCAGCTTCTTTCGAATTTTATTAAGTTGACCCTTAACACTCATATCTAAAACCTTGCCATTAACCATTACTAAAAAACCGCCTATAAGGTCTTCCCTAACTTCAACATTTAACTCTAAATCCGATTTTAACTTTTTTGTAAGTGCTCTTTTCAACGCTTCTTTTTCGGACAAAGAAATTGAAACAGGCGTTTCCACAGTAACATCAACGATACCCTTTTCCTTTAAGTACAACTGCTTAAAAAGCAAAAAGGCATTGTAAACATGCACTCCTCGTTGGTTGTCTATCATTAACTTAATAAACTTTAAGGTATAAGGAGACAAATCGCCTTCCGCAAACTGGTTTAACTTACTTATTTTTTCTTCAGAAGAAATTATAGGACTTTTTAAAAATTCCTCTATATCTCTGTTCACTTTAAAAAATCTAATTATGGTATTACAGTTACGATAAGCAACATCAAGGATGTTTATTTGCTTAGCATATGCAAAAAAACCTTTTGCGTATCGGGTTGCTATACGATTTGTATCCATAATTTTTAGTTACCAGACATTTCTTCTATTAACTTGTTGATTAAATCAACTTGTTGTTCCTTTTTATCCAACTCTTTTCTTATAACTTGCTCCGAAACGTCTATGGCAAGTTGGGCTACCGTATTGTAAAGTTCTTTCTTAGCCGCTTCTTTCTCCTGCCTGATTTGGACCCTTGCCTTATCAATCATTTTTTGATATTCTATCCTAGCCGTTTCTTTAGCTTCAACTATAAGTTTTTCACGAAGCTGACGGGTTTCCTGCAGTTCTTTTTCACGTTCCTGACGGGCCTTTTCGGCTAAAGCACGACCCTCTTCCTGCAAGCGCTCCATCTCCTTTCGTGCCAACTCTGCCTGTTTTAGCGAACGCTCTATACTTTCTTCTCGACTTCGCAAACCTTGCAAAATTGGTTTCCAGGCAAATTTTTTCAAGATGAATAGCAATATCGAAAATGCTAATATCATCCAGAAAACTAAACCATAATCAGGAGTAACCAAGCCCATTTCAAGAAAATTTTAAAAGAACAAAACTAAAACGCATACGATAAGGGCGAAAAAAGCAACCCCCTCGATTAACGCCGCCGACACAATCATGTTTGTTCTTATATCGCCAGCAGCTTCAGGTTGACGGGCAATTGCTTTCAAGGCATTTGCACCAATATTTCCTATACCTATAGCTGCTGCAAGCGCTGCAACACCAGCACCAATTGCAGCACCAAATTTACCTAATGCAAGTCCACCTGCAGCTTGAAGTAAAATCATTAAAGTAGTCATTTTTTTTCGTATTAGTTTAACAATATTTTTAATGATGTTCCGATACGGCCATGCCAATGTAAATAGCAGACAGTAAGGTGAAAACGTATGCTTGAATTAAGGCAACCAACAACTCCAACAATGACATAAAAACGGAAAATACTATTGAAATTGGGGCTATTGTGTATCCCAACCAAACTTTAATTGCACTAAAAATAAATATCAAGCACATAAAAACAATCTGCACCATATGACCTGCCAGCATGTTTGCAAACAAACGAATCATCAACACAAACGGCTTGGTAAAAATTCCAGTAAATTCAACTAGTGGCATAATAGGAATTGGAATCTTTAAAAACCAAGGAACGCCAGAAGCATTTACTATTTCTTTCCAATAATTACGACTAGCGCTAACATTAACAACAAAAAATGTAAACAATGCTAATACCATAGTAACAGCAATATTTCCCGTAACATTTGCTCCTCCAGGGAAAATAGGAATTATGCCAAATAAGTTAGTAAACCAAATAAAAAAGAAAAGGGAAAGCAAAAAAGGCATGTACCTATAGTATTTTTTTTCACCTATTGAAGGTTTAGCAATCTCGTCGCGAACAAAAATGATTATAGGTTCAAATAGATTTTGAATTCCTTTGGGAGCCCGATCAGGATTCTTTTTATACCTATTGGCAACCGTTATAAAAACGAGACAAAGAAGAATGCTCATCATAAGAATAGACAACACATCCTTAGTAATGGAAATATTTAAGGGTAAAGGATTGGCCTCATTGATTTCTCCATTTTTATTGATATTAACTACTTTCCCTTCATATTTTCCTTCTTCCTCTAACTTGAAACTCTTATAGATATGTAAATCGTTATCGAACTTGTTTGACATAAAAACACACAACCCTTCATCCTTACTATAAAGAATCATAGGAAGCGGAATACTTACTTTATGGCCATTAATGGTAACAATATGCCATTCGAAGGAGTCTTGAATGTGTTCAAAAATAAAATTGGCAGGTTTAAATTTACTTGTTTCTTTTTTAGGGCTTTCAATAGAATCAGTTGTAGTTGGAATTCCAAACGCTCCAAAAGGCAGTAAAATCAATAATAATATTTTTATAACCTTATTCATTTTCTACTTGAATTTGCCTTCTTTAATTCGACCACATCTAAAGTTAACAGAACAAAATACGAAACTATGTACAAAATTAAAATTGGATAAAGCCATTTTTTTAATGAAAGTAAAAGTATAATAAGAACTATAACATTAACAAATAACCGTAAAAAACTAACTATTGAATATTTACGAAAAAAAGTTGAAGAATCGACTTCGTTCATATTTTTTAGTTTATTAATATATATCAACTTGATAAATAAAGGAATAAAGGGTATTGTTAAAAGTACAAAACTAAACCATTCCCTAAAAAATATATATATCAAAGCATTAATAACAATTGTACAAATAAATACAACTAAAAGATTATTTAAAATAAGACGTTTCAATTCTAAACTACTTTATATCGGAAGATTTTTCTGTATAATTATTCGAACTTTTAACACTTTGAGGTTCCTTGTCCAGCATATTACAGTATCCGGTAAACTGACAACCTGGCTCTATGGCAAGTTTTCCAACAGAAACATCTCCATTAATACGCGCTGTAGATTTTAACGAAAGGAGTTCTTTAACAGTAAGTTTTCCCTCAACTATACCAGAAATATCCGAGTTCTTACAAGTTAATTCGCCTTTAATTTTCCCCGTTTCGCCAAGGACCACTTTTCCTTTAGCAGATAAATTTCCCACTAAAATACCATCGATTCGAATATCGCCATTGGTCGCAATGTCACCATTAATTTCGGTACCTAATCCAACTAAGTTAATGTTAGTAGTCGTAAGTTCGTTTTCGTTTAACTTTGCCATATTAATACATTTTTGATTGTTTCATTGTTTAACCGCAAATATAAAATTTCCATCTTTTTATTAGCATTGTTTTAACCTAAAAAAACATAATTCTAATACAACTCTCTATATTTTAAGGTAAACTTTATAACATTGGTGATTGATTAAAAGTATCCGTTTCATCTTTACTCTCGTCTTCATCATCTTCTTCTAACTCCCAACTCCACATATGCCTTTGTGGACCTTCTTTCCTATAGTACACGGCAGCAATTAATCCACTTATTGCTCCAAAAAGATGATATTCCCATGAAATTGTAGGATAAACAGGAAGAACACCCCAAACCATTCCACCGTAAAGAAATACAACTAAAAGAGAAATTGCCATTAAGCGGGTATCTTTTCGAAATACACCGCTAAAAAACATAAACGATGCTATCCCATAAATAATTCCACTTATACCGATATGATAAGCCTCCCTTGCGCCTATCCAAACCATTAAACCGCTTAATAACCAAATAAATATAAGGACTTTAAAAGATAAATCCCTATAAAAATATATTAAACCCGTAAGCAAAATAAAAAATGATACACTATTGTTTATTATATGATTCAAATCCGAATGAATAAATGGGGCTAATAGTATTCCCAAAAGCCCACTGAATTTTCGGGGATAAACTCCCAGTTTATAGTAACTTACCCCATCGATAAGTTCAAATGCTTTAATAATCCACAGCAAGAAAACAAACAAAAAGGCAATGAGAATTGCTATTTTGAGTCGTTTCCCATCAATACTTTTCGAGTTATTTTCTAATTCTCCCTGCATTTTCGAATTATTTCCCTTTTTAAACTGCTTTCCGAAGACATTATTTCGAAAAATGCATCTAAATATTCCATTATATTTGACTTATTTCTTGCGGTTAACAGAGTATCAGAACGAAATAAACTATATATTTCATCCTTTTTCTGCAAGAAAAACTTTGCTGTATTAGTAAACTCAAAATCTTCCCGGCACGCACCTCTGTAGTAACGCTCACGAACATTGGTAATGGGAATGATATCGGGAGGTTTGGTATAGGGAGGATTTACAAAACCACAAAAATCGAAATCGTAAGGAACAGCAATAGTATTGGTCTTTTTTTCGGAGTAAAGTAACTTTATATTATGCAACTTCGAAACCGACCAATCGGTATTACCTATCATATACTGGAAAAAAGCCATTTTTAACTCCAAGTTTCTATCCAATCCAAATTGAGTTATACCCTTGGTTTTAACCACACAAGTATTATTTCTTAAAGCCAAACTTTTAAAATCTTCTATCAAAAATCCATACCTAGAAAAATTGCTATAATTTCCCTCGCGATCAATATACAATACTCTTACCAAACGAACTCTGAAACTGTAATCGGTAATGATATTGTATATGCGATACACGTAGTACTCTTTAATCAGAAGTTGCTCATATTTATCACGAATTTGACAAACATTCACCAACTTTAACTTATTGTAGCCCTCAAAAACACTTTTTCCTTTTATTGTATCCAATTCAAACTTAACAGTCAGGGGAGGCACCTTGCAATTTTCCCTAGAACGTCTGAATATTCCACGTGTTTTTAATTTAACATTAATTGAACGATAGTTGCTTATTGAATCCTGAAAAACAAGAATAGCATTATGATACTTCGCATTTTCAGGGTTTCGGTCATTAAAAATTTCATTATAATCAGCAACTAACTCAATAGTAAAAGGTACATTACTATTAAAAAGGGTAGATTGAGAATATAGTTTTACTGAAAAAAGTAGTAAAACTAATTGAAGAACTACAAATGCCCTTTTTTCTGTAAACATGCTAATTAATAGGAAATATTTGCTTTTTTGTTCCATTTGAATAGCACCTAAAAAATGTACCATTTTCAATATAAAGAACTTGTTTTTTAGTAAATATAGAACTAAACGGCACATTTATAGGAAAAACTTTACCCAAATATCTTGGGGTAATAGAATCAACTTCGGTGTGACCAAACACTAATGCTGTAGAATTATACTTACTTAATACTTTTTCCACATCATCTGTAGTGGCTATAGGAATATTTGGTAAATTATAAATATACCCACGATACCAAAGAGGGCCATATTCCGAAAGAAGATTTTCTGCAACTTGTACAAAATCATAATTCAAAATCATACTATTGGGTAACGGATTTAATAAGGACCAAAGAGTTTGATTAAACTCATTTAACGAATAATTTTTTTCGGCTATTGTGCTCGAAATTCCCGCATGAGTAAATAGTATTCCATTTATTTTGACACCAACCCTAAACGTTCGTATAAATGTTCCAAGTTGAGAATACGAGTTATAAATATCTGAATAGTTTAACTTTAATCCCCCCATTAAATATCGATACTTTAAACTTAAGTAACGATAATCGTTATTTAATGCAAGCCATTCATGATTACCAAATATTAAGTGTACTTGCCCTCCCGATTTTGGGGCTTGAACCCATAATCGATATGTTAACCATAAAGACTGCGTAACTTTATCACCTCTATCAAAAATATCACCTATAATAACCAAATGTCCTTTCCCAAATACCCAATTTAACCTAGAATCTATAACATTTGCTCCTTTTAGTAAAGAAATTAATGTGTCATAATCGCCATGGATATCTCCAACTGCCACAATTTTTTCGACATTTTGGTATTCCGAAGTTTCTTTATATCGAGTATTTATTGGAAAAATAGCGTACGTTAACGTATCATCTCCATAAAAGCCCTGAATATTCAAGGTGTCTATTACTTTAAAATTTTGTTTTACTTTATAGTATCGACCTTGGATACTATCGTTAATTAAATAGTAAAACGAAATCTTTTGCGAATTTTGCCATTCAATATGCGGGCCATCGTAAGTCGATTCAAACATACCCTTAGCGTATTTTGCGAAATAGTCAACCAGCAAATTAGCCACTTCTGATTTTTCATATTGCTTAGCAATATCCAAACAATTATACCCATGAAAATTTTCGATATAAGGATTTGCCTTTTTCTTAATTAATAATTTAACAACATCAACGTTTCCAAAACGAGCCGCATAATATAATGGAGTATTTCTGTTATTGTTATAAAAGTTAACATCTGCTCCACCGGCAACTAATAACTCTGCCACTTTTTTATAATTATTCATAGCAGCAATAATTAACGGCGTTAAATTATTGATTAGCAAATTACAATTTGCCCCTTTTTGAATTAACCATTTTGATACTTCATAATTATTACTATTAACCGCAATATGAAGCAACGTTTGGGTATTATTAAAAAACAAAGAATTTACCCCTACACGATTAACCAACGAATCGAGTCTAGAAAAATTATTACTATTAATAAGTTGTACTGCAATAACATCGTTGGATTTTTCTTGGGCAGAAATATCATGAAAAGTTAACACAGTAAGCAAAGCAAAAAACAGCCCTTTAGCAATATGATTAATAAATGGTGAAAGCATTCATAACTTTTGTTTAATAATTTAGACCTTTATTCCCCAGACAAGAACATCGTCAACTTGTTCATTTCGTTTCATCCATTGTAAAAATTCATATTCCAGAATATCTTTAATCTGAGTCCCCTCAAAATTTGCCATTCGAGATAATGTTTTCTTTAAACGACTCCTCATGTATTTTTTATTCAACTCTCCGCCAAGCTGATCGAGATAACCATCGGAAGTTAAGTAAATCCAATCGCCAGGTTTTAGCTTCATTTTATTAATCGTAAACTTTCGCTCGGATCTACTAAATCTTGATCCTAGGGTTATATAATCAGGTTTTATTTCTTCAACCTCCCCACCTACGTTAATAAACAGAGGAATTAATGCTCCTGTATATTCCAACGTAAAGTTTTCGGCATCGTAAACACAAACCGCAATATCTAAACTATCCTTTAATACATTTTCCGATGGCGATGGGCTTAACCGCTTTAGCAAACTTTCATCGATAAAAGAAACAATGTCATCTGTTCGGTGTAACTTATAGTGATTAACAGCTTGGTTAAGCATATCAATACCAATAATGCTCATAAAAGCACCAGGCACACCATGACCAGTGCAATCGGCCAATGCAAAATATGTAAGTTTTCCGTGAATACTCATCCAGTGAAAATCGCCACTTACAATATCTTTTGGTCGATTAAATATAAATGTATCCTTAAAAACCGATAAAATACTTTCAACACTAGGTTGTATTGATGCTTGAATCCTTTCAGCATAACGTAAACTATCGGTAATTTTTTCGATATAGCCTTCTATTAACTTATACGCTTCCTCAAGATTTTTATTCTTCTGCTCAATAAAGTTCTTATTTAACTCTATTTCTTCCTTCTGAAGTTGAATTTCCTGATTTTTCTCCTCAAGCAGAATATTTTGTTTTTCAATTTCTTCAACCTGTTTAGAAAGAAAAACGTTTAGTTTTCTTTTTGTTCGTAAAACAAAGTAAATTGAAATGACAGCAACAATACTCAAAAATAGCCCTATCAACAATGCTATAGTTTGAATGCTTTTTCGGTGTATTTCCTGTTGCTTAAGTTCTTTTTGCTTGGTCAGCAAGGTTATTTCATCTTCCTTCTTTTTGGTTTCGTAAAGCGTTTGAATAGTAGAAATATGACGGGAATTTTTCTCGTTAAGAACACTGTCCTTATACTGCGATGCTAGAATATAATAGTTAAGCGCCTCGTTATAAATACCTTGTTTTTTATAATACTTCGATAATGTTTCGTATGCCAGTTCGCAATGAAATAAACTTTTTATTTCTTTGGCAATACTTAACCCCTTTTGAATGTTATCCCAACTCTCTTTGAATTTTCCCTTTTCAACAAGTGCATTAGCAACATTAACATAACTATCGGCCAAAAATTTTCGATCACCTAATTTTTTATCGATTTCTAACGCATTCGAAAAATACTTATACGCCGTATTAACATCGCTCTGAAACATGGCTATTTTACCAAGCGCATTATAGTTAATCGCTATTCCTTTTTCGCTTTTTATTATTTCGTTGAAATCAAGCGATTTCTGGTAATATTCCTTAGCCTTTGTCCAATCGCCCATGAATTCGTAAACTTCCCCAACATTATTATAGTTCATTGCCTGGCCTAGCAAGTTATGTTGAAATATAGACAAGGCAAGCGCCTTAGAGTAATATTCCAACGCCTGATTGTAATTACCGTTTAACGAAAAAATATTTCCCAAACTATTGCACGCAATCGAAATGTTAAAAGTATCCTTAATATCTTCGGCAAGTAAAAGTGCCTTTAAGTGGTATTCCGAAGCAATTGAATGATTATCGACCCTGCGATAAACAACCCCTATGTTATTCAAACAATACGCTTCAAAACTACTATCGCCAATTTCCTTGGCAAGGCTTAACGCCTCATTATGATATTTTAAGGCTTCATTGTACTTTGAAAAATTCCGATATAATTGTCCTAGTTTGTTTAAAACTTTTGCATCTAACGGTTTTGACGGTATTTGCTCAGTCAATTTCTTAGCTTCAAACAAATAATTTTCGGCCAGTTGAAAATTTCGCTCTTTTTCGGAGTATAAAACAGATAATTTGATAAGAATTTCGACTCTAGCGCTATCCTTCGGTTCGTGGTAAAGTTGAAGAAGTAAAGAATCGGAAGTTTGCGAAATTGTAAATTTCGGTAATATTCCAACAAAGAAACCAACTATTATTGCAATGCGAAAACGATTAATATACATGCTTCAAATTTTATTACGAAATTTACAAATTCTTGAATTGCATAAAACGTTAATGTTATACTAATTTATAGGCATTATACTACAATGGAACGGGGAAAATGGATAATATTCTTATTTCGTTTTGTAAGCATTGTCTTTACAGTTATTTTTATGTTAACACTAGGTTCTATTATTTATACCGTTTCTCATCAAAATGAAATTATCGAAAACGTAATTTCGGAGTTGAATAAAAACGAGTTTGTTTCCTTTAACTATTCTAAAGTAGATTTTGACTTCACCAAAAATTTCCCGTTTGGGAGTATAAATTTTAAAAACTTTTCTGCAACTATAAATCACACCCGTCATGATACACTGGTAACTGCACAAAAACTCCTTATATCGCTAAATATAGTCAAACTTTTTAACAACTCTATAGCATTTAACCGAATATACCTAACACACGGAATCATAAACTTTGATGCCATCAAAACTTTATACACAAATGTTACTAACGACAATAATACAACATCCCTTAAATATTACATATCTAATTTTAACATTTATGAATCGGAAATCAATTTTACTACAAGTAATTATTCAAGTAAAAAATCTATTTATATTGAAAAACTTAAATTTGACATAAATGCTGCTAATAAAATTTTTATACGAACACAAGCAAATGCTATTTTACAACATGGATTTACCAAGAACTTACTTAATAAAAAATTTAGCCTGCAGTTTAATGGACGTATAACCGACAGTAGTATCATTATTAATAATTCCAGTATTGAACATCGCGGTATAAAGTTCGCCTTCGAAGGAATATATAACAAAACCAATACGACATTGTTATCTCATTTTAGGACTAATGCCTTAAATATAAATACTATAAAAGAATACATACCGAATAATTTTAATGTAAAATCGGGAAAAATATTCGCCCATGGTAATTTTAGCATAAATACTGACAACAATAAGTTCTCTTTTATTAAAGTTTACTTTAATGCTAAAAACATAAAAGCCAATTATAAAGAAAAAGACGTTGAAATTGAACAAACCGATGGATGCATTCTATTTAAAAACAACTTATCGAAAATTACCGGTCAAATAAACTATAATAATGCATTGATATTTAATTTTTTAAATAATGGTAAACTTCTAATTAAAAAACGAAATCGGCTAATTTTATACACTGAGGGAAATTCTTCCTTTAGTAACATTAAACATCCAAACTTCAAACAATTCAAAGGTCTTAAAAGTGATTTCGAATATAAGATTTTAGCAACAAATGCATCCGACAGTCTAGACAAACTGCAAATCGTAAAATTAGAAGTAAATGGGAACTTGTTTGCTGAAGGCATAAAAGATATGGATCGAATTAAAAGTATTGAAGGAAGATTCAATATTGCTAACAACGCAATAATTAAGTTAAACGGAACATTCGATACTTCTTCCATAGATATATCCATAAAAGTTAATGATATACTAAAAAAGTTGCACGCTGAAAAAAGCCTAAAACCCAACATAAAAATCAACGCAAACTACTTAGATTTAAATTACATACTAGCATCGCTTAATCAAAGCGATATTTCGGATAGTGAAGATTCTCTAAATTACTTTATATCATTTACTATTAATAAGTTGAAATACTTAAATTCATCATTTAGCAAAGTAAATGGATTATTAACTGCTTACAACAAAGATAACTATGCCGTTTCGTTCGATGGTTACGGTTATAGCGGATACATAAATGGAACAACTAATAGTAATCGAGATATAAATTCTCTTAACCTATCGCTTAGTACGATTAACATCTCACAATTTTTCTCAGACTTTAACAATTTTGACCAATCTATAGTTACCTCCGACCGAATTGAAGGATTACTATCTGGAAATGTAAACATGTCATATCAACTAGACAGTATAAAAAACATCAACTGGAATACTGTTAATGGAGATGCTTCGTTATTAATAAATAAAGGGAAAATTAAGGGAGCCGATAAGATCGGGAAACTTGCAAAATGGATAAAGGCTGAAACTCTCAAGGAAATTTCCTTTAAATCGCTGAAAAACAATATTTACTTTAAAAATGGTATTATAGAAATTCCCCAAATGGATGTATTATCGAATGCTATTGCTTTTAACGTTTCCGGAAAGCATACGTTAGCAAATCAATATGAATATTACCTGAGGATTAACGTATCGGATTTGGTTTCGCGAAAATATTTAACTTTTCGTGCCGATACAACATTCCCAAAATCGAGCAAGGGCTTTGTAAACCTCTACCTTAAACTATACGGAAAAGATACTTCGTATAACGTATCCGTTAACAGAAACTACAAGTCCTTTATAAACACAACCAATGAAAATGCAGATACTTTAAGGATCAAAAACATTATCCGAAACGATATTAATTCGGTTTTTAATAATAATCCGGATAAAAATAAGCCGAAAGCAGATACCGCTAAGGCATTTAATATTGAATGGGACGAATACGATTCTACTAAAATTAAATAATATGAAGGTTTTTAGAAAACGAAAAATATTTGACATACTTTTTGGAATTTTTGCCTTTGCTATACTTGGACTATCGGTTTTTTTCACCAATAAATTTACCAAAGAACTAGCCCAAGAAGAACGACGAAAAATTGATTTATGGGTTACAGGAATAAAACAACTATCGAACATTCAGGATGCAAACCAGGATTTTACATTTATTTTCGAAGTTGTTCAGAATAACAAATCGGTACCCGTCCTCCTTATCGACGACAATAACACCATTATTTCATACCGTAATGTTCCCGAAAGTAAAATCAGCAACCACAAATCTGCTGAAAAACTTATAAAAAAGATGAAAGAGGAACACGAACCAATTACCATTACCCTTTCGGACGGAACTGTTAATTATGTTCTTTACTCCGATAGTATAACACTAAAATATATATCTTACTTTCCATACTTACAACTACTTGCCGTTTTTGCATTTTTACTAATTGCTTTTTATGCATATAAACAATCTCAAAAAGCGTACGAAAATGGAATATGGATGGGAATGGCAAAAGAAACTGCGCACCAACTAGGTACTCCAGCATCTTCATTGTTAGCCTGTGTAGATCTTATTAAAGAAAAATTACCAAACGATGAAGTTGTAACTGAATTAGAAAAAGATGTTTATAGGCTTGAGGTTGTAACCGATCGATTTTCCAAAATAGGTACCAATCCCCAACTTTCCCTTACCAATCTTAACCAACTTCTCGACGATGTTATCGATTACTTACGACCCAGAATATCCAAGGGTATTGAACTAAAAAAACAATTCAACCCAGAATCCCCCGTACTACTCATGCTAAATACAACTTTATTTGAATGGGTTCTGGAAAATTTGACTAAAAATTCCATTGATGCCATGAACGGTAAAGGGTTAATAACTTATAGCATTTACGATAATACTCAAGTGGTTTTTATTGACGTTACCGATAACGGTTCAGGAATTCCAAGAAATAAATTAAAAGAAATTTTTTCACCTGGCTATACAACAAAAGATAGAGGATGGGGCTTAGGTCTATCATTATCTAAACGAATAGTAGAAGAATATCATAATGGAAAAATATTTGTTCTACGTTCCGAATTAGGTGTAGGCACTACAATTAGAGTTGTGCTGAAAAAAGGAAATAATTAGGGAACCGGATCGTATCCGTGTCCACCCCACGGATGACATCGGGAAATCCTTTTTATCGACAACCAAAGCCCTTTTACTATTCCATATTTTTTTAAGGCTTCTATGGAGTAAACAGAACATGTTGGCGTGTATCTGCAGCTATTGGGCAAATATGGAGAAATGGCATACTGATAAAACTTAATCAGTACGATTGGTATGTATGATAGTAACTTTGAAATAAAATTAATTAAACGACTTAACGCTTTCATTACTCAACTTTTCGGTCATTCTAACTAAAAGTTCATTTACAGCACCTTCCAGTATGTTATATTCAAATTCTTCCTTGGCTACAAAGGAAAATGCAAGAAACAACACCATATCCTCAGGTATAGCAGGCAAAATTTTATAGTAATTAAGTCGAAATGCCTCTTTTATTCGCCTCCTGATTAAATTTCGCTGAACTGCTTTTTTGAAGTTCCTTTTAGAAACAATAAACATTACCTGAAAGTTTGATTCTTCCAAAGATGTTTTTTGAACTTGCAAAAAAGTAAGTTTCACAGGATAAACAAAAACACTTTTACCCTTTTTAAACAACAGGGAAATCTTCTTTTCGTGGTGAAGACGATTGTTTTTTCGTAAAAAATATCTCATAAAAAAGGGAAAGCAACCCCTTATTTGGACTTTTTGGTAGATTCTTTCAAGTAATTTTCTAATGCTAAGGTCATACTTGGACAAGCCGGAGTTGGAGCAAAAAAATCGAGTCGTAAATTCTTATCTTTAATTGCTTTAGATGTATTCTTACCGAAAGCTCCAATAGCTGTATTTCCTTGTTCAAACTCAGGAAAATTATCAAACAACGACTTTATTCCGCTTGGACTATAGAAAATTATCATGTCGTAAGGAAGTGGTTGTAAATCGGATAAATCGCTGCTAACCGTTTTATACATTATTACCTTCGAATACTTAATTTTAGCTTTATCTAGCGAACGTGGAATCTCCGGTTTGTGTACATCCGATAAAGGCAAAAGAAAGTTTTCTTCAGTATGTTTTTTTATTGTTTCAAGAAGATCGGGAAATGTGTTATTACCAAAGAAAATCTTCCTTTTACGGTACACTATATACTTTTGTAGGTACAAGGCAACAGACTCGGTAATACAAAAGTATTTCATTGCTTCAGGAACAGTAATTCTAACCTCTTCGGCTAACCGAAAAAAATTATCAATTGCTGTCTTGCTTGTAAAAATAACTGCTGAGTAATCTAAAATATTAATCTTTTGTGCTCTGAACTCCTTTGAAGAAACTCCTTCAACTTTAATAAAAGGCCTAAAATCGATTTTTACGCCATACTTCGATATAATATCCATATACGGCGATTTTTCGTTAACGGGTTGAGGCTGCGAAACGATTATATTCTTGATTTTCAAAGTTCTAAAAATTTTGTTAAATAAATAAATGCTCGCTTATCTCTTTATATAGTACCAAAAATGGTACTATTTCAAGGGCACAAAAATACAAAATGATATACAATAATGAAACACGTTCCTTTATAAACATCATGGATACCCGATAAAGCCTATAAAATAAAGTTAGAATTAACATAGAAATTGATACATAAAGAACAACCATCGCAACCTTAACATTCGAGTAAACCAAGACAAAAGAGAGAGGCAAAAGAATAATTCCATATAACCTGCTAAATAACAACATATTATATTTCAATGCTTGAATAAAGGAACTTTTTACTGTAAAATATCTAACTATAATGTGAAATAAGCCAAAGAATACTCGGTATAGGAAAAACATTACAAGGAATACCGCTAACGGAATAAAAAAATTATGTTCTGATAGAATAGTAATATCATAAAGTTTAATTATACCAAGAACAAATAACGAATAAGAAATTATTGTTATGGTGTCAAGATTGAAAAAAAGGCGTCGAAAAGGAACATTGATGTCTGAAGAAATTTTTTGTGCTATAAACTGAAAACCCAACGATTCTACAATAGCATGAAGGAACTTACGATATCGTAATATTATTAAGGAAAGAAATACGAAGCCAACAATAAAAGGAACTATAAAATAATCATTTAACTGATAGTTCGAATTTATGGGTTCAACGTTTATAGGCTGTTCTGTTTTTAAATTCGAATTTTTAAATACTTGACTTTTAAATCTTACATCCGAATTCTTATTGCTAATAATACAAATATTAGTATTTAAAGAATCTTTGCTCTTGGTATAAAAATATAAAAGATTGTTATTCTGCATTATATTTGCATTTATATAACAAAAAGAT
>ERZ795053.1807-NODE-1807-length-26613-cov-10.266963_pt1 | contig 26613 bp, 33 predicted proteins | sample MGYA00375137_ERZ795053 | MGnify/ENA primary metagenome ERZ795053 (study PRJEB30182, sample SAMN05720284) | activated sludge metagenome | isolation source: Anaerobic digester | place: Hong Kong | collected 2014-12-17 ...
GATTCGCAGGTTCCGCAGCCAATGCACTCATCAACCTTATTCTGATGAAAACCACGGTAACGCGGTGCACCTTCACGTTTCAGAGGTTCCTTAATGGTTACGGGCTCTTTCACCAGATTTTTCCACGCTGTAAACGGGATAATAATATCTTTTATTCTTGCCATATCTCTGCAAAAAATTACTGTAACATTTACCTTTCAATCTCGGGTGGATACGTGTGTAACGATGTCATTAGTCCGGCCACATCCGCCAGGTTTGCGTTGATAATCATTTTCTCAAGCAAAGCAATTGCGTGTGTGTAGCTTGGACCGCGAACATTTATGCGGCGAGGATACTCCGTTCCGTCGGAAACCATGTAGTAGCCAAATTCGCCACGAGTACATTCGGAACGAATGTAAGTTTCGCCGGGAGCAACTTTCCAGTGAAGAACGTTTGGAGTTGGTGCTTTAAAATCGCCCTCGTTCTTCATTTTCGACATAATCTGTCGAATAAGATCGATGGAGAGATGTAAATCCCTGCGACGAACATCGGCACGAGTGTAGATATCAGAATCTTTTCCGGTGATTGGTTCAAAATCCAACTCAGGATATTTTAGGTAGGGATAGTTTTTACGTACATCGTTTGGTAGTCCTGCAGCACGTGCGTTGGGTCCGGTAATTCCGTACTGGTAAATCCACTTCGGATCGATATAACCCATTCCCACAGAACGTTTTTTGAAAACTGCGTTATTGAACATTACCTTTTCTATATCAACCATAAAGGTTTCAATAGTTTTTAGCGTTTCCTCCATCCTGCCTTCGAATCCATCGGGAAGTAAACCACGAACTCCACCCGGAATTATAAACATGTGATAAATTCTACCTCCGGTAAGTTCCTCGAACCTGTCGAGAACCAAATCGCGACAGTAGTTGCTCCACTGTCCGATAATTCCCATTCCAAATGCGCCAGCCTGCCCACCAATCCACATCAAATAACTTTGCAGGCGAGCCATTTCGAGAACCAGCGTACGAATCCATTTTGCTGTTTCAGGAATTTCAATTCCTGACAGTTCCTCAAGAGCAGCAGCAAAGCAGTACTCGTTGTAGTCGGGTTCGGGAACAGTAATTCGGCAAACGATTGGGAAACACTGAATGTACTTGCGGCGTTCCATCAACTTTTCAAATCCACGATGAAGGTAACCAACGTGTGTTTCGCAATCCATAATTTCATCGCCAAGCATAGTAAGTTCCAGCGACATGTTTCCGGTAATACCGGGATGTTGCGGACCATGCCACAATTTCAAATATTTTTGCGACGAAAGGTCAACATCAATTCGTCCCTCGCTGTTTAGCGGAGGATACAAACTTCTGTCCTCGTTTATTTTGAAAAGTTTTCTAAGGCTCATCGGGGTAAAGTTTTTTCTTCATAAACTCTGTTGGATCGTTAGTTTCGCGACCGGGGCGTGGGAAGTAAGTTTCCTCCGAATATTTCTTAGTATCGAAATCGCGACGGTAAGGAGGAATATTATCCCAACCTTCAAGCATAAAGGGTTTATCGACCCGAGGGCTGCCAGGGAAATCAATCCCAAACATCTCGCGTAGCTCGCGCTGATAGGTTGCCGCCTGCTCCCAAAGATGATGAATCGATGTCATGGTTGCCTCTTCCCTATCGATAAAAGTTCGAACAATCACATCACATTTTTCAAACGGATTGTTTAGAATGTAACTAAGCTGGAACTGGTTCTTTTCAATCCAATCAACCGCTGTAAGAATCACAAGATGCTTGTAATTCAATGCATCACGAAGATGAGTGACAAACGACACGATTTGCTCCCTTGGAGCAGTTACCAGAATCAAACCTTCCCGCTGCTGAGTAATCTCCTCAAGCTGGAAAAGTTGTTTTATATTTTCGAATTGAGATATCATAGCTTAAAAATTTACGGTTACCAGTTATAATCGGGCATATCCCAATCCTTAATTATCTTTTTCTGGTTTCCCTTGTACCAATCGAAATTTTTGGCGTACAGGTTTGCTCCTTCGCCTTTTCCCTCGCGGATAAGATGTTTTAACTTATCGAATCCGGCAAGAAGAGCCTCGGGGCGTGGCATGCAACCGGCAACGTAAACATCAACCGGAAGGTAATGATCCAACCTGTTAATTGTGTTGTAGCTATCCCAGTACATTCCTCCGTTAATTGTACAACTACCAAGCGCCATCACAAATTTTGGATTCTGCATCTGCTCGTAGCTGCGGATTACGCGCTTTAGCGTTTTTACCGATAGGTAACCAGAAATCACAAAAACAGAGGATTGACGAGGAGTTGGACGCCACTGAATTCCGAAACGGTAAGCATCGAAACGGGGAGTCATCAGCGGACGCATCTCAATTGCTCCACAACCGGTTCCAAATCCTAAGACCCAAAGTGACTCAGAGCGTGCCCAGTTGAGAAATTTCTCAAATATGGGTAAAACAGGCTCATGAACTTTCGGGCGGGCATCGCAAAAATAATCCTTTAACGGATCGACCTCGAAGGATTCCCCATCGGGCGCTATTACCGTTCTTTTTTCCAATTCGCTTTTGCTCATTGTTATGTAAATATTTTTATTTCAACTTAGATAAAAAGGATTGCCAGAATTCCAAAAATCAAAGGAACTCCCAAAAACCATCTCACACTCTGATCGACTCTGAAACGTGGGAACACAGTTCCTACAAAAACCGACCACATGTAGATTACAAAGGTTTTAATAATTAGCTCAAACCAGTTGGTTGCTCCACCGTAAAGAAGATTCATGAAAAGAATCAACTTAGCAACCGGAAAAATGGCGCGGTTAAGCTGAAGAACTCCCAAAAATCCTGAATGGTATTCGGTTGGCGGTCCAATTGGAATTTCCTGTGGAGCCAGCACAACATCGAAAGGTGCTCTTCCCATTGATCCAAGGAATGATAGCATAAGTGCAATTGTGGCAAACGGATTGGTTATCATAGTCCAGTTCATAATTCCACCTTGCTGCGCAGCAACAATCTCGCTGATGTTTAAAGTTTGATACTGAACTGCAATTGCAATAACACCAAGAGTAAGCGGCAACTCCAAAGCAGTTACCTGCGAAAGTCCGCGTGAAACGCCAATTGCTGAATGTGGGTGACCACTCTCGCCAGCGCCAAGCGCCATCCCAAGCACACCAAAAAACTGGAAGTAGAGAACCAGCGTAAGATCACCGGCAAAAGAGAAATTTCCAAAAATTGGAGAACCAAAAATTACGGGCATAAAAAGTAGCAGCCCAACTCCTCCTGATAACCTGAAAACTGGTCCCAGAAAAAACATAACACCATGATGAACTTTGCTTCTCTTTGCGTGATTTTTTACTATGTCGATGTAGGGTTGGTACCAACGAATACCGTATCTTCTACCAACGCGCGCTGCAATTTTGGGCATAATACCCTGAACAACCAATCCATAGTTGAGAACTATAAAGATTGTCAGTAGCGCATACAATATTTTCACAAAGCTGAATTCCATTTAAAATCCTCCAGTGATTAGTATGTAAGCCAATACAATAAATCCAATAATATGAAGCAGATAGGTTTGACCATTTCCGTTATAAATGCTTCGGATTTTATCTGCTATTGCGTGTGCACCATCGCTAACAGCATTCCAGAAATTTGTGATGCCGGGGGCAACCAAAAATCCTACAGCCTTTTTGTATGGTGCAAAGAAATTATATGCAAAGTGAGTAGTTTCCGGACGGAATGGACGCTCAGCAGCGTAAACAATGTTAAACTGCTTAACTTTTTTAGCATTCCGGTTAATTAGGAAAAGCCATCCAAAAATTATAGCAAAAATTCCAATAACAATCACCATTATCATTTTTCCGTTCCAGTAACCGTAAGCACTCAGTGCAAGTTGACCATGCCACTCCAGCGCTCCTTCAGGGAAGATTGGCTTCAACATTTCTCCAATTGGTTGCAGAAGCGAACTTGGAAGTGCAGAAAGAACAAAAACAATAATTAATATTAAGTATTGTGGCACCAGCATCCAGAATGGTGCTTCCTTCAATTTGCGATGCTCATCCTTAATTTGTCCAAGAAAAATTGTATGAATCAACCTGAAACAGTAAAGGAATGCTATTATTCCGGCAAAGAATGCCACACCAGCCTGCAAGTACCAACCTTTCTCCATAATGGCGTTGTACATTATCCATTTTCCACCAAAACCTGTGAGCGGAGGAACTCCCGCAATAACAATTATTCCAATAAGTACAGAAATAAATGAAAATGGCATCCGTTTAATTAGCCCTCCCATTTGGTACATGTACTTGGTTTTTGTGCGCAGCACAACGCCACCAATTGCAAGGAAAAGCAACGCTTTAAACAGGAAGTGCATAATTACCAGTGCAATTGCAGCCAACCATCCTAAGTGCGACATCATGGAAAGACCGAATAATGCGTAACCCAAAAATCCGATACTTGAGTAGGCGAGCAAACGTTTTGCATCCTCCTGAAATGCAGCCATCATGTTGCCCATAACCGCAGTAATTGCGCCAACCCAGCTGAGAACATACAGGATGTCAACTCCCCACAGTTTTTGTGGTTCCATACTAAGTAGGAGTATTACCAATCCGAAGACTCCTGCCTTCAGCAGAATTGCCGAAACCATTGGCGAGACATCGGCTTCAGCCTCAGCATGCGCTCCCGGCAACCAAATGTGCAAACCAATGGATGCAAGTTTGGTCATAAAGCCAATTGCCAAAAGTGTGAAAATATATGGAGCGTAACTTTGTACGTTTTTCAAAATATCAAGACTTAAAGAATCCTGTCCGATGTGAGCCAGCCCAAATCCTGCAAGGATTAAATATGCACCGCCTGTTGAGAACAATATGTAGCTGAGAGCATGTTCCATCGATTTTTTCCCACGAATAATCAGGAAATACGAACCTGCTGTCATTAATTCCCAAGCAAAGAAAAATTCGAGAGTTGTTTTGGCTTCAATTAAGCCAATCAATCCGGCAAACATCATCATCACCAGCGGATAAAATCCTGTTCTCTTTCCTTTGAAAGTATAACCAGCGATTAGAGTAATAATTCCACCTAAAACAAAAATAATTAAGAAAATATAATGGAACGAATGGTACACATCCATATTCTGATAAAAATAGAATGCCATTGCTCCTATTGCCAATGTATTTTTAATGTAAACCGGGAGAAAATCGACGAGGAACAGAAATGCAATAAAACCAAGTGCAATGTAGTTGAAAACAACCTCCTGTCCCATTAAGGTTGATGTGTAGTAACCTGCTGCGTATGTGAGCAATGCGAATAGCCCAACGGGAACTATTTTTGAAACAGAAAGTTTAATTTGCTTAACCTCAACTTCATCCCACTTAATGGCGAAGCCCAACCAGCGGAAAAGGTAAATTGCCTCGAAGAATGAACCTACCAGAATTGCTGCAAGAAGGTAGAATTTCCCCGATTGCGCCAATCCCATAATCAGTTCCCACTTCCCGAAGAATGATGGGAATGGAGGAAATCCTATTAAGGTGAAAATAAATGTTCCCATCAGGAAAAGGTATAACCGGTTTCCGCGAATTACTCCCCAATCCTTCAACTTTTCAGCGTTAATGATTCCTGCAAGCCAGAACAATCCTGCCTTTGCCAAATAGTGCGAGACTAAAACAGTAACTGCAATAAAATGTGTATGTACTCCAAGATATGGTTTTAGCCCCAGAATAGCCATAATTAGACCAATCTGGCCAACCGATGAGTAACCCAATAGTCGTTGTGTATTTTCTTGCTTTATGCCGAGCAGATTCGAGCCTACAAATGTTATTACTCCAATTACAGCAATTGCATTGTAGTAGGTCATGTTGGCAAAATCCATCAACTTATACAGAACAAAAATTCCTGCAGTTGCGGATGCGGCTGAAACAAGAGCGCCGATTCCAGGATGAGCACCTTCGTAAACATCGAGCGCCCAACCGTTGGCAGGGAAGGGTTTTAGCTCAAGAATTACTGATAGAAGTATTAAAAAGATTACAACCGCACCGCCCTTTGCGTAAAGTAACGATGCGTTGCTTATCATATCGATGTTCAGCGTTCCGCTGAAGTAGTATGCGAAAACTGTTCCCAGTAGAAGCAATCCTGAAATCAAGCCGGTTGCTATAACAAACTTAAAACCCGCCGGAATCGATTTCCTGTCAGGCATTAGTATTATCAATCCGGCAATGGCAATGCTCTGAATTTCCATGAAAACGAACAGATTAAAGAGGTCGCGAGTCATCACCATCACATCCAGCCCCATAATAAGTACCAGAAATACAATCATCATATTCTTTCCGGCGTTCTTCAGCTCGTGGTACAGATACATTGCGCCAAGCAAACCAGCAGCATTTATAAGGAGAACGAAGAATGATTCTCCTAGCCCCATCTGCAGGTTGATTGAAAACGGAGGTTTAAATCCTCCGGTGAAAACCTGAACTGCTTCGGATTGACCACTCCAGAATTGAACGAACCATGCTCCCGCAATTGCTGTCATTGCAGCAAGAGCGAGGTATACTAATCCCAGGGATAATTTATCCCTTTTCCCTAGGAAACCGAGCGCAAAGGCAATTCCCAGCGCTATTGATACTATATGTATTGGACCTACCATTTCAAATCGGTATATGAGTTAATATCCAACGATTTCTTTTCCTTATACATTCGAAGAACGTATGCAAGCATTAGCGCAGTAACACCTAAACCAATCACAATAGAAGTAAGCACAAGCGCCTGTGGAAGCGGGTCGGCAACAAGTTTTGCTGCGTTTGCGGCATCAACCGCCTTATCCAGAATTGGTGCGGTGCTGTTTTTAATGTACGCAATGCTAACAATTGCAATATTCAGGCCTGCATCGAAAAGGACAAACCCAATTACAATTTTTATGAGGTTCTTTTGGGTTAGCATTCCCCAAATACCAATTACCATAAGCACAAAGCCAGTGAACATGGTAATAAATTCCAAAGTAAAATATTGAGTCATGGCTAAATTTCGTTTTGGGTTTCCTTAAGTGAACCTAGAATATTTGTGAGCTCCGACCCAACCTTCAACCCAATTAGAATGTAAATAATTGGAATTACGCCCGCGCTGAGCAGAGTTCCGAACTTACCCATTGGCAGCAGGGTGCTGTCGAGAAATCCTGCAGCCAGCAGTACACCAAGCACACCGATAGCAACAAATCCAACTCCCGAAATGGATTCGAGAAATGCAAGCAACTTGTGGTTGAACGTAACGTTGGGTTTGGCCATTATCATCATTACAACACCAGTAGCAATTACGGCTCCACCCTGAAAGCCTCCGCCAGGAGTTAGGTGTCCATTTATGAAAATGTAAACTCCCAGCATGAATATTGTTGGAACCAGCAGCGTTGAAGCAGTAACCAGAATTTCGCTGGTTTTACGAAGTTTTTCCTCGCGTTGGTTATCCCTGTGGTAAACTTTTAGGAAAAAACCAACTATGGCAGCGGTGAGGAACAGAATGGTAACTTCGCCAAGAGTATCGAAACCGCGGTAGGTTACAACAACCGCTGTTACCAGGTTGGCTGCACCAACCTCAGTGGCTCCTTTCTCGGCGTAATGTTTGGCCAACGGATTAAGCTCCTCGCTTCCAGTAAAGTTGATTAGAAGGTTGCTTATAATGGCAACAAATCCAACCAGTATTAGTAGTATTAATCCCTTCTTAACCATTTGATTTTCGTATTTTATTAAGTACGTAGAAGAAGATGATTGTTGTTAGCCCGCTACCAATGGAGGCCTCAGTCATGGCAACATCGGGAGCAGAGAGCAGCAGGTAAATGATAGATGAAAACAGCCCCACAACTCCGGTTGCAATAATTGCAACTTTGAGGTTAGAGTGGTAAATGGCCAGAATGGCCAAAATAATAACTACCACACCAAGAAATACTGCTAGTAGTATGCTCATAGTTCATCCTCCTTCTCATTAGGCTGAATTTCCTCCTCCAGCATATCAGCCACGGTTTTGTTTGAAAGCTTAGCACCACGATGATGCGCAGCTCGTGCAATCACATTCGATGATACAGGGTTGGTTATCAGCACGAAGAACATTATAATTATTAGTTTCCAAATCCATTCGGGGTTAACCATTGCCAGGCCAATAAGGCTAAGCATAGTTCCAAGGGTAGATGCTTTTGTTCCGGTTTGAATTCGGTTAAACAGGTCGGGCATTCTAACGAGCCCCAGTCCACCCAGCAGGATGAATATTGACCCAATAAGCGTGAGGATTGCTCCTGAAATTTTCACTATTTCCATTACAACCCCCTTTCTATATAACGGCCAATTACCACAACGCTAAGGAAACTGAGTAGCGCGTAAACCAGCGCTACATCGAGGTAAATAATTCGATCAGCGAAGTGTGCAATAAGCGCAATAATTGACACAGAAACGATGGTCATTACATCGAACGAAATGGCCCGGTCGGTAATATCTGGGCCCTTAATGAACCTGTAGAGTGAAAGCAGTATGGCAACCACCATTATCACTCCTGCAGCGAATAGAATGTTTTCAACCATAAATCACCTCCAGATATTTTTCAAATTTTCCTAGAATTTGCTCGCTGGCTTTCTCGGCATCGAGCGTTTTTACATCAATCCAGTGGATATAAAAGGTATCATCCTTTATATCGATGGTGAGAGTTCCTGGCGTTAGGGTAATGGAATTGGCCAGAATCATTCGCCCCATGGGCGATTTCAACTTTGTTTTAACTCTTACAATACCCGGGTTAATTGGCAGCTTGGGGTTCAAAACCCTTAATGCTACGTTTACATTCGATTTTACAAGTTCCCAGAGAAAAACCACCAGGTACAACATTGTGTAAAAGAACATTTTTGGCGTAAAGCGCAACTTGCCGAACACTAAACTATTTTTACCAAAAATAATGGCAAAAACAAGAGCAAGACCAAAGCCCACAGCCAAACTAACAACTTCCAACGAACCTGTTAGCATAACCCATATCAGGAAAAGTAAAACAAAGAGGTTTGCAACATTTCTGATATTCATACAAATAGCGTTATGAGTTATATTTAAATAGTTAAATATATCGATTTGTAAAAGTAAGGTTGTTATTTTGCTAACGCTATTTTTTTGCCATAACATATCCGAAGTAAATTGCTAAATTTGGATAGTAACTGAGTTAACATTTGTTTATTAATTATATGATGTAGATCACTCTTTTTTGAAAGATTTCAGAAAAAATAGTACTTTTAGGTAATTATTATTAACCGTATGAGTTCGCATAACAATAAAGGTTGTTTACTATGTAATAACAAGTCGGATTGTTTCCGCTTGCTCGATTCGAATGAACTCTCCTTTGCCGATGGCAACAGGGTAGAGATACAGTATAATAAAGGGGAAATGGTTGCCAAGCAGGGAACCTTTTACACCCATATAATGTACCTACAAACCGGAATGGTAAAGGTTTACAAGGAAATGCCCGATGGTAGCAAGCTTATTCTCAACATTTTCACCGCAGGAAACCTTATTGGGTTACCATTCCTTTTTAAAAATCAGGTACTTGATTATTCTGTTTCAGCAATTGAAGAGACCATAATTTGTGCCATCGACAGGAAAGCTTTCGAGAAGCTAATCCATGAAAACGGAACCTTTGCCGCCGAAGTTGTTAACCAACTAAACAACTGCACACTATACAACTACGACCGCATTGTTAGCCTTACGCACAAGCAGCTGAACGGGCGTTTTGCCGACACACTTCTTTTCCTTTCCAATAAAATATACAAGGAAAATAAATTTAAGCTAACCCTTAGCCGAAAGGATCTGGCCGAGTACACAGGCGTTTCGGTAATGAGCATTATACGGGTAATCAAGGATTTCAAGCAGGATGGAATAATTGACATACAGGGGAACCTGCTAGAAATACTAAAGCCCGAAATGCTGGAACAAATCAGCAAAACGGGCTAAAGAATCTCAAAACCTTTTTTTTTAGCGAAGCCTATTCCCAACTCTAATTCCAAAGTAAATGGCACGTGGTTGGTTTGGCCCGTAAACATATCCCGGATCACGTTCAATTCCCATGTCGAAGTCGGATTGGTAGGAACCGAAAATGTTTTTTACTCCCACATACATTTGGAGCGTAGCTCCATTAATCCGGAAACCGTAGCTAACCTTAAAACCTAAGTCGAAGAAGGGGTCGCTTTCCCTCAGCACTCCATCCTCAGGATTTGGTAGAGTTGGACCGAAGTATGGTACCAGCATCTTTCCCGTATACGTTCCGGTAGAGTTGAGTACAAAATTTTTGAACGGCTCCCACTCGGCAGTAATAAAACCGTAGGTATTAGGGGTTCTAAAGAAAGTGCGCTCGTTGAATTCCCGTGCCTCCTGGTACTCACTTTTCTGGAATGTAAATCCAGCTTTGAGTGATATTGATGAAGAAGGGACAAAGTTCAACTCAGTGTTTACACCCTGAACTACGGCGCCACTGGTGGCGTTTACCCGAGTGTAAACAACCACTCCGTTCTCATCCATTTCACCATACTCATTGGCAAACGGGTTGTTCAGCTGCGTGTAGAAACCCTCAACCAGAATGCTGGAAGCAGAGCTTCCGATGCTAAAGTTAAAATCGACTGACGACATGAAGCTGTGGCTGGTTTCCTGAATTAAATCGGGCGAGTTTAGATGAATTACTTTTCGCGAACCCGAAGTTTCGATATGCAAATCCTCATCGAAGATTTGGGGGGCACGGTAGCCCTTAGCGTAGCTAACTCGAGCCTGAACAGCGTGATTCAGGTCGTACATTAAAGTTACCCGAGGACTCAGCACATTGCCAGAAACATCGTTATTTGTGCTTTGGTTATCGGATATTTTGTAGTAATCGTACCTTAACCCAGCAGTGGTTTTAAAGTTGCCAAACGTGTAGTCGAGCTGGGCAAAGCTACCAACTATACTGAGCATCTGGTCGGCAACCAGAACATTCGCGGTATGGGGGACATCAACTACTTCTCCATCTACAACTGTTGCATTGTCAATATCGGGGTAACCCAGCTTTGTGTCGCGCAGGTTTCCTCCCTGATTCTCGATGCCAAAAATTAAATTGGCACCATTGAAACGGGCCTTGTACTGGGTTCCTACAGAGTAGGTTAAATCAGTGGTTAGACCATAATCGCTGAGCGACTGGTTTGCCCCATAGTACGAATCGCGATTAACGTGCTGGGCGGATGCAAACACCGACATTACATCGCTCTCACGAAAGAACTGATCGTAGGTTAGTGCACCAGTTGTGATGTTGTGGTCAACAGCCTCTGCAATACCCGATTCATGCAGCGGATACGCGTGCCGGTCGCCACCTCTCCTATCCTCTCGAATATTAAAGAAATCGAACGTTAACTTACTTCTGTAGCCAAAGCGGTGGAAGGCCCGAGCGCCCACGCTCGTATTTTTTACTGACGAGAGTTCGGAGAAGCTATCGTTATTAGCATCGAAGGGATCGCGGTTACGAACAAACCCAAAAACGGCCAGTCCGGTTTTCACGTCGGACGATACCGCCGATGCACTAAAGTTCATGCTGTTATCGGGAGTGGTTCCAGCAACTCCATCCATTCCTACGCCATTTATGCTTGTGCTTCCTCCAATTTCGTACGAATTGTTAATGGGATCTTTCAGGATGAGATTTACAGTTCCGGCAATGGCGTTACTACCGTAAAGTGCCGATCCGCCGCCACGTATCACCTCAACCCTGTCGATCATATTTGATGGAATCAACTCCAATCCGTAAACACCAGCTAAGCCACTGAAAATGGGACGACTATTAATTAGAATCTGTGAGTATGGCCCTTCGAGGCCATTCATTCGCAGCTGGGTAAAGCCGCAGTTTTGGCAGTTATTCTCCATTCGTAATCCGGGAGTGAAGTTTAATCCTTCGCCAAGAACCACGGAGTGAGTCATGGAAAAAACTTTGGGAGGAACGGTGTTCACAACCACCGACGATTCACGGCGTTTCTGCTCGTTCCGATCGCCAGTAATTACAACCTCCTCAAGACCAATGGCATCCTCCTCCATTTTGAAGTTCAACTCAATGGATTGTCCTGCAACAATGGTTACCTGCTTCTCAACTGGACGGTAACCTATGGCAGTGGCAACTACCGTAAACGTTCCCTCGGGAAGGTTAACCATGTTATAGTGACCCGTTTCGTCGGTTGCAGTTCCAATGGTTGTTCCTTTAATCACTACGTTAGCGAAAGGGATATGTTCGCCACCATTAAGCACATGGCCAAAGAGATTTCCGTCGCTACGTGCATGTTGTGAAAAAATATTTGAAAAAGAAAATATAAATAGCACCGAAAGGCAGAATGAATATATTGTTTTCATTTGATTTGTATAGTTACAGAATAATGTAATTACATGCAGCTATTACTACACGTAGAGAAAATGGGATACGATGCAGGAATGCATCAATAGTAACTATATAACCGGGGGTGCTTTATTGGTAACTTGCTCAGGAGTACTATAAAAAACTATTCTTTGAGCGAAAGGCTGATACTTTGATTTTTTTGATATCTCAAACGAACCTAGCAGCAATAAGCCTACAACAAACAGAAGCGAAATATGACTAAAATAGTAAAACTCGAACTGCGTATGTTTATGCGAAGGGTATGGTGAATCGGGGTTTGTGCTCTTTGAGAATGGGTGAGCATGAGCAACCAACTCACCAGTAGGCAAACGGTGAATGTGATAGTTAGCCGTGCTGTTAAATGCAAGAAAACCCACAACCACCAAAAGCAGTATGGCAATAATTCGATTTAACTTTCTTAAAACTCTTGCATTCATGCCTGCAAAAGTAGAAATGTTATTTTGTTCACACAAGGAAAATTATTTTTATTTATTCTAAATATATTTAAGAACATAAAAACTAGGGATGACTTTACAAAACTTACCAAGGCTTTTAAACATTCCAATGCTGCAATTATATAAATAGCATGAACTTATGTAGAAAATAAATATTCCACTCAAAATTGTATATTTGCTTATCAATTTCATTCCTTAATAAATGGATAGGTTTTTAAATAAAACAGATTGTAATAGTTGCTATGCAAAAGCACAGTGTTTTATTCAAAAAGTTAAGGAGATTGAGGAATTCTACAACCTACAAAAAACCCATATTACCTATAGGAAAGGTGAAACCATAATAAAAGAAGGAACTACCGTTACAAATGTTCTTTTTATTCTCGACGGGTTGGTGAAACTCTACATTGAAAGCCCTGACCGGAATATTATAATTAAACTGCTAAAACCTAATGACTTCATCGGTTTAACATCCCTGTTTGGTGACGAAACCTACTACTTTTCAGCATCAGCGCTTAAGGAAACAAAGGTATGCTCAATTGCTCCAAGCGGAATTAAATTGCTGATTGATGAATGCTGCAAGTTCTCACGCGAGCTGGCACACTGGTACTGCCAGAACTACAACCTAATGCTTTCAAAATGCATGAATCTTGGACTAAGGCAGCTAAACGGGAAGCTGGCCAGCACGCTGCTGTACCTAAGCAGAGATGAATTTAAAAACGAGGATGTTTTTTCGTACATCAGCCGAAAAGATTTGGCTGAACTTTCGGGTATGTCGTTAGAGAGCGTTGTTAGGATACTATCAGAGTTTAGCGATGCCAAAATTATTGAGCTGAAAGGGAAGAGAATAGAAATAACCGACATGAATAAACTTATGGTTATCAACCAGAAAGGATAATCACCCCTACCTGTTTTTCATTTCCAAAATCCTTTAACGTTTTTCTCACTCATTGAACTTCATCATTAAAAAAGTTCTTTCTCGCAAGGTTTTAATACCCGTTCGCATCAATTTTTTTATTGACATATCTCAAGTTTTCATTTACTCATACAACTAACAAACTTCTTGATTTCAGCTTGTTAACCGCCTATTTTTGTTTAAAAGAAAATTACTAACCAAAATATGAAAGGGCATTGAGATGTACAGACAAAAAAGTAAAATAATAGAAAAGATTCAATCGTACCATCGTCAAGTAGCTGAATTGTTTTATGGTATTTACGAAAAAACAAACAACAAAGAAGTAAAGACTATGGTATACGAACTTTACGAACACGAGAAAAATCGGGAGGAATACCTTGAAAAGCACAAAAAAATTGCTGAGGTAATTGACTGCTGGCTCGAATTTCCTTGCGAAAAACTCTCAAATCAGATATCGGAATGCTTCGAAGGGCTAAACACCAACACAACAATAACCGTAAAGGAGTTGCTAAAATTAGAAGTGCACTTTGACAACTGTCTCATTAAAATTTTCAACATTCTTTCCTCGCAGGATTCCATGAACGAAACTGCAACCAATATTTTCTACTACATGCTGAAAAAAACTAAGAAGGAGGAAGAGATGCTTGCCAATATGCTTCTAAATTCGGAAACTACTATGCGAACAATGTCAAATTAGTATAGTTCCAACGAAATATGGCCTTGTGATATATTGAAACGTGTTTGTTCATTTTGATTCAAACACGTTTTTTTGTTTCGCTATCCTTTTTTTAATGCTTTATTTTAACGATTATTTTTTATTAATGCTGCTTTGGCATCGCGGCAGCGCCGCACAAAATTTGTAAAATAACGCTCGTAAGGCAACATAAGGTGCAAGGCACCTAAACATTACTCCTATTGATTTACATAATTGAAGAATTCAAAAAGGTATTTCGGTGCTACACAACTTTTTATAGATTGTATTTGAAAATTTTTCAAAACTCAAACACGTCTCCCGTTTTAACCTGCCTGCAGCCAAAAGCATTATAAAAAGCCGACAAGGCAGGAAGGGCTGTGCAATGTGAGGGAATAATGTGTTTTACGTTATTTTTCTTTAAGTATTCAATGGTTTCCTTGGTTTGCCTGTTAACTTCCTTTAGGTGAAATCCACCAATTATACCGTATATCGATTTTTCGCCTGTGACTTTTTTTGCGTATTCCAACGTATTTACAACTCCAGAGTGGCCACAGCCTGTAACAACAAAAACGCCAAACTCAGTTTTTAGCGCCAGAGCGCTATCGTCCATCACAAAGTCGGGAGTTCCATCATCTAAAACAAACGAGGTGGTTTGCGATTCGAAATCGGTATTTCGCGGAATCTCGCCAAGAAAATAAGCACCATCAAAAAGTTGGTAAGGTTTGTTGGTTGCTATCAGGTTGAATTTTGATTCAATTTCCTCCTTGCTACTTTTTAATCCAATGTAATTTCGGCTGGTTTTTCCGTAGCGCTTTACGAAACAACCGGGATGGCAAACCAGATTTCCTCCCGTTAAATACTCCAAACCATCGCCATGATCGAAGTGACCATGGCTTAAAACAATATAATCAGCATTTTCAATATCAATTTGCAACTTGGCGGCATTCTCCAAAAAGAGGTTTGTTTGAGCGGTATCAAACAAAATTTTCTTCCCATTAAACTCAATGAAAAACGATAAGCCGAACTCGGCTTTATAGTTTACGCCGGGAGTATTATCAACCAAAACTGAAATTTTCATGACTTTACAGATTTTTATATTTTTTAAAATACGATTTTACACATTTTCGGAAAAATGGTTTGGATTGACCAATTCACGATACTTATATACAATCTTTTTAAAATCTTCCCAGGTATCCCGTTTTAACGATGGATCGCGTAGCAATGCGGCGGGATGATAAACAGGCATTGCAAGTCGTCCTTGCAGATTTAACCAATTTCCACGTTCCCGGGTAATTCTGTGATTTGGACCAGCCATATACTTTAGTGCGGTTGCACCAAGGAGAATCAATATTTTCGGATTTATTAGCTCAATTTGTTTTTGAAGATGCGGCATACAAATCGCCGCTTCGTGAGGAGTTGGTACCCTATTATCGGGTGGACGACATTTTACGATATTGCTTATAAAAACATGCTCGCTGCGAGTAAATCCGCATGCTGCCAGAATTTTATCGAGAAGTTGACCCGATTTACCAATAAAAGGTCTTCCATTCAAATCCTCATCCCTGCCGGGAGCTTCACCAATTATTAGAATTTTAGCATTCTCGTTTCCCTCGCCAAAAATCACATGGTTTCTGGTTTTACACAAATCGCACTTGCTACAGCTGAGTATCTCCTGCTTTAATGCTTCAAAATCCGGAATCATTCCTGCTGAACGTTTTTAAAAGTTGAAAAACAAAGTTTGACTTTAAAGTTACATTTTATATATTGCAATATTCAAAATTTCCGCAATGAAAAGCATTACTTACCAACCAATTGGAATAATTCATACACCTTTCAACGAAAAATCCAACACGCCCATTCAACCCGCTTCGGCAATTGGTGTTGAAGGCAAAATTGAAGTTTTCAGCGAATTCGCTGATGGACTTAAGGATATTGATGGATTCTCGCATTTAATAATCGTTTACCACTTTCATCTTTCCGAAGGATTTAACCTTGAGGTAAAGCCTTTTTTGGATGAGGAAACCCATGGCGTGTTTGCAACCCGCGCTCCCAAACGGCCAAACGGAATTGGAATATCAGTTGTAAAACTTAAAAAGGCTGAGGGGAGCACGCTACACATCGAAAATGTTGATGTAATTAACGAAACTCCCCTTCTTGATATCAAACCTTACGTACCCGATTTTTCAATTAACGATGACGTTAAAATTGGCTGGCTATCAAAACATAAGGACAAAATTCCAAATATGAAAGCCGATAATCGGTTCGGTTAACTTAAGCTTTTGCAAACAGTGCGTTTACAATTCCATCGAAAGCATCAACGGCTGATTTATCCTGCTGATTGAAAACGCTCAATCCCTTTTCAGCGGCTTCACCAACTTCAGCAATCAGAGGAATTTGACCAATTAGCGGAACGCTAAGTTCGGTTGCCAGCCTCTGTCCACCGCCCTCTCCGAAAATAAAGTATTTCTCATCGGGGTGTGGTTTTGGAGTGAACCACGACATATTTTCCACAACACCTAGTATGGGAACCTTCAGGTTTTCGTTGTTGAAAAGCGAAGCTGCTTTTCGGGCATCGTTGAGCGCAATTTCCTGGGGAGTAGTAACAATAATTGCCCCGGTTAAATCGAGCTTTTGTACCGTAGTAAGTTGAATATCGCTGGTTCCTGGAGGAAAATCGATAATCAGGTAGTCCGTTTCACCCCACTGGGTGTTCTCCAGTAGTTGGGTTAGAGCATTCGATGCCATTGGTCCTCGCCAAATTAATCCCTGGTTTTGCTTGATAAAGAATCCGATAGACATAATCTTTACACCATACTTCTCAATGGGAAACATAACCTCCTTATCACCAATTACAGTGACATCGGGTTGCGCATCCTCAATCCCAAACATTTTTGGGATTGAAGGGCCAAATATATCGGCATCAACAAGCGCAACTTTTAAACCGTTTCGTGCCAAGGCAATGGCAAGATTTGCCGACACGGTTGATTTACCAACACCTCCCTTCCCCGAAGCAATGGTTACAACATTCTTCACATCGGGCAACTGAATTTTTTCAAAAACAGCCATTATTACTTTTCTCCTTTCATTAGTTTAATAAGTTTGTTTGCAATTTGCTCTGCTGCCTTAATTAGCGGATACGCCGCTGGCGATGCAGTTAGACATGGGTGAGTTCCGATTTGCATGGTTAAAAACGAGTTAACCGACATACGATTTTGAATTGCCAGTCCAATTACGTTTGTTAACTCACCGGCTTCGGGGCCACCAATCACCTCACCCCCAATAATAACTCCTGAGTTCTTTGCAGCAATAAGCTTTACAATTTGCTTGTGAGCGTTTGGCAGGTTTCCTGGGTGACGATCAACGCCCTCAAAAATTCCGGTAATAACATCAATTTCCTCTTCTTTTGCACGCTGTTCGGTTAGGCCTGCTGTCCCAAAACCGTTATCGTCAAGTGCTGTTGAGTAAATGGCAATGGTTCCGCTAAAAGTTTTCACCACGTGAAGGTTGAAGAGGTTCATTCCTGCAATACGGGCTTCGGCGCAAGCGGTTGATGCCAGCATGGTGGCCACACGACCACGTGTAACAAAGTCGCGCTTCTGAGCGCAATCGCCTATGGCAAACACATCCTTGGTATGCGTGCGCATGTACTCATCCACAGCAATGAAGTTGTCCTCATCAACAGATATTCCTGATTTTTTGGCAAGTTCGGTGTTTGGTTTGTACCCCATGGAAAGAACAACAGCATCCATGTTTAGCTTTTGTCCATCCTCTAGCTCAATGGATTCAACCTTGCCTGCTCCCATAACCTTTTTAATACCTTTCCCTGTAATAACATTCACACCGCGAGTTTCAAGCATCTCGTGAATTTTTTGGGAGAGTTCCACATCGAACGCAAGGTTTAGGATATGAGGTAACTTCTCTATTAGGGTAACGTTATACCCCCTTTTCCTGAGCTCATCGGAGAGCTCAACACCAATGAATCCGGCACCAATAACCGCAATGTTTTTAACTGAACCCAACTTGGCGTTCATCTCATCGAGGTACTGCCGATCCTTTGGAATAACAAAAACATTTTCAAGATCGGCTCCTTCGAGCCACTTGGGTTTCACGGGTGTAGAACCGGTTGCAACCACCAGCTTTTTATAACCAATTTTTTCGCCGCTGGCGAAGGTTACGAACTTGCCGTTGGTATCGATTTCAATCGCCTCGTCGACCAGTGAGGTTACTCCAATTTTTTCCATCATACCATCAACTGGCATAAGGTTTTTTTCGCTACTCTCGAGCGTTCCAAAAATGTAGGGGATTCCGCAGGGAACCATAACATCCTTCTGCTTCTTTACAAGAGTAAAGTCCTTTTCAGGCCAATGGGTTCTTCCCGTTACGGCCGCTACCATTCCGGCTGCGCTTCCGCCAATAATAAGTACATCTGTGTTTTTCATGCTAAAATCATTGTTTAGTTTAAAATGGTTATAATAATTGACTATAAGGGTTTTAGTTCGAAAATATTTCTGTTTGAATCGCTAACAAAGAACGTTACACCAGCGTATCCTTTGCGTTTGTATACTCTGTAGCCTCGCTCTTCTGCTTTTTTATAAAGCTGCTCTGCATGGAATGTATGAATGCACACATGGTTGTATGTTGGTTCCGGAGTGCTGGCATGAACAAAAAGTTCAATTTCAGCATCACCTAGCTTTCCTGAAATAACCGTTACGCTTCTTCTGATACCAAATATTTTGCCCGACTCCTCCTCATTCAGCATAAAGGCTCTGGTTGAAACCATGCCCAATACTTCCTCATAAAAAGGCAGAACATCATTCTCAAAAACCTGTAATCCAACGTGTTTAATTACAATATCCATTTTAGTATTCAATTCCTTTTCGTGCTTGAATCCCCTTGCTATAGTAATGCTTAACTTCTTTCATCTCCGTTACTAAATCGGCAAGTTCAATTAGCTCATTGGGTGCGTAGCGCCCGGTGAGAACAACTTCCATGAGTTTGGGCTTCGACTTCAGAATGGCTATTACCTTTTCGATTTCGAACAGTTTGTAGTATAATGCTATACACAGCTCATCGAGAATCACCATGTCGAAGTAACCATCCTCAATAATCGACGAAACCTCCTTTAGCCCGTTTCGGGCTATATCAATGTCTCGCTGAGTTGGTTCATTTTTAATGAAACAGTCGAGTCCATACTGCCGCAACACTATTTCGGGGAAACGTTTCAGCGAATCGAGCTCTGCGTAGTGCATTCCTTTAACAAACTGACCAATAAAAACCTTTTTCCCAGCGCCAACTGCACGCACAGCCAAACCAATGGCTGCCGTAGTTTTCCCCTTTCCGTTTCCGGTGTATAGGTGAATGTATCCTTTCTCAATATATTTCAGTTCCATAGTTGCTTTTATGAAAATAAATTCACGCAGCTGTTGTAGGGTAACCCAACTACAAGAAGGTTATCCTTTACCCCTCCGTAGTATCTTGATTCGGGGCACCCAAATGAAATACTCATTAAACCCGTTTTATAAGTGCTTACAAAAACGCTTCCGCAAACCGACAGAAATGTGTATGGTTTTACTACAGGAAAACTCTTAAGCTTCTGGGTATAATACTTCATAAGCTCCATAACTTCCCTGGGAGAAATAAACATAATGTACATATCGGGTTTTACATCCCTCTCCATTTCCTCGTCAATTCCCATTAGTATATTTTCAATGGGTTCATCGAGATGTGGAATATCAGATACAGCCCTACGTATTGTATTAGAGTCAATACCGCTCTCAAGCTCAATGTGCTGAACCAGCTCTTCGTCGTTTTTCATTATACCCATGCTTCGTTTTGCCCCTAGACAAAGAAGATTCTGCGGATTAAACAGAAGCGGCATTTTAAAAGCGTCGTACACTGCTTCGCAGAACCGAATGGGTTTATCGGGAGTGTAGTCGTAGCCATTCAAGTGATTAACCTTCAAACCCATGCACTTGGCCCCATACCGTTTCTTCAGCTCTGAAATCATTTACTAGTTCAACTTCTTATAGGTTGAAATTGCTTTACTTACATCGGACATGGTAAAATTGTACCGTTTCCTTAATCGCCCTAGCCGCTCGTTGGAATACCTTTCGGGAATACCCAGCTCGTTGCAAATAATCCTAACAGGAACATTATACTTTTCAGCTACAAACTCAACTGTTTGGGTACCATTCACCTCAAATTCGTGCACCTCGGAGTGGTGCTGTTCGAGCTCTTCAACGGGCTCCTGTTGCTTAACTGCCTTCTTGCTACTTGAAACTTCAAACTCCTTTGCCCCTTCAAAATTCGTATCCTTGTTGTTTTCAAGTACTGGTTCCTCTATATTATCAGAAATCTTCTCGCTCCTGTGCCTGTACCCATGCTCGTGGAAAACCTGTTCGGGTTGAACTACGAATGCAAAAAGGAACAGGAAAATACCTGCAATAGGAGTGAAGAGAAAGAAGCTAACTCGGAAAGTTTTATTTGGAATCATTTTTTTAAGCAAACAAAGAATCACATCCCAATGAAAAAGAATGTGCAACAGAATTAAAACCAGAAAGCTGATACTAATCCACAAGTGAACGGTTCCCCACTGGTGCCTGTCCATGCCCCAAAAGTTAAGGTCGATATTTGAACCATAGATTGCGTTGCGCTGTACCCCCGAAACGAGCACATACTTAATCAGAAATCCAATTCCAGCCATTGCTGTAAGAAGAAAGAAAAGTATAAAATCGATAGCAATATTGAGCACAGACCTCCCTTTAAAAGGATGTAGCGGATTTTTCATGGCTAATTGTTTTATCTTTTTGATATTTTCATAATTCGTTTCAACTTGCCAGCTAGCATTTTTCTACGAATGGAACTAATCCTATCAACAAATAGCACTCCATCAAGATGGTCGAACTCATGCTGAAAAATTCTAGCTTCTATCCCATCAATCTCTCTTTCCACCTGCTTGAACGATTCGTCGAGGTATTTTACGGATATTTTCTTCGGACGCACTACTTCCTCATAAATTTCGGGAATGCTTAGGCAGCCTTCGCTGTAGATAACAGTTTCATCACTTTTTGAGATAATTTCCGGATTTATTACAGCGCGCTTAAACCTATCAACCGAACCATTGTCATCGTCAATTGGGTTCGAATCCATTACAAAAACTCGTTTTAGCGCTCCAATTTGGGGAGCAGCAAGACCAATTCCACCTTCCCTGCTTAAGGTATCGAACAGGTTTTCGATTAAAGATTTAGTATCTTCCCCTTTATTAATTTCGGTTGAATGTTTTCTCAAAACAGACGAACCATACTTTAAAACCTTGGTTATCATAGTTCTAATAAAGATGTTTTCGTAAGTAGTACCTATTTGACTCGTAAACCAGCTGCTTAATTTTCTCTTCGCTGATTAGCTTTTCAACTAGGCTAAAATCAGCATGGTCTTTGGCAAGAAGCTCCTGTATAGTATCTTCACGCAGCGGGTGAACCGAACAAATATTAAGAATATCATTCTCGGCATTGCCTGTATAACCCGTATCGGTTCCTTCAAAACCTAAAATAAGTTCAGCATTCAATCCCCGGTTCAAAAATATTTGGTATGCCCTATTTACAGCTTCGCTGTTAGATGGTTTTACTGATGTTAAAGCTGGAGGGCGAGTGGGAACTGAAATGTATGCAATGGAAGGGTTAACCCTCAGGATATAATCGGCAGTAAGCTGCAAGTTTTCGGAACTATCGTTAACTCCATCGGCAAGCATGGTTTCGGTAACCAGCGTTCCCATATACTCCTTCGAAAATTTAATGATACTATCGAGAACAAGGCTGAAGTATAGCCGTGGGTGGGGCCGGTTGATTTTTCGCCAAATATGCTCTTCGGCCGTATCTACCTTAACCGAAACCCAATCGGCCTGCATTAAATCGTCGCGAACAGCCGCATTGCTAAGTAAAGATGCATTTGTGATAACTGCAATGGGAATATTGAACGACTTTAGCAATCTAATTGATTTTCCCAACTTTATGTCGAGGGTTGGCTCGCCGTTGGAGACAAAAGTTAAGTAGTCGGGCTTGTCGGCTTCGCTTATCTTGCTTAGCAAATTTTCTACATCCTTCTGAATTACCCAAGGTTCGTAGAATGGCTCCCGAATAATGCTAAACTTCTGCTTTGGCCCAACCTGACAGTAGATACAAGAATACGAACATATTTTTCGCAATGGGATATTATTAATTCCCAAACTCCTACCTAACCTACGTGATGGTATTGGACCGAATGCAATCATTTAACTATGAGTTATCTTATTCCAAATACGTGCAATCTCTTTGCTAAAATCAGAATCGGGTAGCCATTCCACAATGCTTTTACAGTTAACCATCGCATCAACCACCGAAGAATCAAAGGGTAACTTTCCTGCTATATCGATACCTGAACCGATGCAGAACGATTCAATCTGTTGTGTCATTTCGTTGTTTATATCGTACTTGTTCACCACAACCCAGGGTTTTAGGTTGAATTTCGTAACCACTTCAAGAGTTCGTTTCAAATCGTGCAACCCCGAAATTGTTGGCTCGGTAACAATAAGAACATGGTTAACTCCGGTAATTGAAGAAATAACGGCACAGCCAATTCCCGGAGGACCATCGATTATGATGTTTTCAAGATTATGCTCCTTGGCAACCTCCTTAGCTTTTTCGCGAACCATGTTTACCAGCTTACCCGAGTTCTCCTCGCCCGGAGCCAACCTTCCGTACACCATTCGTCCGTTCCTGAAAGTACCGGAATACATTCGGCTCTTGTCGTTATCAACCATTGTAATTGCGTCCAGCGGACAAATGCGTGAGCAAAGCTGGCAGCCATCGCACGAAGTTTCAGAGATTACGACCTTTCCTCCCTCGTTGTGTATGGCGTCGAACCGGCAGAAATCGATGCAAACGCCACAGTGCGTGCATTTCTCGTAATCAATCACCGCCGTTTGACCGGCAATGTAAATTTGTTTCTCCTCGTGGGTTGGGTTGAAAAGGATGTAAAGGTTCGCTGCATCCACATCGCAATCGGCAAGCAGAACCTGAGGTTGAAGTGTAGCAAAGGCTGCACTTATGCTGCTCTTGCCCGTTCCTCCTTTACCGCTAATAACTGCTACTTCCATCGAATCAGTTGTTTTGATCAAAAAAATAGTTGCAAACTGCATTGTAAACCGAAACTAACTTCTCTCCATATTCGGGTTTTTGCCTAGCCAATATCTCTCCTTTTGAATATATTGCAGCAATTTCCCGGTCGAACGGAATCTCCATAAGTAAATGAATGTTCTCGTTTTTAAGGTACTTGTACACATCCTCGTTGCCCAATCCTGCCCTATTTATAATTACACCAAAGGGTTTTCCCATTGATTTTAACGTTTCAACGGATTGTTTTAAATCGCTTAGTCCAAAAGGAGTTGGCTCGGTGACCAGAATAACATAATCGGCACGCGAGGCTGTTTGAATGAATGGGCACGAGGTACCCGGAGGCGAATCCATTAGCACAACATGGTTACTCCCAGCTTCATTGATGGCCTCCTTGATTACCGATACAGGAGAGTAAACTCCAACCCTCATGCGGGCTTCCACAATTCGGGAATTCATTGAAACGGGGAAGCACCGAACCTCGCCAAGAGAAACATCCTTCTCGGTTATTGCCCCAAACTCGCAAGCTACCGAGCATGCGCCACACCCGTGGCACAAATCCTCCATCACTTTGATGATTTTTGACGGGGGAAGAATAAAAATGGCCTTGTAGCTGCAGTAATCGTGGCATTTACCGCAGAATGTACACTTATTGTCATCGATAACGGGAACCCTCTGGGTAACATCAATGGTTTTTTCGGGCTCGCCCGAAAAGAAAACCATATCGTTTGGCTCCTCAGCATCACAATCAACCAGCGTAACAATTTGGTGTTTTTGCTGGAGCGCAAAAAACATACTGGTGGAAACTAAAGTTTTTCCGGTTCCTCCCTTCCCGCTGGCTACGGCAATTTTTATAGGTTCGCAATTAATCATAGCTTAATCGAATATTCTCCTCAGTTAGGGTATCCTTAATTACTCTCTGCAGGAATGGTGTGTTCCATGTGTTGAGGGCACCATGCGTTAAAAAATACTTTTCCGGAATTGGGTGCGTTCCAAAAACAACTTTCATACTATACTTATCGATAATAAACTTCTCGAAATGTTCCATGTACGGGCAGGGTGGGTAACCAACCAGAAATCCTGTTGCGAAATGGACATGGGTTGCTCCGTTCTTCTTAAGCTCCTCAGGAGCGTACTCAATGTTCCCACCTGGGCATCCATCACAGGTTGTGTAACCAACCAGCTCAACATCCATATTCTTATACTGGGCGAATGCTCCTTCCCTGTTATGAAGGGACCGGAAACATTTCCCTCCAGCACAGGTTCTGTATCGATCGCAAATGATAATTCCAACTTTTACCTTTTCCATACCTTTACTATTTTAGGGTTATTCGAAATTATGAACCACAAAACTTCCTTGGGGAACATTCAGCAACTCAGAAATCACATCGCATTTTACCGTAAGCAGGAAGAAAATTCGGGAATCATTTTGATCTACAAGTCCCTCAAGATTTCCCTGCCCTTTTGAGATGATTAGGTCGGACTCGCCAAAAATTTTCTGAAACTCCTTGCTGCATCTACTCAGTACGGTTGAGGGAGCATCGTACCCGTTGCTAACAATTTTTGCAGTTCTACCAATTTCAGCCTGCTCGGCATCCTTAATTGTAACATCGTTAAGAATTGGCCCTCCCTTAACTGCAAAGGTGACGTTTGAATGGTTTATTGTTTCGATAAAAAGCCTGTCGAAAACAATTTCGCCAGCATTATCGCCGAGGTAAAGAATACGCTTTGCTTCACCAATCCTAGTTTTCAGCAAAGCCGATTTGTCGAGTGCAAATTTTGCTTGCAAAACCTGTTCTATGGTTTTGTAGATATCAAAGGTTCTGTTAGCACCGTAATCCATTATATTGCCAGCAATGGCAAGTCGTAGAGCCAAATCGAACGGGTTTTTCGATCCATCAACTTTGGGTTTCCACTCACTGTAAAGTTCCAGAGCAACCCTGTTGTTATCAACCTTCTCCTCGGCAAAAGGGTCGGTAACTCCAATAATTTTACAAAAGGTATTGTTCAGAATTCGTTGAATCTCCGGGCTGGTTAACGAGCTGAACTTCCCCATTGTCTCGTTAAAAAAAGTGAGGAAAACACGTTGCTTTGTTTCTTCAACGTTATATTTAGCAAACAACCTCTTGTAGTTGCTCAGGAAGCATTCAACACACTTTTCGTGAAGCATTCTCTTACCCTTTTTTCTTGTTTTACCCGACTAGGAGTTGGAATAATTTCAGTCTAATGCCTACAACCTCCCTGCTCGTGGCGACTGTCGTGATTACAGTAGTTGGCGCTCAGCTGCAACTTATTCTCAATAAAATCGTTAACAAGTTCCTCGGCATTCTTAATTGGAGCACCAATGAAAACGTTGATATTTTGATGGTTGAAAAGCTCAATGGCTTTCTGTCCCATTCCTCCGGCAATAACATCGGTTGCACCAAGTTGAGCAACCCAGCGTGGATACAATCCGGGGATATGCTCAGGAGGAGTAAGTTCCTTAACTTCAACAATTTTACTGTTCTCCACCTTTACGATGGCAAACTGCTGGCAATGCCCAAAGTGAGCACAAAGAACTCCGTTCTCTAACGGAATAGCGATAGATTTATTCATATAAATTATTGTAAATTGTTTAGTTCACGCAAAGCCGCAAAGTCGCAATACAACTTTAAAAATTAACATTTATTTAGCGTCTTCGCGAGAAACAGTTTAAATTATTAAAAACCGCCTCTAAAACGATTCTGCAAACCCATACCTCGAGCACGCCCCCTTCCACGTCCACGAGCTCCACGGCCAAAACCGAATCCTCTTCCGGAGTTTTCAGGAAGATTCTCGTTGGGGTTCACACTTGAACTTTCGCCTTCGGGTTGACTTTTCCTACCTGCACCAAAATTTGTGCAGCGTCCCATCCTGCGACCGGTCATTGGACCTTGTCCTTCCGGACCTCTTTGATCAAAACCTGGCATAATTACCTCCTCTTTAAAGTTTAACAATCCATAAAATATGTCAAATGTCTGATGTCAAATGTCTGATGTCAAATGTCTGATGTCAAATGTCT
>ERZ795053.1808-NODE-1808-length-26605-cov-9.769567_pt1 | contig 26605 bp, 30 predicted proteins | sample MGYA00375137_ERZ795053 | MGnify/ENA primary metagenome ERZ795053 (study PRJEB30182, sample SAMN05720284) | activated sludge metagenome | isolation source: Anaerobic digester | place: Hong Kong | collected 2014-12-17 ...
GCCGGCAGCGGCCACCACACCTTCCCGGTCAACCAGGCGCTCGCGACCCTGGCCGCGGCCGAGGCCGGCGTGATCGTGCTGCTCTACCGCCCGATGTCCGGCCGCGAGCTGCTCGCCGGCCTCAACGGCGGCCACGACCGCCCCACCGCGAAGTGGGATGCGCGCCTGTTCGGCGTCGGCGCGCAGATCCTGCGCGCGCTGCGCGTCGGCAAGATGCGCCTGCTCGCCAGCCCGCGCAAGATCCCGAGCATGACCGGCTTCGGCCTCGAGATCACCGGCTTCGTCGACAAGAACTGAACCAGAGAACCCCCAGCATGCAACGCAACCAATCCGAAAACGCCCGCCAGGGCGCCCGTTACGACGGCATCGACGAGATCGAGCCGAGCTTCGCCGGCGCCGGCGTTCGCGTCGGCATCGTCATGGCGCGCTTCAACCTCGACATCTGCGAGGGCCTGCTGTCCGCCTGCACCGACGAGCTGCTCGCCCTCGGCGTCGCGCGCGCGGACATCCGCATCGTCACCGTGCCCGGCGCGCTCGAGATCCCGCTCGTGCTGCAGACCATGGCCCGCAGCGGCCGGCACGACGCCCTGGTCGCGCTCGGCGCGGTGATCCGCGGCGAGACCTACCACTTCGAGCTCGTCTCCAACGAGATGGGCGCGGGCGTCACCCGCGTCGGCCTCGACACCGGGCTGCCGATCGCCAACGGCGTGCTCACCACCGAGGACGACGACCAGGCGGTCGCGCGCATGCGCGAGAAGGGCGCCGACTGCGCCCGCGCCGCGGTCGAGATGGCCAACCTGCTGAAGGTGGTGCGATGAGCGACATCGACAACACGCAAGCCGAAGGCGGCACCGGCGCGCCCAACCCCACCAGCAAGATGGCCCGCCGCCGGGCGCGTGAGCTCGCGCTGCAGGGGGTGTACCAGTGGCTGCTGTCGGGCAACACGGCCACCACGGTGCAGCGCCACCTCGAATCCGAGACCGAGAACCTCGACAAGATCGACCGCGAGCTGTTCGTGAGCCTGCTGCGCGGCGCCACCGGCGCGGCCGACGAGCTGCGCGGCTGCTTCGAGCCGCTGCTGTCGCGCCCGGTCGCCGAGCTGTCGCCGATCGAGCACGCGATCCTGCTGCTCGGCACCCACGAGCTGCGCCACAACCTCGACACCCCCTACCGCGTGGTGATCAACGAGGCCATCGAGCTCGCCAAGGGCTACGGCGGCACCGACGGCCACAAGTTCGTCAACGGCGTGCTCGACAAGCTCGCCGCCCGCCTGCGCCCGGAAGAGGTCGAGGCCGCCCGCGCCAAGCGCGGCTGAGCGCACGTCGCCCACCCCACCGCCCCATTCGCGGCTGCCGCCGCTCCTACAGAACCCCGGAACCCCGACGGTTGATGCAGGAGCGCCGGCAGGCGCGAATGCAGCCTCCCCGGAAGCCCGGCGGTCAATGCAGGAGCACCGCCAGGCGCGGGTGCAGTCCCCCGGAACCCCGACGGTCGATGTAGGAGCGCCGGCAGGCGCGAATGTAGCCTCCCCGGAACCCCGACGCTCAATGCAGGAGCGCCGGCAGGCGCAAACCCCCTCCACCCCCAGCACCACGACGGTTGTTGCAGGAGCGCCGGCAGGCGCGAATGCAGCCGCACAGCCCCCGACGCGCACCGGCCCCGCCCGCCGCAACTATCTGGGGCCGGAAGCGCGCCGTGCACGCATCACCACGCGCTCCCCGGCGCGCAGCTCCAGCCTGCCATCGGTCGTGATCGCAAATCCGCTCACGCTTGCCGCCGCCGCCATGAAGCGCCGCTCGTCCTCCATCGCGCGCGGCGCGCAGGCCATTTGTGTCGCCCCCCGCGGCGACAGCCGCAAGCCCTCGCCCGACAGCGCGTAGCTGCCGAAGTAGCGGTTGCACCCCGCACCGCCCGCAAGCCGTCCGCCCGCGGCAAAACCCAGCGTGATCCGCGCCGGATCGGTCACTGCGCTGCCGTCGAGCTCCACCACCTCCCAGGGCTCGCCCTGCAGCAGCAACGCGGGATCGCCGCCGCAGCCGCGCAGCACGCGCTCCTGCCAGCGCACCTCGACGGTGTTCGGGTGCGTCATCCCGCTCATCGTGTCGACGCAGACGCGCTCGAACACCAGCGCCTCCAGCTCGCCGCCGGCGCTCGTGCCCTGGTAGCTGCGCAGACCCTCCGCCTCCACGATCAGCGGCGCGGAGGCGAAGGCGCGCGAGGCACCGTCGTCGGCGATCAGCTCCAGCCCCTGCGCGCCGATGTCGAGCCGCCACGCCGGCTCATTCCCGACCGCGCGGAACAGCGGCTTCTCCGCCACCCGCAGGCACTCCGGCTGCTCGACCCCGGCGAGGCTCAGCAGCGCGGAGTTGCCCTTGACCCAGATGCCGGTGCGGGCGTCGTCCACCGACACCATCCGCATCCCCGAGGCGCTGCGCTCGGGCCGCAGCGTGAACACCTTGCCGTCGACGCCGAGGGTGGCGAGCTCGCCGAAGTGACGCAGCTCGACCCTGCGCTCGCCGCAGCGGAACTCGATCGGGGGCTGCGGATCGAGCGCCAGCGCGGGCGCGGAAGGGCGCTGGACCGGAGCCGCGGTGGTCGCCTCGACGGATGCCGCAGGCGCGGCACGGCCGAGTAGGCCGCAGCCACCTGCAAGGGCGGCGAGGAAGGTGAGGCCGAGCAAGGAAGACGCTTTCATCGCGAGACTCAGGGGCAAGGAGAGACGGGACTCCATTCTAGAGGCCGGGCGCCTCCCTCGCTGTCACCGGCTGTCTCCGGCCGTCTCCGCCCCCCGGCGCGTGCCCCGCTCCTGCGTGCCCTACCGTCCTTCACCTGCCGCCTGCCGACGCCTCCGACTCCCGCCTCTCCTCGCCTCGCCCTTCGTCTCGCGTCCGCCCCCGCGGCTCCCCTTCTCCCCCCGCTGGGTTTAAGCTCGCAGCCAGAGGAGAATCGCGATGCATGAGATGTCCCTGGCCGAGGGCGTGCGCGCCATCATCGAGGAGGCCGCGCAAGCCGACCGGTTCCGCCACGTGCGCACGGTGGTGCTGGAGATCGGCGAGCTCGCCGCCGTCGAGGTGGATGCGCTGCGCTTCTGCCTGGGCGCCGTGCTGGCCGACACCGTGGCCGCGGGCGCCGCGATCGAGATCGAAACCCTGCCCGGCGCCGGCTGGTGCCCCGATTGTGCGCAGACGGTCCCCATCCACCAGCTCTATGACGCCTGCGGGCGCTGCGGCGGTTACCGCGTGCAGGCGAGCGCGGGACGGGAGATGCGCGTCAAGGCGCTGGAGGTCGACTGAACATGTGGCTGGATCACGAACCCGTCTCCCCGGGCTTCACCCGCCAGCAAGGAGAAACGAACGATGTGCACGACATGTGGTTGCGGAAGCGGTGAGACCCGGATCGGCGCGCTCGGTGGCGGACGCCCAGCACCTGCCGTCCACCCGCACCCCGGCGCCACCCGCGCATGGCGAGCGGTCGGCGAGCACGCCCCCACGCCCCCGACGCCCCCCGCGCGCCCCGCGCCAGCCCGTCCGGCATCCATGCCCCCTGGGGCCGTGCCCGACACCGTACCCGGCCACCACCACCTCGACTTCGGCAGCGGCCCGGCGCACGCCCACGCGCCCGGGCTGAGCCAGGCGCAGATGCTCAGGATCGAGCGCGACATCCTCGGCAAGAACGACGCGCGCGCCGCGGAGAACCGCGCCTGGCTGGCCACGCGCGGCATCTTCGCGCTCAACCTGGTGTCCAGCCCGGGCTCGGGCAAGACCTCGCTGCTGGTGCGCACCCTGCAGCTGCTCGGCGGGCGCGTGCCCGCGGCGGTGATCGAGGGCGACCAGCAGACCGAGTTCGACGCCGAGCGCATCCGCGCCACCGGCGTGCCGGCGCTGCAGATCAACACCGGCAAGGGCTGCCATCTCGACGCCGACATGGTCGCGCGCGCGCTGCCGCGCATGGAACTCGCCGAGGACAGCCTGCTGCTCATCGAGAACGTCGGCAACCTCGTCTGCCCGGCCGCCTTCGACCTCGGCGAGGCGCACAAGGTGGCGATCCTCTCGGTCACCGAGGGCGAGGACAAGCCGCTCAAGTACCCCGACATGTTCGCCGCCGCCGACCTGATGCTGCTCAACAAGGTCGACCTGCTGCCCTACCTCGCCTTCGACGCCGGGCGCGCGATCGACTTCGCGCTGCGGGTGAATCCGCGCCTGCGCGTGCTGCGGACCTCGGCCACCACGGGCGAAGGCCTGGACGAATGGATCGCCTGGATCGAGGCGGGGCTCGCGACCGCGCGCGCGGGGCGTGCCGCGGGTGTGCGCGCATGAGCGTCGCCACCTTCCCGGACGCCGACATGGAAGCAAGCAGGCCGCCCATGCCCGCAGAAGCCGCCTCCGCACCGATCGGCGAATCGCTGTCGCTGCCCCCCGTCGGCACACGCAGGCTCGCCGAAGCACCGCCCATCCTGGCCCTCGGCGCCTGGTTCAAGCACGCCGCCTGCCTGCTCGAGGACGGCCGCGCGCAATTCGGCCCCAACCTCGGCGACCTCGACAACGCCGACGCCTGCCGTGCGGTGGAGCCGGCCGCGCTGGCCCTGCTCGCACAGGCGGCTGCCCCCGTGCGCGCGATCGCCCACGACCTCCACCCCGACTTCCACTCCACCCGCGTCGCCTGCGCGCTCGCCGCGCGCCTGGACGTGCCGGCGATCGGCGTGCAGCACCACCACGCCCACGTCGGCGCGGTGCTCGCCGAGCACGGCCGCTTCGACGCGCGCCCGGTGCTCGGCCTGGCGCTCGACGGGGTCGGCCTCGGCACCGACGGCGAGGCCTGGGGCGGCGAGTTGCTGTGGGTGGCGGGCGGCGAGTGCGTTCGCCTCGGCCACCTGCGCCCGCTGCGCCTGCCCGGCGGCGACCGCGCGGCGCGCGAGCCCTGGCGCATGGCCGCCGCGGTCCTGCACGCCAGCGGGCGCGGCGACGAGATCGCCCGGCGCTTCGCCCGACAGCCCGCGGCGGCGATGCTCGCCCAGGTGCTCGCCCGTCCGGCGCTGTGCCCGCCGACCTCCAGCCTCGGCCGCCACTTCGACGCCGCCGCCGGCCTGCTCGGCCTGTGCGAGGTGATGCAGAACGAGGCCGAGGCGGCGATCGCGCTCGAGCGGCTCGCCGCGAGCACGGCCGCGCCGGCGGTGGATCGCGGCGACTGGCGAATCCTTACCGATGCGGCCGGCACCGTCGCACCCGCCCTGCCCCGACTCGAACTCGATCTCCACCCCCTGCTGCTGTGCCTCGCCGACGAGCCCGACGCCGCCCGCGGCGCAGCGTGTTTCCAGGCCACGCTGGCCGCGGCGCTCGTCGACTGGATCGAGGCGGCTCGCAGGCTAACCGGCGGCGCCACGGTGGTGCTGTCCGGCGGCTGCCTGCACAATCGCCTGCTCGCCGACGCGCTCCACTCCGCACTTCCCGCGCAGGGTTTCGAGGTGCTCGGCGCGCATCGGCTGTCGCCTGGCGACGCCGGCCTGGCGCTCGGCCAGGCCTGGGTCGCCCTGCACCAGCTCGCCTCGATCAAGGAAAACTGAACATGTGCCTCGCCATCCCTGCCCGTATCGTCGAACTGCTCGACGGCGACCAATGCCGCGTCGAGCTCGGCGGCGTGCGCAAGGAAATCTCGCTCGCCCTCGTCGACGGCGCCGCCGTCGGCGACTACGTGATCGTGCACGTCGGCTACGCGCTAACGAAACTCGACGCGGAGGAGGCGGCGCAGACCCTGGCCTTGATCGCGGAAGCCGGCATCGCCCCCGAGGCCGGGCGATGAAATACGTGGACGAATTCCGCGACGGCACGCTCGCCGCCGGGCTGGCGCGGGCGATCGCGCGCGAGGCCGACCGCGGCCGCGACTACGCCTTCATGGAGTTCTGCGGCGGCCACACCCACGCCATCTCGCGCTACGGCGTCTCCGACCTGCTGCCGGCCAACGTGCGCATGATCCACGGCCCGGGCTGTCCGGTGTGCGTGCTGCCGATCGGCCGCGTGGACATGGCGATCCGGCTCGCGCTGGCGCGCCCCGAGGTGATCCTGTGCACCTACGGCGACTGCCTGCGCGTGCCCGCCTCCGACGGCCTGTCGCTGCTGAAGGCCAAGGCGCGCGGCGCCGACGTGCGCATGGTGTATTCCGCGGCCGACGCGCTCGCGCTCGCCGCGCGCGAGCCGGCGCGCGAGGTGGTGTTCTTCGCCATCGGCTTCGAGACCACCACGCCCCCCACCGCGCTCGTGCTGCGCGAGGCCGCGGCGCGCGGGCTGGCGAACTTCAGCGTGATCTGCAACCACGTGCTGACCCCGCCGGCGATCACCGCAATCCTCGACTCGCCCGCGGCCGGCGAGCTCGGCACGCTGCACCTGGACGGCTTCATCGGCCCCGCCCACGTCTCCACGCTCATCGGCAGCCGGCCCTACGAAGCCTTCGCCGCCCGCTACCGCAAGCCGGTGGTCATCGCCGGCTTCGAGCCGCTCGACGTGATGCAGGCGATCCGCATGCTGGTGCGCCAGGTCAACACCGGCCGTGCCGAGGTCGAGAACGAGTTCACCCGCGCGGTGGTGCGCGACGGCAACCCGAAGGCGCAAGCGATCGTGTCCGAGGTGCTCGAGTTGCGCGACGAGTTCGAGTGGCGCGGCCTCGGCGTGCTGGCGCGCTCGGCGCTGCGCATCCGTCCCGCCTTCGCACCCTGGGACGCCGAAGCGAAGTTCGGCCTCGACTACCGCCCGGTGCCCGACCACCGCGCCTGCGAATGCGGCGCCATCCTGCGCGGCGTGAAGAAACCCGCCGACTGCAAGCTCTTCGGCACCGTGTGCACCCCGGAGACGCCGATGGGCTCGTGCATGGTGTCCTCCGAGGGCGCCTGCGCCGCACACTACAACTACGGGCGCTTCCGCGACCTTCCGGCAGTTGCCGCCGACAAGCCCGTAACCCAGGCCCAGGAGTCCGCATGAACACCGTCAAACCCGCCTACGTCCGCCCCCTGGACCTGAGCAAGGGCCATGTCGACCTCGGCTTCGGCGCCGGCGGGCGGGCGATGGCGCAATTGATCTCCGAACTTTTCATGCGCGCGTTCGCCAACGACTTCCTCGCGCGCGGCGACGACGGCGCGGTGCTGCCCGCGCCGGCGGCAGGCGAGCGCCTGGTCATGGCGACCGACGCCCACGTCGTGAGCCCGCTGTCTTATCCCGGCGGCGACATCGGCAGCCTGTCGGTGCACGGCACGGTGAATGACCTCGCGGTGATGGGCGCGCGCCCGCTCTACCTGGCCGCCAGCTTCATCCTGGAAGAGGGCTATGCGCTCGCCGAGCTCGCCCGCATCGTCGACTCGATGGCCGCCGCCGCACGCGCGGCCGGCGTCGCGGTGGTGACCGGCGACACCAAGGTGGTCGAGCAGGGCAAGGGCGACGGCGTCTTCATCACCACCACCGGTGTCGGCGCGCTGCCGGCCGGGCGCGACCCCGGCGGCGCGCGCGCGCGGTCGGGCGACGTGGTGCTGCTGTCCGGGCGCATCGGCGACCACGGCATGGCGATCATGGCGCAGCGCGAATCGCTCGCCTTCGACTCCGAGATCGTCTCGGACAGCGCACCGATCCACGGTCTGGTCGAGGCGCTCTACGCCGCGGTGCCGGCGGAGGCGATCCGTGTGCTGCGCGACCCCACCCGCGGCGGGCTGGCGACCACGCTGAACGAGATCGCCACGCAGTCGGGCGTGGGCATGGAGCTCGACGAGGTGGCGATCCCGGTGTCGCCGCAGGTGCACGCAGCCTGCGAGTTGCTCGGGCTCGACCCGCTCTACGTCGCCAACGAGGGCAAGCTGGTCGTGCTGTGCGCGCCGGAGCACGCCGGAGCCGCGCTGGCGGCGCTGCGCGCGCATCCGCTCGGCGCCGAGGCGGCGCGCATCGGCTGCGCCACCGCCGACCCGCAGCACTTCGTGCAGCTGCGCACAGCCCTGGGCGGGCGGCGCATGGTGGACTGGATTGCCGGCGAGCAGCTGCCGCGGATCTGCTGAGAGATCGCGCCGTCACAACTGATTACCTCGCCGCCCACCCGACGCACGCGCTATCGCCTATCGTGCGCGTGGAGACAGCAGAGACGCGGAAGGGGGTGGCGGGCGGCAGCGCCCCCGCCCCCAACCGCTCCGCATGTCGCATCCTTCACCGCGGCAGGACGAAACCATGACCATCCGCTCGCCCCTCTCGCCCATGCTGCTCGCAGCCGCGCTGGCACTCGGTGGCTGCGCGGTGGTTCCCGCCGACGACTACGGCTACTACGACGATGATCGCTACTACGATCGCGAGACGGTGATCGTCACGCCGCCGCCGCGCATCGAATACCGTGGTCTGCCGCCAGCCGCCGGCTACGTCTGGATCGACGGCTACTGGAACCGCGTGGGTCCGCGCCCGCACTGGGTGCCCGGCTACTGGAGCCCACCGCGGGTGCACCCGCGCCCCATCGTGCAGCCTCGGCCGCACATCGGCACCCGTCCCGACTGGCGCCCCGATCGTCGCGACGAGCACGACCACAGGCGCTGGCGCGACGACGACCGGCGCGGCGACGACAAGCGCTGGAGCGGCCGCGACGACGGCACCCGGCGCGAGGGCGAGCGCTGGCGTGAGCGCGATGGCGACCCGCGCACCTGGCCCGGCTTCACCCCGAGACGCGACCCCAGGGGCGATCGCGACGGCATGCGCGATCGTCGTGACCCGCGCGAGGACGCACGTCCGCCCCGGATCGTCCAGGAACGCCCGCCCGGCGCGCGTGAAGGCCTGCTCCATGCCGAGCCGCCCCGCCAGCGCATCGAGCGTCCGGCCTTCGGGGCGCCGGGCGGCGCGCGACCCGAGCTGCGTCCTGCCGGCGCCGGGGGCGAAGTCCGCAGCCCCCGCCCCCGCGAGGCGGGCGGGCGATCTCCCGAGACCTTCCAGGGCTTTCGGCGCGACGGCGACGGGGAGGCCCGACGCAGCTTCCGGCGCGACGCGAGGGAGGACGGTGCTCGTCCCGAGGCGCGCGGACGCGAGCCCGCGGGCAACCGGACGGCCAACTGAGCGCTCCCCGCGGGCAGCGGCAAGGTTGCTCGCCTGACGCAGTGCAGCGAGAATCATGGTTTTGGCGCCGGCATCCCGGCGCCGTCCCCGTGGCGGGCCCACCCGGCCCGTCCCCGACCCCCCTCACGGGCAAGACCAAGATGAAACTCTCCTCGCTGCTGATGCTCTCCCTCACCGCCGGCGCGCTGCTCGCCGGCTGCGGCAAGAACGAAACCGCGCCTGCCGCCCAATCCGCTGCCGCCCCCGCGGCCCCGGCGAAGATCGTCATCGGCCTCGACGACAACTTCCCGCCGATGGGCTTCCGCAACGAGAAGAACGAACTCGTCGGCTTCGACATCGACCTCGCGAAGGAAGCGGCCAAGCGCCTCGGCATCGAGGTCGAGTTCAAGCCGATCGACTGGAGCGCCAAGGAAGCCGAGCTCAACGGCAAGCGCGTCGACGCGCTGTGGAACGGCCTCACCATCACCGAGGAACGCCGCAAGAACATCGGCTTCACCAGCGCCTACATGGAGAACCACCAGATCATCGTGGTGCCCGCCGCCTCGACGATCAAGACCAAGGCCGAGCTCGCCGGCAAGATCATCGGCATCCAGGACGGCAGCAGCGCGGTCGACGCGGTGCAGAAGGACCCGGTGGCCGCCTCCTTCAAGGAGCTGAAGAAGTTCGGCGACAACGTCACCGCGCTGATGGACCTGACCACCGGGCGGCTGGACGCGGTCGTGCTCGACGAGGTCGTGGGCCGCTACTACACCGCCAAGAAGCCGAACGACTACGCGGTGCTCGACGACCACTTCGGCACCGAGGAGTACGGCGTCGGCACCCGCAAGGACGACACCGCGCTGCTCGCCAAGCTGCAGCAGGCGATGGACGCGATGAAGGCCGACGGCAGCGCAGCGCGCATCTCGACCGAGTGGTTCGGCAAGAACATCATCAAGTAAGCAGGCCCGGGGGTTCGCGGCGGCCGCTGCGAACCGTTTTGCTCCCCTGCGTGCGCCGGTTCGGGCGTCGCCCGCGTCGACACCACCGCCCTCCCCCACCTGCCCGCCGCTCGCCCGGCGTCCCGCCATGGACTACATCCTCAGCATCCTCGGCCCGCTCGCCGAGGGCTCGCTGGTCACGCTGCAGCTCTTCCTCATCACCCTGCTGCTGGCGGTGCCGCTCGGGCTCGGGCTGGCGCTGGTGCGCATCTCGCGCTTCCGCGTCGCCAGCCAGGCGGTCAACGGCTACATCTGGCTGATGCGCGGCACGCCGCTGATGCTGCAGATGCTGTTCATCTACTACGCGCTGCCCTTCGTGCCGGGGGTCGGCATCCGCCTGCCCGACTTCCCGGCAGCGATCGTGGCGTTCGCGCTCAACTACGCGGCCTACTTCGCCGAGATCTTCCGCGCCGGCATCCAGTCCATCGACCGCGGCCAGTACGAGGGCGCCAAGGTGCTCGGCTTCAGCTACGGCCAGACCATGCGCCGCATCGTGCTGCCGCAGGTCATCAAGCGCATCCTGCCGCCGATGAGCAACGAGACCATCACCCTGATCAAGGACACCTCGCTGATCTACGTGCTCGCGCTCAACGACCTGCTGCGCGCGGCACGCGGCATCGTGCAGCGCGACTTCACCATCACCCCGTTCATCGTCGCCGCCGGCTTCTACCTGATCATGACGCTGGTGCTGACCTGGCTCTTCCAGCGCCTGGAGAAACGCCATGCCGTCTATGACTGAGGCCGCCGTGAGGACGGGTCCGATGACGAATCCGATGATCCTCGCCGACGGCATCCGCAAGCGCTTCGGCGCCAACGAGGTGCTGAAGGGCGTGTCGCTGACGCTGGCCAGGGGCGAGGTGGTGGCGGTGATCGGCCCCTCCGGGTCGGGCAAGAGCACCTTCCTGCGCTGCCTCAACCATCTGGAAACCATCGACGCCGGCCGCATCGTCATCGAGGGCGACACCCTCGCCGACAACGACGCCGGCGGCCACGCGCGCTACGTCGCCGACGCCGAGGTGCGCCGCATCTGCGCGCGCATGGGCATGGTGTTCCAGCACTTCAACCTGTTCCCGCACCTCACCGTGCTGCAGAACGTGATCGAGGCGCCGATCACGGTGAAGGGCATGAAGCGCGAGGCCATCCTGCCCAAGGCCGAGGAGCTGCTGCGCAAGGTCGGCCTCTTCGACAAGCGCGACGCCTACCCCTCGAGGCTCTCGGGCGGACAGAAGCAGCGCGTGGCGATCGCGCGCGCGCTGGCGATGGAGCCCGACATCATGCTCTTCGACGAGCCCACCTCGGCGCTCGACCCCGAGCTCACCGGCGAGGTGCTGCGTACCATGCGCCAGCTCGCCGACGAGCACATGACCATGCTGGTGGTGACGCACGAGATGGGCTTCGCGCGCGAGGTCGCCAGCCGGGTGGTGTTCATGGACGGCGGCGAGCTGATCGAGTCGCGCCCGGCGGCGGAGTTCTTCGCCAACCCGCAGCATCCACGCACGCGGGCCTTCCTCGACAGCATGCTGTAGGGCTCGGCGCACCCGGGAAGCGCTATTCTCGGCGGCGGTCTCATTCTCCCCGCCAAGGAGCCTTCCCCATGCGCACCCATCCCTTCGGCGCCGACGGCCCCGCGCTCCGCGTGGTCGGCCAGGGCACCTGGTACCTCGACGAGGCCCGCCGCGCCGACGCGGTCGCCGCGCTGCGCGCCGGCCTCGACCACGGCCTGGCCCACATCGACACCGCCGAGATGTACGGCGACGGCGCCGCCGAGGAGCTCGTCGGCGAAGCCATCGCCGGCCGCCGCGACGAGGTCTTCCTCGTCTCCAAGGTGCTGCCGCACAACGCCAGCCGACGCGGCACGATCGCCGCCTGCGAGCGTTCGCTGAAGCGCCTTCGCACCGACCGCCTCGACGCCTACCTGCTGCACTGGCCGGGCGATCACGCGCTCGAAGACACCTTCGCCGCCTTCGACGAACTCCAGCGCGCCGGCAAGATCCTGCACTGGGGCGTGAGCAATTTCGACGTGCCCGACCTCGACGAGGCGCTCGCCATCGCCGGCCCGGGCCGCATCGCCTGCAACCAGGTGCTCTACCACCTGCAGGAGCGCGCGGTGGAGCACGCCGTGCTGCCCTGGTGCGAGCGCCACGGTGTCGCTCTGGTCGCCTACAGCCCCTTCGGCCACGACGCCTTCCCGGCGCCCGACACCACGGGCGGTCGCGTGCTCGCCGACATCGCCGCCGCCCGCGGCGCCAGCCCGCGCCAGGTCGCGCTCGCCTTCCTCACCCGCAGGCCTTCCGTGCTGGCCATCCCCAAGGCCGCCCGCGCGGCGCATGCGCTCGACAACGCCGGCGCGCCCGCGCTGGAGCTGTCCGCCGCGGAGATCGAGCGCATCGACGCGGCCTTCCCACGCGGCGCGAAGCCGCGCTGGCTGCCGATGTTGTGAGGGCGTGAGGCGGGAGGCGTAAGGCGTGAGGAGCGGGGTGGCGCGGCGCGGCTGATGCGCACCGGCGGCCAGGGGATTGCTGCACTGCGATGGGGCACGCCTCCGGGGTGCTGCATCGCCACAGGGCGCGACATCCGCGAGGAAGGCGCACCGACGGGACGGCAGGCGGGCCGGCACGCAATCCGTCCGCGCGCCGCGAGCGCATCAACGGCGCGGATTCCGGCCTCTTCCCACACCCCATCCGGCGCTTCGCCGGCCATGTGGCACGCCGCTTGCAGAGGGGTAGTCGACGCAGCCTGCGCTGCGCTCGACTTCCATCCACTGCAAGAGGCCCGTCCATGAACCGTCGCAACTTCGTCAAAGCCCTCACGCTTTCGGCTTCCATCGCCGCGATCGGCCTGCCCGCCGGGGCGCACGCCGCCGACACCATCAAGGTCGGCATCCTGCATTCGCTGTCGGGCACGATGGCGATCTCCGAGACCGCGTTGAAGAACGTGGCGCTGATGACCATCGAGGAGATCAACGCTGGCGGCGGCGTGCTCGGCAGGAAGCTCGAGCCGGTGGTGGTCGACCCGGCCTCGAACTGGCCGCTGTTCGCCGAGCGCGCGCGCCAGCTGCTGGCGCAGGACAAGGTGGCGGCGGTGTTCGGCTGCTGGACCTCGGTGTCGCGCAAGTCGGTGCTGCCGGTGTTCAAGGAGCTCAACGGCCTGCTCTTCTACCCGGTGCAGTACGAGGGCGAGGAGCTGGAGAAGAACGTCTTCTACACCGGCGCCGCGCCCAACCAGCAGGCGATCCCCGCGGTCGAGTACCTGATGAGCGAGGAAGGCGGCGGCGCCAAGCGCTTCGTGCTGCTCGGCACCGACTACGTGTATCCGCGCACGACCAACAAGATCCTGCGCGCCTTCCTGAAGAGCAAGGGGGTCAGCGATGCGGACATCCTGGAGGACTACACCCCCTTCGGCCACGCCGATTACCAGACCATCATCGCGCGCATCAAGCAGTTCGCCGCCGAGGGCAAGAAGACGGCCGTGGTGTCGACCATCAACGGCGACTCCAACGTGCCCTTCTACAAGGAACTGGGCAATGCCGGACTGAAGGCGACCGACGTGCCGGTGGTGGCCTTCTCGGTCGGCGAGGAGGAACTGCGCGGCGTCGATACCAAGCCCCTGCTCGGCCATCTGGCGGCGTGGAACTACTTCATGTCGGTCGACAACCCGCAGAACAAGGCCTTCATCGACAAGTACCGCGCGTGGGCGAAGAAGAACGCCGTGCCGAACGCCGACACCGTGGTCACCAACGACCCGATGGAGGCCACCTACGTCGGCCTGCACATGTGGAAGCAGGCGGTCGAGAAGGCCGGCAGCACCGACGTCGACAAGGTCATCGCGGCGATGGGCGGGCAGACCTTCAAGGCCCCGTCGGGCTTCACGCTGACCATGGACGCGACCAACCACCACCTGCACAAGCCGGTGCTGATCGGCGAGGTGCGCGCGGACGGGCAGTTCGACGTCGTCTGGCAGACCCAGCAGCCGATCCGCGCCCAGCCGTGGAGCCCGTTCATCGAGGGCAACGAGGGCAAGCAGGGGCTGTGATCGTCCGGAAAATCGGGGTCTGACCCCGATTTTCGTCTGAAGAGGGAGCCGACGATGTTCGGACCGACAAAACGACAATGGTGTATCGCCGCCGCGCTGTGCGTGCTGATGGGGCTCGCCGCGCTGCCAGCGCGGGCGGCGCTCGACCCCGCGCTGGTGCAGGGGCTGGGCGGTGACTTCAACGCCCGCGTCGCCGCGATCGACGCGCTCGGCGTGGCCGGCGGCGACGAAGCCACGGCGCTGCTGGACGCGCTCGAGGGCGGGCGGCTCGGCACGGTGGACGGCCGCCTGGTGGTGATCGCGCCTGACGGGCTGCGCGACGCCGCCAGCGGCGAGGCGCTCGCCGCCGACGCGGGCGCCGCCACCCGGATCACCGTGAACAACCGCCTGCGCCGCGCGATCGGCACCGCACGCGCAGCGCTCGCGCTGTCCTCCGCGCAGCCGGCACAGCGCCTGGCCGCGGCCGACACCCTGCGCGAGAACGCCAGCCCGGCGCTGCTGCCGGTGCTGGCGCGCGCGCTCGCTGCCGAATCGGACGCCGCGGTGCGCGAGGTCCTGCTCTACGCCACCGCCAAGCTCGAGCTCTCCTCGCCCGACCCCGCCCTGCGCCTGAAGGCGGCGCAGGCGCTCGGTGCCTCGTCCGACGCGGCGGTCAAGAACCTGCTCGCCGCGCTGCTGGAGAAGCGCGGCGAGGGTGCGGCGGCGACCTGGGTCGAGCCCGACGCCGAGGTGCGCGCCGCGGCGGCCGCCTCGATGCGCGCGATCGACCGCCGCATCGGCCTGGCGCAGACCGCCGGCACGCTGTTCTCCGGCCTGTCGCTCGGCTCCATCCTGCTGCTCGCCGCGCTCGGCCTGGCGATCACCTACGGCGTCATGGGCGTGATCAACATGGCGCACGGCGAGCTGCTGATGGTGGGCGCCTACGCCACCTTCGTGGTGCAGGGCGTGTTCCGCAGCCACTTCCCCGCATACCTCGACCTCTACGTGCTCGCGGCAATCCCTGCGGCCTTCCTCGCCGCCGCGCTGGTCGGCATCGTCATGGAGCGCCTGGTGCTGCGCCACCTCTACGGCCGCCCGCTGGAGAGCCTGCTCGCCACCTGGGGCCTGTCACTGGTGCTGATCCAGGCCGCGCGCGTGCTCTTCGGGCCGCAGAACCTGGAGCTCGCCAACCCGTCGTGGATGTCGGGCGGGGTCGAGCTCGCCGGCGGCGTGGTGCTGCCGTACAACCGCATCGTCATCCTCGGCTTCGCCGCCTTCGTGCTGGTGCTGATCTGGCTGATGATGCAGAAGACGCGGCTGGGCATGTTCGTGCGCGCGGTCACCCAGAACCGGCCGATGGCGGGCTGCGTGGGCGTGCCCACCGCGCGGGTGGACACGCTGGCGTTCGCGATCGGCTCCGGCGTCGCCGGACTGGGCGGACTGGCGCTGTCGCAGATCGCCAACGTCGGGCCGGCCATGGGCACGGGCTACATCGTCGACGCCTTCATGGTGGTGGTGCTCGGCGGCGTCGGTCAGCTCGCCGGCGCAGTGTGGGCGGCGCTCGGCCTGGGCATCGTCGCCAAGTTCCTCGAAGGCTGGGCGGGCGCGGTCGTGGCCAAGATCCTGGTGCTGGTCTTCATCATCGCCTTCATCCAGAAGCGTCCGCAGGGCATCTTCGCCCTCAAGGGCCGCTTCGCCGACAGCTGAGGCCGCCACCATGCGTACGCCCTTCACCCTCCGCCTCTTCCAGAGCATGCCGCGCGGCGGCTGGATCGCGCTGGCGATCTTCGCCGTCGTGGCCTGGATCGGCGTGCCGGTCGCGCACCTCGCGCTGCCGGAGAGTCACCCGCTGCACGTCTCCGCCTACACCGTCAGCCTGCTCGGCAAGATCCTGTGCTACATGGTGGTCGCCGTCGCCATGGACCTGATCTGGGGCTATGCCGGCATCCTCTCGCTCGGCCACGGTCTCTTCTTCGCCCTCGGCGGCTACGCCTTCGGCATGTACCTGATGCGCCAGATCGGGCGCGACGGCAGCTACGGCGCGGACATCCCCGACTTCATGGTCTTCCTCGACTGGAAGGAGCTGCCCTGGTACTGGGCGGGCTCGGACTCGCTGCTGTGGGCGCTGTTCCTGGTGGTCGCGCTGCCCGGGCTGGTCGCCTTCGTGTTCGGCTGGTTCGCCTTCCGCTCGCGCATCAAGGGGGTGTACTTCTCGATCATCACCCAGGCCCTGACCTATGCCGCGATGCTGCTGTTCTTCCGCAACGAGACCGGCTTCGGCGGCAACAACGGCTTCACCGACTTCAAGCGCATCCTGGGCTACGACATCACCTCGCCCGGGATGCGGGTGACGCTGTTCGCGCTCTCGGCGGCGCTGCTGATCGCCTGCCTGGTGCTCGGCCGCTACCTCGTCACCTCGCGCTTCGGCCGCGTGCTGGCGGCGATCCGCGACGCCGAGAGCCGGGTCATGTTCATCGGCTACAACCCGCTGCACTACAAGCTCTTCATGTGGACGCTGTCGGCGATGCTGTGCGGGCTGGCGGGCGCGCTGTACGTGCCCCAGGTCGGCATCATCAACCCGTCGGAGATGTCGCCGGCGAACTCGATCGAGATCGCGGTGTGGGTGGCGGTGGGCGGGCGCGGCACGCTGGTGGGCGCGGTGCTCGGCGCCGGCATCGTCAACCTCGCCAAGAGCGTGTTCACGGTCTATCTGCCGGAATACTGGCCCTTCGTGCTCGGTTTCCTCTTCATCGTCGTCACCCTCTACCTGCCCGATGGCGTGGTCGGCCTGTGGCGCAAGCTGCGCGCGCGGCGCGCGGCGGCGGCGCTCGACGACGCCTCCGCCGCAGCGGGTGCGGGCCGCGCGGCGGCAATCGGCGGAACGCCGGCCGAGGCGCCGGTCACCGAACGCCAGGCCGCCCGGTCCGCCACCGACACCCCCATCGCCAAGGGAGCGAACGCATGATCCCCACCCTCGAGATCGAACGCGAGAGCGCCCGCCTCGACGCCGAGCGCGAAAACCAGCGCGAGCACTGGGACGGCTCGGCCGCGGACGGGCGGGTGTACAGGCCGGGCGAGCTCGACCTGTCGCACAAGGTGATCCTCTACCTCGACGACATCACCGTGAGCTTCGACGGCTTCCGCGCCTTGAACAAGCTCAGCCTGACCATCGACGCCGGCGAGCTGCGCTGCATCATCGGCCCCAACGGCGCCGGCAAGACCACGATGATGGACGTCATCACCGGCAAGACGCGGCCCGACTCGGGCACCGCCTTCTTCGGCCAGACCATCGACCTCACCCGCCTGACCGAGCCCGAGATCGCCCACGCCGGCATCGGCCGCAAGTTCCAGAAGCCGACCATCTTCGAGCACCACAGCGCCTTCGAGAACCTCGAGCTGGCAATGAAGGCCGACAAGCGCGTGCGCCGCACCCTGTTCGCCAGCCTCCTCGACGACGAGCGCGACCGCGTCGCCGAGGTGCTGCGCCAGATCCGCCTCGACCAGGCCGCCGACCGTCCCGCCGGGCTGCTGTCGCACGGCCAGAAGCAGTGGCTGGAGATCGGCATGCTGCTGATGCAGGAGCCGCGCCTGCTGCTGCTCGACGAGCCGGTGGCGGGCATGACCGACGACGAGACCGAGCGCACCGCCGAGCTCTTCGTGAGCCTGGCCGGCAAGCACTCGCTGGTGGTGGTCGAGCACGACATGGCCTTCGTCGAGGCCCTCGGCGGCAAGGTCACGGTGCTGTGCGAGGGCTCGGTGCTGGCGGAGGGGGATCTGGCCACGGTGCAGGCGGATCCACGCGTGATCGAGGTTTATCTGGGACGCTGAACGAACATGCTGAAAGTCGACACGCTCAACCAGTACTACGGCGGCAGCCACATCCTGCGCGGCCTGTCCTTCGACGTGCCCGTCGGCCAGGTCACCACGCTGCTCGGGCGCAACGGCGTGGGCAAGACCACGCTGCTAAAGACCCTCATGGGCCTCGTGCCCGCCGCCAGCGGCAGCATTTCCTTCGACGGCCGCGACATCACCCGCGCGCCGTCCTACAAGCGCGTCGCCGCCGGCATCGGCTTCGTGCCGCAGGGGCGCGAGATCTTCCCGCGCCTGACCGTCGAGGAGAACCTGCTCATGGGCCTCGCCACCCGGCCGCGCGGCAGCGAGATCCCGCCGCGCATCTTCGACATGTTCCCGGTGCTGAGGCAGATGATGGGGCGGCGCGGCGGCGACCTCTCCGGCGGCCAGCAGCAGCAGCTCGCCATCGGCCGCGCGCTCGCCTTCGGGCCGAAGCTGCTGATCCTCGACGAACCCACCGAGGGCATCCAGCCCTCGATCATCAAGGACATCGAGCGCGCCATCCGCAGCCTCGCCGAGACCGGCGAGATGGCCATCCTGCTCGTCGAGCAGTACTACGACTTCGCGCGCGCGCTCGCCGACCAGTACCTGGTGATGGAGCGCGGCGAGATCGTCATGCGCGGCGCGGGGGCGGACATGGACCGCGACGGGGTGCGCGAGGCGCTGGCGGTCTGAGCGCCGCCGCGTCGCTGCGACACCGCAGCTCCGGCGCGCGGCCGCACCGTCGCACCGCGCTGGTGCGACCGCAGGCGAACGCACCAGCCTGGGGCGTCGACCGTGCCCCGCCGCAGCGCGCAGGCCCACCGCCGCACCCGCGACGCCCCTGGAAGCCCCGGCCGGCGCGCCTTCGGGAAGCTGGCCCGGGTCTTGCTAAGCGTCTCCCATGTTCCTGCACCCGCCCCCCCTCGCCGCATCCCTGCTCGCCCCTGCCGGCGCCACTGCGCCCACGCCGTGGCGCGCCGGACTGCGCCTGGAGTACGAGCGGCGCGGCGCACGCAGCGTGCTCGCACGCCGCGAGCACTTCGGCCCGCTGCGCGTGCAGCGCGCGCTCTACCCGGAAGGCGAGGGCGTCTGCCACACCCTGCTGGTGCACCCGCCCGCCGGCATCGTCGGCGGCGACGAGCTGCGGGTGGACCTGCGTGTCGGCACGGACGCGCACGTGCTGCTGACCACCCCGGGCGCCGGCAAGTGGTACCGCAGCGCCGGTGCGCGCGGCGTGCTCGAGCAGCACATCGCGGTGGCGCCGGGCGCGGTGTGCGAGTGGCTGCCGCAGGAGAGCATCGTGCATGAGGGCGCAGTCGCAGGGCTGTCAACGGAGGTGCGCCTGGAAGGCGATGCCTGCTTCATCGGCAGCGAGATGCTGTGCTTCGGCCGCACGGCCTCCGGCGAACGCTTCGCCCACGGCGAGCTGGCGATGCGCACCCGCATCGAGCGCGACGGCCGGCCGATCTGGCTGGAGCGCGGCGTGGTGCACGGCGGCGGCGGGCTGCTCGCCGCCGCGCCGGGCCTGCAGGGCCAGCCGGTGAGCGCCAGCCTGCTGGTCGCCTCGCCGCGCTGCGACGAGGCCTTGCGCGACGCCTGGCGCGCGCTCGCGCCTACTGCGGGCGAGGGCGCGGTGAGCCTGCTGCCGGGCGTGCTGGTGGCGCGCTGGCTGGGGCCGGCCTGCGAGCCCGGCCGGCAGTGGTTCGCCCGCCTGTGGGCAGCGGCGCGCCCGGCAGTGGCGGGGCGGGCGGCGCACACGCCGCGGATCTGGAACACCTGACGAGCCATGGGCGGCACCGCGCCGCCACGGAGGAAGACGATGGAACTGAGCCCACGCGAGAAGGACAAGCTGCTGGTGTTCACCGCCGGCCTGCTCGCCGAGCGCCGGCGCGCGCGCGGTCTGCTGCTGAACTACCCGGAGGCGGTGGCGCTGATCACCTGCGCGATCCTCGAGGGCGCGCGCGACGGCCGCAGCGTCGCGGAGCTGATGAGCTTCGGCGCGACCCTGCTGACGCGCGCCGACGTGATGGAGGGCGTCGCCGAGATGATCCCCGACATCCAGGTCGAGGCAACCTTTCCCGACGGCACCAAGCTGGTGACCGTGCACAACCCGATCGTGTGAGGCGCAGGTCGATGATCCCCGGAGAACTCCTCGTCGCCGACGGCGACATCGAACTCGCCGTCGGCCGCGCCACGCGCACGCTGGTGGTGAGCAACACCGGCGACCGCCCGATCCAGGTCGGCTCGCACTACCACTTCGCCGAGACCAACACCGCGCTCGACTTCGACCGCGCGGCGGCGCACGGCTTCCGCCTGAACATCGCCGCCGGCACCGCGGTGCGCTTCGAGCCCGGCCAGTGGCGCACCGTCGAGCTGGTGGCGCTGGCGGGCGAGCGCGAGGTGTATGGCTTCAACGGCCTCGTCATGGGGCGGCTGGACGAGCCGGCGAGGGCGCCCGCCGCGCACCGCGGCGAAGGAGACCTGTGATGGCGAAGATCTCGCGCCGCGCGTACGCGGAGATGTTCGGCCCCACGGTGGGCGACCGGCTGCGGCTCGCCGACACCGCGCTGGTGGTCGAGGTCGAGCACGACTTCACGATCTACGGCGAGGAGGTGAAGTTCGGCGGCGGCAAGGTGATCCGCGACGGCATGGGCCAGGGCCAGGGCGTCGCGGCCGACGTGGCCGACACCATCGTCACCAACGCGCTGATCATCGACGCGGTGGCCGGCATCGTGAAGGCGGACGTGGGCCTCAAGGACGGCCGCATCTGGAAGATCGGCAAGGGCGGCAACCCGGACATCCAGCCCGGAGTGACGATCCCGATCGGCGCCGGCACCGAGGTGATCGCCGGCGAGGGCATGATCCTCACCGCAGGCGGCATCGACAGCCACATCCACTGGATCTGCCCGCAGCAGATCGAGGAGGCGCTGAGCTCGGGCGTCACCACCATGCTCGGCGGCGGCACCGGGCCGGCGACCGGCACCTTCGCCACCACCTGCACGCCAGGACCGTGGCACATCCACCGCATGCTGGAGGCGGCCGAGGCCTTCCCGATGAACCTCGGCTTCTTCGGCAAGGGCAACGCCAGCCTGCCCGCGCCGCTGAAGGAGCAGGTGCAGGCCGGCGTGATCGGCCTCAAGCTGCACGAGGACTGGGGCACGACGCCGGCGGCGATCGACAACTGCCTGACGGTGGCCGAGCAGATGGACATCCAGGTCGCCATCCACACCGACACGCTCAACGAGTCGGGCTTCGTCGAGACCACGCTGGCGGCGTTCAAGGATCGCACCATCCACACCTTCCACACCGAGGGCGCGGGCGGCGGCCATGCGCCGGACATCATCCGCGCCATCAGCCGGCCCAACGTGCTGCCGTCCTCGACCAACCCGACGCGGCCGTACACGGTCAACACCATCGACGAGCACCTCGACATGCTCATGGTGTGCCACCACCTCGACCCCTCGATCGCCGAGGACGTGGCCTTCGCCGAGTCGCGCATCCGCCGCGAGACCATCGCCGCCGAAGACATCCTGCACGACACCGGCGCGTTCTCGATGATGTCGTCCGACTCGCAAGCCATGGGCCGGGTCGGCGAGGTGGTGATCCGCACCTGGCAGACCGCGCACAAGATGAAGCTGCAGCGCGGCTGGCTGGCGCCCCGGCGCAGCGCCGCGGCGGCGGTGGCGGACGCCGTCGCGGTGGTCGAGGACAGCACCGCCAACGACAACTTCCGCGTCAAGCGCTACATCGCCAAGTACACCATCAACCCGGCGATCACCCACGGCATCGCGCACGAGGTGGGCTCGATCGAGCCGGGCAAGCTCGCCGACCTGGTGCTGTGGCGGCCGGCCTTCTTCGGCGTCAAGCCGAGCCTGGTGATCAAGGGCGGCATGATCGCGGCGGCGGCGATGGGCGACCCCAACGCCTCCATCCCGACGCCGCAGCCGGTGCATTGGCGGCCGATGTTCGGCAGCTTCGGGCGCGCGCTCAAATGCGCGGTGACCTTCGTGTCGCAGGCCGCGCTGCACAACGCCGCGGTCGCCGCGCTCGGGCTGCAGAAGCCGCTGGTCGCGGTGAAGGGCTGCCGCAGGGTGACCAAGGCCGACATGGTGTTGAACGACGCCACGCCCGAGATCGAGGTCGACCCCGAGACCTACATCGTGCGCGCCGACGGCGAGCACCTGAGCTGCGAGCCCGCCACCACGCTGCCGCTGGCGCAGCGCTATTTCCTGTTCTAGGGCGCAGCCGCCGCTCGCGTGCGACGCCCTTTGCCCAAGCCCTGGAGGGCTCCGACCATGCCGATGACCAAGGACATTCTCGCCGACTTCGTGATGCAGACGCCCGCGCCCGCGGTGCTGCTGATCGAGTCCCTGTACGACGGCGACCTGCCGGCGAGCGAGGTGCTCGAGCTCGACTTCAACGCCCGCACCAAGAGCCGCCTGCGCACGCGGCTTGCCTCCGGCACCGAGGTCGGCCTGTTCCTGCCGCGCGGCACCATCCTGCGCGGCGGGCACAGGCTGCGCGCGCGCGACGGCCGCATCGTCGCGGTGCGCGCCGCGACCGAGGACCTGCTCGAGGCGCGCTGCGCCTCAGCGGCGGAGCTGGCGCGCGCCGCCTTCCACCTCGGCAACCGCCACGTCGCGGTCGAGGTCGGGCACGACGTGGCCGGCGACTGGCTGCGCATCCAGGCCGATCACGTGCTCGAAGGCATGCTGGCGGGGCTGGGCGCGCAGGTGAGCGCGCTGCGTGCCCCCTTCGAGCCCGAGGCCGGCGCCTACGCGCCCGGCCACCAGCACCCGGGCGACGGCAGCGGCGCGCGCATCCACCTGATGGCGGGGCGATGAGCGCCGCCACCTCCCCCCCGGGGCCCGGCCTCCTGCCGCTGCTGCGCCTGCTGCAGCTGGCCAGCCCGGCCTTGCCGGTCGGCGCCTACACCTACTCGCAGGGCCTGGAGTGGGCGGTGGAGAGCAGGCTCGTGCGCACCGAGGCGGAGGCCGCGGCCTGGATCGGCGAACTGCTGGAATGGAGCCTGGCGCGCTTCGAGGCGCCGCTGCTGGCCCGCCAGCTGGTGGCGTGGTCGCAGGGCGACGACGCCGAGGTGGCGCGGCTCAATGACGACTTCCTCGCCAGCCGCGAGACCGCCGAGCTGCGCGCCGAGACGGTGCAGATGGGCTGGTCGCTGGTGAGGCTGCTGGCCGAGCTCGACGCCTTCGCTGCCTTGCCGGGCTGGCGCGGCCGCCTGCTCGCGATCGAGGCCCCATGCTTCCCCACCGTCTGGTCCGCGGCCGCGGCGGCGTGGCAGGTGCCGCCCGACCAGGCGCTCGCCGCCTACCTGTGGGCCTGGGCCGAGAACCAGGTGATGGCGGCGGTGAAGGCCGTTCCGCTCGGCCAGAGCGCCGGCCAGCGCCTGCTCGCCACCCTGGGCGAGCGCATCCCGGCACTGGCCCAGGGCGCGCTCGCCCTCCCCGAGGCGGCCTGGAGCGACTACACCCCCGGCCTGGCCATCGCCAGCTGCCGCCACGAAACCCAATACACGAGGCTGTTCCGATCATGACTCCGTCCTCCGCCCACCCCGGCACGCACTCTACCTCGATCGCCAGTCCGCACGCCGCAACGCATTCCGGTCCTCCGTGCAGCCCCCAGCGCGGCCCCCTGCGCGTCGGCATCGGCGGCCCGGTCGGCTCCGGCAAGACCGCGCTCACCCTGGCGCTGTGCCTGGCGCTGCGCGACCGCTACGACATCGCCGTGGTCACCAACGACATCTACACCGCCGAGGACGCCCAGTTCCTCGTGCGCAACGAGGCGCTCGCACCCGAGCGCATCCTCGGCGTGGAGACCGGCGGCTGCCCGCACACCGCGATCCGCGAGGACGCCTCGATCAACCTGGAGGCGGTCGACCGCCTCAACGCGCGCTTCCCCGGACTCGACATCGTCTTCGTCGAGTCGGGTGGCGACAACCTCGCCGCCACCTTCTCGCCCGAGCTCTCGGACCTGACGATCTACGTGATCGACGTCTCCGCCGGCGACAAGATCCCGCGCAAGGGCGGGCCGGGCATCACCCGCAGCGACCTGCTGGTGATCAACAAGATCGACCTCGCGCCGCTGGTCGGCGCCTCGCTCGAGGTCATGGACCGCGACGCGCGCAAGATGCGGGGCGATCGCCCCTTCCTGTTCTCGAACCAGAAGACCGGACAGGGCCTGCGTGAGATCATCGACTTCATCGAGCGCCAGGGCATGCTGGCCGCCGCCTGAACACCGCAAGACCTTCCCGCACTCCAGGAGAATCCACCATGACGACCCGCTTCCGCTCCATGCTCGCCGCCGCCGCGCTCGCCAGCCTCTCGGGCGCAGCGCTCGCCCACCCCGGGCATGCGCCGGCCAGCTTCGCCACCGGCTTCGCCCATCCGCTGGGCGGGCTCGACCACCTGCTGGCCATGCTCGCGGTCGGCCTCTACGCCGCGCGCCAGGCCGGCGCTGCCCGCCTGCTGCTGCCCGCCAGCTTCGTGCTGGCGATGCTCGCCGGCGCCGGCCTGGGCGCGCTCGGCCTCGGCCTGCCGGCGGTCGAGGCCGGCATCGCCGCCTCGGTGCTGGTGCTGGGCCTGCTGGTCGCGCTCGCCGCGCGCCTGCCGCTGACGGCCAGCCTGGCGCTGGTCGCCGCCTTCGCGCTCTTCCACGGCCACGCCCACCACGCCGAGATGGGCGACGCCACGCTGCTCGGCTACAGCCTCGGCTTCGCGCTCGCCAGCGCGGCCCTGCATGCGGCCGGCCTGGCGCTCGCGCGCGCCTTCCCCGACAGCCGCGGCGGACGCCTGGCGTTGCGCCTCGGCGGCGGCGGGATCGCCGGCGTGGGCGTCGCCCTGCTCGGCGGCTGAAGCCCCCGTCGGCAAGAGGCCACGCCAGGGCCACGGCCGCTTCGAGGCTACGGTGGCGCCGGGACTACGGCGGTGCCGGGGCCTAAGGCGGCGCTACGGCCGCTCCGGGGCCAAAGCGGCGCTAAGGCGGCGTTACGGCGGCGCGGCCCGGGGCGACGGCGTCCTGCCCGCGAAGCTCGCCGCCTCCGCGTCGAAGCGCTCCACCAGCCAGTCCGCGGTCGCGGCGACGCGCGCGAGCGGGCGCGCGTCGGGGTGGATCAGCATCCACAGCTCGCGGTGCAGGATCGGTTCCGCGCCGGACAGGCGGATCAGGCCGGGGTCGGCATCGGCCACGAAGCAGGGCAGCAGCCCGTGCCCGATGCCGCCGGCCACCGCGCGCACGAGGCCGCGCAGGCTGTTCGAGCGCAGGCGGATGCGACCGTCGCCCAGCATCGCGTGCAGGCGGCGCATCTCCGGCGTGTGGTCGAGGTCCTCGTTGTAGGCCACCCAGTCGCCGGCGCTCACCGCCAGCTCGCCGCGCGCCGCACCGTAGAGCGCGAAGCCGACCTCGGCGAGCTTGCGGATGAGGAAGTCGCCGCTCGCGGGGCGCGCCAGGCGGATGGCGATGTCGGCCTCGCGGCGGGCGACGTTGAGGTTGTCATTGGTGGCGACGAGGTCGACACGCAGTTCCGGATGGCGGACGTACAGGCCAGGCAGGCGCGGCACCAGCCACTCGCCGATCAGGGCGCTCACCGCGGTGATCCGCACCACGCCACCGACCGCGCCGGCGCCGGCCTCGGCCAGACGGGTGATGCCGGCCACGTCCTCCTCGATGCGCGCGGCGCGCTCCAGCACGCGGGCGCCCACCGCGGTCGGCCGCCACAAACCCTCGTCGCGCTCGAACAGCGCCGTGCCCAGGCCCTCCTCCAGCGCGCGCAGGCGGCGCGCGACCGTGGTCTGGTCCACCGCCAGCCTGCGCGCCGCAGCGGCGAGCGTGCCCTCGCGGCCGAGGGTGACGAGGAAACGCAGATCATCCCAGTTCATCGGCCGATGCTCCTGCAAAGTTGCAGCAGTGTAGAGCATGAATGCGCATTTACGCAGGCCGGCAGCCGCCTGTAGGCTGCCGCCATCGTTTCTCGAACCCACAAGGAGATCGCCCATGAGCACCGCTTCCATCCCCCTGCGCCAACTTTCCGGCCTGCCCGCCGCACCCGCCCGCCTGTCCGAGTCGGCGCTGGTCATCGTCGACGCCCAGAACGCCTACCGCAGCGGCGTGATGCAGCTCGAAGGCGTGGAGCCGGCCCTGGACGAATGCGCCCGCCTGCTGGCGCGGGCACGCGCGCTGAAGATCCCCGTGGTGCACATCCAGCACGATGCCGGCCCCGGCTCACCCTACGACCCCAGCGCCGAATGCGGCGCGATCGCCGACAAGGTGGCACCGGTGGCCGGCGAGGTGGTGGTGGTCAAGCACTACCCGAACTCCTTCGTCGGCACCGAACTCGACGAGCGCCTGAAGGCCGCGGGGGTGAAGAACCTGGTCGTGGTCGGCTTCATGACCCACATGTGCATCAACTCGACCGCCCGCGGCGCCTTCAACCTCGGCTACGCGGTCACCGTCCCCGCCGCCGCCACCGCAACCCGCGCTCTGCCCGCGCCCGACGGCAGCGTGGTCGAGGCCGCCGCCCTGCAGGTCGCCGCGCTCACCGCGCTCGCAGACCTGTTCGCCGTCGTGGTGGCCGACGGCGCGGCCATCCCGGACTGAGCACCCGCAAACCGCCCCGCCCCCGGGCCCGCCCACCTCGACGAACACGCCGCCCGCGACGCGGCCTGGCTTCATGTAGGAGCGCCGGCAGGCGCGAATCGGGCGTTCCCA
>ERZ795053.1809-NODE-1809-length-26603-cov-5.075524_pt1 | contig 26603 bp, 31 predicted proteins | sample MGYA00375137_ERZ795053 | MGnify/ENA primary metagenome ERZ795053 (study PRJEB30182, sample SAMN05720284) | activated sludge metagenome | isolation source: Anaerobic digester | place: Hong Kong | collected 2014-12-17 ...
TGGATCACCGGCGTCAACAGCTTGGCTTTCTCACTGGGTGAAAGTGTGGGCGTCGGCGAAGGCGAGGGCGTGGGCGAGGGTGTGGGCGTGGGTGTCGGGGATGGCGTTGGGGTCGGCGAAGGCGTGGGCGACGGTGTGGGAGACGGCGTAGGCGAGGGTGTGGGCGTTGGGGTTGGCGAAGGCGTGGGCGTGATGAACTCCTCCGGCTGCACAGAATTGGAGTTGCGGTTTAGGACATAGCCCTTCTTTCCGTTATTCTCTTCCAGCGTAAACGCCGTGTTGCCGCCCAGGAGCACCTCGCCGCCCAGCACATCGCTTTGCAGCATCCCGTCATTGACGGTATAGGGCGTCTTTTGAATGGTCAGCAGCGTACCGTCGGGCAGGAACTGATAGTAGATTGTTCCGTCCGAGCCCAGCGGTTTCCATAGCCCCTGCGTCAGGATGGTCAGGATGCTCGCATCCGCAAAGCTCACGGGCATGGGGGTAGGCGTTACCACGTCGAACACCGGCACGGTAACCACGGGTGTCGGCTCAGGTGTGGTTTCGACCATTGCATACGGTGTCAGGGTCAAAATCGCATATTCGCTGGTTTGGGGGTCAAACACCAGGTCTATCCCGGCGTCCGTTTCAAACACCTCCGCCGTTTGGTTCTCGGTGACGGCGCTGCTCAGGTGCAGCTTCCCGTCCGCGGCGGTGTAGCTGATGAACAGCGGTTCCCCGCCTGTCGGGTCTATGATGCTGCCGTCCGGCAGAAAGCGCAGCACGCTTCCGTCCAGCATCCAGTCGTTTGCTAAAAGGAGCGTTGTAATTTGGTCTGCGTCAATGACCGGCGCGCCGGAAATCTCCGCCGTTACGGTCGCCTGGGGCATATCGATTCCCTCGGCCTGTGCCCCGGTGAACAGCAGCAGTATGATAACGATGATCAGTGAGGTTTTCATCTGTTTACTCCTTACGCGTCAATCTAAAACAATGGGATAGCTGGATGAAGCGGCGATGGTGATCACTTGCTCGGAATCGCCTTTTCGCAGGATAAAGCTGTACGAGCGCGGCAGGGGGTATGCTACGCCGGTTGCCGTACAGCGCGTAATATAGCCTGTCTGCTCCGCCTGCCATACGATGTCGGATGGGACGGGCTCAATGGCATCAAAGGTGAAGGGATACTGCTGAACGCCGTCGACAAACAGGCCGTACAGCCCCGTTTGCGGATCACGCACGGACAGCGCGCCGCAGTTTACGTAGGCGGTCACGTCGTCGGTCGTCGTTACTAATGAAAGCGACGCGTCCTGCGTGTGCATTTCGCCCTCCGGGGTAAACGCCATGCCGCAGACGCTTTCCAGGTAGCCGTCGGTATCCGGAACGTAATGCAGCCGTTTGGTCGTACCGTCTTTGCGCAGCAGGTATAGCGCGTAACGGTTCTCCGTATCGGTGATGTTGCCCGTATCCACATAGGCGAGCGTGGTTTCAGCGGTAAACGGGAAGGCCTTTGCGTACCAGAGGTTGGAGATCAGCTTTCCGTTTTCTCCGACAAAGTTGAGCATCGTTGCGTCTTCGTTTTGCACCATTGCCCAGCCGCCGATCATCGGCCGGATTTCCACATCGCTACCCGCGCTTCTGGAAAGCGCTTCAAGGTCGGCCAGCGGGAAACCCCGCGAGGTAATCAGGTATGGCGACGTGCCGATGTAGAAGATGTTTTTCCCGCAGGGGATCAGGCTTGGCAGCCTGTCGTAATAACCAAGCAGCCTGCCGGTATCGTAATCAAACAGATAGAAATCATACGTGCCGTCCGGGTTTTCGTTGGACATTACGATGTTTTGTTCGGTTACGGCATAGGAGTTCATATCGAGCTCGCCCGCGACCTCGTCGATCTCCTTGACGGCCTGCGATTTCATGGCCAGAGGCGCGGAGGGCACATAGGCCGGAACATCCGGCGGGGTTTGTGTCGGCTCCGGCGTTGGTTTGAAGCGCGCGGCCACCTCTTCGCCGAATACGTTGCCGATCAGTGTTAAAATATCGTTGCGGAACACGTACACCCCGGCGGCGAGCAGCGCTAAAATGAGGATAATGATCAGGAATTTCAGCCCGCCTTTGCCATGTCCGTCGCCCCCATCCGGATGCTCCTCCGAGTGGATCTGGTACCCGCCGTTATACGGCGGCGCTGCGGGCTGTGCCTGTTGGTTTTTCCTCTGCCTGCGCGCGTTGGCCTCCTCGGAGATAAAGGCGGAACGGTCCCCGCCGTATTGCGGCTTGGGGCGGTACGGCTCGCCGTATGCGGTCTCCCCGTCGCGCGGGTTCAGGTTTTTGGCGTAGGTGAAAGCATCGCCGCCCGCATGCTCCGATGCCGCCCCGCGTGCCGCTTCGCTTGCACGGGGCGTACGCGCCGGAGGCGCGGCGCCATAGCTGACTTTTTTATCGTCTTCATTAGACCAATATTCGTTCATGCTTTCCCTCTTTTTTTGCTAGACTGTTCACCAGTTAATGTATCATTCCTGCAAGGTTTCGTCAAGGAAGCATGGCAATGCCAAGGCGCGTCAGGGCGCCCTGGCATATTCCCGCTTCTCCTGTTTTTTATGCTGTTTCTATCGCGTCGGCGGATTGCAGGCCAAGCTTTTCCACGCCCATCTCGCGCAGCTTGTATTTTTGAATTTTCCCGCTGGCCGTCATGGGGAACGATGTCATGGGTAGCACGTATTTTGGCGCTTTGAAACGGCTCATGCCGTTGCGCACATAGGTGATGATGTCTTCCTGGGTCGCTGTCATGCCGTCCTTAAAGATCACGCAGGCGCAGACCGCCTCGCCGTATTTTTCGTCCGGCAGGCCGATGACCTGCACATCCCGGATGGCCGGATGGGTATACAGAAACTCTTCGATCTCGCGGGGATAGATGTTCTCGCCGCCGCGAATGATCATATCCTTCAGGCGTCCGGTAATCTTGAAATACCCGTTTTCGTCCATGGTGCCGATATCGCCGGTGTGCAGCCAGCCCTTTTCATCGATCGCCATGCGGGTGGCCTCGGCCATTTTATAGTAGCCTTTCATCACATGGTACCCGCGGGTGACGATCTCGCCGGGCGTGCCGCGCGGCACCTCCAGCCCGGTTTCGGGATTGATAATCATGCCCTCGGTATGCGGCAGAAGCCTGCCCACGGTGGTCACACGGATCTCCAGGGGATCATCGGTGCGGCTCATGGTCATTCCCGGCGAGCACTCGGTTTGCCCGTAGGTGATGGTCAGCTCGTGCAGGTGCATTTTCTCGGTCACGTCGCGCATGGTTTTAATCGGGCAGGGGCTGCCCGCCATGATGCCGGTTCGCAGCGAGGAAAAGTCGATTTTGCCAAAGTCCGGATGCTCCAGCGTGCCGATGAACATGGTCGGCACGCCGTGCACGGCCGTGCAGCGCTCGGCCTGGATGTACTCCATTTCTTTGGCCGGATCGTAGCGTGTCATCAAGACCATGGTGGACGCATGGGTCAGGCAGCTCATCACGCCCAGCACGCAGCCGAAGCAATGGAACAGCGGGACGACGATCATCAAACGGTCTTCGTCGGTAAACTTCATGCAATCGCCCATGAACTGCCCGTTGTTGGTGATGTTGTAATGCGTGAGCATAACGCCCTTGGGGAAGCCCGTGGTGCCGCTGGTGTACTGCATGTTGATCACCTCGTGGCTAGTCAGCGACGCGGTGATCTGCGCAAGCGTTTCCTCCGGCACGGTTTCTGCCAGCGCGTACAGCGCGGAAAACGCGGTTGCGCCCTTGGGTTTGCGGTCTTCGTCGCCAATGAGGATGACACGCTCCAGGCAAGGCAGCTTTTCATCACGGACAGCGTCCGGCTCATTGGTCAGCAGGGCGGGCACCAGCCCGGTGATATGCTCCAGATAATCATTGCCCTTGACGCCGCCGATCATGATGAGCATCTTAGCGTCGCTCTGCCGCAGCAGGTAATTGAGCTCAAATTGCTTGTAATTGGTGTTGACGGTGATCAGGATAGCGCCAAGCTTGGCCGTGGCGAACATCACAAGCACCCATTCGGGCACATTGGTCGCCCAGATGGCAACATGGTCGCCTTTGCGAATGCCCAGCGCATACAGCCCGCGCGCAATCACATCGGACAGTCTGTCGAACTCCTTCCAGCTCCAGCGCACGCCGAATTCCGGCGCGACAACGCAGTCGTTATCGGGGACATTGCGTACATTCCGCCGGAGAAGTTCCGGAATCGTATACTCCTGTAAATCGTTCATCGCTTGAAATGCCATCGCTTTTCCCCTCTTTTCCTGATGATGCAAAGCCTCCGCCCTCGATTCCATCGAAGGCGGAGGCTGAATTCCGCGGTACCACTTCGTTTGGAGCGAATATGCGTTCATTTGCCGGCTGACACCATAAACGCGTATTCCCTTCCCACTTCATTTGGCTGTATCGGGCCACCCGTCCGGCAGTACTTCGGTTCCCGCCGACCGCTCACAGGAGAGTCGGATCGCAGCCCTTCATGCCTCGCACCATCCGGCATGTCTCTTCGAAAGGGGATTGCAGTCCGCGCCCGCTCATTGCGCTATTGCAGTCCATTATAATCAGGGGCCTGGTCCTTGTCAACCCTTTACCCATGGCCGTTTCAATGCTATAATGGGGAAAACGCGGCGGATGCCGCAGGCACGGGAGGTGGGCCTATGTATCGGTATTCCGGCAACAGCCGTTACCGTTCCGTGATGCGCTCAAACCGCTGGCAGCCCATCGTGATCATCGCCGTTTTGATCATCGCCGTCGTGGTCGTACTGAAGCTCGCGGGCGTCGGCTCGCTGGATGAGGGTAATTACGAACGGCAGCGCAACACACGGCTGCGCTCCGAATCACAAAGCGCGATCACGCAGGTGAACACCCTTTCGCGGCTTGGCGCGACCAGCACATCCAACACCCTGGGTAAAATCCGCCAGTATGTGCACGGCGTGGAGGTGCTCAATACCCTCAACATCAGCATGTACGGCGAGGTGGGCAGGCTGTATGAGCAATCCGTATTTGACGGTATTTATGCGATTATCGACCAATACGAGGCCAACCTGTCCACCGGGCAGAAGGTCAACGAGTCTTTGAATCAGCTGACCGACGCGGTGACAGAGCTTAGTACCTTGACGCAGGCCATAACCGGGGCAACCTAAGCGTATCAGCCTTTTCAGAAAGGAAATCGAGTAGATGGACAACCGTCCCATCGGCGTATTTGACAGCGGTTTCGGCGGGGTCAGCGTGCTGGCCGCCGCCGCTTCCGCGTTGCCGGAGGAACGGTTTATTTACCTTGGGGACAACCTGCACGCGCCGTACGGAGAGCATACGGAAGCCGAGATTTTAACCTACTCGCGCGCGTGTGTCCGCTATCTGATCGCGTCGGACTGCAAGGCCATTGTGATCGCCTGCAACACCGCCACCAGTGTTGCCGCAGCCGCGCTGCGAAAGGAAATTACTCTACCGATCGTAGCCATGGAGCCGGCCCTGAAGCCCGCATCCATGGTGGAGGGCGACGGACAGGTGCTGGTGCTGGCGACCGAAGTCACCCTGAAGCTGGACAAATTCAAAAAACTGATGGACATCTACGGCAAGGACGCCGTTCCCATCCCCGCCCCCAGGCTGGTCACGGCGATTGAAGCCGGGGATTGGGAAGGGGAGAAGGTCAACGCGCTGCTAAAGGACTATCTGGCGCCGTATCTGGACAAGCCCGTAAAGGCCATCGTGCTGGGCTGCACGCACTTCGTGTTTTTGAAGCGTGCGCTGCAATCCTTTTTGCCGGAGCATATCCAATTGATCGACGGCAACGCGGGTACCGCACGGCAATTAAAAACACGCCTCCTGCAAGAGAAGCTCTCAGGCGGCGTGGAAGAACCCGATATTATGGCGCGGGTCGCGTTTCACTCCACAAAGACCGGCGCGAAAACCCTGCGTATGATGCGAACGCTGTTTGATCTGGCCCTGGCTCAGCTTTTCGAAGCATAGGTTCTGGGTCCGAGTTCATAAATATCGTTTCCCTGACAATCAATGGCAACCATCAGCGGCAGATCGCGTACGGTCAGCCGCTTGATGGATTCCGTTCCCAAATCATCATAGGCGACCACTTCGACGCTTTCCACACAGGCGGACAGGTAGGCGGCGCAGCCCGCAGACGCGGTGAGGTACACCGCACTGTTGCGAACAATCGCCTCTTTCACGGTTTCCCCGCGATTCCCCTTGCCGATGATGGCCAGAAGACCCCGGTCAAGCAAGGCGGGTGTGAATGGGTCCATCCGCACGGAGGTGGTCGGCCCGATTGCGCCGCAGGCGCGGCCGGGCGGCGTGGGCGTCGGGCCCGCATAGAAAATCGTCTGCCCCGCGATTTCAATGGGCAGCGGGGTTCCGTTTTGGATTGCCTGGCTCATCCGGGTATGCGCTGCGTCCCGCGCGGTATAGATCACGCCGGACAGCAGCACCGTCTCCCCCGCTTTGAGCGTGGGAATGAGGGCCGGGTCGATGGGTGAAACAAGTTTTGCAGTCATATAGGCTCCTTATAGCATAGCTTCGGCGCGGCGCGTAGCGTGGCAGCCGACGTTAACGGCCACGGGCAGCCCCGCGATATGGGTGGGCGCGGTTTTAATGCGCAAAGCCAGCGCTGTGGTCTGCCCGCCGTACCCCTGCGGACCGATGCCCAGGCGGTTGATTTCTGTCAGCAGTTCCTTTTCCAGCGCGTCAATTACCGGATCTGGATGGTCGCCCTGCCGCAGCTCGATCAGCGCTTCCTTGGCAAGCAGCGCCACCTGCTCAAACGTTCCCCCGACCCCTACGCCAAGAATCACCGGCGGGCAGGGATTCGCGCCCGCGCGTTTCATGGTATCCAGCACGAATTCCTTCACGCCCTTTATGCCATCGGCGGGTGTCAGCATTTGCAGACGGCTCATGTTCTCGCTGCCAAAGCCCTTGGGGGCGACAATCAGCCTGATACGGTCGCCCGCGACAAGCTTCACATGCAATGCGGCGGGGGTGTTATCGCCGGTATTGACGCGGTTGAACGGATCGGCGACCACAGACTTGCGTAAATAGCCCTCCATGTATCCCTTGCGCACGCCGCAGTTGACCGCGTCCTCCAGGGTTCCGCCTTCAATATGAACGTCCTGCCCCACCTCGGCGATGACAACCGTCATGCCCGTGTCCTGGCAGATGGGGATGCCGTTCTGCTCGGCGATTTTGCAGTTTTCGCACACCAGCGACAGCGACTCCCGCGCGGGCGCGTACGGCTCGCTTATCTGCGCCTGCTCCAGCAGCGCACGGACAGGCTTTGGCAGCACGGTGCAGGCCGTTACGCAGAGCTCTGCCACTTTTTGGGCAATGGCATCCGCCTGAATGGTTCGTATCATACTTTGCTCCCGTCTAGTCCAGCTCGATCAGCAGAATTTCCTTCGGATTCAGGATACGGGGCACCGGGGCGTTGCCGCCGGCTCCCGCCGAAATGATCATTTTGTCCACAATGCCCTTTGTGTACTTGGGAAACAGCCCCTGCCCCGGCGCAAACACGCCGTGGCCGAAAAACCGCCACTGCCCTCCGTGCGCATGCCCGGAAAGCACTAAATCCACATCCTTGTCCGCTAGATGGGCCGCATAGTCCTCCGGACGGTGGCTCATCAAAACGCGGCAGCCCTCCTCCGCCTGAAACGCCGGGAGCATATCTTCATGCTTAAAGTGCTTGGGGCGGTACCAGCAGCCGATGACCAGCTCGCCAAAGCGCTCATAGGTGTTGAACAGGAGCTTTGTTCCCGTCTCCTCCACCTGCCGGGCAAAATCCGCGTACGTCTTCAGCCGCATTTCGTGGTTGCCGATGCCCAGGTAAACCGGAACGATTTGCGTTGCTTCTCGCAGGAAGGCAATGCCGCGCTTGAAAAACTGCCCGTGCCGCTCCGCCAAATCCCCCGGCATCAGCAGTACGTCTGCCTCGCTGAGCAGCGGCAGAATATCCTCGTACCGCCCGTTGTGCAGGTCACTGACCACCAAAAGCCGCATGGGGCTGGTCAGCTTTCCCGTATGCCACACATACCTGGTAATCTTCCGCAAAGTGTGCCTCCGTACCGCTTGATCTTCCCTCCCTGTATTCGCTATCTGCGGCGGTTTTTTCCTGCTTGAGGGGAAAAGTACAGTCTTCATGCGGTTTTCTTGACGGGGAACGATTGCAATGCTATCATAGCCCAAACACGGAAGGGGGCGGAGGATTTGGATAATACGGACGCGATACGGGAGTACTATAACGCGGATGTCGAAAACGAGTGGTCGAGGATTGACGGGCGGCCGGAGTTTATCCTCAGCTGCCGCTTTATGAACCGCTATATCCGGCCGGGCGACCGCGTGCTGGATATCGGCGGCGGACCGGGCCGCTATTCCCTGTATCTGGCTGAAAAGGGCTGCGATGTGACGCTTTTGGATCTTTCCCCCGTAAACGTGCGCTTTGCCTTGGACAAGGCGGCGGAACTGGGATTGCCGCTGCATGCGGTGGAGGGCGACGCGCGCACGGCGGACCAAGCGGTGCAGGGCAGCTTTGATCATGTTTTGCTGATGGGTCCGCTCTACCACCTGCAAACGGAAACGGATCGCACAAAAGCCGTTGTGGCCTGCCTGCGGCTGCTCAAGCCGGACGGCAAGCTGTACGCCTCGTTTATCAACCTGTATTCGGGGCTGATCTATGCCATGAAGCACGAGCCAGAATGCGTGGTGGATCAGAGCGTGCAAAGCCTTTCCTATCTCAACGCGATTCGGGATAACAGGAGCTTTGCCGGGCAGCTGTTTACACACGCGTTTTTCGTCAAGCCGTCGGAAATCCTGCCGTTCATGGCGCAGTTCCCGCTGGAAACGCTGCATGTATTCGCCCAGGAAGGCATACTGGCCCCGGGAGAGCCCAACATCATGGCGCAGCCGCAGGCTATCATTGATGCCTGGCTGGATCTGAGCGAAATCCTTGCCCAGCGGGAAGAGCTGCACACCATGGCGGAGCACCTCATGTATATCGGGCAAAAGAAATAAAGCTTATATCACAAGTGCTACCTTCGGTAGATGCCATAGATCGAAAAATTATGATATAATGAAGCAACAGAAGACGGGAGGTGTTTTTATGCCCAGAATTGCTGTGTTTATTGACGGATCGAACTTTTTTTACATGCAGACCCGTGATCTCGGACAATTCATCGACCCAAAGAAGCTCCTGGAGTATATCGGACAGTTCGGTGACATCACAGACGCTTACTACTACACCGGAGAAGACGACCACCCCGACGTGAAGCAACAAGGCTATTTGGACGCACTGCCGCATATGGGGTACTCGCTGGTCACCAAGAGAATCAAAACCATTTTTGACCCACAGACCGGAACGACCAAACGCAAGGCCAACCTGGATATCGAAATTGTACTGGATATGTTCAATACGATCGACAACTACGATATGGCCGTGCTCGTCAGCGGCGACGGAGATTTTGAACGCGCGCTTTTGATGCTGAAATCCCGCGGAAAGCAGTTCAAAGTCATGGCGACGGATAACTTCGCCGCCATGGAGATACGCCGCGTCGCAGGCATGCACTATATCAACCTGTCGGAAATCGCCGACAAGCTTAGAAAAGACTGATATATGCAAAAAAGAGGCAATCGAATGATTGCCTCTTTTTTTGTTGTAACCTAACTCAGGCTTCGTTTGCGCTGCCGATTTCCAGCAGGTTTCCCTCCGGGTCGGCAACGTAGAAATTCCGGATGCCAAAGGAAAAGGTCATGGGCTCTCCCGTTGGAAAGCGCACGTCCAGCTTCCTGAGCCGTTCATACTCCGCGTCCACATCGGCATAGCTTGGCAGCCAGAGGGCAACTTCAAACGTCTGATTGATTCCATTCGGGGGAACATAGCTTTCCCCGATAGCCTCCGCAAACGCCTTCCGGCTGTACATAAACAGCGACAGCGATCCGCTTGCCGTTTCAAACTCCGCAAAATCCCCGCCGTCCCATTGCGTTTGAAACCCCAGCGTATCCCGGTAGAAGCGCACCATGCTACTCATATCGTCTGCATAAATACAGGCTCCGATCCTTACGTTCTGCCCGATCACCGTCATTGTCTCCCTGCGTGATGGAATGATTGAAAGGAGGTATCAGAGGACACAACCCTTTTACTTACATCGCCTTGACCTTGTTCCAGATGCTCTCCACAACGGGGATACCCTCCGCCATGTTTTGCCGGCGAACGCTCATCATGTGCTGGCCCGGATAGGTGGGCGGCTTCCCCTCCTGCCGCGGGGTGGAGGTCTGCATATCGGCAAGGGTTGCCTTGACCTGCTCCATGTAGGCGTCGCGGTTGGGCAGGCTGTTGATATCTATGGCGATGAATACCTGGCTGATGCCCGTTTCACCGGGAGTCATCCCAACCTCGCGTGTGGTCAGCCCGCCGCTGATAGCCGCCGCTACCAGATCCAGCATCAGCGCCAGACCGGAGCCCTTCCAGTAGCCAAACGGCATGATCTGATGGGTTTTCATAATCTCCGCCGCGTCGCGCGTGGGCTGCTGGTTATGGTCAAAGCCGCCGTCAAGCGGCAGTTCACGCCCCTCCCGGGCATAGGTTTCGAGCTTGCCGTAGGCAAACATCGACATGGCAATGTCCAACAGCACCGGATCGTCGCCGTTGGGTACGGCAATTACGATGGGATTATTGCCCAGCCGTACGTCCTGCCCGCCCCATGGGGGCATGTTGGGCGCGGTGTTTGTCCAGAGGATTCCGATGCAGCCCTCTTGGGCAGCCATCAGCCCGAAGTTGCCCGGCCGCATCCAGTGGTTGGTGTTTTTCAGGCCTACCACGCCGATACCCTGCTCCCTGGCCAGGGCGATGGCGCGGTTCATCGCGTCGGCGGCGTTCAGGTTGCCGATGCCGCGGTGCCCGTCCCAGCGCTCCATGATGCCGACTTTTGCATCAAATGCCGCCAGGGCGCTTACGTCAACCTCGCCTTTTTCGATGGTGCGAATCAGCGACGGGAAGCGGTTCAGCCCGTGGGAATATACCCCGTCGCGATCCGTATCGGCAAACAGCGCAGCCGAGCGCTCCGCACGGCCGGGCTCTACGCCGTATTTCAGCAGTACGCGGGTAAATTCCCGCTTCATTTCGTCATAAGATACTCGCATCCAAATCCCTCCGATATATCGTCTATCAACAGTGTACCACATTCCGCCCTGCTGTAAACGGCAAACGATCCGCCATTGCGTTTCCGGCCGAAATTGGGTAAAATATAGAAAACAATCCTGTGAAGGGAGATACACTGATGATTAACGTTGCAATCCTTGGCGCGGGCGGCATCGCCCAGAAAATGGCCCGCACGCTCAAAGGAATGATTGCCCAGGGCAACGAGGGCGTCGCCATGCATTCCGTCGCCTCCCGCGACGGCGAAAAGGCGCTGAGCTTTGCCCGCGAATACGGATTTGAAAAAGCCTACGGTTCCTACGAGGAAATGCTGCGCGACCCGGATGTGGATCTGGTCTATGTTGCCACACCACACTCGCACCACTATGAGCAAATGATGATGTGCCTCAAGCACGGCAAGCATATCCTGTGCGAAAAGGCGTTCACCATCAACGCCCGCCAGGCGGAAGAGGTGCTTGCGCTGGCACGCGAGAAGGGTCTGTACGTTGCCGAAGCCATCTGGACGCGCTACCTGCCCTCGCGTAAAATGATCGACGATCTGATCGCCGGCGGCGCCATCGGCAAGCCGCGCATGGTAATGGCAAATCTCGCCTATGTGCTGGATCACGTGGAGCGCATGATACGGCCGGAGCTTGCGGGCGGAGCGCTTTTAGACCTTGGGGTGTACGCGCTCAACTTTGCCGCGATGGTGCTTGGCAAGGACGTGATCGACATCCAGGCTGTCGCGCAGATGCACGAGACGGGTGTGGACATGCAGGACTCCATCACCCTGACCTTTGCGGGCGGAGAAATGGCGGTGCTCTGCGCGGCCATGAACTGCGCGGGCGACAGCCGCGGCGTGGTGTACGGCACCAAGGGCACCCTGACCGCCGATAACATCAACAATCCAGGCGTTATCACAGTTGTTCCCTATCTCAAGGCCGAGGAAACGCGCACATACCCTGTTCCCAAGCAAATTACAGGCTTTGAATATCAGGTGCAGGCCGCCGTGGACGCCATCGAGCGGGGGCAGGTAGAGTGCGAGGCCATCCCCCACGCCGAAACCATCCGCATCATGAAACTGATGGACGATATCCGCGCCATCTGGGGCTTCCGGTACCCAAACGAATAAACGGGCAAACAAAACCGCCGGATCCAGTGGATCCGGCGTTTTTTTGATTGCTGCTGCTTAGTTTTCTCCGGTGAACTGAATCTCGATACCGCCGGATACGGTGCTGAGCTTGAGCGTTTTGCCGCCGCTGCCCGCCGTATTTTTCAAATTGCTCTTGCCCGAAACCGTGCTCATGGAGATGGCATACTCCCCCTGCGCACCGCTGACGCTGCCCCTGATGGAGCCGGAGGTGCTTTTCAGCTCGATATCCTGCGCCTGCAGGTTCTCCGGGCGAATGCCGCCCGAGACCGTTTTGGCGGTCAGCGCCGCACAGCTTGCATCCTGCACCGACAGAGAACCGCTGACGGAATCCAGGCTCATACTGCCGCCTGCCGTAACCTGCGTAAGCTCCACCTTCCCGCTCGTGGTTTTCACAGTGAACGCGCCGGTTGCCTCCGCCTGTTTTGCCGTAACACTGCCGGACACGGATTGCAGCCGGATATCGCCGCCCGCGCTGATCGCATCGGCCGAAATCCCCCCGGAGGTGCTCTTGATGGTGAGGTCGGACAGCGCATGCAGGTTGGCCGCGCTGATCACGCCCGATACGGACTTGAGGCTGCATACATCCAGGGCGGAAGAGGTATCGGCAATCACCTTGCCCGATACGGCCGAGACATCCAGATCGCCCGCGAAGCTATTGGGGAGCTCGATCTCCAGAATGTACTCGTTGTTGGCAAACGGCGCTGAAAAGATTGTTTTCAGCCAGTTGGTGCTGGTGCGGTAGGTAATATCCAGCACACCGTTTTCCAGCGTAGCCTGGTACTCCACGTATTCGTTCGTCTGCCAGCTCAGGTTCATCTGCTCGCCGTCCACCGGCGTGATAATCACATGAGGCGTATCGGTTTGGATCTGAATGGCACGGACGTCCGCGACATTGTACGATTGGTTTTCCATAGCGGTATCCCCTTCCTTGTTCTTTGACATAGCGTATCCCACGCCTGCAATGGCCGCCCCCACGATGATCAGGATGACCGCCATGTTCAGCAGACGTTTATGATATGGTTTCATACGGTGTCTCCCCCTTATTCATTAACGCGCTCTTTCCCTTTGTCCAAAGTTGCCGGGTGAGGCGCGCAAATTGTTTTGTCACCCATACGCAGGCCGGATAGAGCAGAATAGCGCTTCCTGCGCAAGCCATCGCCCCGCCAAGCCCCAAGAGTCTCACCCCAAGCTCCGCGTATAGAAACAGCCAGGCAAGGCCCCCGATGATCGCTGCGGCAAGCGCTGCCAGAACCACCCATAGTACGAGGACCAATGTCCACGCCACCAAAAACAACGTAAGCACAACGCAAGCAACCGAGAGCAGAACGGGAAACCAAACGGGAAAACCCAGCACTAGCAGGGTGATCCTGCCCCGTGAGCGGGGCTTACGCCCGGCCCTTGCCCTGATGAGCGAGACCATGGGTGTCTCCGCGGCGATACGCTCGACGATCTCGTCGATACTGCCAAGCTTTTGCACCGCTTCCTCCTCGCTGATGCCGTCCTCCATGCTGTCGTCGATGATTTCGGCATAGAACGTGTAGGCCTTATCCCGCTCCTCGCTTGGCAGCTGCGACAGGCGGCGCAGGAGTTCCTGCAGGAATTCATGCTTTTTCATCGCTGCTCCACCTCGTTTTGTATATAGCGGTAGATTTCGGCAATCCCTTCCCATTCGGCGATAAACTGCAAAAGCCTGTCCTTGCCGCTGTGGGTGATTGCGTAGTACTTGCGCAGCCTGCCCGAATGTTCCCGCGATTCCACACAGAGGTGCCCGGACGATTCAAGCCTCTTGAGGATCGGGTACAGCGTCGACTCGGAAATCGCCACCACAGGCGAAAGGCTTTTGATAATCCGGTAGCCGTAGGAGGGCTCACTGAGCAGTGCGCTCAGCACACAGGCTTCCAGCACGCCCCGTTTGAGCTGCGCGTCCACGCTCATCCCTCCCAACATGCATACTATATAACACATAGTAATTAGAAAACAACGGCGTACAGATTGGAATTGGATGAGATTTTCAGTTTTTGGTCTATAAAAAGACAGAATTCTATGCTATTTATTCACTGACCAATGTTTCCAGCTTCTTCACCTGTTCGGCCGTGCCCAGCGCCACCATGGTATCCCCGACATGGATCACCTCACCGGAGCCGGGATTGAACTTGAATTTTCCGTTGCCCTCGCGCTTGAGCGCCAGCACAATCAGCCCGGTGCGCTCGGGGATTTTCGCTTCCGAAAGCTTTTTCTCCGCAAGGCTTGAATTCTTTGGAATCGCGACCTCCGCCAGATCCAGCGTTACATCGCCCGCGCGGGTGATGACATCCAAAAAGGAAATCACGGACGGCCGCAGCAGGAGCGTGGCAATGCGCTGGCCGCCGATTTCGTTGGGCGAAATGGTACTGTTCGCCCCGGCCTTTTTCAGCTTGTTATGGGCGGACGGCTCCACCGCCTTGGACACGATATAGATGCCCTCGTTCATCTGACGCGCGGTGAGCACGGTAAAAACGTTCTCCGCGTCTGTGTCCAGCGCACATACGATGCCTCTGGCACAGCAGATACCCGCCTTCTCCAGTACGTCCTCATGGGTCGCATCGCCGCGAATGCTGGGGATGCCCGCGGCCTCCAGCCCCTCCTGGCGTTCCTCGTCCTCCTCGATCACCACGAAGCTCGCCTTGTGCTCCACCAGATTTTTAATCACCGTGCGGCCCACTTCTCCGGCGCCGCAGACGATATAATGATCTTTGAGCTCCTGTATCTTCGTATCCATGCGTTTTTTCCTCCATGCCGACCGCAGTTCGCCTTCAAAGAAATAGGAAACCAGGCTGGATACGCCGTACCCAACGGCGGACAGCCCGGCGAATATGATAAAGATGGAAAACAGCTTTGCCGCGTCGGTCATCACGGCCACCTCGCCGTAACCAACGGTGGAAATGGTAATGACCGTCATGTATAGCGCATCCACAGCGCCAACGTGCAGCAAAACCATATACCCGATCATACCCGTGATCAGGATAATCGCCATAAACAGAAGGATCAGCGCGATCTTCCGTCTGTTCATGATGGTTTCACCTCACTTCCCAGCTGCGTTGTGCCTGATGGTATTGATTATACCGCATTCCGACCGCTATTTGTAGCGAAAGCTGAGATCGGCGTCCGCAAGGCGCCTGTAATTCCTGATCAGCTGATGAATGGACGAGCGTTCAAAGGTTAAAAAGGTGATCGCTTCCCATAAAAACACCCAGCCGCCAATAATAACGACATCCGACAGGATATACAAAAGCATGCTGTTGTGCACGTACAGGCCGCCCATATAGGACAGCACAAAGAACACGGCCGCAATGACGAGGCAGATGAGCGCTTTACGGATCATGCGCCTGATCTTTTTCTTTTCCAGCTCGATATAGAACAGGTAAAACGTCCGAAACCACGAAGCGATCTGCTTTTCTCTTTCCACGTTTCGCTCCTGATCGGAAAAATAACAGCAGATGTCGATGTTGTGCTTCATGGGAATATCGTCGATGGAGTCGTCCAGAAAGCGCAGTAAATCGGGATCGATATCCTTGCGGCGCATCGGCGCGTGATCCCATTCGTTAAAGATATCGGCGTAGTTGACCAGTGAAAGCTCAATGATGTAATTCCCGTTTTCCGGGTTCTGCTCATAAATCTTTTCCAGCAGGCTCTTGCGTTTACCCATTGGCTCACCTCATTTTGATTTGTTGCGCTACAGAAAGTTTTCGTTGTCTTTCATCAAAACTCCTTGCGAAAAGGCGGAATAACAAAAAGCCCGGCATAAAGCCGGGAAGCATATGGACATATACGACTATTCCATTGCCTGGACCAGCGCGTTTTCGATGGCCTGCAGCGCGGCCTTGGAGGTGAGGGTCGAGCCGCTGACGGCATCCACCTGCAGCGTTTGTTTATCAACGACCTGTGTATAGAGCGGATCGACGTACTTGACGGGGTCTTCGCCGAATTTCGATGCTAAAAGCGTGATCGCCGTCACCTTTCCGCCTTCTACGGTTACCTCGACCGAGTTGGTACGCCACTTGTACATCCCGCCCTCATATTCGCCGGTATACACCCCGTCGGCCAGCTTGGAGAAGTCCACGGCGTTAAGCGGAAGGCTCATGGCCTCCCTGTGTTCCCTGGCAATATACTGCCAGCCGATCGCGCCGCCAACGCCTAAAACCACGACGACGATCAATGCGATGATCCAACCCATCTTGCTTTTCTTCCTTTCCTGTTTCGGCTTTTGTGTCATTTTACTTGTCCCTTTCCCGTTAGCACATCCAGCGCGGGCAGAGCCAGGTCGGTCAGAACCTGAATATCTTCTTCGGTGATTTGATAGCGGGATGTATCATCCCGTGTGGGGCTTGCGCCTTTGAATTTCAGATCAGCGATGGTCAGATCGAGTACTGCCAGAGGTGTTCGCTTCACCCTGCGCGTCAGCTCGCCCTGGAGTTTCAGGTTATGGCCGTCCGCGCCGCCGCTGATGGTGAGGAATGCGTAGGGGCAGCCGAGCTGCTTGATCCGCTTCAGATAGGCGCGCAGCGGGGTCGCGACCGAGCCCATCCACACCGGACCCACGAGCAGCACCGAATCATCCCGACTGATGATATCCGCCGGTGGCTCGGTGCTGGGCGTCAGGTTGAACAGCAGATCCTTTGCACAGGTGCCCATGGTACGCTTCTTGACCCTTTTTTCGGTGATATCGATATGTTTTGCTTGCAGTTTTTTGGCAACGCTTTGCGCCAGGGCGCGGTTGTTGCCGGTCAGCGAGTACGAAACAACAACGAGATTCATGGATATTCCCCCTTATACCAGGTATGTCTTTATTCCCTCGGCTGCCCGAAAGCTGCCGGAAAGGTCTTTGGTCAGAAACACTGAACGCTCCCGATCGACAAAAACCGCCTGTGTGCCCGGATACCGTTTTAGAAAGCGCATGCCCTCTTTCATCCTCGCTGCGAACAATGCGGTTGCCAGCGCATCGGCTAAAGCGGATGATGCGGAGATTACGGTAACGCTCAGCAGATCGCCTTGTACAGGCGTTCCGGTATGCGGGTCGATGATGTGACTATGAAGCGTGCCGTCCACACCGCTCACGGCGCGCTGGTCGTCCCCTGAGGTGACAACCGATGCATTGCTCACAGACAGCGTTCCGATGATGCTCTGCGCGTTCCCCGGATCGCGGATGGCGACACGCCAAGGCGACCCGTCCGGCTTCTTCCCAAGCACGGCGATGTTGCCGCCCAGAGCCACAAATGCCGACCTGATGCGGTGACGACGGAAGACGGCAAGCATCCTGCCGGCGGCGTAGCCCTTGCCGATACCGCCCAGATCCACGCTCTGCCCTTTTTGTGTCAAGCTTGCCATGCGCCCCCGATATGCAAGCGACAGAGAGGAATACCCCGATAATGACCTTGCGGTGGATAGGGCTGCTGCGTCGGACATCCCAGTGCTCCACAGCCGTACCAACGGGCCGACCGTCACATCGAAGCACCCCTCCGTATCCCTGGCAAACTGCTGCGCGAGGGCAAGCACCTTATAGGTTTCGGGCTTGAGCTTCACAGCCCTATCACCTGCCGATTCATTCAGTGCAGCAATATCGCTTGATGGGATAAACCGGCTGAATAACTTTTCGAGCCGCTGCGCTTCTTTTTGCCCGGCGGCTATCGCCCTGGACGCTCCTTTCCCATACGCGGTTTGCGAAAAGAGTGTATTCATGCAAAGAAACGCCTGGGTTGCGCTGGTGCCTGTAAACATATCACACTCCGGTTTTCCCAGTCAGCCCGCACATGATGAACGCGCCTATATGGTCCATCAGTTCCGGGAAGAATTGCAGGCCGATCTCTTCCTTGTGCAGATCGATATTCACAAACGCCGCAAAGATTGCAATAATCATTGCAGGTTTGATATCGCTGCGCATACGGCCCTCTTTCTGCCAGATTTTGATTACATCGGTGAAGCCCTCCACAAAGAAGTCGACGTGCTCAATCGCATGTGTCTGGCGGAAACTGCGTTCAATCTTGTAGAAGGTATCGCGATCGTACCATTCCCTGAGGATGGGGTTGGCTTGCATCCCTGCGAGGTTCTTACTCATCATTTCCTGCATAACAGCCATCGGGTCGGCATGGATGTCCACCGAGTCTATGATGGTCTTCTTTAACATCACATTCTCCTGATTGTATATCTCCATAAACAGGTGATCCTTGGACGGATAGTACCGATAGAAGCTGCCCGTGGCAAACCCGGCCGCCTTCATGATCTCCGCAACGTTGGTATTCTTGTAACCCTTTTCCTCAAACAGCGCTTTGCCGTGCCTGTAGATTTCCGCTTTTTTATCGATCATCAGGAATGCATCTCCAACCCGTTCAAATTGAATGAATTATTTTTAATTCATTCACAATATAACTAACTCTTTATCCCTTGTCAAGAAATTTCAAAAAAAATCAGACAAAAAAAAGACCCCGGTCCGAAAACCGGGATACTCCCAGCCGTTACGGCGTTTACAGATCTTCTGCCGTTATGATGCGTACACCGGCATCCTGCATTTCCATATTGATACGTCCGATGAGCTTTTCAGCATTTGTGTAAAATGTACTGTGAGCATCCTTCACAAGGGTTACCGTAAATCCATAATTCAGCGCTGACAAACAAGCCGTTCTAACACAGCCGTTGGAAATGATACCAGTGATGATCAGTGATGATATGCTTCTCTCCCGCAATATTTCCAGAGGCTCCGTATCTCTAAAAACATCGGGATTTGTTTTGATAATAACGGAATCCTCCTGCGCAGCTTGCAGAGGATATTCAAGCTGAAAGCCGGCCGAACCTTCGCGAAGAAATGTATCGTTCTGATGAAGGCTGAAAATCACCGGAATCTGCTTCTCTTTGGCAAGCCGGATGGTTTTCATCACGTTCTCCAGCAACGTATTTTTTCGGAACACCTGTCTCTTCAGCATAAAAACACCATGCTGCATATCAATCACCAGCAAAGCCTGCTTCATGTTATACCCTCCGCCGGCATCAGGATGGGAAGTTAAACACGCTGCTCCAGTCAAACGTACCGCTTTCCTCATAACAGCTTGGCCAATGTGCGCACCATGCGGGCATGTGCACATCCCGAATCGTATCGGACGACGGATGATACGGTTTGATGTCCAGGATCGGCGTCCCGTCCTCCGCATCCAGATAGGCAACCTCCAGGCGATTCTTTTCCCTGTCTACCTGAATCAAGGTACAAGCCGACATCGCGATAGGGTTGGGGCGTATCGGCCCGCGTGTTGCGAAAACACCGATTTTTTCCGGACCGTTGGTATACGGAGCGTCCATCACGTAATAGGTTCGCGTTTCCTGGCTGTCGGTAAGGTGGAACCACCAAACGACCTGGATGTGGCTGAACGCATCCAATCCCAATGTAGCATTCATGTATTGGCTGTCAAACTGAACGAAATACCGTCCGTTTTCCTGCACCGCCTTGCCGATCGGTTCGAAGACTGCCGCCATTTGAATCCCTCCAACATTTTTCTATCTACAGTATAGCGGCAGCGGCGGAATGCAGCTTGACGAACCTTGCTTCATTTTAACACCATATCATGGTAAAATGTACCTGGTTTGATGAATCCTGCGTAAGAGGTGATTGGCATGCATACAGAACGCATCCATCTGCCCGCCATGCTGTTGGGCGGCGTTGGTTTTTACGGTGACCCCTTTCACCAAAAAGGCGGATGGGACAGCGAAAATGAAATCGGCCATGCTTTCGAGCGGTTTTCCGCATTCGCAGCCCAGCATTCCGAGCGCCCCTATTCCAGTGGACGCGAGGTGCTGTACGAGCTGCATATCTACGGCAGCGAAACGCAGTCCAAGGGCAGGTTCGAGGTGTTCATCGGCGAAGAAGTCAATACGCCCATTTTGCCGATTGCATTATGCTCCAAATATCTGCCTGCAGCAGATTATCTGAAGCTTACCCTTTTCGGGGATGAGATCAGCGGGGACTGGTGGCAAGCGCTGAGTACCGAGATTCTACCCTCGCTGCGCCTCAAGCAAAGCGCACCGTATATCATACAAACCTACGATCACAGGTTTAAGGGGACGGACCGGATTGCCGAGTCTGTCATCGACGCGTATATTCCGGTTGAAGAGATATGAGCCAGGATATTTGGAGTGCCGTTTTGAAGGGACTCCAGTATATTGAAGATAATCTGCAAAAAACAATCGGGGTCAGCGATGTAGCCGATGCTTCAGCCTACTCCCAGTTTTATTTTGCCAGAGAGTTTTCCAGGCTTACGCATATCTCTGTGTATGATTATATTCAGCGCAGAAAGCTTTCGGAGTCCTATCGGGAGCTTTTTAAGACGCGCGGCAAAATCGTTGATCTTGCCTTCCGCTATGGCTTTCAGTCTCACGAGGTATTCACCCGCGCGTTTCGTAAAATGTTTGGAGAGAATCCAAGCGAAGCAAAGGTCTGCAAGCCGCTATTGCTGTTTGACCCGATTGGGGAAGATTATCTTGAGTTCCTTTCCGGGCTGCGCATGGAATACCTTTCGGCGGAGGTTCCCGCCTGCCGGTTTGCTGTTCACGGTACGGCGCAAAGCTTTCCCGTGAACACGGATGAGGATATACTGGTTCTATTCGCGCCGGATAATCAGTATGCGTGCTCGTGTATTTTGCGGGGGCAGCTACAGGAAACCGCAGACCATGTATTATCCTTCGGATTCAATTGTCTGCGTCACCAGCTGCGCATTTACAGCACAGATCTTCCCCATATTGCCCGATTTTATTTTAATACTGTTTACGATGCAGCCGTCGCTTCCGGCAACTATCTTATACTGAAAACAGAAACGGCACACACCGATATTTTGCTTCCGGATTGATGGCAGAAAAGGCTTACAGCACCTGCAAGACCTCTTCCACTGGGTCAAACCATCGCCAGTGGTGCCAGAAGCCGGGGGTGCCCGCCTGAACGCTGAGTACGATGAACCCCGCCACGGATAAGAGGATAAAGGCGATCAGCGCAATGAGTATCACGCGGCGGAAAACGCGCCGTTTTTTCCCCGTGATCTGAGGCATTACGGGCAGGGAAAGCTCATGCCGCCCGGACCACCGGTTGACGTGCCAGCGCAGGTAGGAACGCGTCATCTGCCCCGCGAGCATCATAAACCATAATGCGCCCATAAACAGCAGCACTGCCGCCGCCACGATGGCGACGCCAAGCAGTATGCCCCCGGCGACCGTCAGCACAGGGATGGCGGCAATCAGATCAAGCCCCAGCGCAAGATATACACCCAGCCCGAGCACGGCCAGGGAGCCTGCCAGCATGCCGATAGCCCAGGCAAACAGGGTGACAAACACCGGGAATGCAAACAAATCCAAAATACACAGCGCAATCCTTGTAAGCGCACGGCTTTTGGGCGCTCCGTCGGCGACTGCCGCACCGGACAGGGGCAGGAAATCCTCCGCGATCTCCCTTGGTGTGCCGAGCTTTCTGGCGATTTCTTCCTCCGTATACCCGTCAGCCGCTTTGCGGGCGAAATGCGCCTGATAATCGGCCAGTACGTCCTCCACATCCGGCACCTGATGTTGCCGGAGCTCTTTTTCCAGCGCGTCCAGATACTGCTTTTTATTCATTGTCCTGTTCCTCCAAAAGGGTTTTGATATCCTCAACAAACTTGAGCCAGTCGCGTTTATCGCTTTGATAGCGTTCGCGCCCCTGGTCGGTCAGCGTATAGTATTTGCGCGGCGGGCCTCCGCTTTCTTCCGACAGGTAGGTGGTGACCAATCCCTCCGCTTTGAGCTTGCGCAGGATGGGGTACACCGTGCCGTCGGAAATATCGATGCGCGCGGACAGGGTTTCCGATACATCGTACCCGTATTGGTCCTTGCTGGATAAGAGCGACAGCACACACAGCTCCAGCACGCCTTTTTTATATTGAATATTCATTTCCGCGCACCTTTCCTTGTCACTACTGGATATTGTATGATAGCACGCGATTGCTGTCAAGGTAAAGGCTCTCCCATCAGGCATGCTTGATTTCAGCCTCCCCGTCCCCTGTATCAAGCCATTTCTTCTGCGCGCCGGAAAAGCGGCTGAAAACGATCGCCGTCACCAGAGACCGGGGTACGATCCTGCCCAGAAAAACCAGCGCGTTATTGATTATTCCGGGGATATACACAGCCTTGCCCTTGAGCGCTCTGTCGACGACCTTGCGCGCAATCGCTTCCAGCTTGTTGGTCGTGGCGCTGCCCCAAAAGCCCTGCGCCGCGATGCCGGACATGGCCTCGTTGGTGGTGGCGAGCCCGCCGGGGCACAGCACCATCACGCTGACGTTTTCGGGTTTCAATTCCTCGCGGAGCGCTAACGCGAAATCGTATAAAAATCGCTTCGACGCCGCGTAGGTCGCCTTGAGCGGCATGGGAAACATGGACGCGAGGCTGGATACGAACAGCACGGTGAACCGTGCCGCTTCCCGCCTGCGCGACAGCACCGCGTGGGTCACGCGCAGGGTTGCCGCGTTGTTGAGTGCAACGATCTTGACAATTGTCTCCCGGCCTCGCGTTAAAAAGCCGCCCTCGAAATCGATCCCCGCCACATTGAGCAACATATCAAAGCGCATATTCCGGGCATCGATCATCGCCATCATCTCGTTTACGCCCTGCTCGCTGGTCATGTCGCAGGCGTGTACCGCGACGTTCACCCCAAAGCGGCGGGTAAGCCCCTCCTTGATGTGGTTGAGCCCGTCGGCATTGATATCGGTCAAGAACAAATCGTATCCTCTGCGCGCGCATTCGTTGGCAAGCGTGCGGCCAAGCCCTCCGGCTGCGCCGGTAATGAAAACATTCATGGGTTTACTCCTTTCCAAACTCCACGCCGCACAGCTTTTCGCTGACGGCCATCAGGCGCATTGCGTTCTCCCGCGTGACCTGCCTGGAATACCGCTTCTCCCGGGTCAGCTCGTAATACAGTCCCTGCGGCTCCTGTGCCGGATTGCAGAGAAACGCGTAGGTCTTTGCCGGAACCTTGGGCGATACGCCGCTGGATTTGCGAAACCGCCACACAAAATTGACCAGTCCACCGGTCTCCTTATTGCCGATCTCCGTATTCACCAGCCCCGGATCAACCACGTAGGCGCGCACGCCTGAAATGGCGCGTTGTTCATTGATGCCCGCAGCCAGTAGCATACCCAGCAGCTTGGATTGCTTATAGGCCATCAGCGGGCGGTAGCGCCGCGAAAACATCAGATCATCCCAGCGAACCTTGGTTTGCTTATGCGAACCGCTGCCTGTGAAAAGCACCCGGCCCTTTGCCTGCTTCAGCAGGGGAAACAGCGCGTGCGTCAGCAAAAAGGCGGACAGGTAATTGAGCGCAAACTGCTGCTCGTACCCCTCGTCGGTGGTCATATACCAGCTGCGCACGCAGCCAGCGTTGTTGATCAGCGCGTACAGACCTTCGCCGCCCTGCCCTACAATGAACGCCCGAATGTCTGCGGCGACGCGCAGCACCTCGCGCTGCTGCATCAGGTCGGCGACGAAAAACTGAACGTTCGCCTGCGGGTGGGATGCCAAAACGGTCTCCTTCGCTTTATGGCAGCGTTCTGCACTGCGCCCGATGCCCACGATGCGGTAGCCTTCCCCGGCCAAAAGCCTGGCGGCCTCTAGCCCGATGCCAGACGTAGCGCCTGTGATGACGATGGTTTTCATATGATTTCCTCCAATCAAGCTCGTTTACGCCAGATGAAAGCGCATTTTCAGCTGGTTCCAGTGCTGCCGCCCGTGCAATAGCAGATAGATGGCTGTGAGCGCAAGCATACCGGTCAGCGTGATCCATACGGTCGCAAACTGCGCGCCGAATATCAGCCCCAGCAATAGAAAGCCGGATGAGGCCAGCAGGGGCAGAAGCGAAAGCTCCGTATCTATACGCTCCCCGTAGGCCAAAAGCAGCAGACCTACCGCCTGTACCCCGGCGATCAACAGGAACGGCCACGCGGCGTTTGCCATCATGCCTGTGAAAAACAGCATCCGGGCCAGCCCGCCCGCAAGCGCCGCCGACCGCTGCAAGAGCCTGTTTTCCACCGGTTCGCCAGGCAAAACGGCCCGGAACAAAAGCTGCAAATACCCGGTCAGGAGCATGGCGGTTTTCAATCCGCCAAGCCCGTAGCCAAGCAGCAGAACGAGGACGGACAACAGCGCCAGATAGCGCAGCGCGGGCCGATTCAGCCACTGCTCCTTCATGCTTTGCACCTGATTTATCAACGTTTGTTTCATATTGCGTTCATCCCTTCTGTGTTAAGATCAGTCCGTAGTTTCGCGCGGCGGCCAGCAGCAGGTCGCGCATGGTTACATCGTCCGTCGTCCGGGTCACGCTCAGGATAGCCAACTCCTGCGCTGTCGCCAGCGCAAAGCTGTAGGGGTTGCTGGGCGACGGCCCCAGAACGGCGGCCATTAACCGCACATGCGACTGCAGAGGCCCCTGCAGATTGATCACCCCAAGGTTGGAAAGCGTCGCCGTGAAAAAGTAATCCCCTGTGAACCGGTACGCGGTGCGCAGCACCATGGCCTTCCATTGCAGCGGCACATAGCGCAGCACACGGATGGTTTGCTGCGCCGCGGACACATTGCGTTCCAGGGTGTCCCGCGCCGCGAGCGCCTTCAGCTGCCGATGAAGATCCTGCGCCAGCTCCGTATCAGGCAGTGCTTCACCCGCGTCGGCACGCAGCGCGCCGAACCAGGAAAAATTGCGAAGCGTACGGTGACCAAAAATCCGCCGCAGATCAACCGTAGCTTGCAGCTGGTACCTGCCCTTCCCGGCCTTTATGGTTTCGCGTGCCGCCGTGAGGATAATCGCGCTCATCAGCGCGGTAACCGAAACCCCATGGGCACGAGCCGTTTCTTTCAGCTGCGAAGCCCCGATAGCATATTGATCTACCCGGCACTCCCCAGCCGGAAAATGTTCTGCGGAAATCTGCAATGCCGGGGACGCCAGCAGGGGTTCGCCGCCCTTGCGGCCTTTGAAACGGTCAAAGCTGTTTTCCAGGTCTTCGGGCGCTGGAGGCGCGGCGGTATCCAGCACCTGCGGGTCTTCCCCATCCGATTCCTCGCCTTGCAGGCGGTAATACTCCGCCAGCAGTGTTTTGAGGAACATCATGCCGCCGATCCCATCGGACAGGACGTGGAACAGCTCCACCAATACACGGTTGCCCCGGTACATCACCCGAAACAGCGGCTGTGTTACATCAGTACTGTCAATCGGCGCGCAGATGTCTGCGGTTTCACCCATAATCGCATAGCGCGCAAGCGCAGGCCTTAAGTAATACCAGAACACGCCCCTGCGCAGACTGGTGGCATAATGCGGAAACCGGCAAAGGGTAAAGGTGAGCGCGAGCTGCAAAAGAGCAGGGTTCACCGGTGCGTCCAGCGCGGCGGACAAGCGGAACATCGCCATCTGCCCGTTCACCATGGTTATGGGATATTGCTTCGCGCCGTTATCCAGCGGGTAAAAGTCCTGCCGGGGCCGTGCATAGAAGCCCCGGAGCCTGCCGGGGTGCAGCCGCCGCAAAATCTCCTGGAAAGGCACGCCCTGTCTCATAAGCGCATTGATGCCACGGGCAAAATCATCCCGCACGGCGAGGCGCTGTGCATCGGGCAGCGCAAACGCCCGGTTGAGATCGTTCATAAACGCACCAAGCGAGCTTGTCAGATCGCCTGTCAGGCCTGCGCCTGTCATGGGCATCGTCTTGGCTGCCGGGGCCGAATCGCGTTGTTCCATCTGCCTGCTCCCTTCCCATCAATCGCAAACGTTTTTACATCACGTTTACTACTGCACAATATACAGTAGTGTTTTATAAATGTCAATAGCGTTCCTGAACTTTTTTCATTTTCGCTCTTAATGTTCCCGCAAACCGTTGTGATATTAGGGTTACAGAGCCATATGCAGCATGAGAAATCATAGAGCCCTGTGTGAAATCCATGATGGTTCCATCCATATTTCCTTTGAAAGGCAGTTGTTTGGTAAGATTCGGCACACAGCAATTGTGCTGTCTTGCTCCTCTTCGATAACAAAACTGGCGCGGTTGCGCTAGTTCCGCGCCAGTGTTAATTTTATGTTTTTTGGTGATGCTATAGCCGCAAATCCGCATTGGATTCGGTTCTATTTGCCCTTCCCCTGTCCGCCGCCTGGCGAGGCCGTGGCGGGTTGCGTTTGCCCGCCCCCGCCGGTTGCCGGTTGTCCGCCCGTATCAGCCTGCGGGGTTGGCATCGGGGTGGACGTCGGCTGCGGCGTCTGCGTCGGAGCCGCTGTTGGGCGCTGCGTTGGCTTTGGCGTCGGTTTCGGT
>ERZ795053.1810-NODE-1810-length-26592-cov-19.279421_pt1 | contig 26592 bp, 22 predicted proteins | sample MGYA00375137_ERZ795053 | MGnify/ENA primary metagenome ERZ795053 (study PRJEB30182, sample SAMN05720284) | activated sludge metagenome | isolation source: Anaerobic digester | place: Hong Kong | collected 2014-12-17 ...
AAAAAACAACCGCCACACCTTGCGGTGTGGCGGTTTGTATCGTCGGGGTGGCAGGATTTGAACCTACGACCTCCTGCTCCCAAAGCAGGCATTCTGCCGGACTGAACTACACCCCGAGCGGTGTATCTGAAACCTGACCTTTCTCAAGCAAACGCTTCAAAAGATCAGAGCGGTGAGGGAGGGATTCGAACCCTCGGTACCAGTTGCCCAGTACGACAGTTTAGCAAACTGTTGGTTTCAGCCACTCACCCACCTCACCGTGCTGGGCTGAACACCTGTTTCAGACAGGAAGGCAAAGGTAATATATCTGTCTCTTCATTTGCAAGGAATTAGCCGATCGCAAAAAGAAAAGCGGCCTTAAGGGCCGCTCGTCTCTGTAAATATGGTCGGGTTTCACGAAATGCTCATCTGGATCTTCTTGGTCAGATCCTCCACGCTTTCCTTGAATTTACTGTCTGTATCCATCAGGTTCTGGATGGCCTGGCAGGAGTGAATGACCGTAGAGTGGTCACGACCTCCAAAATGCTTGCCGATGCTCTTGAGTGAGTTCTTGGTGAAATTCTTGCTCAGGTACATGCTCAGCTGACGAGCCTGCACGATGGCCCGCTTCCGGGTCTTTTCCTTGAGCTTTTCTACCGGCACCTCGAAATAATCACACACTGCTTTCTGAATAAAGTCTATGCTCACCTCACGGCTCATGTTCTTCACGAAGTTCTTGACGATCTTCTTGGCCAGGTCCAGGTCTATCTGCTTGCGGTTGAGAGATGCCTGAGCCAGCAGACTGACCAGTGCACCTTCCAACTCCCTTATATTATTGGTGATGTTGTAAGCTACAAACTCAACCACATCATCCGGAAGTTCGATGCCATCGGCATACATCTTCTTTTCCAGGATGGCCACCCGGGTCTCGAAATCAGGTGCCTGTAGGTCAGCACTCAATCCCCACTTGAAGCGACTCAGCAAACGCTCTTCCACGCCTTCCAGATCACGGGGTGGACGATCGCTGGTAAGGATGATCTGCTTGTTCTCCTGGTGGAGGTGATTGAAGATGTGGAAGAATATATCCTGGGTCTTCGCCTTGTTGGAGAAGAAGTGGATGTCGTCAATGATGAGTACATCGATCAGCTGATAGAAGTGTACGAAGTCATTGACCGAATTATTCTTCAGTGATTCGATGAACTGGTTGGTGAAGCGTTCGGCGTTGGTGTACAATACCGTCTTGTTCGGAAAGTTTTGTTTGACCTCATTTCCGATCGCCTGTGCAAGGTGTGTCTTTCCCAGCCCCACCCCTCCGTAGATAACGAGTGGGTTGAAGGCGGTGCCTCCGGGTTTCTGGGCCACGGCATAGCCGGCACTGCGACACAAGCGGTTGCAGTCGCCCTCTATAAAGGAGTCAAAATTGTAATTCGGGTTCAGGCCAGATTCAATGTTCACTTTCTTGAGGCCCGGAATAACGAAAGGATTTTTAATGGTGTTGCCCATGATCAAAGGTGCTGCTACTTCGGGGTTCTTGTTGAAACCCGAATTGTAATTGGGATAATGGATGGTGGTAGGCGTCTGAGAACCGGAACTGTTCTCCACCACGATGCGGTATTCCAGGCGGGCATTGGCACCCAGTTCTCTTTTGATGGTCTTGCGCAGAAGGGCTACATAATGCTCTTCCAACCATTCATAAAAGAACTGACTGGGTACCTGAATGGTCAATACATCGTCTTCGAGTTTTACGGGTTCAATAGGTTCAAACCAGGTCTTAAAACTTTGGTGGTTCACGTTGTCCTTAATAATCTTCAGGCAATCCGCCCACACACCTTCATGATTCTTGCTGCTCATCAGTCAGTTAAACTTGCCTTATCAAATTATTAACAGAAATGGGAGACGAAAGTGTTGAAAAAATTCTGCACAAAAAAATTTTTTTGGTCTTGATTTTTATTCGACAATAACAGGTGTTTCATAACGCCATTTTTTTCTTTTCACCGGGTTTAAAATCAATTCAAGATGTCCGAGTCGTAAGCCTGCCCAGCCCACCTGGTTGATGAGCACCTCTTCTCCGTCCTTATTAGACAAGGCCTCCGGCTTTTCCATAAAGGTATGGGTATGGCCACCCAGGATCAGGTCAATACCACCCGTGCTTTTGGCCAGGATCTGGTCAGACACTTTGTTCTCTTCATACCGGTAGCCCAGGTGAGACAGGCATATGACCACATCGCACCGTTCATCGTAACGCAGTATGTTGCTCATTTGCTGAGCAATTGAGACTGGTTCCAGATAACGTGTTTCTCCGAACAGGGTATCGGGAACCAGGCCATGCAATTCTATGCCGAGACCGAAGATTCCGATGCGGATCCTGCCACGTTTGACAACCGTATAGTCTTTCGTTCTTCCCTGCAGGGCCGTATTGGTAAAATCGTAGTTGGATACAAGAAAGGGGAAGTCAGCATGTGGCAACTGTCTTGCAAATCCCTCAACACCTGCATCAAAGTCATGGTTACCCATAGTTGCTGCATCATACCCCATGGCACTCATCAACCTGAACTCCGGCTCACCGCCAAAATAGTTGAAGTAGGGAGTACCCTGGAAAATGTCGCCACTGTCAAGCAAGACCACATGTTGTGCTGTCTGTCTGAAAGATTTTATGAGGGCTGCTCTCTGCGACATGCCTCCTTGTCCGCCATAGCGTTTATCATCTGCCGGAAAAGGATCAATGCGGCTGTGCATGTCGTTCGTATGAAGTATGGTCAGCACGGTCTCCTCGCCGGTAGCAGCATACAGGGCATCGGGCCATTGCCCGAGACCTGCCATCGCCATGGCAATGCCTGTCTGTCTGATGAACTGTCTTCTGCTACTCAATGCGTATCCTGTTTTCCAATGAACTGCCGATCACCTGACCGGCTGCAGTTTGTTTCCTCACATGTGCGATCACAAGATCCCTCACAGTCACTCCTGCAGTTTCGACCGGTTGCCCGGTCATAAAATCCATACCATCGCCACCGTTGGCCATGTAGTCATTCATGACCACCGAATAGGTAGCATCCCGTCTCAGAGGAACCCCCTGAATCCGGACATCTGCGGGTTGCCCAGCAGAATCGATCACCATCTCGATGCCGGCCACAGGCCAGCCACCGGCAGATGCGATCTTTTCCAATAACCGTGCGGTGGAATATGCATCCAATGTACACATTACCACATAATTCTCAAAGGGTAACAACTCAAAAAGTTTACCCTGTGTGAGTGGTCCGGCGGCGATCATGTCAATGCGCAACCCTCCATAATTATAGACGGCAAAATCTGCTGGTGTACCAAACAGTTCCTCAGATTCTTCCAGCAATACATCACAGACCCAGTTACCCAATTCTCCTTCGGGTTGAGCTTTGAACATGTCTGAACCCACCCTGCCTATCACCTCATTCATCTCCGCATAGATCTGTTCTCTGTAAGGAGAGATCATGCTGTTGAACAAGGTATCCCTGCCTGCAATTGACATATTTTCAGAGCTGATAGAGACAACCTGATAACGTGAACAGGAAGCTGCCATCAATAGCACAATAGCCAGCCATAGGATGTGCCGGAATAAGGTTGTTTTCACACTTCAAATTTTGGAAAAAAAGCCCGCCGGTTCCCGGATCAGGAAACATAAAAATTTCGTACAGATCTGATGGGTGTGCTAAGTGCCTGTTTTACTTGTCGTAAAAGGACAACACTTCCTTTTTCAGTTGAAGGATGGCCTTCTGGGTAGCAGTGTATTCTTCCTGTTCAGCCAGGTCATTGATGATCTTTTTGCTCAGATCAACAGAGGCTCCCTCCGGATTCAGCTGCATGGCTGCTCTGTTGATGACACTTTTGACCTCTTCCTTGGCTATTCGAACCAGCTCCCAGGCCTCGGGTGAAATGTAGAGTTGCTGGCTCAGGTTATGTTCATATTCCAGCGCAATATTATTAATGAGTGCCTGACGAAAAGCCGCTACATTCATCTCTGCAGTGCGCACTCTGGGCAACAGGTTATGCAGTGAGATACGCTCCAGAAACATGACCAGCCTTTCATATGCCTGCAGCCTGGTAGGTAATGCCATCCTCCGGTTACTTTCAAAGAACTCCAGCTGACGCAGCCGGTACTCTTTGGTAAAAAAAGACCGGATCATCATCAGCATTACCACACAAATGATCAGTGAAGGAAGGGCATAGATCAAAATATCGAGAAGACTGTCCATAGAAGCTGATTTGGGGTTACAAAGGTAACGGGTATGAAACTTAATGCAGACCTGACCCGTTTATTATCTTTGAACAAATTTTTCAGGCATGGCAGAAGTACTTTTAGATTCACCCGTCACCCTGACCGATGGTGCCTATAGTGAGATCGTCAAACTGATCGCAGAAAAAAATGTACCAGAGCACTATTCGCTGCGGGTAGGTGTGAAAGGCGGTGGCTGTGCAGGTTTATCCTATATATTGGGATTTGACAGCCAGAAAGACAATGACCAGGTGTATCAGTTTCGTGATATCACCATATTAATGGAGAAGACCCATGGCATGTACCTGGTGGGCATGGAGATCGATTTTGTGGATGGGCTGGAAAACCGCGGCTTCAGCTTCAACAACCCGAATGCCGTCCAGACCTGTGGTTGTGGAACCAGTTTCTCCAGCTGAGGATCCGGCATTTCAGAAAAACAACGGCTGCCTTCGGGCAGCCTTTTTTTTGGGCAAAAAAATACCCTGCCATTCAGACAGGGTACTTACAAGTCAACCTTTACCCTTAGTTGTAACACTTATACCACATAGACTCAAGAGCATTTAAAAAAGTTGCACCAGGACAAAATTTTTTTGATAAAACGGCCAAAATGAGCTGAAAAAGCCCGTTTTTTTTTATCTTTTCTCTATGAGTATTCCCGTAAGCCTCAATATGAACCTGCGAGGCATCGGCCAGTCTGCCACCCTGGCCATCAATGAACGTTCCAAAGCCCTGCGCAGGGAAGGCAGGAAGATATACGGACTCGGTTTAGGGCAATCGCCGTTTCCCATTCCTCAGAGCGTAGTGGACTCCCTCAAAATGCATGCCCATGAAAAAGACTACCTGCACGTACAGGGTCTTCCCGCTCTGCGCACCGCCGTGGCCGAATTTCATATCAAGAAAGATCTGGCAGACATCCACCCGGATCAGGTACTGATCGGCCCGGGCAGCAAAGAACTGATGTTCCTCCTCCAGCTGGTGTTCTATGGCGAGATCATCCTGCCATCACCATCCTGGGTATCTTACCACCCCCAGGCCCATATTCTGGGCAGACCGGTTCGTTTCATACATACCAGTTTTGAAGATAAGTGGCGACTTACCGCCGATATGCTGGAACGGCATTGTGCGGCAGACAATGACAACACCAAACCCAGGCTTATCATCCTGAACTATCCGAGCAACCCTGATGGCGGAAGCTATACTGCAGATGAACTGGAAGCGATAGGCTCCATCGCCCGGAAGAATAACATCATCCTGCTCAGTGATGAGATCTACGGGCAACTCCATTTTGAAGGAGAACATGTATCGGTTTCCAGATACTATCCCGAAGGCACCATCATTTCCAGCGGACTGAGTAAATGGTGCGGGGCAGGTGGCTGGCGACTGGGCACTTTTTCTTTCCCACCCCAATTATCCTGGCTCCGGGAGGCTATGGCCGCTGCAGCCAGTGAGACCTATACTTCTGTATCAGCTCCGATCCAATATGCTGCCATAAGGGCCTTTAAATGTGGTATCAATATAGAACGATACCTCTGGCGGGTGCGTAAGATCCTGAAGGCACTGGCTACCGATACTGTGCGCATTCTGCAGGACGGTGGTGTCAGGGTACATATGCCGGACGGAGCATTCTACCTGTTTATTGACTGCTCCCCTTTCGCTGAAAAACTGCACGCCCGAAATATCCATAACAGCATGGATATGTGCGAGGCATTGTTACAGGAAACCGGTATGGCCATTCTGCCGGGTGCAGCCTTTAACCGGCCGGCCAATGAATTCACTGCCAGACTGGCAACGGTCAATTTTGATGGGGCCAAAGCGCTGGCAAAGTGCGAGACCATTCCGCTTGATACACCACTTCCGGACTCCTTCACCAAGACCTATTGCAAGGAAACTCTGGATGCCTGTAAGCGCATCGTAAAGTGGTTACATGACTGACCGACACAGGGTGTTCAGCAGTTTCACGAAGGGCTGCGGAAAAGCAAAGTTCTGGTCGTGGTAATACTGAACCACCATGCGCAGGTCATATGAGGCACGGTCAATGAGTCTGTGTTCGATCAGAATGTTGCCATACAGCTGATCCGCCAGCCCCTCCTTGATAACAAGAGCTGGTTTGAGATAGTGGCGCTCGATGGTTTCCACATAATCGCCGCGAAGAAACTCACGCAGGTCTGACATATATAAGGTGTAGCCCAGGGGCAAAATCACATCACGAAGGGCATCTGCACAACGGGAAAGAGTATCATCAGAAAACCGATGTGCATGCCATTTGATCATCCATCCGTCAGACATAGCACCGGTGAGCAACCGGAAATGATCTTCTGTCAGTGTGCCATCCAGAAAAGCTTCTTTGATCAGACAAAGGAATTGTTCAAATCCCCCCGCTGCCATCCATTCTTCCTGTTGCTTTTGCCAGAAATCATCACGTACCAGAATTTCCTGGTGATACGGAATGGCAGGATGCTCGTTGCCGGATAACAGATCTTCAGGGTCCATACAAAGGGTACTCCCTGCAAAGGTGTATTTTTGTGCGCAAGTTTTCTGATTTGAATAAGCCCCGCATACTCATAACCGGTGCAGCCGGATTTTTAGGTTCCCATTTGTGCGACCGGTTCATCCGGGAGGGATACCAGGTCATTGCCATGGACAATCTGCTGACAGGCAGCATGCGCAACATCGAACACCTGTTTCCAAACGAAGACTTTTCCTTTTACCACCACGACGTGACCCGTTTCGTTCACGTGCCTGGTAAGTTGGATTTCATCCTCCATTTCGCTTCACCGGCTTCCCCCATAGACTACCTGAAGATGCCCATTCAAACACTGAAGGTGGGAAGCCTGGGAACACATAACCTGCTGGGACTTGCCAAAGAGAAGAACGCACGCATCCTCATCGCCTCCACTTCTGAAGTCTATGGCGATCCGATGGTGCATCCGCAGAAAGAATCTTACTGGGGTAATGTGAACCCTGTCGGACCCAGAGGCGTCTATGACGAAGCCAAGCGTTTCATGGAAGCCATCACCATGGCGTATCACAACTACCACGGACTGGATACCCGCATTGCCCGCATCTTCAATACCTATGGACCACGTATGCGTCTCAACGACGGGCGTGCGCTTCCGGCATTCATAGGGCAGGCATTGCGTGGGGAAGACCTGACCGTTTTTGGCGATGGAAGCCAGACCCGTTCCTTCTGTTATGTGGATGATCTGGTGGAAGGCATCTATCGCCTGTTGCTGAGCGAATACCCTGAACCGGTGAATCTGGGCAATCCGGACGAGATCAGCATCCGTGATTTTGCCGAAGAGATCATCGCCCTGACCGGCACGAAACAGAAAGTGGTGTACAAGCCTCTTCCGGTCGATGACCCGCAGCAAAGACAACCGGATATTTCCCTCGCAAAAGAAAAACTGAACTGGCAACCTAAGGTGAACAGACAGGATGGTTTGCGCATCACCTATGAATGGTTCAGACAACTACCCGAATCTGCGTTGCACGAATTGTAATATGGTTGTCAGAACCTGACGATCATTCTTTCACAACTTTTTTTTTCTTATTTTTAATCATGCTCCCTCGTGTACAGACCATTCTGTTCCTGTTCTGCTGCAGCTGCTTAGGAACATCGGCTCAGGCTCAGTTCGAGATACTGGATGTCAATAACATCGGTTTTGGAGTTGGTTACGGGGGCACCCTATGCAATCATGATGATGTGTATTATAGTCCGGCACCCATAGAGGGAACGAACCACATTATCTGGGAAATGGCCCCGCTTTGGTCAGCCTACGATGACAGCGGCCAGGTCTATGGCGATATTCTATATATCAACAATGCTGAAGATCATGCAGGTCCCCATGCAGACACCGCACTGAACCTGGCACAGGAGCTGGCACTTCAGCGTTACAAAATGGTCAGAAAAATTGAACGAAGCGAAATAGAAGCATTTACATCTCATTTTGGTGAACCGGATTATACCATACCACAGATCATCAGAGACTGGCCGGGCAACGGAGACACCACATTAGGCACAACGTTTCAGCTTGCTCCTTATGTTGACCACAATGCGAATGGTATCTATGAACCAGACAGCGGCGATTACCCCCTGATCAAAGGAGACCAGGCCATCTTCCAGCTCCTGCATGACAGGCCAACCGGCAGTCAGGCCACCGGGGGCGACCCGAACTTCAGCATGCTGGAATACCGGCAGATGGTGTACGGATATGAAGCGCTGCCCGGATCTCTGCTGGACAATGCAGTTTTCATAGACATGCAGATCATAAACCGGTCTGACCGCACCTACCACGATTTTGTATTCGGCTACCTGACCTTCTTTGAACTGGGATTTTTCGGTAACAACTACATGGGTAGTGACAGCTCTGTGAATCTGCAATACTGTTATAAAGGAGATACAACTGATACAGGTTATGGAGACTGGATCTATTACGGCGATCTGCTTCCTGCAACCGGATTGCAGTTTGTAAATGTTCCGATGGATGTATCTATGAACCCAATGAGTGAACTCAGTGAATCATCGCTGCAACGATTCCAGTTTTACCAGAGAGCCTACTGGCCCTTTGATACAACTCATATGACTGATGGTGGAAGCGGGTATGGAACCGGAAGTCTGACCAACTATAGTTATCATGATCATCCGGATGACACGGATGGATGGAATGAATTCACACAAGGCAACCCACCCGGACAAAGGAGGGCATATAGTTCCACCTTCTTCGGAGACCTGCACCCCGGCGATACCGTCTGTCATACAGCTGCTGTACTTTTTGCACCGGGAACCATTCCAAACAACCGCACAGCTGCTGTAACAGACCTGATCAATATGGCCTCGGCCCTGCAGGCACAATACCCTTATCTACCCGATGCCGGAAACTGCATGCAAACCCGGCAGGAAGCCCCTTACTGGCAAACAGAAGTAAATCCGGCAGATGGCATCACTTTCCTCCCCTATCCAAATCCTGCCAGTGATGTGGTCTATCTGCACACCGGGCCGTTTAAACAATCAGATGTGTCACTAAACCTTTCTGATATGAACGGCAAACTTATAGAAACATGGTTCTTAGCAGACCTCAATTCTGAACAGATCATCAGTATCAGACTTCCTGCATTGACAGCCGGCATATATGTATTAAGTGGTCAGGCAAATGGATTCACATTTGTTAAAAAAATAGTTATAAAATGAAGAGAAATCTGCTGGCATTAGTATTTGTCTCTATTTGTATAGCCGGCAATTCCCAGAATAGTGTTACACTGGATATTAATAATATCTCGCTCACTCAGGTCTATCCCGGATCAATAGGCTATAGTTATGTATCATATCCGAGTCTTTTCATTGCCCCAACAGGCTCAGGCCGGAGCCCTATGATTGGAGCCTTCTATTGGTTTCGTGGTATTGATATATACGATCAAAACAGAGTTTATGCAGCAAACTACTGGAACATCAGCGATCAATTTGTTGGCCCGTCACATAATCAGTTCCTTGATCCGGAATCTGAAGCAGCATTCTATTCCTTGTACAACAAAAACTGGTACATACACAGGGCTACCATTGATTCTTTTATCGAAAGAAGAGGAGAGCCTGACTATGTTATTCCTGAACCAATTCTGAACTGGCCTGGAAATGGCAACCCTGAGCTGGGAACCGCTGAGCGTCTGGCTCCTTTCGCAGATGCCAACGGAGATGGATATTACGACCCCTATACTGGCGACTACCCACTCATCAAAGGTGATGCCGCTATTTTTCAGATCATGAATGCAGATATTGATTCTGAATCGGATTATTATCGAAGAATGGGGATTGAAATGCATTCCATGTTTTATGCTTATGAAGCAGATGACCAGTCGGTTCTGGGAAATTGCATTTTCGTTCATAATACCATCATCAACAGAAGCTGGTTTGATTATAAGGAGTTTCAAACCGGCCTGTATATAGATTTTGAACTGGGGGCATATATTGATGATTTTACTGGTTGCGACAGCGCACTATCCCTGACCTATGTATATAATGGCGATTCTATTGACGGACCAGACCCATTAGGTTATGGTGATATGATACCTGCATTTGGAATTCAGCAATTAAGCCACCCTATGTACGCTTGTGGATTTAATAGCATTGATGTGAATTTTTTCTATGGCTACTACTATCCTTTTTCTTACTTCATGCAGGGATACTGGCCTATAAATTTTTTAGACTTCTACTCCTTCCCGTTTACTTATGGTAACAACGGAATCTGGGGTACTACACAAACAAGGTATCTGTATAGCGATCGCCCGGACAACCCTGATGGTTGGAGCATGCATGCTTTGGACTATCTTCCAGGTGATATGAACTCTATGTCTTCCATTACTCCTGTTGAACTAGCACATGGTGATACCTTGTGCACAGAGTTTGCCCTGTTGTTTGCACCGGCAGAAGTGCCAAATGATCCTTTACATGCTTTGAATAAACTTTTTCTGAATGCAGAGATACTGCGTGCCATGTATCCATCTCTTTCAAACGGCGAAGAGTGTATCGCCTACCGCTGGGAACCGTGGAACGCTCCGGATGCAGATGGCATCACTTTCCTTCCCTATCCGAATCCTGCCAGCGATGTGGTCTATCTGCACACCGGGCCTTTTCACGACACAGAACTGATAGTGGAACTCCGTGATATGACCGGTCAACTGGTGGCCAGAAGTACCTATGAAGGGATCTTGGAAAACCAGACGTTATCCTTTCCACTGCCCGCCCTGGCAAGATCTCAGTATGTATTATCAGGCCTGGTTGATGGTCACGTATTCAGTAAACAGATTCAAGTCTGGTAGTAAATTTTCTCCCTATTTTTACCGCATGTCGCACGATGCTTCGGCCCGCAGGGTCATGCAATTTGAAGCTGATCAATTACATCTGGCAGCAGCACGTCTGGGGCCCTCTTTTCATCAGGCAACAGAAACCATCCTGGCACATCCGGGCAATACCATCGTTTGTGGTATCGGTAAATCAGGTGCCATCGCCCAGAAGCTGACAGCTACCTTGTGCAGCACCGGCACCAGGGCAGTTTTCCTGCATGCCGCCGAAGCAGTACACGGTGACCTCGGGGTCTATACCCCCGGCGATCCGGTCATACTTATTTCGAAAAGCGGTGCCACGCCTGAAATGGTCAGGCTCATTCCATGGTTCAAAGAGCAGGGTTCTGCCATCATCGCCATCGTAGGAAACATGCATTCTCCTATTGCAGAACAGGCCCGTTTCGTCCTGGATGCGTCGGTAGAGAAAGAGGCCGATCCGCTCAATCTGGCACCCACCGCAAGCAGCACGGTGGCACTGGCATTGGGAGATGCGCTGGCCGTTGCCCTCATGGAAGGACGCGGTTTTACTGCAGAAGCCTTCGCCCGCAATCATCCCGGCGGACAGCTGGGTCGCAACCTGCACCTGAAAGTATCTGATGTCATGCACCCCATTGATCAGGTGGCATGCCTGACACCCGATGCAGGATTCCGCGAACTCATCATAGCAATGAGTACATACAATCTGGGTGCGGCCTGTATTCTCGGGGACGGAAGATTGATCGGCCTGGTGACCGACGGTGATATTCGACGTGCCCTGTTACAACATGAGCAGGTGGACGGATTGACCGTTGCAGATCTGATGACCAAAGATCCCATTGCCATCGAAGCAGATGCCAGCCTGAAAGAAGCCGTAGATAAAATGGAAAACCGGCAGTCGCAGATCGCAGTATTGCCGGTCGTGGCTGACGGACGCTGCACCGGTCTGGTACGCATCCACGATATCTATCACCAGTAGTCTATTCAAATTCCATCATCACGAAGCCCTTCTCTACATTCTGGCCTTTCGCTACCAGGATATTTTTGACTATTCCTTCACCTTCGGCTTTCAGTACGTTCTCCATTTTCATTGCCTCGAGCACCATGAGCGGATCACCTTTCTGAACCGCATCGCCCGCCTGCACCCGGATGTCCAGTATCAGACCCGGCATGGGTGCTTGGAGCTGGGCCATTTTGCCTGCTGCCGCTGAAGAAAGCCCCATCTGATCCAGCAACTGGTCTATCGGGTCCTGGATTCCTACTTCATAGGTCCTGCCGTTGATTCGAAGGGTGCACTGCTTTCCTGCTGCATCCTGCTGCAGTACTTCGATGGTATAGGACCGGCCATCGTGCAGCAGATGATAAAAACGATCGCCGGTGGCGATCAGGTTGGCGGCCCAGGCCTTTCCGTTCACCAGGTCACCATCCACCTCAAATAAATGCTGTTCATTGACCCTTACCTTCTTCATACCTTAAACTCTGTTAAATGGGGACTTCAGATGTGTTAAAATCCTAATTTTGTGCATCCTCGGTAAAAGTAAATCTTTCACATGACTTTGAACAAACTGATCCTTGCAGGCGGTGTATGTCTGCTCTTTTCGCAATGTGACCCGACCAAAAAAGCTGTCAGCTCTGATGACTACACGGGCACGATTGATACCAGCTATACAGACTCCTATGATTACGGAGAATATGACTATGGCGATTACGACTACGGAGATGAATACTATTACGATGAATCTTACGTAGATGATGCTTCCGCTGATGTAAGCCCATGGAGTCAGGATGTGTACAGGTCTTCAGCCACCAGAAGTCACGATCTTCTGCATACGGCTCTGGATGTGCGCTTTGACTGGGCCAATGCCTGGCTGCTGGGCAAGGCCTCGCTCACACTCAAGCCTTATTTCTATCCAAGCCGCACCCTGGTGCTCGATGCAAAAGGCATGGACATACACCAGGTGGCCATGGTGAACAAGGGGGCCAAAACTAACCTCAACTGGACCTACGACAGTTTGCAGATCACCATTGACCTCGGTCGTGAATACACGAAAGACGAACAGTACACGGTCTATATAGACTATACTGCCAGACCGGAAGACCGGCCGGAAGGTGGCAGCTTTGCCATCACCTCAGATAAGGGTCTGTATTTCATCAACAGAGATGGCAGCGTAGCAGACAAACCACAACAGATCTGGACCCAGGGCGAGACCGAAGCTTCTTCCGTCTGGTTCCCTACCATAGACAAACCGAACGAGCGCACCACCGATGAGATCTATATCACAGTAGATAAAAAATTCGCCACCCTGTCCAATGGCCTGCTTACAGATTCTCATCTGAACAACGACGGCACCCGAACAGACCACTGGGTCATGGACATGCCGCATGCACCTTACCTGTTCATGATGGCGGTGGGCGAATTCACCATCGTCAAAGACAAATGGAAGAACAAGGAGGTCAACTACTATGTAGAACCGGCTTATGCACCATATGCCCGTGCCATCTTCGGCAACACCCCTGAAATGATGACATTCTACAGCAATGTACTCGGAGTTGATTACCCGTGGCAGAAATATTCACAGGTAGTGGTACGTGATTATGTGTCCGGTGCCATGGAAAACACCACCGCTACGCTGCACGGAGATTTTCTTCAGCAGACCGATCGTGAACTGCTGGATGAGACCTGGGAAGATGTGATCAGCCACGAGCTGTTCCACCAGTGGTTCGGCGATCTGGTGACCACCGAATCATGGAGCAACCTGCCACTCAACGAATCATTCGCTACCTACGGTGAATACCTCTGGCGGGAATACAAATACGGACGGGAAGACGCCGATGAACACCTTAAAGGCGACTACGATTCTTACATGACCGAGGCTGAATCCAAGCAGGTGGATATGATCCGCTTCAATTATGAAGACAAGGAAGACATGTTTGACAGCCACAGTTATGCCAAAGGCGGATGCATCCTTCATATGCTGCGCAAGTATGTGGGTGATGATGCCTTCTTTGCCTCGCTGAAGCTGTACCTCGAAGACAATAAATTCCAGGCAGTTGAGATCCATAACCTGCGTCTTGCTTTCGAAGAAGTGACCGGCGAAGACCTCAACTGGTTCTTCAATCAGTGGTTTCTCAACAGTGGTCACCCCGACCTGACCATAGAAAAAGAATTCTATGAAGACCTCGGTCTGCTGGAGATCAGGGTTACCCAGAATCAGATACAACCTACACCTACCTATGTACTGCCGGTTGACATAGACATCTACACCGGCGATCAGGTGGAGCGCCATCGCATCATTATAGACAAACGCGACCAGACCTTCACCTTTGAAATGGGTGCTGCGCCTGATGCGGTCATTTTTGATGCAGAGAATCAGTTACTGGCGCAGATCTCTGAAGAAAAGCCATCAGAAGAATGGTCATTCCAGTTTCACCACAGTCAGATGTATCTGGATCGTTTGAAGGCATTGTACAATCTGGAATTCCAGCAGGACTACAGTGAACAGGCTACTGAAGTATATACTGCCGCACTGCGGGATAAGTTCTGGGGCATACGTTCTTATGCAGTTGAAAGCATTTCTCTTGAAAACAACTGGGATGGACCTGTGGCAGACATCATTTTGAATATGGCGCAGCACGACCCTAAGGCGTCTGTTCGTGCATCTGCCATTGGCCGGCTGGAATCACTGGGTGCAGACAAGGCCATTCCGGTGCTGAAAGCCGCACTGAACGATTCTTCCTATGCGGTCATCGGCAATGCCCTGAGTGTTCTGAGCATACTGGATCCTTCCGCCGCCCTGGAAGGAGCAAGGCGCTATCAGAACGAAAAGAACATCAATGTGCTGGCACCGGTTTGGGGTATCCTGGCAGAAGAAGGTAATCCAATAGACAATGATTACTTCCTGCACATGTTTGATACCTATACCAGCTGGGAAGTGTACTACCTGATGGTTTACTATCAGTTGTATCTGCAAAACCAGACTGACATCAGCATCATTCAGAAAGGGGTAGATCAGTTCAAAGAGATCGCTCTTGACGAAGACGGAGGCTGGTTCAAGTTCTTTGCCGGAAGCTTCCTGAATGGTATCTATGAATACTATGCAGAGAATATGGACTATCAGGACGACACCACCAAACAAGCCTGGCAGGCAGGCATGACCTATATCGAAGAGACCCTGTCAGCCATCAACGGCATGTGGTCAGATGAAGAATACTGATATTATTTTTGTTGTATTGAAAGCCCTCTCCGGAGGGCTTTTTTCTTGCCCGGTCAGAACGCCTGCATCTCCACCAGCTTGGCATACAGACCTTTCTTGGCTATCAGGGCACTGTGGTTGCCTCTTTCTACGATGCGACCTTCCTGCATCACAATGATCTCGTCAGCAAACTGGATAGTGCTCAGGCGGTGGGCAATGACAATGGATGTTCTGTTCTGCATCAGCTTGAACAGCGCATCCTGCACGAGTTTTTCTGATTCCGTATCGAGAGAAGAAGTAGCTTCATCCAGAATGAGGATGGGAGGATTCTTATAGATGGCACGGGCAATGGTGATGCGCTGGCGTTCGCCACCGCTGAGTTTAGAGCCCCTGTCGCCTATTGCAGTATGGTAGCCCTTATCCAGTTTCATGATGAAGTCGTGTGCATTGGCCACTTTGGCTGCCCGTATCACATCATCCATATTGGGATTGTCAACACCAAAAGCGATGTTGTTGAACACCGTATCATTGAACAGGATAGGGTCCTGACTGACCATGCCGAGCAGGTTGCGCACAGAAGTGGTGCGCAGGTTACGAAGGTTATGCCCGTCTATGAGGATCTCTCCTTCTGTAGCATCATGGAATCGCGGAAGGAGATCAGCCAGGGTGGACTTACCCGAACCGGACGGACCAACAATGGCGATCATACGTCCCTTTTCTATGCGCAGATTGATGTGGTGCAACACCCTTGCATCTTCCTGGTAATTGAAGCTGACATTCCGGTATTCAATGGCCTGTTCAAATCCTTTCAGACTGATGGCATCCATGTTCTCTTTGATCTCTATCGGTGCATCCAGAATAGCTTCTATCCGTTCGATGGAAGCGATACCCCGCTGAATAAAATAATAGCTGTTGGCGAATGACTTGGCAGGATTGATCAGGTTGGCGAAGATGACGATGTAGCCAATGAACATTTCGCCGGTAAGCACAGATTCTCCGCTGATGACCAGCCGCCCGCCATACCATAACAAAGCTGCCACAACAAAAATGGCCAGCACTTCAGACAGCGGACTGGATAATTCCCGACGGTTCAGAACAGAAGTAAGCAGTTGTGAGTGTGCCCGGTTCTCCCGACTGAACTTGGCCTTCTGGTAGCGCTCTGCATTGAAGGCTTTAATGATGCGCAACCCTGACAAAGATTCCTCTATGATGGACAATAACAAGCCGAGCTGATCCTGAGCTTTGCCTGATTTGCGTTTCAGGGTCTTGCCGATGCGACCAATAACCAACCCCATGACCGGCAACAGGATCAGCACGAACAGGGTTAGTTGCGGGCTCAGCAGCAGCATAGCAATGAAAAAGAACAGAATGGTAAGAGGATCACGGAAGGTGGACTCCAGGGTATTCATGATGCTCCATTCCACTTCATTCACATCTGTGGTCATACGGGCGATGATATCGCCTTTGCGCTTTTCGCTGAAATAAGAAAGCGGCAATTGCAGCATACGTTCAAAGATGTTCTGGCGCAACTCTCTGACCACGCCGTTGCGCAGCGGAGCCAGATAATACAAGGCTGCATAACGGCAACCATTTTTAAGAATGAAAATGATCGTGATGCTGAAACAGACCACCAGCAATCCCTGCATCTGCCCATGCTCAGCCACATAGGCGCCAAAATGGTAATTGATCAGATGAAGCAACTGGGTAACACCAACACCACCATCTGGCTTTTCAGTTGCTACAGGAACAGAATTGAACAGTACCTGCAGAAAGGGGATCAGTGTCAGGATGGAAAACAGGTTGAACAGTGCGTACAGGATATTGAATACCAGGTTCAGTACCGCAAGCCTGCGAAAACGCAGCACGTACCTGAGTATCCTGAAGTATCCACGCATAGCGAGCCAAAGTTACCAAAACAAGACGTGCAGCAGCGCTGTTTATTGCTGTGTGGTCACACCCTCTGTTTTCGTACCTTTATACGCAGCCATGGAAAGTCGCAGACAGAAGAAGATAGCCAATCTCATCAGGGAAGAAATGGGCACATTCCTGCAGCGGGAAGGGGCCAATTATTACGGCTCCCGCTTTGTGACCGTTACAGATGCCACGATCACCCCTGATATGGCAGAGTGCAAGATCTTCATCAGCGTACTGAACGAAAAGGAACCGCAACAAGTGGTGGACCTTCTGAACAAGCATGTGGGAGATATTCGCAAGCGTTTCGGGCAGATCATGCGCCGCGACCTGCGCATCATTCCAATGCTGGAATTCCGGCTCGACGATACCCTGGATAATGTATTCCGCCTCGAAGAGCTGTTCAAGCAAATCAAGTAAATGGGCGGGTCTTTTGCTTTACGGGTAGCCTGGCGCTACATCTTCTCCCGCAAATCGACCAATGCCATCAATATTATATCCGGCATCACCATGCTGGGTATCACCATCGGCTCTGCAGCACTGATCATCGTGCTGTCTGCTTTCAATGGTTTCGGCAGTCTGGTAATCGGATTGTACGGTGCTTTCTATCCTGACATCACCATTACCCCTGCGCAGGGCAAGGTCTTCAACGCCAACCCGGACATGATGGAAGACCTGGGCAATATTCCCGGCGTACTGTACATCAGCCAGACGCTGGAAGAGAATGCCATGCTGGCTTACAATGAACAGGAACATATTGCTACCATCAAAGGGGTTGATTCCATCTATTCACTGGTTACCGCTGTAGATGATTCTGTCTTTGCTGGAGAGTATGTACTTCGGTTTGAGCATTTCGGTAAGGAAGTGGACTGCGCTATTTTGGGTTCAGGTGTGGCTGCTACGCTGAATGTGGCTTTGGGGCTGGACTATCCTGCTGTTCGCATCTTCATGCCCCGTCGTGGAAGCAGAGCCGGGCTCGACCCGCGAAATGCCTTTATCCAGCAATCTGTTCAACCTGTAGGTGCCTTTCGGGTACAGGCAGATTTTGACGGAAAATATGTGATCACAGGCTTGTCATTTGTCAGACAGTTGCTGGAATATGATCAGAACGAAGTATCAGCACTGGAAATTCAAATGGATCCCTCTGCTTCTGTACACAAGACCATTACATCCATGCAAAACCTGCTGGGAGATGACTTTGTGATCAAAGACCGTGCACAGCAGAATGAATTCCTCTACAAGGTCATGCGAAATGAACGCTGGGTGGTCTTCCTCATTCTGACCTTTATTCTCATCATCGCCACCTTTAATATGATCGGTTCTATCAGCATGCTGGTCATTGACAAACGAAAAGATATCAGCACCCTGCGGGCCATGGGTGCCACCAATGGAATGATCCGCAACATCTTCTTCATTCAGGGTGTACTGCAAACCCTTGTCAGTATTGGTGTCGGGTTCTCATTTGCTGCTTTGTTGTGCTGGATCCAGATCCGTTTTGGGGTGGTTACCATTCCGGGAAGCGGCAGTTTTGTGGTGAGTGCCTATCCGATAGATATGCACCTGATGGACTTCTTCAATGTGGGGCTTACCATTTTGATCATTGGCAGTATTGCCTCGTGGTTTCCTGCCCACCTGGCCAGCAAAGAGGTGTGGATGTTCCGGGCGGGTGAAGGCCATGCAAAAGCCGGCGATCGGAAAGTGCAATAACTGCCGGGTCAGGCAATGGAAGACTCCCACTCACACCCCCACTCTTACTCCTACTCCCACTCACACTCCCACTCCCACTCACACTCCCACTCACACACTCCCTTTCCTTCTTTTTTTAGCCTGCAGGTTCAGCATCTCCACCAGCACGGAAAATCCCATTGCAAAATATATATAGCCCTTGTCTATATGTTCACCCCAGCCTTCAATCAGCAGTGACACCCCGATCATGACCAGAAATGCAAGTGCCAGCATCTTGACCGTGGGGTGTTTATTCACGAAATCAGAAATGGGATCGGCGGCCCATAACATAATAAGCACGGCAATGACCACCGCAATGATCATGACCAGTACTTCATCAGCCATTCCAACAGCAGTGATCACTGAATCCAGAGAAAAGACAATGTCGAGCAGCAGGATCTGAACGATCACCCCGTTAAAGGATGGCACCCTGACCGTTTTATGTTCTTCTTCTTCTCCTTCCAGCTTGCTGTGGATCTCTGTTGTTGCCTTGTATAGCAGGAATAATCCGCCCAGCAGCAGTATCAGGTCACGGCCGCTGATACCTTTGCCCAGCACAGAGAACAGCTCTTTTTCCATACCCATGATCCAGCTGAGCGATAACAGCAGCAGCACTCTGGTGATCATAGCCAGTGCCAGACCCAGACGACGGGCTCTCTTTTGCTGTGAGGCAGGCAGCTTTCCAGACAGGATAGAAATGAAAATAATGTTGTCTATGCCCAACACGATCTCCAGTACGGTCAGTGTAATAAGGGCCAGCCAGGCATCGGTTGTCAGGAATATGCTGAAATCCATGGTGATGTTTATTCGGTAAAAGTAGCATGTAAATCACCGAAGCCATTTTAGTTTTCAACTATTTTTACCGCATATGATCCGAAGGAAACAACGGTCGCCGCTGTCTAAGATATATATCGCCCTGGTGCTGGTAGGACTAACCCTGTCTTTCGGCACCGGAGGCTATATGCTTATTGAGCAATACAACTTCGTGGAAGCACTTTATATGACGGTCATTACCCTGGCAACCGTCGGCTTTCAGGAAGTGCACCCCCTCAGTGCTTCAGGCAGGGTATTCACCACCATCCTCATCCTGTTCAACCTGGGTATTTTTGCCTTTGTGATCACCCAGATATCACGCTATTTCCTGGACGGAGAATTCGCCCGTACTTATAAAATCTACAAAATGAGAAACGCCATAGACAAACTGGAGAATCATACCATTATATGCGGCTTTGGCAGAAATGGTCAGGAGGCAGTTCGCATCCTGGAAAGAAACAGGGAGCCGTTTGTGGTCATTGAACAGGACGAACAAATACTGGAAGATAAAAAATATGATGATCTGTTATATATTCGTGCAGATGCCACCCGTGATGAAGTGTTGCAGGAAGCCGGCATAGAGCGGGCCAAGGCCCTGATATCTGCTTTGCCCGATGACACACTCAATGTGTTTGTCATACTGACTGCCCGCAGCCTTAACACACAGGTTACCCTGATCAGCCGGGCTTCTGAAAATACTTCTGTTCGCAAACTGAAGAATGCCGGGGCAGATAATGTCATCATGCCGGATAAGATCGGTGGTGCACATATGGCCATGCTGGTTACCAACCCAGATATCGAAGAATTCGTGGATATGATGGCCACCCATTCCGGCGATGACTTCCAGATCAGCGAACTGTATATAAACAGTTCAGTTCTCTTGCGTGAGCTGAACTGCTGGGAACGTACAGGAGCCACATTACTGGGTTACAAAGACAGCAACCAGGAATTTCAACTGAACCCTTCTCCCGATACAACCGTTGAAGCCGGCAGCAGTATCATCGTAATGGGTTCCAAACATCAGATCAACCAATTGAAACATGCACTCCAGTAACACTACTTCAATCCTCCGAGAGGTCTATCTCGCAGAGATCGATAAATGCCTGAAGGAACTGGAACAGTATCCTTCTGACGCCAGCCTCTGGACACTTGCGCCAGGCACGCTCAACAGCGGGGGTAACCTGATCCTGCACCTGGCAGGCAATCTGCTCCATTTTATTGGTCATACACTTGGTAACAGCGGCTATGTAAGAGACCGTGAACGGGAATTCGGTGCCAAAGACCTGAGCCGTGAACAGCTCAGACAGGAACTGGTCGAAGCCCGTGAACAGGTAGATCGTGTACTCAACGGCCTGTATGATCAGCAGTTGGATGAGCCCTATCCGATCCGCGAATTCAAGGGTGGAAAGACCATCGGATATGTGCTGCAGGTATTTCTGGCACACTTCAGCTACCATTTGGGTCAGTTGAATTATCATCGGCGGATCACCACCTGAACAACCGTGACCGGGGTTTCACTGAATGTATTTACTTTGTACCTGCTATGGCACAGGACGTTGTTTTAGGTATAGACATAGGTGGAACCGGGATCAAATTCGGGCTGGTAACCCGTAATGGAGAGATCCTGCATACCGATAAGGTCAAAACGAAGGGCTACCCCAAACCCGATCCCTTGCCTGAAGACCTGAAAAAACGCATTGCAGAACCACTGAAAAAACTGGGTGCCAAAGTAGCTGGTGTAGGAATTGGCACCCCCAACGGCAATTACTTTGACGGAACCATAGACCAGGCTCCCAACCTCCCCTGGAAAGGCCTGGTGCCCATGAAGGCGCTGTTCAAAAAAACATTCCGCAAACCGGTTGCCCTGACCAACGACGCCAAAGCTGCCGCACTGGGTGAGATGTATTTCGGTGCTGCGCAGGGATGCAGGAACTATTTGTTCATTACTCTGGGAACAGGGTTGGGCAGCGGGCAGGTGGTCAATGGCAAGCTGATATACGGGCACGACAGCCTTGCCGGCGAACTCGGTCATGTGATCGTGTACCGGAATGGTCGCCTGTGCGGCTGTGGCCGCAAAGGTTGTATAGAACAATATGCCAGTGCTACCGGTATTGTCAAAACCTATTATGAGTTGCTGCGCAACAAGAATGTTGACAGCTTCAGACTGAGTCTGGGCAATATGATCGATGCAGAAAAGATCTGCGCCCTGGCTCTCGAAGAAGATGAAATTGCCCTGGAGGCTTTCAGCCGCACAGGCTGGATCCTGGGTTTTCATCTGGCCAACTCGGTTTGCTATACCCGACCGGAAAAGATCTTTTTGTTCGGTGGCCTTGCTCAGGCCGGAGATCTGTTGTTTGAGCCTACTATCAGGAGTTTTGAAGACAACCTGATGAATATTTATCAGGATAAGATCGAGATCCTGCCAAGCGGCCTGAAGGAAAGTGAAGCCGCTATTCTGGGTGCTGCTTCCCTTATCTGGGGAGAGATGGAAGATGACTCCTGAGTGCCATTGACGAAAGTCTTTTTATTAACCGGCTTCTGGCCCTTATTTTGCTACATTCTCCTGCCAAATGGCGCTATCTATTCATATGAAAAAGATCCTCACATTATGCAGCCTTTCCCTGCCCCTGGCAGTGATGGCTCAATTCACTCCTTTTGTCAATCCATTTATTGGCACCGGCGGACATGGCCACACCTATCCCGGCGCTTCCATGCCCTTTGGCATGGTGCAGCTAAGTCCTGATACCCGGCTGGAAGGTTGGGATGGTTGCAGCGGTTACCACTACAGCGATAACGTGATCTATGGCTTCAGCCACACCCACCTCAGTGGTACCGGCATACCTGATTATTGTGATGTACTGCTCATGCCCACTGTGGGTGAGATGCAGTTCAACAACATGACAGGCAATGACCCAAAGACCGGTTACGCTTCTGCCTTCAGTCATGACAAGGAAAAAGCTTCGCCCGGTTACTACAGTGTGCTGCTGGAAGATGATAATATTCCGGTAGAACTGACCGTGACCAACCGGGTGGGCATGCACAAGTACAGTTTTCCTGCTTCTGATGAAGCCAACGTGATCCTGGACCTTCGCCATCGTGATAAACTGCTGGATGGTACGTATATCCGGGTGGTCAGCGATACAAAAGTGGAAGGGCTGCGCAGATCCTCCTCCTGGGCAGAAGATCAGTGGTTGTATTTCGCCTTAGAGTTCTCTCAACCCTTCTCAGAGTCTGTGATTGATGATGATAAGGAGAAAAGGGTCATCGCCAATACCGGTGCAGTCTATGGCACTTCATTATATGCCGGATTTCGGTTTAAAAGCAATGGAAAAGAACCCTTGCTGGTGAAGGTATCTGTGTCTGCCGTATCTGCCGAAGGTGCCTGGAAAAACATGCAGGCCGAAGTGAGCGGATGGGATTTTAACGCAGTGAGAAAAGCTGCAGATGATGCCTGGAATAAAGAGCTGTCTAAAATAGAAATAAGCACCAAAGACAAAGACGAGAAAACGATCTTCTACACTGCACTCTATCATTGTATGCTGGCACCTAACCTGTATATGGATGCCGACAGAAGATACCGCGGCATGGATGGTCAGATCCATACAGCCGGTGGTTTCGATTACTATACCGTGTTTTCCCTCTGGGATACTTTCCGTGCCCTCCATCCGCTGCTGACCATCATTGATCAGAAACGAACCAACGATTTCATCAACACTTTCATCAAACAATACGAACAAAGCGGATACCTGCCTGTCTGGGAACTGGCCGGCAATGAGACCAACTGTATGATCGGGGTGCATTCCATCAGTGTAATAGCAGACGCTGCCGTAAAGGGTATTCTGGGCTATGATACGGAGAAAGCATATATGGCCATGCAACAAGCTACGAAGACCAATGAATATGGCTGGAGACAGTACAGAGATATTGGTATGATTGAAAGCAACCATGCAGCTGAATCCGTTAGCCGTACACTGGAATATGCTTATGACGACTGGTGCATCAGCCAGATGGGCCAGGTACTGAGTCATGATGACTACTTCACTTTCTATCGTCGGTCCATGAACTGGATCAACCTGTTCGATGGCACTTTCATCAGACCCCGCACCAATGGCTACTGGTATGAACCATTCGATCCGTTCGAAGTGAACTTCAACTATACAGAAGCCAATGCCTGGCAGTATAACTTCTTTGCACCACACGATCTGGGCTTGTTGCTGCCCCAAAATGATCAGCGAAGCCTGGATGCATCACGCAAGCGGCTGGATGATCTCTTCACCGCTCCATCGGTAACCAGTGGCAGAGAACAGGCAGACATTACCGGGCTGATCGGGCAATATGCACATGGCAATGAACCCAGCCACAACTTTGCCTATCTCTTCAACTTCGTGCAACAACCGGAAAAGACCCAGTATTACGTGGACCGCATCAAGCGTGAATTCTATACCAACGCACCAGACGGACTGGTAGGCAATGAAGACTGCGGACAAATGAGTGCATGGTATGTCCTGAGCTCACTCGGATTCTATCCAGTTTGTCCCGGAGATCCTGTGTACAGCATAGGCAGCCCCAGCTTTCCGGAAGCTACCATCCACCTCGAAAACGGAAAGTCATTTCATATTACTGCCGATAAGGCAGGGGGAGATAACATATATGTACAATCTGCCACTATCAACGGTCAACAGCAGATGCTGCCGAATATAAGTCACCGGGCAATCATAGAAGGCAGCACCCTTGGCATGGTCATGAGCAATAATGCCAGCACCGGCTTCAGCGGCGACACAAGCACCGCCCGCAAAAGACTGATGCCACAACCTCCGCTCATTCATGTGGACTCTCCCGTATTTACAGACTCTGTGGTGGTTACCATAACTCAGTTTGATACAACAGATAATCTGGTATATCAGACCCACGGTGATGTACCCCTCATCAAACCGATCAACTATACCGGTCCGCTCGTATTCCATAATGACGTGATGGTAAAAGCGATCAGCAAGACCCGTACCGGCGATGCCGGATATGTATCGACCGCCATCCTCAAAAAGATCCCGGAAAATTTCCATATCACTTACCAGACGGCTTACGATAACCAATATACTGCCGGTGGTGATCTGGCACTGATAGACGGTCAGCGGGGCGGAAAGGATTTCCGGATGGGCAAATGGCAGGGATGGCAGGGCCGCGATATGCAGGTGCTGATAGACCTGGGCGAAGAGCGAAGTATCAGTGAAGTAGGTGCCGGTTTCCTCCAGGATATCCGTGCCTGGATCTGGCTGCCCACCACACTCGAAGTATTTGTAAGTACCGACGCTGTACAATTCAGCCAGGGCGCCATGACCAGACACACGGTCACTACCACCGACTATGATTCGCAAACCACCGAAAACCTCAAAGTATCTTTTGAGACACCACTTACCGGACGGTATGTGATGATCACAGCAAGAAACGCAGGAACCATACCATCCTGGCATCCGGGTGCCGGTGGTCAAAGCTGGATCTTCTGTGATGAGATCTGGGTGAAGTAACTGCAATTGCTGAACTGAATTAAGCGAAAAGTGTGGCTGATATCTGTCCACACTTTTCGCTTTTATTATTTTAGCGTCATGAAAATGCTTACATGGATTTGTGCAGTTGGAATGTCGCTGTCACTGCAAGCGCAAAACATTTTTGGCACCTGGCAAAACACTGCTTACCAGATGCAATACACCTTTACCCAGGAAGGAACCTATCAGTTCAGCAGTACTCAATTTGGTCAGGCATCAGGCAACTACCTGTTACAGGGCGGCTACCTGTATCTCTATGACGCCAACAATAATCCAAGTGTGCAGTATTACCTGTCTGGCATTACAGCGCAACAACTCCATCTCTCTGATGTGAATCAGGTGCAGTTTACGCTTGACAGGGTTGGAGTTGCTCCTGAAGTAAAGGGAATGGAAGCGTTCAGCAAAAGCAAATATCCCAGGGTACTTGCTGGCAGCGGCAAACAACAGATCATTGAAGCAGATGCACGTCTGTATGCCGCAGCTATTTCATTTCTGGTACAAACCAACATACCTGAAATTGATTACAAAAAAATAGAATCTGCTCTGATAAAAGATTTCAAGACAGATGCAGCATCTACCATGACCGATCTGCAGGCACTGCGAAGCGGTATGGAATATATCTTCACCCTGCATGATCCGGTCGAGATCGGATTGGTCAGGCAACAGATCCTGGGTAATATCTATTGGATGAGTGTGGTCAACAAACACGCCAGTGTCTATTGGGATGTGACCGATAGCTACACCGATGTGATCGCATTTGATGAGACCAATAAACTGGTACTGACACAGAAAGATCTGGATGATTACCTGGACTACCTGTCACTGGCCTACCAGAATTACGGCCAGCAACTAACTGCTGCCATGCGCAGTGAACTGGCACAACAAATGGTCAGCAATTTTGCTGCCTTCAGGCTGGAAGACAAACAACTTCTGGCCTGTGGTTCGCTGCTGAAAGACAATCTGGTGGCGCAGATGAATGCCATGAGCAGCCGTGAACAACAACAGTTTCAGCAACACCTGCAGCAACAACCTCCGTCAGTTGACTGGTCAGGTGCCGACATGGATGCAGACATGGTCAAATTCTTGATGGAAATGAATAATATGTCGCATGTGTCCATGATGAACGTGATCGAAAACATGGGTGGCGGCGATGACTACTGGGAACTGAAACAGACCGACGATTACGGGAATATCATCTGGTGATGGTAAATCGAAAAACGGAATTCGGAAAAACATGAGTTGGCAGTTCGCTCCGGATGGAGCTGGCAGTTGACAGTTGGCAAAGAAAAATGGAAGCGATCTTTACCAGTTGATCATTCAACTCCTCACTCCTCACTCCTCACTCCTCACTCCTCACTCCTCACTCCTCACTCCT